>Ga0102590_1000130_pt1 | contig 119117 bp, 115 predicted proteins | sample AraplaMF_Col_mMF_FD_76859 | JGI IMG/M metagenome (GOLD analysis project Ga0102590, IMG submission 76859) | Arabidopsis root microbial communities from the University of North Carolina, USA - plate scrape MF_Col_mMF | ecosystem: Host-associated > Plants > Roots > Endosphere | place: USA... | reverse complement strand
AGCCTGATCCTGTCGCCCTTCGACAACGACGCGATCCGCAATTTTTATGCCCGGCGCATGTTCATCGGCGCTCAGGGGGTCGGCCCGCTCGGCGTGATGGAAGCCGATGCGCTGGTGATCCAGAGCGAGCAGAAGCTGATGCACCAGGCCGAGGAACTGATCGTGATGGTGGATTCGTCGAAGTTTTCGCGCCGATCGAGCCTGATCCTCTGCCCGCTGGAACGGGTGACGACCGTCATCACCGATGACGGCGTGACCGACGACGCCGCGCGGATGATCGAGGATGCGGGCGTCAAGCTGATTATCGCCGGTGCCGCGGCAGCGGACATGGCCAAGGAGGATTCCTCGTCGGCCGCGTGAGGAGCGACCGGCGGGAGGAAGATCGAACTATCAACCGGGAGGACCAACATGAAACTTGCAAAGAAACTCGCCATCGGCGTGGCGCTCGCCTTCGCCGCAATGACAACGGCGGCAAGCGCCGCCGACGTGAAGATCGCGCTCGTCGTCAAATCGCTTGGCAACGGCTTCTTCGAAGCGGCCAATAAGGGCGCCCAGGAAGCCGCCAAGGAACTCGGCGGCGTCCAGGTCATCTATACCGGCCCGACCTCCACGACGGCCGAAGGCCAGATCGAAGTGATCAACTCGCTGATCGCCCAAGGCGTGGATGCGATCGCCATCTCCGCCAACGATCCGGACGCCGTCATCCCCGCCCTGAAGAAAGCCGCACAGCGCGGCATCAAGGTGATCTCCTGGGATTCGGCCGTGGCCAAGGAAGGCCGCATCATGCACCTGAACCCGTCTTCCAACGAACTGATCGGCAAGATGTGCCTGACGCTCGCCAAGGATCATCTCGACGGCGGCAAGGGCGATTTCGCCATCCTGTCCGCCACCACCACTTCGACGAACCAGAACACCTGGATCGCCGAGATGAAGAAGCAGCTCAAGGACTTCCCCGGCCTCAACCTCGCCACCACCGTTTATGGTGACGACCTCGCCGACAAGTCCTATCGCGAAGCTCAAGGGTTGCTGAAGTCGCAGCCGAACGTCAAGGTCATCGTCGCCCCGACCACGGTCGGCGTGCTCGCCGCCTCGCAGGCCGTCAAGGATGCCGGCATGATCGGCAAGGTCTACGTGACCGGTCTTGGCCTGCCGTCTGAAATGGCCGGCGCCATCAAGTCCGGCGCGACCAAGGAATTCGCCATCTGGAATCCGATCGACCTCGGTTATTCCGCGACCCAGATCGCCTATCACCTGGTCAAGGGCGATACCGACGCCAAGCCCGGCTCCGCCATCAAGGCCGGCCGCATGGGCTCGATCAAGGTCGGCGACAATGGCGAAGCCGCGATGGCCGACCCGTTCGTCTATAATGCCAAGAACATCGACGAGTTCTCCAAGATCTTCTGATCTTTGAACTACTCCTGCCGGCGGCCGCGAATGACCGCCGGACCTCTTTTTCCGATTTTACTGGCTGATTGATGATGAACGCTGTCGCACCCACGGCCGACCAGAGACCCGAAGTGCCCCCGCTTGCCGCGGAAACGCCGATCCTGGAAATGCGCGGCATCAGCCAGATCTTTCCGGGCGTCAAAGCCCTCGATGGCGTCAGCATCAAGCTCTATCCGGGCCAGGTGACGGCGCTCATCGGCGAAAACGGCGCCGGCAAGTCGACGCTGGTCAAGATCCTGACCGGCATCTACCGCCCCAACGAGGGCGAGATCCTGATCGACGGCGCGGCTACCACGTTTTCGAGCGCGCAGGCCGCGATCGACGCCGGCGTCACCGCCATCCATCAGGAAACGGTACTCTTCGACGAACTGAGCGTCGCGGAAAACATCTTTCTCGGGCATGCCCCCCGCACCCGTTTCGGCACGGTCGACTGGCGGAAGATCAATTCCGGCGCCAAGGCGCTGATGCTTCAGCTCGAAAGCGAGATCGACCCGACGATCCGCCTGCGCGACCTCTCGATTGCCCAGCGCCATCTGGTGGCGATCGCCCGAGCGCTGTCGGTCGAGGCGCGCATCGTCATCATGGACGAACCGACCGCCGCCCTCTCCCGCAAGGAGATCGACGACCTCTTCCGCATCGTCGAGGGCCTGAAGCGGCAAGGCAAGGCGATCCTCTTCATCAGCCACAAATTCGACGAGGTCTACGAGATCGCCGAAAACTTCGTTGTTTTTCGCGACGGCCGCGCCGTCGGCCATGGCCGGCTGAAGGAGACGCCGCAGGACGAGATCGTCCGGCTGATGGTCGGCCGCGACGTCAAGGACGTTTTCCCCAAGGTCGAGGTCAAGATCGGCGCCCCGGTATTGCGCGTCGAGAACTACTGCCACCCGACGGAATTCCGCGACATTTCCTTCGAGCTTCGCCGCGGCGAAATCCTTGGCCTCTATGGCCTGATCGGCGCCGGTCGCTCGGAACTCTGCCAGTCGCTGTTCGGCATGACGCGGCCCTCGTCCGGCCGGCTCGTGCTGGACGGTACCCCCCTCGACCTGCGCTTCTCGGGCGATGCGATCCGTGCCGGCATTGTCTACGTGCCGGAAGAACGCGGCCGTCACGGACTGGCGCTGCCGATGCCGATCTTCCAGAACATGTCGCTGCCGTCGCTCGGCAAGACGTCCCGGGCCGGCTTCCTGAAAGCCGCCAACGAACTCTCGCTCGCCCGCAAATATGCCGAGAGGCTGGACCTGCGCGCCGCCGCCCTTTCCGTGCCGGTCGGCACGCTCTCCGGCGGCAACCAGCAGAAGGTCGTCATCGGCAAATGGCTGGCGACGCAGCCGAAGGTGATCATTCTCGACGAACCGACCAAGGGCATCGACATCGGCTCCAAGGCCGCGGTGCACGCCTTCATCAGTGAACTCGCAGCCGAAGGCCTGTCGATCATCATGGTGTCCTCGGAGCTTCCCGAAATCCTCGGCATGTCCGACCGGGTGATGGTGATGCGCGAGGGCCTGGCGGCCGGCATGTTCGAGCGCGAGGCCCTGAGCGCTGAAGCGCTGGTCCGCGCCGCGACCGGCAACCAGTGAGGAGAACCCCATGAACCGCCTCCTGAAGAACCGCGAAATCCTGCTCACCGTCATCATCGCGATCATGATCGCCGGTTTCTCCACCCGCGCGCAGGGTTTCGCGGCGCCCGGCAACCTCGCCAACATCTTCAACGACACCTCGATCCTGATCATCCTTGCGCTCGGCCAGATGACGGTGATCCTCACCAAGTCGATCGACCTCTCGGTCGCCGCCAACCTTGCCTTCACCGGCATGGCGGTCGCCATGACCAATGCCGCCTATCCCGAGCTGCCGCTCGCCCTGCTCATCGTCATGGCGATCGGCATCGGCGCCTTTCTCGGCGCGATCAACGGCTACCTCGTCTGGGCGCTGCGGATACCGCCGATCGTCGTGACGCTCGGGACGCTCACCATCTATCGCGGCATGGCCTTCGTGCTGTCGGGCGGCGGCTGGGTGAACGCCCACCAGATGGGGGCCACCTTCCTCAACGTGCCGCGCCTGCCCGTGCTCGGCCTGCCGCTCCTCTCCTGGACCGCCCTCCTCATCGTGCTCGGCGCCTGGTTCGTGCTGACCCGCCTGCCCTTCGGCCGCGCGGCCTATGCCTCAGGCGGCAACCCGACGGCCGCGGTCTATGCCGGCATCGATATCGGCTGGACGAAATTCATCGCCTTCGTGGTGTCGGGCGCGCTCGCCGGTCTCTCCGGTTATCTCTGGGTGTCGCGTTATGCGGTCGCCTATGTGGACATTGCCGCAGGCTTCGAACTCGATACGGTGGCCGCCTGCGTCATCGGCGGCATCTCGATCGCCGGCGGCATCGGCTCGGTCGCCGGCGCCGTGCTCGGCGCGCTTTTCCTCGGCGTCATCAAGAACGCCCTGCCGGTGATCGGCATTTCGCCCTTCGCGCAGATGGCCATTTCCGGCATCGTCATCGTGCTCGCCGTCGTCTTCAACGCCCGCGCCGAACGCAAGGCCGGCCGCATCATCCTGCGTGACCGGGGTGCAAAGGAGGTCTCCGCATGAGCGACGCCGCATCGTCAAAACGGATCATCCCCGACCGTCTCGGCAGCAGAACCTCACGCCTCCTGGCAAGCTGGGAAGTCCTGCTCTTCGGCGTGGCGGTGCTGATCTTCGTCTTCAATTCGTTAGCTTCGCCTTACTTTCTGAACGCCTGGAACCTCTCCGACGCCACCTTCAACTTCACGGAAAAGGCGATGATCGCCTTTGCCATGGCGCTGCTCGTCATCGCCGGCGAGATCGATCTGTCGGTCGCCGCCATCATCGCGCTTGCCTCGACCGCCATGGGCGCGGCGGCCCAGGCCGGCATCGGCACGCCGGGTCTCGTGGCGATCGGCGTCGGTACCGGCCTCGTCTGTGGCGCGTTTAACGGCCTGCTCGTCGCCGGCCTCAGACTGCCGTCGATCGTCGTGACCATCGGCACGATGAGCCTCTTCCGCGGCATTTCCTATATCGTGTTGGGCGATCAGGCCTATGGCAAATATCCGGCAAGCTTCGCCTATTTCGGCCAGGGCTACGTGGCCTGGGTGTTTTCCTTCGAATTCGTGCTGTTCATCGTGCTCGCCGCAGCTTTCGGCATCCTCCTGCACGCCACGAATTTCGGCCGGCAGGTTTATGTGATCGGCAACAACGAATTCGCCGCCCGCTTTTCCGGCATTCCGGTGGAGCGCGTGAAGTTCACCCTCTTCCTGCTGACCGGTCTGATGGCGGGCGTCGCCTCCGTCTGCCTCACCTCCCGCCTCGGCTCGACCCGGCCTTCGATCGCGCAAGGGTGGGAGCTGGAAGTCGTTACCATGGTCGTCCTCGGCGGCGTCTCGATCCTCGGCGGCGCGGGCACGATCGCCGGTGTCGTCATCGCCGCCTTCGTGATGGGCCTCGTCACCTTCGGATTAGGGCTGCTCAACGTGCCCGGCATCGTCATGTCGATCTTCGTCGGCCTGCTCTTGATCGTCACCATCGCAATCCCGATCATCGCCCGCCGCATCAAGGAAATGAGCTGATGAGCCTTCAGAAACACGCCTTCAAGATGAAGCTTCATCCGGGTATGGAAGCGGAATACCGCAAGCGCCATGACGAGATCTGGCCGGAGCTTGTCGATCTCTTGCGTGAGGCCGGCGCCAGCGACTATTCCATCCACCTCGACCGGGAGACCAATACGCTGTTCGGCGTGCTGAGCCGGCCGGCGGACCACACGATGGCAAGCCTGCCGGACCACCCGGTGATGAAGAAGTGGTGGGCGCATATGGCCGACATCATGGAAACCAATCCGGACAATTCGCCGGTCCAGAGCGATCTGGTGACGGTATTCCACCTGCCATGACGACGCCGGAAAAGATCGCCGTCCTCGATATCGGCAAGACCAACGCCAAGGTCGTGATTCTGGACTGCACGACCGGCGAGGAAATCGCCGAAAAGCGCACGCCGAACCGCGTTCTGCCCGGCCCGCCTTACCCGCATTACGATATCGAAGCCTTGTGGGCTTTCGTTCTCGAGGCATTGCCCGCCTTTGCCGCACATCCCGGCTTCGATGCGATCTCCATCACCACACACGGCGCGTCGGCGGCGCTTCTCGATACCGAGGGAGAGCTGGCGCTGCCGGTGCTCGATTACGAACACGAATATCCGGCGGAGATCCGCAGTGCCTATCAAACGCTGCGCCCGCCCTTTTCGGAAACCTTTTCTCCGCCGCTCTCCGCAGGCCTGAATGTCGGTGCACAGCTTCACTACCAGAAGACGGTTTTTCCCGAAGCGTTCGCCCGCGTCCGCACCATCCTCACCTACCCGCAATATTGGGCATTCCGGCTGACCGGCGTGGCGGCGAACGAAGTCACCTCGCTCGGCTGCCACACCGATCTCTGGCGGCCGCGTGAAGGCACCTATTCCTCACTGGTCGATGCGCTCGGCATCCCCGACCGGATGGCACCGGTGCGTTCGGCCTTCGACACGCTCGGCCTCCTGTTGCCGGAAATCGCATCGCGGATCGGCCTTGCAGGCCGCCCGGTCCCGGTCCATTGCGGCATCCACGATTCCAACGCCTCCCTGCTGCCGCATCTGGTCGGGCGCGAACCGCCATTCGCGGTCGTCTCGACCGGCACGTGGGTCATCAACTTCGCGGTCGGCGGCGATCTAGATCACCTTGACCCGCGGCGGGATGCCCTCGCCAACGTCGATGCCTATGGGCGCGCCGTGCCCTCGAGCCGCTTCATGGGCGGCCGCGAATTCGAGATGCTGACCGCGGAACTTGGCCCGCTGTCGCCGGAAGCGGCGCTGGCGGCCATGCCGGATGTCATCGCCAGACGCCTGATGCTCCTGCCGAACATTGCGGGTGGTTCCGGCCCTTTCCCCGGCCGCGAGCGGCAATGGATCAACGACACCGACGCCTCGACCGATCAGCGCTGGGCCGCCGCCTGCCTTTACCTCGCGCTGATGACGGAGACCTGCCTCGACCTTATCGGGGCGAAAGGACCGGTTCTTGTCGAAGGCCCCTTTTCCGCCAATCCGGCCTATCTGCAGGCGCTGACCGCGCTGCTCGGCCGCGAGGTCATGGCGCTTCCAGGCTCGACCGGTACCAGCCAGGGCGCAGCGCTTCTGGCGGGCATCGCGCCAAAAACCAAGCCGGGCCGCGCCGTCCCGACGCCCTGCTGGACGATCGGGACCTATCGCGCCGCCTGGCACGAAAGCCTGGGCGCCTGATCAGCCTCCGGTCGCCGGCCGCCGGTTGCGCCGCAGCCGCCGTCCCGTCTGTTCCTCCAGGGCATTTTCCAGAATGCCGAGCCGCCGTTCGGTGATCGCGGCGATCCGGCCCGGATCTCCGGATTCGATCGCCTGCAGCATGATCTCGATCAATTCGAGTGACAGCGCAAGATCCGCCCGTGTGTGCAGGGTCCGGTGCCGCATCGGCTCTACCCATTGCAGCAGCAGTTCCATCAGTTCCAGGACGAGGCCGTTGCGGGTCGCCTGCGCCAGGGCAAGATCGAAACGCATCGAGGCAATGATGATCGAACTGATGTGCTCGGGGCTGCTCCTGGTGACCTCGGGCGACGGCAGCGCATCGCGGCCGAACCGGATCGCTTCCCGCATCCGGTCGAAATCCACATCCTCGGCATATTGCGCAGCGATCTGCGCCACCCAGGGCAGGATCAGCCGGCGCACTTCGATCGCCTCGTCGATATCGCCGGGCCGCATGTCCGGCTTCGGCACGATCAGGTCGAGCGGCACGATCTCGCTGCTGACGAACGTGCCGCCGCCGGCGCCCGGCCTGACGGTAAGGATGTTCGCCTCGACCAGCAGCTTCACCGCCTCGCGAACGGTCGGACGGCTCACCTGCATCTGCTCGGCGATGCTGCGTTCGGAAGGAAGCCGGGAGCCGAGACGGAAAAATCCCGCCCGGATGGCATCCGCCAGCCGGCGCGCCACCTCTTCGCTCGGGAGCAGAACCTTGACGGGCTGAAAATGTCGATCCACCGGCATCTCCTGTCCCGCTCAGACCGAAAGCACCTTGCCGGTGTTCAGAATGTTGTTCGGGTCGAGCGCCAGCTTGATGCGCGCCATCAGCGCCAGTTCCTCCGCCGTGCGCGACAGTTTCAGATACGGCTTCTTCAGGAGGCCGATCCCGTGTTCGGCGGAAATCGTGCCGCCTTCCCGCGCGATCGACCCGAACACCAGTTCGGTGATCTCCTTGTGCGGCTGGCCATTGCCGGCGGACGGGATGTTACAGACGAGATGCAGGTTGCTGTCGCCGATATGGCCGTAGCTGACCGCGATCGCATCCGGCCAGCGGGCCTTCATCGCGGCCTCGATCTCGTCCACCACCCGGCCGGCGGCGCTGGTCGGAAGGCCGACGTCGAAGGCGGTCAACGGCCCCATCAGCTTGCCGTATTCCGAGACGCTTTCGCGCACCGCCCAGAGGTCCTTCGTCTCGCGCTCGGAGGACGGCAGGACCGCGTCCGAAACCCAGCCGGCTTCCAGCGCATCGGACAGCACCTGCTCCAGCAATGCCCGGTTTTCCTCGGCATTGCGCCCGCCGGTTTCGATCAGCACATAGATCCCGTGCGGCTGCTTGAAGGCGCGGCGCAGGTCAGGGAGCTTGCCGGTCATGAAGTCGTAGAAGCTCGGCCACATCACCTCGAAGGAAGTCAGCGCCGATCCCATGTTTTGGCGAGCGCTCTTCAGGAGCTCCAGAAGCGAGGGGAAATCCGGGCAGCCGCAGAAGGCACTGGCGAGTTCCGCGGGCTTGGCCTGCAGTCGCAGCACGGCGCGGGTGATGACCCCGAGCGTGCCTTCCGAGCCGATGAAAAGCTGTTTCAGGTCGTAGCCGGCATTGTTTTTCAGCATCTTGTTCAGCGACGTGACGATCGTGCCGTCCGGCAGCACCACTTCGAGGCCGAGCACATGTTCGCGCGCCATGCCGAAGCGGATCACCCGGTTGCCGCCGGCATTGGTGGCAAGGTTACCGCCGATCACACAGGAATCGCGGGCGCCGAGATCCAGCCCGAAGAACAGCCCGGCCTCTTCCGCCTTCGCCTGGATGACGCTGAGCGGCGTGCCCGCCAGAACCGTCATCGTCGCCATCACCGTATCGATTTCCTCGATGCCGTTCATGCGGTCGAGCGACAGCGCCACGCCATTTTCGATCGGCCGTGCGCCCCCGGCAAGACCCGTCAACCCGCCCTGCGGCACGACCGGCACCTTGAATTCGTTGCAGAGACGCAGCGTTGCCGAGACCTGCTCCGTCGTGCGCGGCCGCACCAAAGCCAAAGGCACGACCGGCGAAAGACCGCCCCAATCGTTGTGGAAGCGGACCGGGATGTCCTCACCAAAAAAGACATCGGAGGCGAGTTCGCGCCTGAGCGCCTGGATGAATTCATCGGTCATGGAAGCCGTCCCTAGAAATACCGTCGATAGAGGTCAGCTTATCTGCCGTTTATGGTAAAGTGAATACACCTTTGGACTTTCTTTCGCAGAAGAATGGCGGGCAGGATCGCACTGCTATCGCCGCTTGCAAAATTCCGGACAGCCCAAAACGAAATCGGCGGCCCGGCAAAAAGCCGGCCCGCCGATGCTCCCTGGGAGGAGTTTTGGGTTTCAGCGCGAGGCCCCGGCCACGCGTTTCCGTTCGTCCTTCATGAAGGCGATGTCGCCGACGACGCGCACGCGCACGCGGCGTGCGTCGCCGGGCAGATAGGCGATCGGAATGTCTTCCGTATCGAGCGTCACGATCGTATCGGGGCTGGCGCCGGCTTCGACCGCGCGGGCGCGGGCAATCCGGTCGGCCTCGGCGATCGCCTTTTCGCGGGACATGTCGGAGAACACCTGGTCGACTTCGCCGGACACCTGCGCCATCGCAGCACCAAGCGCGTTCGCCACGCCGGCATGTTCGACGCGCAGCACTTCGCTCGCGCCTTTCAGCTTTTCCGGGATCAGGAAGGCACCGCCGCCGACGGCGATCAGCTGCACGCCTTCGGCAGACGTCTTCATCCGGTCGACGCCGTCTTCCACCATCGCCTCGACGCGCTTCAGGAGGTCTGCCACCAGCGCCTTGTCGAGATGCTTCACCCGGTCGCGGTCGCCGATCTCGACGAGGCCTGCAGCCACTGCCACATCCGTCGTCGTCAGCGTGTCGCCGCCGAAGACCAGCGCCTTTTCCGTGATCCGGTAGCCGACCGAGCGCGGCCCGATCTTGCGGGTTTCCGGATCGATGATCGTGCCGCCGCCGAGCGCCATCGGCAGCAGGTCCGGCATGCGGAACAGCGTGCGCACGCCGCCCACTTCGACGACATTGTTCGCCTCGCGCGGAAAACCGCCGACGAGGCAGCCGATATCCGAGGTCGTGCCGCCGACGTCGATGACCATCGCCTCCTTGAGGCCGGTCAGGAAGGCGGCGCCGCGCATCGAATTGGTCGGGCCGGACGCAAAGCTGTAGACCGGGTTGGCGGCAGCGACATCGGCCAGCACCACCGTGCCGTCGTTCTGGGTCAGATAAAACGGCGCATCGACGCCGGCCTGCTTCAGCGCATCCTTGAACGCATCGATCGTCTTGCGGCCGAGCCCCTGCAGCGCGGCGTTGAGCAGCGTGACGTTCTCACGCTCCAGAAGGCCGATGCGGCCAAGCGTATGGGAAAGCGTGATCCGCGCGTTTGGGATGACGGAGCGAACGATCTCCGCCGCTTCCAGCTCGCATTCCGCCGTCAGCGGCGAAAAGAGCGCGGTGATACCGATCGAATCGACGCCCGCGTCGCGGATCTTCATCGCCGCCTCACGCACTTCATCGCGGGCAAGCGGCACCAGCGGCCGGCCGTCATATTCGTGGCCGCCATGCACCATGAAGGAGAGCGGATCGACTGCGTCGCGCAGCTCGTCCGGCCAGTCGACCATCGGCGGCAGGGAGGCACCGGCCGGCATGGCGATGCGGATCGCCGCGACCCGGTCGAGGCGGGCGCGCTCGACCACCGCATTGGTAAAATGCGTGGTGCCTATCATCACTGCGTCTACGGGCGCCGAACCCGGCGGCTGCGAGGCGACCACATGGCCGATGGCGTTCACCACGCCCTGCATCACGTCCGAGGTGGTGGGAAACTTGATGGCCGAGAGAACCTTCTCGCCATCGATGAGCACGGCATCCGTATTGGTGCCGCCGACGTCAATTCCAATCCGCTTCATGCTGCAAACACCGATTTGAAATCCAGGTCATATCCGAAGGCGCGCGGGCCCACGTGTTCGAGGCCCTTCGGGCTCGTCAGCACCTCCGGCGCCGGAAGCGCCACGACCGTGACGCGCTGGCCGTACCGCACCGTTTCGGTGCCGATCGCCTCGCCCGACACCGTGTCGAGCAGGCAGATCAGGTCCGGCGTCATGGCGATCGGCTGGCCGTCGCGGAAGGCGACCGCCCATTCGTTCTGGAAGGCCAGCTCCACCTTCGAGCCGCGATCGCCGTCGAGACCCTCGATCATCGCCGATCCGCGCAGGAAGCCGCCCGTCGTGGTGCGGTCGACATCGGCGACCTTGCCCTTGAACAGCACCTTGCCGCCTTCATGGGCAAGCACCGCTTCGACCGGATCCGTATGCGCGGCGCGGGCGTCGAGCACCGCGCGGCCGAGGCTGACCGCCTTGGTGACGGTATAGAGCACGCCCCAGTCCTTGACTTCGCGGCCGGTGCGCGGCGCCTTGCAGGTCGCCGCCGTCGAGCCGACTTCGGTGCAGATCTTGCGGGAAATCCGCTCCATCCACTTCCAGGACGCGGCCTTGGCGACCACCGCTTCGTTGTCGCGGCAATCGACCAGCGTCAGCGGATACATCGGCAGGTCGCCGATCGCAAAGCTCGTCATCTGCGCTTCCGGATAGGCGCGGCCCATCGCGTCCGCATCGACGACCGGGATATCCAGCATGGCGCCGGCGAGGAATGGCGACAGCGCGTTGCCGCCGCCAATCTCGACGCTCATCACCGCGCGGAACTTGCGGCCGGTATATTCTTCCATGAGCTGCATGGCGCGGGCGAGGTGCGCGGGATCGACGAGACGCTCCTGGCCGACCAGCGGCGCGCCCATCTTGGAGACGACCGCGACGGCGTCGCCGTCATCGAGCGCCTGCGGGTCGATCAGCTTGACGCGCTTGCCGTCCTTGTAGAGCTTTTTCAGGTTGAGCTGCGCCAGATAGGGGCTGCCGCCGCCGCCGGTGCCGAGAATCCAGGCGCCAACGGCAAGCGGGTCGATCTCGCCCGCTTCGAAATCACGGATCATGTTTACCTCCGAAGAATGTGCTAGAACCTAGCCATGAGTGACGAAGGATGCCTATAGGGGACTGCCCCTAGGATGAGCTTGCCTTGATTTTGGGCATGGCCCGCGCAATCATGTTTGACGATCGAAAAGGACCGATTCCCTGCACATGACGAAGAGCCCCTATGCGCTGGCCCCGACCTCGCCGGAAGGTGCTGAACCGCACCATCGGGTGATGTTCCTGAGCGTCGGCCAGACGCCGCGAGCCGATCTCATCGGGGACATGCTGACCAATCTCGACGTGCCCATCGAAGCGCTGGAAATCGGCGCGCTGGACGGGCTTTCCAAGGCGGAGATCGACGATCTGAAAGTGCGGCCGGGCGAACAGAGCATCGTCACCCGGCTTTCCGACAATACCGACGTGGTCGTCTCCAAGCCGCGCATCGCCGAGCGCATGGCAAAGATCGCCGCCGCCTTCCAGCCCAATGAATTCGATCTGGTCGTCATCCTCTCCACCGGCCTGTTCCGCGATTTCGAAAGCACCTGCCCGACCGTAAACGCCCAGCGGGCCCTGGAATCGGCGGTGATTTCGCTTGCCGCACACGGCTCGTCCGTCGGCCTCATCCAGCCGCTGCAGCAGCAGATCGACGAACTCGATATCCCCGCGCTCGCCCCCTACAAGATCTGCGCCAGCTATGCCGCCGATGGCGACCGCAAGCTGCTGGCCAGTGCGCTGGTCGATCTCGCCGATGCTGAAATCATCGTCCTCAATTCCGTGAGTTTTACCGAGGGCGACCGGCAGATGGTCGCGAAGGCGAGCGGCAAGCCAGTCGTTCTCGCCCGCCGCATCGTCGCAAGCGCCATCCGGCTTCTGCTGCATCGTTCTCAGCCCGTCACCCTGCCGGGCGTTTCCCCGGAATTTGCCGAAAAAGTCCTTCGTTTGACACCGCGCGAGCGGCAGGTCCTGTCGCTGGTGGCCGAAGGTCTTTCCAACAAGGCGATCGCCCGCCAGCTCGGCATCAGCCCCAAGACCGTCGAGATCCACCGCTCGAATGTGATGAGCAAGATGGAGGTCACCTCTTCCAACGCGCTCATCCGCATGGTCGTCGCCGCCGGCCATCCGTGATCGAAAACAGCGTCGCTCGCGCAAGAAAATTGCGCCAAAAGGCGTCTTTGCCTAAAAAATGATCGTCTTGACCATGTCAGAATCATGTCGTTCTAGGGGCATTACCCTATAGTGAAGCCGCGCTTCCGGGCGTTAGGCTCCCTGTCGATAATGCCATGCAGGGAACGATAAGAGCATGCCTTCCACATCCAAGATCGCCTTCGTGACCATTGGCCAGACGCCGCGTGTCGACGTCGTTCCGGAAATGATGGCCGAGATCGGCATCGGTCTGCCGGAAGGTCGCGTCGAGTTTCGTGAATTCGGCGTGCTCGACGGTTTGAACCCGGCTGAACTGGACGCGATGCGGGCCGTGGACGGCGAACATTCCTTCGCGACGCGTCTGAAGAGCGGCGAAGAAATCGTCACCTCCAAGGCGCGGACCGAAGAAAAGCTAAATGTCCTCTTGAGGGAGATCGATGCGCAAGGTTTCGACCTCGTCGTCCTTCTCTGCACCGGCACCGCGATCGATCCGCTCGAAAACACGCTGGTCGTCGAAGCCCAGCGGATCGTCGATTCGACCGTCGAGGCGCTCGCCGCCTCCTCCCGCAAGCTCGGTGTCATCCTGCCGCTCGAACGGCAGGTGAAGGATTTCGCCGATCGCCATGTCTTCAGCGGCGAGCCGAAATTCGTGGCCGCCTCGCCCTATGCCGGCGACGACGTCGGCGAACGGGCCAAGACGCTCGAAGGCTGCGACCTCATCGTCATGCACTGCATGGGGTATTCCGCCGCGATGCTGGACGAGGTCCGCCGCACCGTCGATGCCCCGGTCCTGTTGTCGCGCCGCGTCGTCGCGGGCGTCGTCCGCCAAATGATCTGATTACCGAGCCACATGAAAAACAGAGGGAACCAAATGTTCGGAAAAATCCTGAAAACCGTCGCGGTCGCGGGGCTGCTCGCCTCCTCGATCCTCGCCTCGCCGGCCGGCGCTTTCGAGCGCACCGACAAGGGCAACGTCATCGTCTTCGGTGGCCGCCAGGCTATCCCGGTCCTCGATCCGCATGTCCGCTACGACTGGTCGACGCGCATGATCCAGCAGTCGGTCTATGACGCGCTGGTCAAGTACGAAGGCAACCCGGCCGAGATCAAGCCATGGCTCGCCGAGAAGTGGGAAACCAGCGCCGACGGCAAGAGCTGGACCTTCCACCTTGCCAAGAACGCAAAATTCCACAACGGCGATCCGGTGACCGCCGAAGCGGTGCGCTACTCCTTCGAGCGCGGCCTGAAGCTCAACAAGGGCGTCGCCTGGATGCTCAAGGACTTCCTGGCGCCGGAAAACATCGTCGCCGTGGACGCCAACACCGTCCGCTTCGACCTCAAGGCGCCCTATGCTCCGTTCCTGTCCTTCCTGCCCTGGTGGTTCGTCGTCAACCCGGCCGAGGTGAAGGCGCACGAAGTGGATGGCGACTACGGCCAGAAGTGGCTGACCGACCATGCCGCCGGCTCCGGCCCGTTCAAGCTCGGCCGCTGGGAACCGAACGTTCTCTACGAGATCGAAGCCAATGACGGCTACTGGAAGGGCTGGCCGCAGGGCGAGAAGAACCGTCCCGCCGGCGTGATCTACAAGATCATCCGCGAACCGGCCGCCCAGAAGGCTGCCTTGCAGCGCGGTGAAGCCGACATCGTCGAAGGACTGACGCCCGACGACTATATCCAGATCAAGCGCGTCCCCGGCGTGGTCATCCAGGACCACAAGGGCATGACCACGTTCGGGATCAAGTTCAACACCCAGAAGGGCCCGACCGCCGACATCAACCTGCGCAAGGCGATCGCCTATGCGGTCGACTACGATGCGCTGATCCAGATCTACAACGGCGCCGCCTCGCTCGAGACCAGCCCGCTGCCGGACGCCATGAAGGGCTTCGTCTCGGTTCCGGGCATCCCGCGCAAGGATCTTGCCAAGGCCAAGGAATATCTCGCGAAATCCGCCTATCCGAACGGCGGCATCACCCTTCCTTACGTGCATGTCGCAGGCCTCGAAGAAGCCCGCCGCATCGGCCTCGTGCTGCTCGACAACCTGAAGGAACTCGGCATTACCGTCGAGGTCAAGCCGGAACAGTGGCCGAACATGGTCGCCGCCGGCTCCAAGGTCGAGACCTCGCCGGCCATGACCTCGGTGTTCACCACCCCGGTCTCGACCGACCCGGACGCCGTCGCCTACCAGTACCACAAGGCGAGCTGGGGCCAGTATTATGCGATGATGTTCTACGACAATCCGAAGGTTTCGGAGATGATCGATCAGGCCCGCGCCGCCACCAGCTGGGATGACCGCGCCAAGCTTTATGCCGAGATCCAGAAGCAGATCGTTGCCGACCAGCCGGAAGTCTTCGGCATGCTGCAGAACCGCCGCTGGGCGCATCGCGACTATCTGCAGGGCTTCCAGTTCAGCCCGGTCCGTTTCACCGGCGAAGTCGATCTCTATCCGATGTGGGTCAAGGCCCAATAACAACTGGCTTGCGTCTCCTCCTGCAGCCAGCATGATGCGCATGGCCCGGACCATCCCAACCGGCCGGGCCATGCGCAGTTTTTTAGAGAATAGCCACCGGAGAAGACGATGTTGACATTCGCCTTCCGCAAAGTGCTGACGCTGGTCGGAACCATGATCGGCATTGCGGCACTCACCTTCGTCATCACCAATGTCGCGCCGGGCGATCCGGCCCGCCTGGTCGCCGGTCCCAATGCGACCGAGGACATGGTGGCGACGATCCGCACCGAATACGGTCTCGACAAGTCGCTGCCCGAACAGTTCGTCGTCTATATGGGCGATCTCGTCACCGGCGATCTCGGCCAGTCGATCGTCACCACGCGGCCGGTGCTGGAAGAAGTGCTGCGTTATGCGCCGGCAACGCTGGAACTGGTGTTCGTCGCCATGGCGCTCGGCATCATCGTCGGCGTGCCGATGGGCATGCTGTCGGCCGTCTACAAGGACGGCCCGATCGACCACGTCACCCGCATCTTCTCGATATCCGGCGTCGCGCTGCCGGCATTCTGGTTCGGCATCATTCTGCAGCTGACATTTGCGGTCGATCTCGGCTGGCTGCCGGTCTCCGGCCGCCTGCCGCTGGTCACCCGCCCGCCGCAGACCGTCACCGGCCTGCTTCTCGTCGACAGCCTGCTCGCCGGCCGGCTGGATACGTTCTGGACGTCGCTGCAGCACATCATCCTTCCGGCGATCGTGCTCTCCTTCCCCTGTCTCGCCTCGATCCTGCGCGTCAACCGCGCCGAGATGATCGAAGTGCTGCAGTCCGACTATATCGTCGCGGCGCGCGCCCACGGCATCGCCTCGTTCCGCATCGTCGCCGTCTATGCGCTCAAGAACGCGCTGCTGCCGACGCTGGCGATGATCGGCCTGCGCTTCGGCTGGATGCTCGGCTCGACCGTGCTCGTCGAAACCGTGTTCGACTGGCCGGGCATCGGGCTTTATGCCGTCTCCTCGGCGCTTTCGTCGGATTTCAAGCCCGTTATCGGCGTTACGCTGGTGATCGGCTTCTTCTTCATCGTCGCCAACACCCTCGTCGATCTCGCCTATGCCTGGATCGATCCCCGCCTCAGGAGCGCCTGATGACGACGCCCGTGGAACTCTCCCGGCCCCTCACCTTCCGCGAACGGCATGAAAGCAAGATCCGCCAATGGCGGCTATATGCCCACATGTTCGGCAAGAGCTTTTCCTCCATGCTCGGCCTCGGCCTGGTCGTGCTCTTTCTTTTGCTCGCCGCACTTGGCCCATGGCTCGCGCCCTACCCGGCGGATACGACCGGCGCCTTCAACATGGCCAACAAGCTGATGGGACCGAGCGCCGCCCACTGGTTCGGCACCGACGAAATGGGCAGCGACATCCTTTCGCGCGTCATCATCGGCGCCCGCACTTCGCTCTGGATCGGCCTGATCATCACCGGCGTCGGCGCCATCATCGGCGTGCCGCTCGGGATCATCGCCGGGTATCGCGGCGGCTGGGTGCGCGCCGTCATCATGCGCATCACGGAACTCTTCCTCGCGGTACCGGGGCTTGCCCTCGCTTTGGCGATCGTCGCGGCCCTCGGCCCCGGCATCACCAATTGCGTGCTGGCTCTGTCATTGGTCTGGTGGCCGGGCTACGTGCGGCTGGTGGAGGCCAAGACGCTGTCCGTCAAGGAAGAACTGTTCGTCGAATCCGCCCGCTCGATCGGCGCCAAAACGCCCTGGATCCTCTGGCATCACATCCTGCCGAACTGCATGTCGCCGATCATCGTCAAGATGAGCATGGACATGGGCATGGCGATCCTGTCGGCCGCCAGCCTCGGCTTCATCGGGCTGGGCGCCCAGCCGCCGGCACCCGAATGGGGCGCGATGATCTCGGTCGCCCGCACCTACATGCCCGACTGGTGGTGGTATTCGCTCTTCCCGGGCGCCGCGATCTTCCTCACCGTGCTCGGCTTCAACCTGCTGGGCGACGGCCTGCGCGACATTCTCGATCCCCGGAGCCGCGACCGATGACCGGACCTCTTCTCGACATCAAGAATTACCGGCTCGACATCGGCACCTTCGACGGCCCGGTGCATGTGCTCAAAGACATCAACCTGACGGTCAACCGCGGCGATACGCTCGGCATCGTCGGCGAAAGCGGTTCCGGCAAGACGGTACTGGTACGCTCGGTGCTCGGCATCGGCCCGCGGAACTCGAAAGTCGTCGGAGGCGGCATAACCTTCGACGGCCAGGACATTACCGCGCTGCCGGAGAAGGACTGGACGAAGATCCGCGGTATCCGCATCTCGATGATCTTCCAGGATCCGATGACTTATCTCAATCCGCTCTTCACCATCGGGCGGCAGATTTCCGATGTCATCGCCGCCCATGAAAAGGCGGCCGGCCACGGAGTTTCCCTGAAGTCAACCCGCCGCGCCCGCACCGAGGAACTGCTCGACCAGGTCGGCCTGCCAAACCCGGCCATGCTGTTCGACCAGTATCCCCACCAGCTTTCCGGCGGCATGCGCCAGCGGGTGCTGATCGCCATGGCTTTGTCGGGCAAGCCGGATATTTTGATCGCCGACGAGCCGACGACGGCGCTCGACGTCACCGTCCAGGCGCAGGTCCTCGACCTCATCAATTCGCTGGTCGCAAAACTCAACCTCACCGTCATCATGATCAGCCACGATATCGGCGCGATCGCCACGATCGCGAAACGCTGCGCGGTCATGTACAAGGGCGAGATCGTCGAACAGGGCCTAACAGCGGACATTTTGAGCGCCCCGAAGCACGAATACACCAAGCGGCTGCTCGCCGCCGTCCCCGACATCGATACCGCGGCAACCAAGGTTGCTGCCCAGCCGGCGGTCGCCGAGCCGGAAAAGCCCGGCGTGCTTCTGCAAGCAGTCGATCTCAAGAAAGTCTACCGCAGCCAGTCCGGTTCGGAAGTCGTCGCCGTCAACAACATCAGCCTGTCGGTCGCGACCGGCGAGATCTTCGGCGTGGTCGGCGAATCCGGTTCCGGTAAATCGACGCTGGCGCGCATGCTGCTGCGCCTGATCGAGCCGACCTCCGGCGACATCATCTTCGACGGCCGGAACATCTCCGGCCTGGCCGGCGAACCTCTGCGGTTGATGCGCCGGCACATGCAGTTCGTCTTCCAGAACCCGCATTCGGCGCTCAACGGCCGCCACACGATCGGCGACGCGATCGGCGAGCCCCTGCGCATCCAGACGGCGATGAGCCGCCGCGACATCGAGGCGCGCGTCGAAGCGCTGCTCGACATCGTCCAGCTGCCGAAGATGTTCAAGTACCGCTATCCGCATGAACTGTCCGGCGGCCAGAAGCAGCGCATCTGCATCGCCCGCGCCATCGCGCTCAATCCGCGCCTGCTGATCCTCGACGAGCCGACCTCGGCGCTCGACATCTCGGTGCAGGCGCAGGTGCTCGACTTCCTGCAGGAGCTGCGCGCCGAACTCGACCTCACCTATGTCTTCATCTCGCACAACCTCGCCGTCATAAGGCAGATCTGCGACCGGACCATCGTGATGAAACGAGGCGAGATCGTCGAACAGGGCGAAACCGAACGCCTCTTCCTGTCGCCGCAGCACGAATACACCAAGGCGCTGATCGAAAGCGGACGCAAAACCTCGCGGGCCGCGAACCTTGCAGCTCCTGCCGGCTCGTGATGAAACGAACCCCGCCAAAAAATAATTGTGCAGCGCAGCAACGCTCCCCATATAGGGGACGTTGTCACTGATCACTGCCGTCCCGGCAATGATGGCCAGGAGGCGTTATGAGATCGTTGTCGGATACGCTGGAGCGGCTTGCCCGCTTGAAATCACTGGGTCGCGACCAGACCGGCGCACCCAGCCATCTGGAGGAACTGAGCGGTTTCGGGCCTAATCCGGGCGCTCTGGCCGCCAGACTATACGTCCCCTCCATGCTTCCCAAACACCCCGCCCTTGTCGTCGTCCTGCACGGATGCACCCAGACCGCGTCCGGCTATGACCACGGAACCGGATGGTCGAAGCTCGCCGAACGGCACGGCTTTGTCGTCCTCTTTCCCGAACAGGTCCGCGCCAACAACGGCAATCTTTGCTTCAACTGGTTCCTTCCGGGCGACACGCGCCGCGGCCAGGGTGAAGCGCACTCGATCCGCCAGATGATCGAAACCGTCGTCTCCCGCTACGGGATCGATGCGGCGCGCATCTATGTGAGCGGTCTCTCCGCCGGCGGCGCGATGGCCAATGTCATGCTCGCCACCTATCCCGAGGTCTTCGCCGGCGGAGCGATCATCGCCGGCCTGCCCTATGGCGTCGCCGCGACGGTTCCCGAGGCCTTCGACCGGATGCGCGGGCAAGGCCTGCCGGGAGCGGCGGCACTTCAGTCGCGGCTCAGGGCCGCTTCCACCCATCAGGGCCCCTGGCCGACCATTTCCGTGTGGCAGGGCACTGAGGACAATACGGTCGCCGCGGCCAACGCGCAGGCGATCATCGATCAGTGGCGCGCCGTTCACGAGGTCGGCTCACGGCCGGATGTCGATGAAATGGTGGACGGTCAGTCGAAAACCGTCTGGAAGGATGCCCGCGGCAGGCAGGTCATCGAATATTACAGCATTGCCGGAATGGGTCACGGAACGCCGATCGACCCCGCGCTCGGCGACGAGAACGCCGCACCCTATCTGCTGGATGTCGGCATATCATCGACGCTTCATTCGGCAAGAAGCTGGGGCCTGCTTGGCGAAGGCGAGGAGCCGCGGCAGGCGAAGAGCGACCGCCCCACGCGGGCCTCGACCTCTTCCCGCCAGGCCAAAGAGCCTGAAGGTATCCAGCAGATCATCGAGAATGCGCTTCGTATGGCCGGCCTGATGCGCTGATCGGCTGGACCTCGCTTTCGTCGCGCAAGGATGAGGCATGAAGGAACAAGCGTGGCGGCGGCCAGGGGGAGAGGGAATGGCCGCCGCCAGACGCTCCCGGCTTAAACGCCGGAAGCAGCGATATCCGCATCGAGACGTTCGCGAGCCTTCTTGGGCAGTTTCGCGGTCTTGATGGCTTCCAGATTGGCGGGCGCGTTGCCGACGACGACAAGGCCGATCATGCCCATGCCGACATGCGGCGAGCATTTCACGGCATAGGCACCTTCAACGTCGAAGGTAACCTTCACGCTTTCGTTCATCTGGCCCTTGAACGGCTTTGCGCCTTCCGGGATCAGGCCGTCGATGGTTTCGGCATTGTGGGACTTGTCGGTCGGGATGAAGGTCACGGTATCGCCCTTGGCGATCTTGAGGGAGCTCGGTTCGAAGACCATCGCGCCGTCCTTGCCCTTGTTGAGCATATGCACTTCGAAGTCGGCCGCCGACGCCACCGTCCCGCAGACAGCCGTGACCATCGCCGCGCCGAGCAGGGATGCCAAAATCTTCTTCATTTTCTTAACTCCTGTTCTGAGAAGCCCTCGGCTTCGTTGGAATTCACACTAGAGCAAAAGGACCGCCGCTCTTTGACCTGCGACAAACGGTTTGGAGTTTGCTCTCGGCCGCCCGGATGCTCATATCGTCCAGCCCGCCTGGCGAAGCGTCTTCAAGAGCGGCGCATACCAGCGGGTGGACTTGACCAGGCGAAAGCCCAGATTGTCCGGCGGCGTTCCGACGGCGCAGCCGCCGCCTTTCGGATCGCGGATGAACGAACTCATCGGCGAGCGGTGCGTGCCCACGGTCACGTAGACGCCGCAAATGTCCTCGGAGGCGCGAAGGGAGCCGTTCACATAAAGATGGACCCTGCGATGGCAGGTGGATGTCCACTCCCAGATATTGCCGCCGAAGTCGGCCAGGCCGTATTCGTTTTCCCCGAAACTGCCGGTCGGCCGGGGTGCGGGATCGCCCGCGGCCCGCTCGCGCGCTTCGCGCTCGTAATCGGCGAGCCACCGCAGCGCGGGGTTCTTGCTGTCCGGGTCGAGGCCCAGAGCATCGTCCGGAAATCTCTTGCCGGCTGCCTGCGCCAGCTGCTCGTCGGTCGGCAGGGTCCAGTATTCTCCGGTCACCTCGGAGAGCCAGCGGGCATAGGCCGTGGCGTCGTCGAAGCTGACGCCGGTAGCGGGAACCTCCCTGCTCGATGTCGCCGCTTCGGGCGACCTGCAGGCGCCTGCGGTGACGCATGCCCGGTATTGCGAGGCCGTGACGTGATTTTTCATGATCGTCAGGCTCGGCCCTGCGGCCACCGTCTTCATCGGCGCATCGATCGGGACCGTGCCCTTCAGATATTCCCCGTCGCTTCTATAGCTGTAGCTGCGGGGCGGAACGACGACCGTCGCCGGCTCATAGACCGCGCCCTCTGGGGGTGCAGGCTTCATGAAACCCGCCTGATGGAAGATACCCGCCGCCAGCACGGCGATCAGCGTGATCGGAAGCCCGGTATGGAGGAGCGAGAGCTTTGGCCCGTCGTGTGTGCATGGCATGTTCGCCTCCCGAGGCGAAATCTGGCGCTTGCAGGGGATGAAGAGCGGCCGGGAGCAGGCTCATGCCATGTTCCCGGCCATTTCCGATCAGCTGCCGCTCGGCGCGACCACCGATGTCATCAGGTCGTCGTTCCAATCACCGGTGACCTTGAAATGCGCCGCAGCGCCCAGTTCGAAGGCCTCGATCAGGTTGTGGTTGACGTAGGCGTATATGCCCGGCTGCTGGAAGGTGTAGAACGCCGCCCCCGCAGCGCCGCCCGGGATGAACCAGGTTTCCTGGTCGAGTTCCGGAGGGTTGGCGAACTTGCCGGTCGCCCAGACATAGTCGCCGTGTCCGCCGATGAGATGGGGCCGGGTATCGCGGTTTGCCTGCGAATGGACGATCAGCACCTTCTCGCCGACAGCGGCGGTCATGGCGTTCTGGCCGGTCAGGGCACCGACGGCTCCATTGAAGACGATATGCGTCGGGGTCAGCGTCCGCATGACCTTGAGCGTGTCTTCATAGGCTTCGCCGGCGCTGGCGTATGTCTTGAACTTGCCGTTCTCGTCGCGCGGCACATAGAAATCCTGTTCACCCACATAGTAGATCTTGTCGTAGGTCAGCGGTTTCCCGTTGCCGTCCTTGAGGCCGTCGCGCGGCAGCACCATGATGGCGCCGTTCATGCCCGAGGTGACGTGCCACGGCACCATTCCGGGAGGTGCGCAATGGTAGACGAAGACGCCGGCCTTGGTTGCCTTGAACCTCAGAACGGTCTTCTCGCCGGGATTGACCACGGTCAGCGCCCCGCCGCCAAGCGCGCCGGTCGCCGAGTGGAAATCGATATTGTGCTGGAGCTCGTTGGTATCGGGATTGATGAGGGTGAGTTCGACATAGTCGTCCTGATGCACGACCATGAGCGGGCCCGGAACCGACCCGTTGAAGGTCATCGCATTGATCTCGGTGCCCTCCTTGTCGAGGACGAGCTTCTTCTCATGGATGGTCAGGGTAAATTCGACCACCTTCGGCGGGCCGTCGGCCTTCTGGGTATGCGCGTGGACGAAAGGCGGCTTGACGAGCTCGACCTTTTCGCGCCGGAGCTTCGAAAGGTCCGCCGGCTTCATCTTTGCGGGGGGCGCTTCGTCCGCATGGGCGAAAGAAGCCTGTACGACCGGTGCGATGGCGCCCACAAAGGCTGCCCCTGCAAGGATCGAGCGTCTGGTCATCTGAATCTTGTCGGTCATGGTTTCTTTCCTTCGGAACAAGGGGCGGAGTAAATCGCCGTCCTCTGGAAAGAGAATTTATGTCCAGGCCGCCCTCTGCTCTTTGACCCGAAACAAACAGGGCATGGCCTTTTACTTGCGCTTTCGCAAGAAATGCGGGGAAACGTGGTCCCGTGCAGGACAACTGTGTCCCGCTCCGGCCCGAGTTTCCTATTCCTCTAAATCGCGTAGCGCTGAATAGCATCCCGGTTCAGGGACATCCCCCAGCCGGGGGCGTCCGGGATCCGGGCCGTTCCGTCGACGAGCTCTATCTTCTCGTCGTAGAGCGGCGCGAACCATTCCACATGCTCGAGCGAATGAGCCGTCGTCACATGCGCCAGCAGCTGCAGGCTCATTTCGGGGAAAAGATGCGACGAGACCGGCAGGTCGAAGCTCGCTGCCAGCGCGCCGACGCGCGCGAATTCGGTGACGCCACCGACCCGCTGGAGATCCGGCATGAGGATGGAGGCGGCACCCGTCTCGATCATCCGCCGGAAACCGTAGCGGGTATATTCGTTCTCACCGGAAGCGACCGGCATGCGCAGGGCTTTCGCGACCTTTGCCGAATCCTCCAGCGCGTGGGCCGGCACCGGTTCCTCGAACCATGCAATATCGAGCGGCGCCAGCGCGTCGCCGAGCTTGATCGCTGAATCGACGTCGAGCACCTGGTTGGCATCGATCATCAGTCCGATCTCGCCGCCGATTGCCGCCCGGACGGCCTTCGCTCGCGGCAGGTCCACGTCGATCCGCCCTGCAAGCCGCAGTTTCATCGCCTTGAACCCGGCCGCGACAAACCCTTCCGCTTGGCGGACGAGTGAAGGAATGTCCTGGGTGAGCCACAGGCCGCCGCTCGCATAGGCCGGGATGGTTTCCCGGCTGCGTCCCAGCATCCGCGAGATCGACAGCCCGGCGCGCTTGGCCCTCAGGTCCCACATGGCGCCGTCGATCGCCGAAATGCCCATGATCGAGACGCCGGTGAAGCCGATGAAGTTGATGCGCCGCCAGGCATCGGCCCAGAAGGCGCCGGTGTCGTCGGGATCCCGCCCGATCACCGCATCCCGCAGCACATGAACCATGCTGTCCAGAAGCTTCAGCTGTTCCGGCCGGATGGTGAAGATCAGGTTTTCGCCCCGCAATCCTTCGTCGGTGACGAGATCGATCACGATGCAGGAGAACTGATGAATGGTCGCCGTGGCATTGCCGAGCGGTTCGGCAAGCGGCAGGCTGACGGCGGTGGTGGTGAGATCGGTGATTTTCATGGGATCGTTACCGGTTCAGGGAGCGGGGAGGCTCGGTATAGATGGGATCGTCGACGAAACCGCCGCCCTGCCATTTCGCCTGGGATGAGCCCTTATCCGGAATGCCGGGATTGCGCTCCACTTCGGCTCGATAAATCTCCGAACTGTCCTTCGGAACCCATCCCAGATAGGCGGACGCGGAATTGTCCCACCATTTCGGCTGATTGTCCGAAACGCCCCAGATCGTCGGGCAACCGAGATAGGGCGCCTTGAAGACCCTCTCCGCGAGCGATGCCATGTCGTCGAAGCTCAGCCAGATCGACAGCATCCGAACCGTGGTCGGCCTCGGCCAGCAGGCGCCGATACGGACGATTGCCGTTTCCTGGCCGAATTTGTGGAAATACATCTGCGCCAGCCCCTCGCCGAAACATTTCGAGGCGCCGTAGAGGCCGTCCGGCCTGGTCGGCTGATCGACGCCGATGAACTGGTCCTGCCGGTAGAAGCCGACGGTGTGGTTGCTGCTGGCAAACAGAATGCGCGGCTTGCCGTGCTCGCGCGCCGCTTCGTAGAGATTGTGCAGGCCGCGGATATTGCTGTCGAGAATGCTGGCAAAGGTGTTTTCCGAGGGAATGCCGCCGAAATGCAGGATGCCGTCGCATCCTTCGACCATGCGGCGGACCGCATCCGGATCGGCAAGATCGCAGGCAAACGGCTCCTCGTTGGCCGCGACATCGTCGAGAGGGGCGATATCGGAAATGCGGATCACTTCCGCCAGGTGCCCGAGCCGCTGGCGCATGGCCTTGCCCATGTTGCCGGCCGCCCCGGTGATCAGAAGCCGTTTCATGCCCATCCTCCTCCTCGACATCGCGCCGGCAATCTAGAAGGCGCCCCGAATGCTCGTCAACTCATAATATGACATCCGCCAAGGAAAGAGAACTTCCTCGAATTTCAGTATCAGGATTCCTGCGAAGATGATGCGAAATCCGTTTTCCTGTCGCTATATCGGTTGACGAAGATTTCCTTTTCAGTCTTCATACAACGCGGCATCTCATGTGACGTCATACTCTCATATGAGCGCCTCGAATGGAGGAACCCCAAATGAAATGGATGAAGCATGTGGCGCTCGCCACGGCGCTGACGCTGTCTGCGCCGGTTGGCGCTTTCGCCGATACCCCCGCCGACCAGCTGATCGTCGGCCTGAGCATGAACAATATCCTGACCCTCGATCCGGCGGCGATTTCGGGCCGCGAGGCGACAGGCGTCATCGCCAACCTCTACGACACGCTGGTGGAGCTCGCGGCGGACAAGAAGACCGTCAATCCGGGCCTCGCCAGCTCCTGGACGATCGCCGACGACGGCTCGATCACCTTCACGCTGAGGGACGGCGCGAAGTTCACCTCGGGCAATCCCGTTCGGGCGGAAGACGTCGTCTGGTCGATCAAGCGCAATATCAGCCTCGGCCTGGTCGGCGCGGGCGTCTGGTCGTCCTTCGGTTACAAGGCCAACAATATCGACCAGCTGCTGACGGCCGACGGCAACAAGATCACGCTGAAGCCCGCCCAGCCGACCGATCCGCAGCTCACGCTCGACATCTTCGGCAAGCCGGATGCCAGCGCGGTCGTCGACATGAAGACCGCCATGAGCCACGAGACCAACGGCGACAAGGGCGCGGCCTGGCTGAAGATCAACGTCGCCGGCTCCGGCGCCTTCAGCCTGACGCGCTGGGCCTCCAACGAAATGCTCATCCTGACGCGTTTCGACGACTACTGGGGCGAAAAACCGAAGATGAAGCGGGTCATCTTCCGCCACATGCCGGAATCCCAGACCAAGCGGCTGATGCTCGAAAAGGGCGACGTCGACGTGGCGATCGGCCTGTCGGTTCCCGATATCGCAGCACTTGGCAAGAACAAGGACGTCGAAGTGCAGAGCACGCCGAGCTCGGGCTTCTACTTCCTCGCCGTGAGCATGAAGGACGAGCGCTTCAAGAACCCGGATGTCCGGCTCGCGATCCGCCACCTGATCGACTATGACGGCATCAACAAGACGATCATGCCGAACTACGGCACCAAGCGTCTTCGCCCGGTCGCCGAAGGCGTCGTCGGCAGCTTGGCCGATCCGGACTACAAGGTCGATGTCGCCAAGGCCAAGCAGCTGCTCGCCAAGGCGGGTTATCCCGACGGTTTCCCGGTCCGGCTGCTGACGCTCAACGAGCCGCCTTTCACGGATACCGCAACCGCGATCCAGGCGACGCTGGCCCAGGCCGGCATCAAGGCCGAAATCGTCCAGGGCGCCGGCGACCAGATCTACGGCCCGATGCGCGAGCGCAAGTTCGAAATGATCGTCGGCCGCGGCGGCGGCGGCCAGGAGCCGCATCCGCATTCCAACCTGCGCGCCCTCGTCATCAACCCGAACAATGCCGACGACGCCAAGCTCAGCGGCATCATCGGCTGGCGCACGTCATTCTTCGACCAGCAGCTGAACGACATGTCCGCCAAGGCACTGGTGGAACGCGACGCGGCGAAGCAGAAGACGGCCTATGAAGACATCCAGAAGCGCTACGAGGAACTCGTTCCTGCACTCCAGCCGATCTCCGCGGTTGTCGACAGCGTCGTCTATCGCGCCGACGTGAAGGGTTATGTGAACCACTACGGCTGGACGGTCCGCCTGCGCACCGTCTCGAAACAGCGCTGATCAGAAGCTACCCAAGTCCCTCCCAGGACGGCGCCCGCAACTCCGGTTGCGGGCGTTTTGCGTTGATCGCTTGCAAGCTTTTGTTCCTTGGCGAACTCCTCCCGGTTCAACACCGGAGACGTGGACAGATACTCGGGACAGGCCGAGCATGACGGCAAGGGCGCGGCAAGGCAGGGGCAAAGCACACGAAAAAGCCGGCAGGTTGGACCTGCCGGCTGCTCCCGGAGAGAGGGTGGAGAGGAGGACGCTTATTCAGCCGCCTGCGCCCCGAGAGCGTTGTTGCGATAGGGCTCGCAGAGAGCTTCCATCATCTTGACCTCTTCCGCGGTCAGGTCGGTCAGCGGGGTGCGGACCGGACCGGCATCGAAGCCCATCAGCCGCACGCCGGCCTTGATCGCGGACACCGCGTAACCTTTCTGGCGGTTGCGGATTTCCATGAACGGATAGAAGAAGTCGATAAGGATCCGGTTGGTGGCGGCGGTATCGCCGGCCCGCAGCGCCTTGTAGAACGTCTGCGCCAGCGCCGGCACGAAGTTGAAGACGGCCGACGAATAGGTGGTGACGCCCGCGCCGAGATAGGCGTCGGCGAAAAGCTCGGCCGTCGGCATGCCGCCGAGATAGGTCAGGCGGTCGCCCATGACGGCGGTGATCTTGCGCACCAGGCCGATATCCCCGGAACCGTCCTTGAAGCCGACCAGATTGGGGCAGGCCTCGCAAAGGCGCGCCAGCGTCTCCGCCGTCAAGATCGAATTGTCGCGGTTATAGACCATCACGCCGATGCCGACCGACTGGCAGACGGTCTTGATATGCTGGTAGAGGCCTTCCTGGCTGGCATCCATCAGGTAGTGCGGCAGCAGAAGAATGCCGTCGGCACCGGCCTTTTCCGCGGACTTGGCGATCGAGACCGCGATCCGCGTGCCGTAACCGCAGCCGGAAACGATCGGCGTGCTGCCGGCCGAAGCCTTGGCGGCGGCGATGATCTCCGGAATTTCGGAGGGCTCCAGCGAGAAGAACTCGCCCGTGCCGCCGGCGGCAAACAGCACCGAAGCGTCGAAACCGGCCAGCCAGCCGACATGCTTTTCATAGGGCTCGCGGTTGAAGAGGCCATCCTTGCCGAACGGCGTGACGGGGAACGACAAGAGGCCGGCGCCGAGCGCACGCTTCAGTTCATTTGGATCCATAGACATGGCTGTCCCTTCCTGGTTGATTTCCGGAAGGCTACCAAGTCATATTATGACTGTCAATACTTATATTATCTTTATGGAAATCTCAGGCCCGGCGTATCAGCGACCGGTAGCGCTGCTGGCTCCCCTTGAGATGCATGCGCATGGCATCGCGGGCGGCCGAATCATCGCCATCGGTGATTGCTCGGGCGATATGGGCGTGCTCGTTCTGGATCTGCGTCAGGTATTCAGCCGGCGAAATGTCGACATCGCCCTCCTGCAGCAGCGATCGCGGGATCATCTGTTTGCCGATCGCTTCCAGGAGTTCCCGGAAACGCGGGTTGTTGGTGGCGTCCGCGATGGCAAGGTGGAAGGCCCGATCGCTCTCGACCGTTGCCGCGCCGGCGGCAATCTGCCGCTTGATCGTCTCCAGACATTCGAAGATCAGTTCCTGCTGCGCCGGCGACGATCGGATGGCCGCAAGGCCCGCGGCCTCGATCTCGATGGCGGCGCGGACTTCCAGCATTTCGATGATCGACGAAACGCGGCTGGCATCCACGCTGCGGAAGCCGCCCTGCAGCCCGCCTTGCGGCGCCAGGACGAAAACGCCGACGCCGTGGCGGACCTCGACGAGGTTGTCGGCGCGCAGCGAAGCGATCGCCTCGCGGATGACCGTGCGGCTGACCTGGTATTGCAGCGTCAGCCCGCTTTCCGTCGGCAGCTTGTCGCCGGGTTTCAGCTCCCCGTTGGCGATCGCATCCCGCATGCGCCGGCCGACCGTCTCGACCAGATTGCGGCCTTTTCGCGAGGGCGCTTCTCCAGTGATGTTATCTGCTCTCTTCAATGTCCGCCCGCTCCCTCGCTCTGGCATTTCAGTCACTTAGAGGGGTAAAACCCCGCTACATTGTCAAGCGCCGGGCAAGAAATTTGTTGACGCAAAGCCCTAGACCTATAGTATGAGATGACCTATGAGGTATGATGACATGACGGAGCAACCCATTCGCCGTTGATCCGCCCACGAGGGAAGAATGCTCAAGAGACTGCTTTTAACCGGCGCCGCGGGCGGGGTCGGCCGGGCAATTCGGCCGATGCTGAAGGAAATCGCCGAACACGTCGTTCTGTCGGATATCGGCGAGATCACCGATGCGGGCGCCAACGAAACCTTCATCCGATGCGACCTTGCGGATGCCGCGGGTGTCGCAAGGCTGGTCGAGGGCGTCGACGGGATCATTCACCTCGGCGGCATTTCGGTCGAAAAGACCTTCGACCTCATTGTCCAGGGCAATATCGTCGGCCTCTACAATATCTACGAAGCCGCGCGCCACAACGGCCTGCCGCGCATCGTTTTCGCCAGTTCCAACCACGTCATCGGCTATTACCGGCGCGATCAACGGCTCGACAGCACGGTCGTGCCGAAACCGGATTCGCTCTACGGGGCCTCGAAGGTTTTCGGTGAGGCGATCGCCAGCCTCTATTTCGAGAAATTCGGGCAGGAGACCCTGTCGGTCCGCATCGGTTCATGCTTCGAGAAGCCGGCCAACACCCGCATGCTGGCGACCTGGCTCAGCTATCGCGATTTCTTCTCGCTCTGCCGGCGCGCCTTTGCGGCGCCGCGGATCGCCCACACCATCGTCTACGGCGCTTCGGCCAATGACGAGCAGTGGTGGGACAATCGCAATGCGGCCTTCCTCGGCTGGAAGCCCGAGGATACATCCGCGAAATGGCGGGTGGAAGTGGAAGCCGCGGCCGGCAGGGAGGATCCGACCGATCCGGCCGTCATCTACCAGGGCGGTGCCTTCGCCTCGGCCGGCCACCCCGACGAGGCGTGAACGACAGATTGTTGCCGCCCGTTCGGCGGCGCCGATTCGGCCTCGGCCGGGTCCCCGAAATGAAATGGCGAGGGCTCGTCCCTCCGCTTCTGACAGGAGGAATTTCGTGAAGATCGTAGACGTCAATGTGCGGGTATTCTCCCACACCACGCGCCGCCACCAGGATACCGCCGGCCATGCTCATCCCGGCCCGCCGCACAAGGTCAACCTGGCGCTGCTCACCATCGTCGATGACGACGGCGCCGAAGGTTATTGCTTCGCGCCGCCGGAAGTCATCCGCCCGCACGTGATCGACAAGTTCGTCAAAAAGGTGCTGATCGGTGAAGACCCGTTCGCGCGAGAGCGCCTGTGGCAGGACCTCGCCCACTGGCAGCGTGGCAGCGCCATGCAGCTGACCGACCGCGCGCTCGCGATCGTCGACTGCGCTCTCTGGGACCTCGCCGGCCGCAAGCTCAACATGCCGGTCCACAAGCTGATCGGCAGCTACCGCGAAAAGATCCCGGCCTATGGCTCGATCATGTGCGGCGACGAGCTGGAAAACGGCCTCGCGACGCCGGAAGATTACGGCCGCTTCGGCGAGAAGCTCGTCGCGCGCGGCTACAAGGGCATCAAGCTGCACACCTGGATGCCGCCGGTTTCCTGGGCACCCGACGTCAAGATGGACTTGAAGGCCTGCGCCGCGGTCCGCGAGGCGGTCGGCCCGGATATCCACCTGATGATCGACGCCTTCCACTGGTATACCCGCACCGAAGCGCTGGAACTCGGCAAGGGCCTCGAAAAGCTCGGCTTCGCCTGGATCGAGGAGCCGATGGACGAGCAGAGCTCGGCCTCCTATGCCTGGCTTGCGGAAAACCTCGACATTCCGGTCCTCGGCCCGGAAAGCGCCGGCGGCAAGCATTTCAGCCGCGCCGAATGGATCACCTCGAAGGCCTGCGACATCCTGCGCACCGGCGTCCACGACGTTGGCGGCATCAGCCCGGCGATGAAAAGCATGCATCTCGCCGAATCCTTCGGCATGAACTGCGAGATCCACGGCAACGGCGCACCGAACCTGATCGTCGCGGCCTGCACCAAGAATGCAAAATGGTACGAACGTGGCCTGCTGCACCCGTTCCTCGAATATGACGACGGCTTCGAATACCTGAACGCCCTCGTCGATCCGATGGACGAGGACGGCTTCGTGCATATCTCCGACAAGCCGGGCATGGGCGAAGACATCAACTTCGACTTCATCAACGCCAATCTGGTCAGCTGAACCGTTTAATCTGCCTCCCAAGCAGGAAAGAGAAGCCCGGTCCCTTTTGGGGGCCGGGCTTTTTGTTTTACCATCGGTGTCGCCGATGAGTGGATTCTCGGGTCGAGCCCGAGGATGACGAGTGTGTGGGAGTGGCTTGCGACAACAGCCGCCGTCCGCTTGCTGAAACCACGACTTGGGGCACGCCTGATAGCCCCTCTCTCCTTCGTCATCCTCGGGCTCGACCCGAGGATCCACCCACCAACGATCAAAAACCCTCGGTAGATCCACTGATTTCCGGCCTTCGGCCAACACTTTTGAGCCCGCGCAGTCGCCTGCCGTGGTTTTCAAAGATCGGAGAGCCCACACGAATGCGGAACCTCAATAGATTTTAATAGGTGGCTCCGCATTCGCGTGGCCTTCGGCGTCTTGTCGGGGCTTCCGGCCCCTACAGGTGATCACCTCGCCTCGCTGCGTGGCTTTATTCGCGGCTTCCTTTCGGGAAACCTTGCCACTTGGACGGCTCAACCGAACCCGGCCCGGCGGCCAGGGGGAGGCTTGATAGGAATGTTCGCCTTTCGACGAGCGCTCCATGGCTTTCACCTCTTCCACCATCCCCGCACGTTACGGTTCGGGTGGAAGCGCCGGCCTCCGCCTGCCCGCGAACGTCTCGCGAAACACTCCGGCGACGGAAGCGGGAGGATTGTAGGCATGGGTTGGGAGGACGGGGATGATGATGAGATCAAGTTATTGGAGATGCTAGGCTGGGATGATGAATTGTCCACGGGACAAGCATGGAAAGACAGCATTGGAAGGCGTCCCCCGCCTACCCCCCTCTGTCCTGCCGGACATCTCCCCCTCAAGGGGGGAGATCGGCCAGAAGCAAGGTCTTGCCTGACCAAAAGCCTTGAGATTGCCGAACTCCACTTCCTGCCGGCTTCCTGCCCTTGCACAAATCAGAGAGGAACCGCTGAGCAAGCCTCCTTCGATCTCCCCCCTTGAGGGGGGTAAGGCGCGATCCGGCAGAGCCGGAGCGATCGATCCGGTGAATCGATCGCAGTGCCGAACGCCGGCAGGACAGAGGGGGGTGCCTCACGGCACAATCCCCGCCACTCAGGAAGGCTGTAGGGGAAAACAAGCCTCGACCAAATCCAAGCCCGCATTTCGCGAAGGGCTTGCTCGCCTCATATCACCCGCCCGAGCCAATCCATCGCATGGTCCTGCTGGTCGACCGGGAATGCATGCGCCGCACCGGGCCAAAGCCGCGTTTCGAGGCAATGTTCCGCATCCGCCGCCAGCCAGATCGCATGAAGCTGCTCCTGCGCCGCCAGCGCCACAGGCTCGGGAAAATGCCGATCCTCGGCACCGCTGAAGATCAGGGCGGGTTTCGGTGCGGCGAACCCCGCAAAATGCGGATAGTCGAGCTTTCCCGCGATCGGCGGATGCAGCATGGAAAAGGCGGACTGGCCGCGAAGCTGGTTGTTGCCCGGCTGCATGAGCCCTTGGAGCGTCCCCATCCAGCCGCCGGCGACACAGGCTTTTGCGTCGTCCGAAAGCGCGGCCACCTGCCAGGCGCGCGATCCGCCCATCGAATAACCGAAGCTCGCCACACGGGTTCCGTCGACACCCGGCAACCGGCAGAGCCACGCCATCGCCTCTAGGTCCTCGCGCAGGATGACGGAGGCGTGGGAAACGCCGAACTGCATGAGGTTGGCCGCCAGCGCCTGCTGCGCCTCGTAGCCGTTACCTTTGCGGCCTCCCCAGCCGAGCGCGTCGGCGCAAAGCACCGTGTAACCGCGCCGGGCGAGTTCGTTGCCCACCTGCCGGCCCCCGTAGAGCCTCGCCGTCCAGTGGTCCACGTCCGCGGCGATCTCGGGAAGTTCGCCGGGCCGGCCGATCATCTTTTCCTTGCCGATCGAAAAGAACGAGCCGTGGTCGTGCAGCAGAAGTGCGGCCGGCGTCCGGGCGTCGGTGTCCGGCCGCAGCAGATAGGCTCCAGCGATTTCGCCATTGGAGAAATGAAGCTGCAGTTCCTGGCCCCTGCAACCCTCTTCCCTCCATTCGCCCACCACGAAAGCGCCGGCGGGAGTTATGCGTTCGACGCCGAGCGCCGCGCGGACCTTGTCGCGCGTCCGTTCTCTCCAGGCCGAAAAATCGTCCTTTGCAGGATCGAAATTCCATCCGAACGAGAGGGTATCCCGAAGCCTCTTCGCAAGGCCCGACATGTTGTCGCCGTCGATCATGGCGTATTCCGCGACCTCGCGATGAGCCGGTCGCGGCTATCGGAGAGATGTCTGCGCATGGCCGCGCGGGCGCCCTCGACATCCCGGCCCTCGATGGCCAGGAAAATCGCCCTGTGCTCATCGTTGACGCGCTGCAGGTGGCCGGCGAAAGTTTCGTCATTGACCTGATGCGCCTGCATGCGCATGCGCGGCATCAGCGTTTCGCCGAGATAGTTGAAGATGCCGATGAAATGTTCGTTCTGGCTGGCAGCGGCGACGGCGCAGTGAAATTCGAAGTCCGACTGCGTGCTGCGGTCGAGCTGCCGGATCGAACGCTCCATCGATTCAAAGGCGGCATGCATCGCCGCGACATCGACGGCGGTCCGGCGTTCGGCGGCGAGAGCCGCGGATTCGGATTCGATGCCGATGCGCAGTTCGAGCCCCTTCAGCACGCTTTCGACCCGCATCATATTTTCATCGGTGAGCCGGAACGGCGCGACGCCGGCATCCTCGCGCACGAAAACGCCGATGCCGTGATGGATGGACACATGCCCGCTCGCGCGCAGATTGGCGATCGCTTCGCGGACGACCGTGCGGCTGACGCCCAGTTCGTCGATCAGCGCCTTTTCCGTCGGCAGCTTCGATCCGCGCGGATATTCCCCGAGCTTGATGCGCTCGGTGATCATGCGCACCACCTGCGAACTCAGGGTCTCCCTGCGACGCCAGGTAGAGGCTTGGGCTTCGGCTGTCATCGGGGCACCTCCATGGCGTCAAAGACGGGAAATTCAGACAGCGTGGTCGTATTCGAGGCTCGCCTGTATCAGTTCACGGGCATAGGGATCCGCCGCCTGGCCGGTCGCCAGCACGTCCCGGCTCATCACCTCGACCACGCGGCCGTGCTGCATCACCGCCAGCCGCTCGCACATATGATCGATCACCGCAAGGTCGTGTGAGACGAAGAGATAGGTCAACTTGCGTTTTACGCGCAGGTCCGCGAGCAGATTGAGCACTTCCGCCTGCACCGAAACGTCGAGCGCGGAGGTCGGCTCGTCGAGAAGCAGGATGCGCGGTTCCAGAATGAGCGCGCGCGCGATCGCCACGCGCTGCCGCTGGCCGCCGGAAAGTTCGTGCGGATAACGCGACAGGAAAGCCGGATCGAGGCCGACATCGATCAGCGCCCGTTCCATGCGTTCGAGCTGGCGGTCCATGCGATGGATGCGCAGCGGCTCCTGAAGCGCCGTGCGGATCGACTGGCGGGGGTGGAGCGAACCGTAGGGATCCTGGAAAACCATCTGGACCGTGCGGCAATATTCGACAAACGGCATGTCGTTGACCGACCGGCCTTCGAGCTGGATATCGCCCTCCCAAACATTCAGAAGACGGGCGATGCAGCGCAGGATGGTCGACTTGCCGGAACCGGATTCGCCCACGAGCCCGAAGGATTCGCCGGCCTCGACCGAAAAACAGACATCGCCGAGAATGCGCTTCTTCGCCGAACCGTAACCGAGATCGATCGAGAGATTGCGAACGTCGATGGCGGTCATGCGGGCACCTCTTTGGTATTCTGCGAGATGACTTCACGGTTCAGCACCGGAAGCGGCTTGCGGCTGCCGCCGATATGCGGCTGTGCGGCAAGCAGGCCTTGGGTATAGGGATGCGTGCAGTTGCGCATGTCGCGGGCGGCGCGTTCCTCGACCACTTCGCCATGGCGCATGACGAGAACACGGTCGCAGAAATTGCGCACCAGGTTGAGGTCGTGGCTGATCATGATCAGGCCGATGCCCTTGTTCGTCACCAGTTCGTTCAGGATGTTGAGGACCTGCATGCGCACCGTCACGTCGAGCGCCGAGGTCGGCTCGTCGGCGATGATGATCTGCGGCTCGGGGATCAGCATCATGGCGATCATGATGCGCTGGCCCATGCCGCCGGAGACTTCATGCGGATAGAGGCTGAAGACGCGTTCCGGGTCGCGGATCTTCACCGCTTCCAGCATTTCCAGCGTCTTCTGTCGCGCCGCCTGGGCAGAGGCCCTGGTGTGGACGCGGTAGGCCTCGGCAATCTGGTCGCCGACGCGGTGCACGGGGTTGAGCGAAAATTTCGGGTCCTGGAGGATCATCGAAATGCGCCGGCCGCGGATCGTCAGCATCTCTTTTTCGCTCGCCGAGATGAGATCGGTGCCGGAAAAATCCATCCGGTCGGCCTCGATCCTGGCGGTCGGCAGCAGCTTCAGCAGCGCGCGGCCGATCGTCGACTTGCCGGAGCCGGATTCGCCGACGATGCCGAGCCGCTCGCGGCCGAGATCGAAGGAGACGCCCTTGACGACGGTGTTGTAGGTCTTGCCGGCGCGATAACTGACGCGGAGATTTTCGACCTTCAGGAGTGCTTGGCTGTTGTCCATGGCGGGATCCTAACGCTGTTTCGGGCCTATCTTTGCTTCGGATCCAGCGCGTCGCGCAGGCCGTCGCCCAGAAGGTTGAAGGCGAGGCTGACGAGCAGGATGGCGCCGCCCGGGAAGGCGACCAGCCACCAGTTGTCCAGCATGTAGCGCCGGCCGGTAGCGATCATCGCGCCCCATTCGGGAAGCGGCGGCTGGGCGCCGAGACCGAGGAAACCAAGGCCGGCGGCGGTCAGGATGACGGTCGCCATCGACAGCGTGATGCGCACCAGAACCGAGGGAAGGCACATCGGCATGATCGACTTGACGATGATGCGCAGCGCCGACGCCCCCTGCATGCGCGAGGCCGAGATATAGTCGGCATTGCGGAAGGTCAGCGTTTCGGCGCGGGCGAGGCGGGCGATCGGCGGCCAGGTGGTCAGCCCGATGGCGATGATCGCGTTTTCGAGACCGGCGCCCAGCGCCGCCACGAAGGCGAGCGACAGGATGAGGCTCGGGAATGACAGGAAGATATCGGTGATGCGCATCATGATCGTGTCGTACCAGCCGCCGAAATAACCGGCGGTCGTGCCGACCAGAAGCCCGATCGGGCCGACGATGACCGAGACGATGGTGATGATCGTCAGGCTGATCCGCGTGCCGTAGATGATGCGGCTCATGATGTCGCGGCCGAGCTCGTCGGTCCCGAACCAGTGCTCGGCGCCCGGCGGCTTCAGCGTGTTGCTCAGATTGACGATATTCGGATCGTAGGGCGCGATCAGCGGCGCGACGATCGCCGTCAGGAGCAGGATGGTGATGACCACGAGACCGAAACCCGAAGACGGGTTGCCCAGAAGCTCGCGGATGACTGCGAGCAGACGGCGCAACGCCGAGTTGGGATTTGAGCGGGTACCGTTCATGGCCACGTCCTGCATATCGAGAGATTGAGCCGCCATATCAACGCGTCCTCGGATCGAAGATCTTGTAGAGCGCATCGGAAAGCAGGTTGAGCGCGATGAAGATGATACCGACCAGCAGCACGCAGGTCATCACCGCGTTCATGTCGCCGATCAGCATGTTGTTGGTGATGTACTGGCCGAAGCCGGGCCAGGAGAACACGGTCTCGATGAGCACCGCGCCTTCGAGCAGGCTGCCATAGGCGAGCGCCACGATCGTCACCAGCTGCACGCGGATATTGGCGAATGCGTGATGCCAGATGGTGCGGTTCTTCGACAGGCCCTTCACCCGCGCGGTGGTGACATATTCCTGGTTCAGCTGGTCCAGCATGAAGCTGCGGGTCATGCGGGTGATATAGGCCATCGACGAATAACCGAGGATGCTCGCCGGCAGCAGCAGGTGGTTGATCGCATCCCGGAAGACTTCCCAGTCGCCGGCCAGCACCGCGTCGATCAGCAGGAAGCCCGTCGTCTCCGGCACGAGGCCGATGTAATAATCCGACAGGCGGCCGCCGCCGCCGACCAGATCGAGCGCCGCGTAGAAGATGATCAGGCCGATCATGCCGGTCCAGAAGATCGGCATGGAATGCCCGATGAGGGTCAGGAAACGGATGACGTGATCGACCGGCCGGTTGCGGCGCACGGCCGCCAGAATGCCGAGCGGAATGCCGAGCCCCGCCCCGACGATGATCGCGAAGGTCGCAAGCTCGATCGTCGCCGGCATGACGTGCAGGATGTCGTTGATGACCGGCTGCCCGGTGCGGATCGACGTCCCGAAATCGCCATGCGCCAGGTCGTTCACATAACGGAAGAACTGCTGGTAGAGAGGAAGGTTCGCGCCGATCCGTTCCGCGACCGTGTCGTATGTAGCCTGGTCGGCCTCTTCGCCGACGATGGCGCGGACCGGATCGACCGGCATCAGCCGTCCGATGCAGAAAGTCAGGACCAGCAACCCGAGAAGGGTCGCCAATATGGTGCCGGCCTGCCGCGTGAAAGCGGTGAGACGCTCGTTTGTCATGGGGCTTCCTCAGGATCGTACCAGCCGCCGCGGCGCTTCGGGACAAGCGCCGCGGCGGCTGACGATTATCTTGCTTTCTTGACCGTGCGAAGCTGGGTCGACCAGGACGGGTTCAGTTCGAGACCCTTGATGTCGGCCCGGAAGCCGACGCTGTCGACCACTTCGGAGAAGGGCTGGATGGCCGGAACCATATCCGCGTAATAGGTCTGGATGGCCTCGTAGTCCTTGATCTGCTTGTCCTTGTTGCCTTCCACGAGAGCATCGTCGATCATCTTGTTGATCTTCTCATCATAGAAGGAGGTGCGCCAGCCCTGGAAGTTGGTGAGCTTCGCCTCGTCCGCATTGTTGGGATTGTAGACGATGGCGCGGAAGTTCGAGTCCGGATGCGGCAGCTGGCCGCCGCCGCCGCGGCCGACGACAAGCTCGTATTTGCGCTCGCGCATCGCGCCGTAGATCTGGTCGCCGGAGCCGGTGATGATCTCGGCCTTGATGCCCGCCTGCGCAAGCGTCGCCTGGATGGCGGTCGCAAGGCTCATGAACGGCACGTCGGAAATGGCGCGCAGCGAGGTCGAGAAGCCGTTCGGATAACCGGCTTCGGCGAGCAGCGCCTTGGCCTTGGCGACGTCGAGCTTGTAGCCCGCATTCGGCAGGGCGCCGAAAATGCCGGCCGGAACGGGACGATCGCGCAGCTTGCCGAAATAGGGCAGCACGCTGTCGTTCAGGCCCTGGTAGTCGATCAGATAACGCAGCGCCTCGCGGACCTTCGGCTTCTGGAACTTCTCGTCCTTCATGGAAACGGCCAGATAATAGAAGCCGCTGCCGCCGTTGGTCTGGATCTTGACGTCCTTGCTGCTCTCGAGAGCCTTGAGGTCGGCCGCCGACATGGAATAGGCGATGTCGATATCGCCCTTTTCAAGCATCAGCCGCTGGCTCTGCGATTCCGCCAGATGGCGCATCATGATCCGGCGCATGGCCGGCTTCTCACCCCAGTATTTCGGGTTCTGCTCGAGCGTGACGCGCTCGTTCGACTGCCACTGGCCAAGCGTGAACGGACCGGAACCGGCAGAATTGTTGGTAAGCCAGGCAGCCCCCATGTCGCCGCCCTTGTCGTGCTCCATCACCGTCTTCATATCGAGGATGGAACCCGGACCGACGATGCCGAGCGTCTGCACGACGATCTGCGGATCGACCTTCTTCGGCAGCTTGATGACGACAGTGCCGTCGTCCGGAGCGGTAAAGCTCTGATCGGCATTGGCCGCAGAGAAGCCGTGTGTCTTGAGGAACGACGCCTGGGCGAGGTTGAGCTTCATCAGGCGCTTGAAGGACCAGACGACATCCGCCGAGGTGACCGGGTTTCCGGAGGCAAACGTCGCTCCCTTGCGCAGCTTGAAGGTGATCGAGCCGTTGTCGTCGGCGATCGTCCAGCTTTCCGCCAGCTGCGGATCGACCTGGGCGCGGTTGACGGCGTCAAGCGCAACGAGGTTATCATATATGTTCGTGAGGACCTGTACGGTCTCCTTGCCGGTGATGGCGGCGGGATCGAGCGTCAGGATATTGGTCATCGAAAAGCCGACGACCAGCATATTCGGCGGGGTTTCGGCATAGGCGGGCTGGAAAAGCAGTGTGGAACCGAGCAATACGGGTCCCATCATTCTCAGTAGCGGCTTCATGGCCGATCCTCCCTTGGGTCGCCGGTTCTCCTCCCGGCTGATGGACAATGCGATCCAAGAGATATGATGTCTTACGACACGTGTCAATCCGAAATGCCCGCGTTCGCCGACTCCTTGCGAAGTCGCCAGTGAGCGAGCGTCAACATGTTGTGGAATCTGCTGCCCGAAGCACCGCGGCCCCGAGCTTATGGGGATGTATGGCGGCGCGTGGAGCCCCTCCCCCTTGTGGGGAGGGGTTGGGGAGGGGTCTTCACCCAGCACGAAACCCCTCCCGCCTGCCGGCCACCCTCCCCACAAGGGGGAGGGTTAGGGGCGCCGCACCGTCGCGCATCCCACGAGCGCTCGTGCTCTCGGCCGGTCGTGGCCGGTCAGCCGGCGACCTCGTAAATCGAGGCCGCGATGAAGCGATCCTGATCGCTGCCGTAATTGTAGTAATAGACGCTGAGAAGCTTGCCATCCGGCCGCACCACGGTGCGGGGATAGCCGAGATCGGACATGCCGCCGTCGTCACGGATGATGATGTCGTCGCTCCAGGTTCTGCCCTCGTCAGAGCTTACCCGCGCCCGCAAACCGAAGGGCGCATCGCGATAACCGAAGACCAGCGCCAGCCGGCCGTCCTGCAGCCGGTTGATCGTCGGCGGGTTGCCGCCATACCCGGTGTTCGGCACCGGCCGACCGATCGGCTCCCAGGTCTTGCCTTCGTCGCCGGAGACATAGGCGTCGATCCAGGCCTTGCGATCCGGCCCGCGGCTGGCGGTTGCGCAACGCACCAGCGTCAGCACCTTGCCGTCCTTCAGGCGGATCGAGGCGGGCATGATCGCAAAACCTTCCGGCTCCTCGCCGACGAAGCTCTCGAAACTGAAGCTCCTGCCGCCGTCGCGGGTGCGCACGCAGAAGACCTGGCCTTCCTTGCCGTTCGGCTTGGCGGCGCTAAGCAGGAAGAGCGCGTCATGCTTGCCGAGCGGCACGATGTCGGTGCGCGCCGAAATGCCCGGCAGGCCGAAATCGCCGAGCCGGTAAGGCCCGCGCCACGTCCTTGCCCGGTCGTTGCTGACATAGAACCAGCTGATCGCCCCGCCTAAGAGGCCGGTGCGGGCGCACATGACGATCGTTTCCGGATCGGTGAAATCGATCGGCTCATCGAGCGGGCGCAGATCCCGTTCGATATCGATCTTCGGCTGGGCCTCGAGTTCCGGAAGCACATGCTCGTCGCCGGAAAGCGTCTGGCTACCGGGCACGAAGGCGTTGAACCGCTCGATCGTCCAGGTCTCGCCGCCATCCATGCTGCGGGCCTGGACGGGAATAAAAGGCCGCGTCTTGTCGCGGGCATGCAGGTTCTCCGCCTCGCCGCGAAAGCCCTGGACAAAGATCGTCACCGCCTCGTCGCCCCACAGCCACAGACCGTAATTCGCTGGCCACGCGGCGAATTCACCCTCCTTCCGGTAGACTTCGATATTCTTGATCGAATTTGGCTTGGTCACAGGAATCCTCCTTGCCGCGGAAGCGGTCTCGTTCATGTCTTTGTCGATGATCAGCCCTTGACGCCGCTCGTCACGGCGCCGTCGATCACGTGCCGCTGCGCCAGCAGGTAAACGATGATGACCGGCAGGGTGATGAGGGTCGCCATCGCCATGACGACGTTCCAGCGCGCATCCGGTCCGCTCTGCAGGAGCTGCAGGCCGATCTGCAGGGTCGCCATCTCCCGGTGCGAATTGAGGATGAGCGGCCAGACGAAGTCGTTCCAGGCGCTCTGGAAGCTGAGCACCCCGAGGACTGCAAGCGACGGCCGGGCAAGCGGCAGCAGGATGCGCCGGAAGATCGTGAACGGCGATGCGCCGTCGAGCTTGGCGGACTCCTCGTATTCCATCGGGATGCGGGTAAAGAACTGCCGCATCATGAATATCCCGAACGGCGTTGCCGCGGTCGGCAGGATCATGCCCCAATAGGTGTTGAGCAGGCCCGTGCCGCCATTGCCGAGCCAGTCGTTGCCGCCGGCGAACGGGATTTTCTGGACGATCAGGAAGACCGGCACGATCTGGCTCTGGGCCGGTACCATCAGAAGGCCGACGACGAGCGCGAAGATGACGTTGCGGCCGGAAAACTGCATGCGGGCGAGCGCGTAACCCGCGAGCGAGCAGAAGACGAGGTTCGAGACGGTCGAGCCGAGCGCGTAGATCAGGCTGTTCACCAGCTGCCGCCCGGCATCCGGCGAGGCAATGGCATCGATATAATTCTGCCACCGCAGGCCGTCGGGAATGAAGCTCGGCGGAAACCGGAAGATTTCCTGATCGCCCTTGAAGGAGGTGGACACCATCCAGAGGAAGGGCATCACGGTGGCGAGCGCCGCAAACAGGAGCAGCAGGTAACCGATGACGTTCATCACGTCGAACCGCGGGAACTCCCGCCCCCGGCCCCGGGTGGCGATCTGCCGTTCCATCGCTGCGGGCTGTGCAAGATCGGTCATGCGTCTTTCCTCCGCATGATCCTGGTGCCGATGATCGAGAACACCAGGATCGTCAGGAAAAGCACGGTCGACATGGCCGCGCCGTAGCCGAATTCGGTGTAGCCGAAGGCGGTCTGGTACATCTGGTAGACCACCGTTTCGGTCGAACCGAGCGGCCCGCCCTGGGTCATCACATAGATCGCACCGAACACCTGGAAGGTCTGCACGATCAGGATGATCAGCAGGTAGAAGGTAACGGAACTCAGCATCGGCACGGTGATGCGCAGGAAGATATCCTTGCCCTTGGCCCCATCGAGACGCGCCGCCTCGTAGAGGTCGTTCGGGATATCCTGAAGACCCGCCAGATAGATGATCATCGCGGTGCCGAAGTCCCGCCAGATGGCCATGATGATCAGGGAATTCATCGCCAGATTGGGGTTCTGCAGCCATGGCTGCGGCGGCAGGCCGACCCGCGTCAGAAGTCCGTTCAGCGGACCGGCATAGGGTTCGTAGACATAGGCCCAGACGACGGCGGCCGCGATCAGCGAAGTCAGGACCGGCAGGTAGAAGATCGTCCGGAACGCCATGCGCCCCGGCACTTTCTGATTGAGCGCCACCGCTGCCAGCAGCCCGAGAACCATGGTCGGGAAGGTCACGCCGATCGTATAGTGGATCGTGTTGCCCACCGCCTGCTGGAAGCGCGTGTCGTTGAACAGTTTGACGTAATTGTCGAAGCCGACGAAATTCGTCGGCTTCAGGAACGAGACGTCGGTAAAGCTCATCAAAAGCGTCGCCGCTGCCGGCAGCAGCAGCGACAGGAACAGGATGACGAGCGCGGGGGCGAGGAATGCGTAGGCGCTCCAGTTCTGATGAAAACTGACCGTTTTGACCGGTCCGGATGTCGAGTTCCGAAGCGCCATAACCTCGTCCTCAGCCCTTTTTCAGCAATGTCTGCACTTCGTCGGCCGCCGCCTTCAGCGCCTTGTCGGGCGTATTCTTCTGGAAGATGACTTCCTGCACGCCGCGGGCGACGAGCGTCATCATCCGGGGGAATACCGGCGTTGCCGGCGCGGTCGGCGGGGCGTAGCTCGCGGTCTTGATGAACTTGGCGAGATAAGGGTCGGCCAGCACATCCTTGTTCTGCTGGGCGGACTTCAGGGTCGGCACGTTCTTGCTGGCGACCGCGAAAGCCACCTGCTGTTCCGGCGACATCGCAAAGTCGACGAACTTGAGGGCCGCTTCCTGGTTCGGCGCGCCCGCCCGGACGGCGAAGCAGAAGGGATCGACGAGAGACGTGAACCCGCCGCTTTCCTTCGGGAAGGGAACGACGTCGAATTCGATCCCCGCCTTCAGCGCGTTGTTGGTCGAATAGTTGCCTGCGACCAGCATCGCGGCGCGTCCCTGGTTGAACGGGTTCGCCATGCCGCCGGGGCCGACGCCGAAGCCCGCATCGGTGATCTTGTCGGTAACCACGAGATCGCGCAGGAAGGTCAGCGCCTTGATGCCTTCCGGCCCCGCAAAGCCCGGTGCCGACAGGTCCGCCGTCAGCAGCGATCCGCCCGCGCCCTGCAGCAGCAGCGTGAAGAGTTCGAAGGCCTCGAGGTCGTTCTGGTAGAGCTGGATGCCGGAGACCTGCAACATGCCGCCGCCCGGCCGCTTGGTGACGGCCTTTGCCCATTCGCGAAGTTCGGCCCAGTTCTGCGGCCCCTTATCCGGGTTGAGACCCGCTTCGCTGATGAGCTTGCGATTGATGCCGAGACCGCGCGAGGTGCCGTAGAGCGGCATGGAATACTGGCCGTCGTCGATCCGCCCGTAGGCGAGCAGCGACGGGTCGAGATCCGCCGTCTTCACATTCGGCAACGCCTTGCCGAGTTCGACGAGCTTCTTGCCGGACGCATAGGTGAGGTTGTAGTCCCAGTGCTGGACGATCAGGTCCGGACCGGTATTGCCGTTGATCGCCGTCAGCATCTTTTCATTGAGCTGCGACGGTTCGGCATAGAGGCTGGACTGCAGCGCGACTTCCGGACGCGCGGTCTTGAAGGCGGCTTCGAGCGCTTCGCCGGCGGCCTTCTTGCTGCCGGCGAGCTGCGACCAGAAAACCAGCTGCTGGTCGGCCGCAAGCGCCCGGCCGGAAGCCGACATCAGGACCGGCAGGCTGGCGAGACCGGCCGCGGTGCCTGACAGAAATGCTCGGCGCGTGGGTTTGATGGCATGCATGACATCGTTCTTCATCGTAAACTCCTCCCGATTTATCGACGACGATTATTTCCGACTGACGGTAGTCCCGGCGGCATCGAAGACATGGATGTTCGCCGCATCGCAATAAACGCTGAGCTCCCTGCCCGGCTCGACCGCCTGGTCGCCGGCAAACACGCAGGTGAAATTCTGGCCTTCGATGGCGCCGTGGATGATCGTCTGGGCGCCCAGTCTCTCGACCGACCGCGGAACGACGCCGATCTTTATCAGCGGCTCGCTGCCGGCCGGATGCGGCGCCAGGAATTCCGGGCGAATGCCAAGGACGACCTCCTCGCCGATCTTGAGACGTTCCGCCAGCCCGTCGATCACGATCGTCCCGATGCCGGCAACGTCGAAGGAATGGTATTCGCTTTCGATCGCCTTCACCCTGCCGCGCAGCATGTTCATCGGCGGACTGCCGATGAAGCCCGCGACGAAACGATTGACCGGACGGTGATAGAGGTCCATCGGCCTGCCCACCTGCTCGACCCGGCCGCCGTTCAACACCACGATCCGGTCGGCCATGGTCATGGCCTCGAGCTGGTCGTGGGTGACGTAGACCATGGTGGCGCCGAGCTCCTTGTGGAGCTGGGTGAGTTCGGTGCGCATCTCGATGCGCAACGCCGCGTCGAGATTGGAAAGCGGTTCATCCATCAGGAAGATCTTCGGCTTGCGGACGATCGCCCGGGCGATCGCGACGCGCTGCCGTTGTCCGCCGGAAAGCTTCGCTGGCTTGTCCTTGAGCCGCGTGGAAAGGCGCACGGTGCTGGCCGCCTTCTCGACCTGCTGGCGGATGTCGCCCTTCGAGCGGCGCTCCATCTGCAGCGGAAAGGCGATATTGTCGTAAACGCTCATATGCGGGTAAAGCGCATAGGACTGGAAGACCATGGCAACGCTGCGCGTGCCGGCCGGCTTGCGGGTCACGTCGTCCCTGCCGATCGTGATCGCACCGTCGCTGATCGGGTCGAGCCCCGCGATCAGGCGCAGCAGCGTGGACTTGCCGCAGCCGGACGGGCCGACGAAAACCGCGAATTCTCCGTCTTCGATGGCAAGCGATACGTCCGTGATGGCGTCGAACGCGCCGTAGCTTTTCGAGACGTTGGATAGCTCCAGACGCGCCAAAGCTCGGTCCTCCCTGATTGCCTCTCCCACTGTGTCAGATACCCTGACAGCTTCACCATGCATCAAAAAAACAGACCTGTAAACAGGTTGTTCGACAACTTCTCCATAAACTGATATGATCAGTTATACATCAAGTACGATGACGGCAACGCTGGGTTTTGGCGCCGCAGCGGTTGCGCGTACCGGAGCGAGGGAAATTCGAAGGGAGCCGCGTCAGAGCTCGATCGCCCGCTCTCGGGCATGCATGATGTGCCGGTCGATGGCGTCGCCAGCCGCATGCGCGTCGCGGGATTTGATGGCGTCGATGATCGCCAGATGGTCCGCAAACGCGGGCGGCAGGACCTGTTCGGAAAGGCTGATCCTGTCGAGCTTGATGAGCCGCATGCGGATCGCGTTGACGGCATAGGCCTGGATCAGCAGGTCGTTCTGGGTCGAATCGACGAGAAGGTTGTGAAACCCGTCATCGACCTTCTGGCCGCGCTCGAACACATCCGGCGACGGCGCGTTGCGGACCTCGTCGAGAATGGACTGGTGGAGCCTGGCCTGTTCGTCGAGGATGGCATCGGGCATGCGCCGGACGGCGGTCAGCACCGCCTCGCGCTCCAGTGCCATGCGCACCTGGAAAGCCTGGCGGATGATCGAAAGGTCGATCTGGGTGATCTGGATGCCCCGTTGCGGCATGACGACCAGAAGGCCTTCATATTGCAGCCGCGGCAGCAGCTCGCGCAACGCGCCGATCGAAAGGCCGAGCAGGGCGACGAGCTCCCGCTGGGACACGAACTGACCCGGCCGCAGCCGGCCGTCGAACAGCGCCTCGCGAAAACGGTCGTAGGCGACCTGTTTTACCGAGCGGAGCTCTGGCTGTTCGGTGCCGGGCGGTGCAGTACGTGCGCTCATCGGTCTCCTATCGCCGGCAGGCGCCGGGCGGGTCAAGCAGCGGCGCGATAACCCGTCCGCTCAAACAATTCAATGAGCATAACACGATCCCGCTGGTTGAGAGCAACCAGCGGCGGCACCGCATATGCTAGACTTTCGTCTTCGCGATAATGGGCAAGAGCGGCCTTGAGGGCAACGAGCGAACCGTACGCATCCACTGCCTCGATGCGCCGCGACTGCTTCTCCAGACGACCGGCATCGTCGGGATTGTCGTAAAGCGCCCTCAGGTCGCTGGCAAAGACGTTCGGCATGCCGCCGATCATGCCGGCGCCGCCGGCCTTGACGAGGGTCGGCAGAACCCGGTCGTCGCCCGTGAACACGGCGAGCTCGGGGAAGGACTTCACCAGTATCAGCCCGTTATCGAGATCTCCGGTCGAATCCTTGATCCCGGCGATGCGACGACCGTGCTTGCGCAACAGAGACGCGATCAGCGGCTGCGTGAAGCGGATTCGGCTGAGCTGCGGAATGTTGTAGAGCACGAGATCGATTTGCGTCTGCGCCTTGGTCCGCTCGATCAGCGCATCGAAGAAAGCCGCGACGCCGTCCTCGCTCGCTCCATAATAGAAGGGCGGCAGCACGAGAGCCGCCCGGCAGCCAAGCTCTCCATAGGCGATCAGCGACGTGACCGCGTCATCGAAGCTGGCCGTCATGATCGCCGGCAGCTGGCGGCCCATGTCGACCCCGCCCGCCTTCAGGGTTTCGAGAGCCGCGAGCTTCTGGGCGGTCGAAAAGGAGGCACCCTCGCCTGTCGTCCCGAATGTCGAGATGAAGCTGCAGCCGTTTGCCAGGAGATGATCGACATGCGCCTTCAGCCGGATGGTATCGATACGGAAATCGGCCGTCACCGGCGTGACGGAGGCGGCGACAATGCCTTTCAGGGCAGCATTCGACATAATGGGCTCCTCGTTATAGGACTGATATAATCAGTATCATAATCAGTCGTCAAATGTCTATTTACATCAGTCCTCCGCTGCGGCATGTTGCGGCAGGATGGGATGGAGGAACGGATGCCCGACCACGGCCGGCGCTTTTTTAGGCGCGCCAAATCCATTGATTTTATTGGGATGCCCGAGAATTCGGCTATTGGTACTGATTGTGAACGCCCTGCGGCGTCCATCTCGAACCAAGGAAACTGAGCCCATGCCTGATACGTCCACCGACACCCGCCCGACCCGCCTCGCGGATGCGATTCGCAACGCCATCCAGTCGAGGACCGTGCTCGATCCGGAACCTTTCCTGGGTCTGCCACTGGCGGATGCCTACGCGGTTCAGACCGACGTGTTTCGCGCGCTCGGCCAGCCGTTCAAGGGCGCCAAGCTGACCCTCAGGGGAGATTTCTGCCAGAGCGCGCCGCTCCTGTCCGTCAGCGAGGAAACCGCCCATGCCCACCAGCCGGGCATCTCGCTGGAGGTGGAACTTGCCTTCGTGCTCGGCAAGGATGTCGTGGCCCGCGACGGCCGCGTGACCCGCCAGGATATCGTCGACGCGATCGGCTCGGTCCGGATCGGCGTGGAGCTTCTCCGCAGCCGCTACCAGGGCGGTTCCCGGGGCGATCCGGCCCTCGCCGCGGCCGACATGATGAGCAATGTCGGTTATGTCCTAGGCCCGTCGCTCAATCGGAGCCTGCTCGATGAGGGCGCATCGATCGGTCAGCTGTCGGTCATCATCAACGGACAGATCGGCTTCGACAAGCCCGCGGCGCATGCCGATGGCGATCCGCTGAAGACCATGGTCGTGCTGGCGAACCAGACGCAGCTCTCCTCCTTCTCCATGCTCAAGGCCGGACAGGTGATGACGACGGGGACGCTGTGCGGACTGATCCCGGTCGGAGAGCCGGGCAGGATCGAAGTGAACATGGGCGGGCAACAATTCGTCCTCGACCTGAACTGAGGCGACATCGGGGGATTTGGCGATGACGTATTTCGTGGGCGTCGATGTCGGCACGGGCAGTGCGCGGGCGGGCGTTTTCGATGCGGCCGGCCGGCTGCTGGGATCGGCATCGCGGCCGATCGCGACATTGAAGCCAGCGGAAGATTTCGTCGAACAGTCGTCCCGCGACATATGGCACGCGGTATGCGATTGCGTGCGCCGCGCCTGCGCCGAAGCAGCGATCGATGTCGGCAAGGTCGCCGGCATCGGCTTCGACGCCACCTGCTCGCTGGTCGTGGTGAATGAGGACGGCGGACCGGTGACGGTCAGCCCGACCGGCGAGGACGACTGGAACGTCATCGTCTGGATGGACCACCGGGCGATCGGCGACGCGCAAGCCATCAACGGCTTCGGCGGACGGGTACTCGATTATGTCGGCGGCGTCATCTCCCCGGAAATGGAAATGCCCAAGCTCCGCTGGCTGAAGCGGGAAATGCCGGCAAGCTGGGCGCGCGCCGCCGCCTTCTTCGACCTGCCCGACTGGCTGGTCCATCGGGCCAGCGGCTCACAAACCCGCTCGCTCTGCAGCACAGTCTGCAAATGGACCTATCTCGGCCAGGAAGGGATGAACGGGGAAGGCTGGGGGCGGGGTTTCCTCGAGACGATCGGCCTCGGCGACCTGGCGAAGGACGGCTTCGCGGCCATCGGGCAGCGGTTCGCCGCGCCCGGCGACAAGGTCGGCGTGCTGTCGGCCAGGGCGGCGGCAGAACTCGGCCTGCCGGAGGGGGTGTCGGTAGCCGCGAGCCTGATCGATGCCTATTCCGGCGCCCTCGGCACGCTCGGTGTCGGCATGGAACATGGCCCTCTCGACACCCGCCTGGCCCTGATCGCCGGCACCTCGTCCTGCCACATCACCGTCAGCCCGGAACCGCCCTTCGTGCCGGGCGTCTGGGGCCCCTATTATTCCGTGCTGCTCTCCGGCCTCTGGGCCAACGAGGCGGGTCAGTCCGCTGCCGGCGCCCTGATCGACAGGGTGATCGACGGCCATGGCGCCGCAGCCGAGGCGAAAAGGCTTGCATCCGAAAAGGACGTCAGCCTTTTCGACCTGCTGGACCGGCGTCTGGAAGCCATGGCGACGGAAGACGACGAGGGAGAAACCGCGCTCCTGGCGGCCGGCCGTCATATCCAGCCGGATTTCCACGGCAACCGGTCGCCGCTTGCCGATCCGCTGCGCAAGGGCGCGATCGTCGGGCTCTCGCTCGATAGCGGCATCGACGACCTCGCCCTCGATTACCTGGCCACGCTGCAGGCCCTTGCCTATGGCACCCGCCACATCATCGAGGAGATGCGCGCCAACGGCGTGACGGTCGAGACCCTGGTGGTGAGCGGCGGGCTTGCCCAGAACCGCCTCTTCCTGCGCGAACATGGCGACGCCACCGGCTGCCTGATCGTCGTGCCAGACCAGAAGGAACCGGTGCTCGCCGGCAGCGCCATGCTCGGTGCAGTGGCTGCGGGCCACTACGCCGACCTGCCCCAAGCCATGGCCGCGATGAGTGGCGAAGGCACGGTGGTCGAACCGCGCGGCGGCGAAATCGCCGCCTACCATGACCGCAAATACCGGGTCTTCCGCCGCATGCAGGAGGACTTTGCCGCCTATGCGGCGCTGATGGCGGGATAACGACGACCAGCCGGTTCGTGATCGAATGAGGATGAGGATATGACGAAGGAAATTGCGCTCTTTGCCAGCGGCGACCTGCGGCTCAGCGCCAACCAGCAATGCTGGGCGGCCCAGGAGGCAATGGAGAAAAAGCTCGCTGACGTGCTCGCCGGGATGGGTTACGCCGTCAGGCGCGCCCATCCCTACAAGCCGGAGGAAAAGCATGGTTTCCTCTCGTCCCAGCGCGAGGGCATGGATGCCTTCGCGGCGATCGACCCGGATGTGCCGGTGATCGTCGCCGAAGCCGTCTGGCAATATTCCCACCACGTGCTCGCGGGCCTGACCTCGCACAAGGGACCGATCCTCACGGTCGCCAACTGGTCCGGCCAATGGCCGGGCCTAGTCGGCATGCTGAACCTCAACGGATCGCTGACCAAGGCCGGTGTCCCCTATTCCACCCTCTGGAGCGAAGCCTTCGACGATACCTTCTTCCTCGACGGGTTGAAGGAATGGCTGGAGACGGAAACGATCCGGCACGACGCGTCCCATGTGACGCCCCTCGATGCCGCGGCCCTGCCCGCCGACCTCAAGGCGCTGGCGAGAGAGATCGCCGACGATTTCCGCCGCAACAAGGTCATCCTCGGCATTTTCGACGAGGGCTGCATGGGCATGTACAACGCCATCATTCCCGACGAACTGCTGATGCCGCTCGGCATCTTCAAGGAGCGCCTGTCGCAATCCAGCCTCTATTACGCCACCACCCAGGTGCCGGTCGAGGAAGGCAGGGCCATCTACCGGGACCTCGTCGCCAAGGGCATGACCTTCCATCTCGGCTCGGATCCGAAGACCGAGCTGACCGAGACGCAGGTGATCGACCAGTGCCGCATGTACATCGCCGCGGTCCGCATGGCGGAAGAGTTCGGCTGCGAGGCGATCGGAATCCAGTATCAGCAGGGGCTGAAGGATCTTCTCCCCGCCTCCGACCTGGTGGAAGGCATCCTCAACGATGACGGCCGGCCGGATGTCAGGAACAGGCGTGGACAGGTGATCCGCAAGGGCCAGGCGATCGTCCACTTCAACGAGGTGGACGAATGCGCCGGCCTCGACGGACTGATGACCAACCGGCTGCACCGCGCGCTCGGCCAGCCGGTCGAGAACACCTTGCACGACCTGCGCTGGGGCGACCGCGACGCCTCCGGCTCCGTCGACGATTTCGTCTGGGTGTTCGAGATTTCCGGCGCGGTTCCCCCGTCGCATAACGAGGGCGGCTGGGCCGGCTCAGACAGCCTGCGTCAGCCGGCGATGTTCTTCCCGGCCGGCGGCGGCACGCTGCGCGGCATCGCCCGCCCGGGCGAGATCGTCTGGTCGCGCGTCTTCGTCGAGGACAGCAGGCTGAAGATGGATATCGGCCGCGGCCGGGCCATTTCCCTGCCGAGGCAGGAAACCGAACGCCGCTGGAAATCCACCAACGAACAATGGCCGATGATGCACGGCGTGCTGACCGGTGTCAGCCGCGACCAGATGATGGCCCGCCACAAGGCGAACCACATCCAGGTCGCCTATGCCAACTCGCCGCGCGAAGCCGATCGCGCCGCCCTTGCCAAGGCCGCGTTGGCTGCGGAACTCGGGATCGAGGTGAGTTTCTGCGGCCAGAGCCAGAGCCGGTTGGCTTGAGCGCAGAGGACAAACCGGCCACCTAGTTTCTCCAGCCCGCATTCCGCGCAAATCCCCTAAAATACCTAGTTGATTTCTGACATGTCAGTATGCCAATGTTAATTCCAACACTGGGAGGATAGATAATCCAATATGAGGTTCGGGCTCTCCGTCGCACTCGCGACTCCTTTTGACAAAGACGGCCGGATTGCGCTCGACGCCATGGTCGCCCAGGCTCGCCGCAGCCTGGATGCCGGCTGCGCCAGCGCCACGATCTTCGGCACGACCGGCGAAGGCTGCTCGATCGGCAATCGTGAGCGGGAGGCGGTCCTTTCCGCCATGATTTCGGGCGGCATCGCGCCGCATCAGATGGTGGCAGGCGTGCTCGTCGATGCGGCGGAGGATGCCGCCGAACAGGCCGCGCACGCCCTGTCCAGGGGAGCGCGCAACATCCTGCTGGCGCCGCCATCCTATTTCAAGAATGTCAGCGAGGAAGGCCTGTTCGGCTGGTACTCCGCCGTGTTCGGGCTTCTGGGCGACAAGGCCCGCGACATCATCGTCTACCACATCCCCTCGGTCACGATGGTGCCGCTGAGCCACGCGCTGATCGGCCGGCTCCGCCAGGCATTTCCCGGCGTCGTCACCGGCGTGAAGGATTCCGGCGGCGAATGGGCTTTCACCGAAAAGCTGCTCAAGGACCATGGCGACCTCATCATCCTGATCGGTGACGAGCGGCATCTGGCCCAGGGCGTGCGCCTCGGCGGACAGGGCGCGATTTCGGGCGTCGCGAATTTCGCCCCGCGCGAAGTCCGCCGCATGGCCGTCGATGGCGAGGACGATCAGCGGATCGTCGATCTCGTCCTCGAATTGCTGAAATATCCCGTGACCCCGGCCGTCAAGGCGATGATCGCCCATCTGTCGGGCGATCCGTCCTGGCTGAGGGTGCGGCCGCCGCTTCTGTCGATCACGGAAGAAGGACAGCGCCTCCTGGGTTCGGCTTTCGACACCCTGTTCCGTTCGAAGGCGGCCTGAGGTCATGGATCAGGCGCGCCCCACGGAAAGTCCGGTCGAGGAGCCGTCGACGCTGAGGGAGAAGGCTTACGAGAGCTTCACGCGCCATCTTCTGGCCCGTGACGTTCGCCCGGGCCAGTTCGTCTCGCAGCGCCGGCTGGTGGAACTGACCGGCCTGACGCTCGGCGCCATCCGTGAACTCGTTCCGAGGCTGGAGGCCGAGGGGCTGATCAAGACCGTACCGCAACGCGGCCTGCAGATCGCCCATATCGACCTGAACCTCATCCGTGAGGCCTTCCAGCTTCGGCTTTTTCTCGAAAAGGAGGCCGTCGCGCTCTTCGTGCATACGGCTTCCGAAGAGACGGTCGGGAAACTGCTGAGGGAGCATCGCGAGATCGCCGAGGCGATCCAGGGCGGCAATGACAGCCGGGAGCTGGAACTGCGCGCGCAGGCCGTCGACTGGGGCATGCACGACGCCTTCATCGACGCGCTCGGCAACACGATCATCTCGAACGTCTACCGGGTCAATTCCATCAAGATGCGGCTGATCAGGCAGGAGCGGTTCCGCATCGACGGCCGGGTCGGCCCCGTCATGAGCGAGCATCTGAAAGTGCTCGAAGCGATCGAGCGGCGCTCCGTGGAGGAAGCGGTCGCGGCACTCATCGCCCATATCAATCACGCGAGGGATCGCGCGATCAGACTTTAGAAAAAGCAGCCGGAGACAAGGGTATCCGGCACAATAGGAGGAGGAATAGCATGTCATCTTCGTTCTGGAATCCCACCCGCCGCGGCTTCCTGGCCGGCTCGGCCGCGCTCGGCGCAGCCGGACTGGTCGGTTCGCGCCCGGCGTCGGCGGCCGTCGACTGGAAGCGCTTCAACGGCACGACGCTGGAAGTGAACCTCGTCAAGAGCCCGCGCGGCGACACCATCATCAAGTACCTGGCCGAGTTCGAGGCCCTGACCGGCATCAAGGTCAATGCCGAAGCTACCCCGGAACAGCAGCAACGCCAGAAGGCGACGATCGAGCTCTCGTCCGGCAAGCCGAGCTTCGACGTCATCCATCTGAGCTACCACGTCCAGAAGCGCCAGTTCGAAAAGGGCGGCTGGCTTGCCGATATCAGCGGCTTCCTGAAGGATCCGTCGCTCACCGACCCGTCGCTGACGGAAAGTGATTTCGCCGAGGCCGGCCTCACCTTTGCCAAGGACAAGGACGGCAAGCTGCGCTCCCTGCCCTTCTCGGTCGATTACTGGATCGTCTACTGGAACAAGGAACTCTTCGAGAAGAAGGGCCTCGCCTACCCGAAGACCTTCGATGAGATGGCGGCGGCAGCCGAAGCGCTGACCGACAAGAGCACCAATACCTACGGTTTCGTCGCCCGCGGCCTGAAGAACGCCAACGTTCCGGTCTGGACGACGCTCATGCTCGGTTACGGCGCGACGCCGCTCGGTCCGGATGGCAAGCTGCGCACGACCTCCGACGAGGCCGTCGAAGCTGCCAAGCTCTACCAGCGTCTGATGACCAAGTCGGCACCGGCCGGCATTTCCGGCTTCAACTGGGCGGAATCCCAGTCGGCCTTCCTGCAGGGCAAGGTCGGCATGTGGCTGGATGGCGTCGGCTTCGCCCCGCCGCTCGAAGACCCGCAGAAATCCCGCGTCGTCGGCAAGGTCGGCTACGGCGTCATGCCGAAGGGACCGAAGGCGCAGGCAGCCGCCACCACCGGCGACGGCATCGCCGTCACCGCCGCCAGCCAGAAGAAGGAAGCGGCCTATCTGTTCTGCCAGTGGGTCATCTCCAAGGAGATGGGCGCACGCCTGCTGCAGGCCGGTGCCGGCGTTCCCTTCCGCCAGTCGATCCTCGCCGATGCGGAAGTCCGCAAGGGCGTCACGATGCCTGGCGCCTGGGTGGATGCGGTTGCCGCTTCCGGCAAGGTGTCGCAGCTCGCGCTGCCGGTCATCATTCCGGTCACGGAATTCCGCGACATCTACGGCGTCGGCCTCACCAACATGATCGGCGGCGCCGACCCGGCGACCGAACTCAAGACGGCGACGGCGCAGTTCGAACCGGTCCTTGCCAAGAGCGAGGGATAATGGCCTCCGTGAGCATCGAAACAGCACGGACGGAAACAGGCAGTAAAAGGAGCAAGCCGAGCCGGCTTGCTCCCAACTACTGGCCTTTCGTCGTTCCGGCCCTGATCGTCATCGGCGCGGTCATCGTCTTCCCTTGGGTTTTCACCCTCTGGATGAGCGTGAACAGCTGGACGCTGGGACAGGCGCAGACCTTCGCCGGACTGGACAACTACATCCGGCTGGCGACCGATTTCCGCTTCTGGGAATCGCTCTGGCACACGCTGATCTTCACGGTGCTGGCGGTCGTGGCGCCGCTGTTTCTCGGTACGCTCGCAGCCCTTATCTTCGATGCCCAGTTCCCGGGGAGGGGTTTCCTGCGCGGCGTCTTCGTCATGCCGATGATGGCGACCCCGGTCGCCATCGCCCTCGTCTGGACCATGATGTTCCACCCGCAGCTCGGCGTGCTCAACTATCTCCTGTCGCTGGTCGGCATCGGCCCGCAGGAATGGATCTATAACCGCTACAGCGTCATCCCGTCGCTCGTCCTCGTCGAGACCTGGCAATGGACGCCGCTGATCATGCTGATCGTGCTTGGCGGCCTCGCCGCGCTTCCGCGCGAACCCTATGAAAGCGCCGAGATCGACGGCGCCAACGCCTGGCAGAAATTCCGCTACCTGACGCTGCCGATGATCGCGCCTTTCCTGATGATCGGCGTCATCATCCGCTCGATCGACGCGATCAAGAGCTTCGACATCATCTACGCGATGACGCAGGGCGGGCCGGGCACGGCGTCCGAGACGATCAACATCTACCTCTACAACACCGCCTTCTCCTATTACGACATCGGCTACGGCTCGGCGATGGCGGTCGTCTTCTTCGTCATCATCGTCGCGCTCTCCTTCGCGCTGATGATGGTGCGCGCACGGGCGAACTGGTCGGACATGGAGACGCGCTGATGGAACGCACCCCCGTCAAACGCCCGTTAATCAAACGCAGGACGCTCGATCGCATAGGGCTTCTGTTCGCGGCCCTCGTCATGGTGTCGCCGGTCGTGCTGTTCTTCCTCTGGATGATCTCGCTGTCGCTCAAATACGAGATCGACAACGGCGCCTATCCGCCGATCCTCATCCCGGAAAACTTCGCCTGGGCGAACTATGTGCAGGTGTTCAAGGAGAACAACTTCTTCCTGTACTTCTGGAATTCCGTGCTGGTCACCGGCGCGGCCACCCTGCTGGCGCTGATCATCGGCGTGCCGGCCGGCTACGGCATCGCCCGGCTGAAGGCCGAGAAGGCGGCGATCGTCATCATGATCGCCCGCATGACACCCGGCCTCTCCTTCCTCATTCCGCTCTTCCTGCTGTTCCAGTGGCTGAACCTGCTCGGCACGCTGTGGCCGCAGATCATCATCCATCTCGTCGTCACCGTGCCGATCGTCGTGTGGATCATGATCGGTTATTTCGAGACGACGCCGATGGAGCTCGAGGAAGCCGCCAGCATCGACGGCGCGACACCCTGGCAGGTGTTCCGCCTCGTGGCCTTGCCGATCGCCAAGCCCGGCATCGTGGTCGCCTTCATCCTGGCGCTGATCTTCTCCTGGAACAACTTCGTCTTCGGCATCGTGCTCGCCAGCCGCACCACGCGAACGCTGCCGGTCGCCGTCTACAACATGCTTTCCTTCGAACAGGTCAGCTGGGGGCCGCTCGCCGCCGCTGCGCTGATCGTCACCCTCCCCGTGCTGGTACTCACCCTGTTCGCCCAGAAGCAGATCGTCGCGGGCCTGACGGCCGGCGCGGTCAAGGGCGGCTGAACATCGCATGGCGCCCGAAAGTGGAAGCCGGTTTCGGGACAACGCCATGCGCCGGCGCAAAGACAAACAGGATTGAATTTCATGGCAACCGTCACTCTCCAGAACATCCAGAAGCGCTTCGGCGCGGTCAACGTCATCGAGAACCTCAGCGTCGATATCGCCGACGGCGAATTCGTGGTTCTCGTCGGGCCCTCGGGCTGCGGCAAGTCCACGCTGCTGCGCATGGTCGCCGGCCTCGAAGAGGTCAGCGGCGGCGAGATCCTCATCGGCGCACGCGAAGTCAGCAACCTGCCGGCCCGCGACCGCGACATCGCCATGGTGTTCCAGAATTACGCGCTCTATCCGCATATGACGGTGGAGGACAACATGGGCTTCGCGCTGAAGCTCAAGAAGGCTGATCCCGCCGATACCGCGGAACGGGTGAAGAAGGCGGCCGCGATCCTCGGCCTGGAAAACCTGCTCGACCGCTACCCGCGCCAGCTTTCCGGCGGCCAGCGCCAGCGCGTCGCCATGGGCCGGGCGATCGTCCGCAATCCGCAGGTGTTTCTCTTCGACGAGCCGCTGTCGAACCTCGACGCCAAGCTGCGCGTGGTGATGCGCAGCGAGATCAAGGCCATGCACCAGCGCATCGGCACGACGACGATCTACGTGACGCACGACCAGATCGAGGCGATGACCATGGCCGACAAGATCGTCGTCCTGCATGACGGCAATATCGAGCAGGTCGGCGCTCCCCTGGAACTCTATGACCGGCCGGCCAACCTCTTCGTTGCCGGCTTCATCGGATCGCCGGCCATGAATTTTCTGGAAGGCAGGATCGAAGAAGGTGTTTTCCGCACCGACAAGGGGCTGATCCTGCCGCTCCCGGCGGACCTTTCCCCCGCCAGCGCGGGCGGCCGTCCGCTCGTCTACGGCATCAGGCCGGAGCACATCCGCGCCAGCGACCAGGGCATCCAGGGCCGAGCGACCATCGTCGAAGGCACCGGCTCGGAGATCTTTGCCAAGCTCGATTGCGGCGGCGAGCAACTCTCATGCCTTTTCCGCGAGCGCATCGACATCCGCTTCGGCGACACGGTGGGCGTCTCGATCGACGAGAAACGGGTCCATCTCTTCGACAAGGCAACCGGCCAGAGGCTCTGAGGGACCCGGGCGGCGTCAGTCCGTTTGCGCGAGCGCAAAGACAGCCGTCTCTTTCCCATCAATCTGGGGGGATGAAAGCAGATGTCCCGATTCCCCGCCGCTATGCCAATCTTGAGGATTTTGCCGCCCTGCTGGAAAGCAGGGGCCGGCTGAAGCGGATATCGCAGCCCGTCTCGCTGGTTCACGAGATCACCGAGATCCACCGCCGGGTGCTTCTGGAGGAAGGACCGGCTCTGCTCTTCGAAAAACCGGTCGATGCCCGCGGCAATACGCTCGCAATACCGCTTCTCGCCAATCTGTTCGGAACCCGCGAGAGGATCGAGTGGGGCCTGGGGCTCGCAGCCGGCGGCATTTCCGGCCTTGCCGATTTCCTCGGCGAATTGCGCGAGCCGCGGCCACCGAAATCGATGCGCGATGCATGGCGGAAGCTTCCGCAGCTGAAGGCGGCGCTCGCGCTGAACCCCCGCCCGGTCTCGAACGCGCCATGCCAGGAGATCGTCTGGCAAGGCGCTGATCTCGATCTCGACCGGCTGCCGATCCAGTCCTGCTGGCCCGATGAGCCCGCCCCCCTCGTCACCTGGCCGCTGGTGATCACGCAGGCGCCGGACGATCCGACGGATGTCAATGTCGGCGTCTACCGGATGCAGAAACTCGGCAAGGACCGCCTGATCATGCGCTGGCTCGCCCATCGCGGCGGCGCCAGACACCACAGGATGTGGCAGGCGCTCGGGCGCGACATGCCGGTGGCGGTCGTCATCGGCGCCGATCCGGCGACGATCCTCGCCGCCGTCATGCCGCTGCCGGACGCGATCAGCGAATTGAATTTCGCCGGCGTGCTGAAAGGCAGGCGTCAGCAGGTCGCGCCCGGATTTTCGGTGCCGCTGCCGGTTCCCGCAGAGGCGGAGATCGTCCTCGAGGGCACGGTTTCCGCCACCGAGACGGCCGAGGAAGGTCCCTACGGCGACCACACCGGTTATTACAACGCCGTCGAGCGTTTCCCGGTGCTTTCGCTTTCGGCGATCACCATGCGCCGCAATCCGCTTTATCTTTCCACCTATACCGGCCGCCCTCCCGATGAACCGTCGCGGCTCGGCGAAGCCATGAACGAGCTCTTTATCCCGCTGGTCAGGCGCCAGTTCCCCGAGATCCGCGATCTCTGGCTGCCGCCTGAAGCCTGTTCCTATCGGACCATGGTGGTTTCGATCGACAAGCGCTATCCGGGCCATGCCCGGCGGATCATGATGGGTCTCTGGTCGATGCTGCCGCAGTTCAGCTACACCAAGCTGATCATCGTCGTGGATCCCGACATCGATGTCCGAAGCTGGCCCGATGTCATGTGGGCGGTTTCCACCCGCTTCGATGCCAGCCGCGACCTCATGGTCGTCGACAATACGCCGATCGACTACCTCGACTTCGCCTCTCCGCAATCGGGCCTCGGCGGCAAGCTCGGGCTGGACGCCACGACCAAGATCGGTTCCGAGACGACCCGGGAATGGGGCCGGGTTCTCGAAATGTCTCCCGAGATCATCGAAAAGGTCGACCGGATATGGGCCTCGCTCGGCCTCGGCGAGGGCTCGTCATGACACATCATTTGCGGAGCACCGAGCCGAAGCTGCCCGCCGGCCAATCGCCGACGCCAAACCAATCCCGAAACCATCATCGACGAGGAGTACATCATGACTGACATTGCCCCGGACACGACGGTCGCAGCGATCGCCACGGAACTGCCGGGAGCCGCAGAACTTTTCCGCCGGCACAGCATCAGCTTCTGCTGCGGCGGCGATATACCGCTCTCCATGGCCGCAGAGCAGGCAGGCCTCGCGCCGGCCGCGCTGATCGCCGATCTCAAGGCCCTCGAACAGGCATCGGGACGGGATGCGCCGCAGGAAACATTGGCGTTGATCGCGCACATTCTCACCAGATATCACGCCGCCCATCGCGAGGAACTGGATTGGCTCATTCCTCTCGCCCGGAAAGTCGAGCGCGTACACGCCGGCCACCCCTCCGCTCCGATCGGACTTTCCGAGATATTGGCACAGGTCCGCGACGAACTCGAAGACCACATGATCAAGGAGGAGCAGGTGCTCTTTCCGATGATGCGACACGGAGGCAGCGCCATGATTGCCCATCCGATCGCCGAAATGCGAAACGAACACGAGGATGAGGCGCAGCATCTGCAGACGATCGAGCATGTGACGCGCGGCCTTAGCCTGCCCGACGATGCCTGCAGATCGTGGACGGCGCTTTATACGGGGCTGCGCAAATTCACCGATGACCTCGTCGTCCATATGCATCTCGAAAACGAAGTGCTGTTTCCGAGATTTCAACCGGTATCGTAGAACGTGGAGGAAGCGGCGAACCTCGCCGCGACATCGTCGACCTGAGGAGGAGCGATGCATATCGAACGTGACCCGAACGGCGACTTTATCCTGGAATCCGGCGAGATCGCCGCCCGGTTCGGGCTTTCCCGCGACGATTTCCGGCTGAGAATTCGCCAGGGTCTCGTGACGAGCACGGTCGAGCGGGGCGAAGCCGAGGATATCGGAACGTCCCGCCTGAGCGTTCGTCTCGGAAACCGCCTGTGGCGCGCCGTCTTGAACGGCGAAGGCGAGGTTCAGAACGAAACCGTGACCTTCGTTCGCGGGAGAGGCCGATCCGGCGGCTCCTGACGCCGACGCGGCCGCCCACGGGCGTCCTTCGGTCAGCCCTGCCGGTTCTCTCGAAAGAACCGTCATCCTCTTTGCGCCAGGTCAAACACGGCAATCCCCGCAGCCGATAGCCTGCATCCGCATATTGCCAGGATGCATGAATATGGAATTTCCCCGCTTGCTCGCCGTCCCCCTGAACTACATGCCGCTGGCGGCGATCGAACGAGCGACGGGATTGCTGTTCACGCGGGTCCTGAAGGAACATCCGGACCTGTTCGAGCGGCTGGGCGAATACAGGGCGAAGCGCTTTGCTTTTCTTCCGAGCGACCTGCCGCTTGCCTTCATCGTGGAGCCGGCAGGGCCATCCATCCGCGTGATGCGCAAACCGGCGACGCAGGACCTCGCCGATGCTTCCGTCGAGGGGCCGCTCTTTCTGCTGCTTGCCCTGCTCGAAGGCCGCTGCGATGCGGATGCGCTGTTCTTCTCCCGCGACCTTTCCGTCACCGGCGACATGGAAGCGATGCTGGCGATGCGCAATGCCCTTGATGGCGCCGACATCGATCTCCCGCGCGACCTGTCGAAGCTCGCCGGTCCTCTTGCGCCCCTCTTCGGACGGGTGGCGCAAGACGTCCGGCGCCGTGCATTGAACAACGAGACCTCTTCATGGAACTGATCTGCCCCGCCGGAACGCCGGCCGCCTTTCGCGAGGCCGTCGATGCAGGCGCCGACGCCGTCTATTGCGGCTTTCGCGACGAAACCAACGCCCGCAATTTTCCCGGCCTCAATTTCAGCCGCGACGAACTGCGGGACGCCATTGCCTACGCCCGCCGGCACGGCACCCAGACCTTCGTCGCCCTCAACACCTTCATGCGCGCCGGCGACGAGGAAATCTGGTATCGCGCCGCCGCGGACGCCGTCGCCCTCAGGGCCGATGCGCTGATCCTCGCGGATTTCGGCCTGATGGCGCATGTGGCCGAGCGTTATCCCGAGCAGCGCCTGCATGTCTCGGTCCAGGCCTCCGCCTCGAATGTGGACGCGATCAACTTCCTCGTCGACGCCTTCCATGCCAGGCGCGTCGTCCTGCCGCGAACGCTCACCATTGCCGACATCGCCCGCATCGCGCCAAAGATCCGCTGCGAGATCGAGGTCTTCGTGTTCGGCGGGCTCTGCGTCATGGCAGAAGGCCGCTGCTCCCTCTCCTCCTACGCGACGGGGAAATCGCCGAACATGAACGGCGTCTGCTCGCCGGCAAGCCATGTGCGCTACCGCCAGGAGGGCAAGGAATTGGTTTCCGAACTCGGAAACTATACGATCAACCGCTTTCCTGCCGGCGAAGCGGCGGGCTATCCCACGCTGTGCAAGGGCCGTTTCGACATTGCCGACAGCCCCGCCTATGCGTTCGAGGACCCGGTTTCCCTCGATGTGATGGGCGAGATCGACGCACTTTCGGCAGCGGGCGTCAGCGCCCTGAAGATCGAAGGCCGCCAGCGCGGCAAGGCCTATGTCGCCGAAGTCGTCTCGACCCTGAAAAAGGCCCTGTCGGTGAGCCCCGCCCAGCGAGCGCCCCTGCTCGCGCGCCTGCGCGGCCTGAGCGAAGGCCAGAAGACCACGTCGGGCGCCTATGAGAAGCGCTGGAGATGAGCATGAGCCGCACCGCTTCCCCATCCCTGACGATGGGACCCGTCTATTATCTCTGGGACGGCCCCAAATGGCGCGATTTCCATTTCCGCATCGCCGACGAGGCGCCGGTCGATCGCGTGGTGATCGGCGAGACCGTCTGTTCCAAGCGCCAGCATTTCATCGAACCGCATATTGCCGAAGTGATCGAGAGGCTGGAAGCCGCCGGCAAGACCGTGGTCCTCTCGACGTTGTCGCTCGTCACCCTGGAACGGGAGAGCCGGCAGATCCGGGAGCTCGTCGCCGACAGCGAACACCTGATCGAGGCCAACGACCTCTCCGCCCTCGGCCTGCTGAACGGCAGGCCCCACAGCATCGGCCCGCTGGTCAATGTTTATAACGCGCCGACGGCCAGGCTGCTTGCCGGACGCAGAGCGAACAGCATCTGCCTGCCGCCGGAATTGCCCTTCACGTCGGTCGAGAAGATCGTCGCCGAGGCGCCGGCCATCGCATTCGAGGTCTTCGCCTTCGGCCGCATGCCGCTCGCCACCTCCGCGCGATGCGCGCATGCGAGGTCCAAGGGCAGGATCAAGGACAATTGCCAGTTCGTCTGCGGTGAAGACCCGGACGGACTGCCGGTGAAGACCCTCGACCGGCAATCATTCCTCGCGCTCAACGGTGTGCAAACCGTGTCGCACACCTGCCAGGCCCTGCTGGGCGAGCTCGCCAGCCTCGCCGCCTGCGGCATCTCTGCGATCCGCCTGTCACCGCAGGACTGCGACATGGTGGCGGTCGCAAAGCTCTATCGCGCCGTGCTCGACGACGCGCTGGATGCGGACGAGGCGATCATGCAGCTGCGCGAAATCTATCCGGCGGCTCCGTTGTCGAACGGTTTTCACCATGCCCGCGAAGGGGCGGCCTGGGTCGCACGTGCCCGCGATACGGCCCATGGGCAAGCTTGAGGGACTACGGCGCTTCCCCCGAGTGCCGATCAGCCGCCAAGAAAGAGAAGCGGGTCCGCACCCACCAATGCCGCATGCCCGCCGCCGAGAAGCCAGACCAGTGACGCCACCGTGCAAAGCAGGGCAGCGGCCATCGGCACGTCTATTGTAACTTTTGCCTTACCATTGATGACCGCTGCGAATGGAATGACGGAGGTTCGCGAAGAGGCCGATCGCCAGGCGGACCCCAGCGACCGACGCGCCCTCTTTTCGAGCATGAAGAAGCCGCCGGCCGAAAAGGCGGCGAAGCCACCGAACAGAAGCAGCGAACGCAGATCTCCGTTTGGAGGAATGTGCCCGACCGACCAGCAGAGGAAACCCCAGAGAACCGGATGGCGCGTAACGGACACGATCGCATCCGCCTCGCCTCCCCTGCGGAACGAGATCGAGAAGGGATTGCGGCTGAAGAGGCCTGCCAGAACCAGGAAAAGCCCGATCGGCGAAAGCACGAAGGTGGGCCAGGCCTGCCATGGCCTGGGTTGCCAGATTTCCACGTAGTCGAGGCTCAGCGCGGACAGGATAAGCCAGGCAAGGGCAGCCGTGGAAACGACGGAATAACCGGCAATATAGCTCCCATGCCCCGTCCACCCGATCAGCGTGCCGCGGATCTTCGGCACCGCGGGGATGGAATGCAGGGCGATGAAGGCCCCGAAAGCCAGCAGAAACTGCGCCATGGCAAGGCCGCTACTGTTGCCAGAAGAGAACGCCCGCGATGGCGACCGAAAAGACCACCGCGGCGAGCGAGCTGTAACCCTGCAGGACGCCCATCCGTTTCAGGGCGATGGCGAATATGACAATGATCGGGGCGGCCATCAGCAGGCCGACTTGTGCATCAGACATGGCAAATCCTTGGTTTGCCGCCATCCTAACCCCTCTATCGGCCGTTTCTTTGCGATATGACAAAGAGCCGGATCTGTATTGCCTTCATCTTCCCTTGCGGAACAATACCGGAGGTTTCGGAATGGCGGCAATCACGACGACCGAGGAGAGGGATGAAGGCGGCGACCTTCTTCTCTGGGTGCTCGTCTGGGGCGAACTCGCGGCTTTCGGCATTCTGCTGACCGGTTATGTCGTCATGTCCATGCTGCATCCGGAAAGCTTTGCGCTCGCAAGGCTGCATCTCGCGCCGCGGCTGGCCGGGCTCAATACCGTCGTGCTGCTGGCGAGCAGCTGGCTGGCGGCGCTGGCCGCCGGTTCCCAGGGAAAACCTCGCCGGCAACGCCTCTTCCTGCTCGGAGCCGCATGTTTGGGTTTCCTCTTCGTCGCCCTCAAATTCGCCGAATACCGGTCCGAATGGGCGGCGACGGGCGATCAGAACCTGCAGACCTTTTTCGAACTCTACTTTCTCATCACCGGCTTTCACCTCGCCCATGTCGCCTTCGTCGGCCTTCTCTTCGTGTTGGCGGCAATCAGGCTCGACCGTTCGGTGATCGTCACGCTGACAACCATCTGGCACGTCATCGACATCGTCTGGCTGGTGATGTTTCCCCTGATCTACCTGAGCTAGAGCGAAGGACATTCCCATGGACGATTCAAGACTTTTCGGCAGCGCCAACTGGGTGATGATGCTCGGCATTGCCGGCGCCCTGATCGCCGCGCAATGGAAGCACGAGGTGATACCGGCGCTCGCACTTGCCGTCATCCTCGTGATGGCCGTTGCGAAGATAAGGCTCATCGTGCTCGACTTCATGGGCCTGCGGGGAATGCGGCCGAATCTCGCCAGGGCGCTGATGGTCTGGCCGGTCTTTTTCTCCGCCCTCTCGCTCGGCAAGGTCGTCCTGGTCGCCATTCTCTAGGCCCGGCCTTCATCTCGCCTTTCCCTGCCTGAACACAAGCCTGGCCCACGGTCCCCCGCACGCCGATTGGAAAGCAAATACTTATATTTCAAAAACTGGCGGGCTTCTCCGGCACCGCTTTTTTGTTTGGTAAATCGCAAAGAAGGCCGACGAAAATCCCTTCATAGAAGTCCCCGGGGGTCTGGTCGCCTTTATGTCGACCGGCCCTGCAGCAACCCGCAAGGCATCCGCACAAAGGGGACATGAGGATGGCAGAACGCCTCACAAAGACCGGGGCACGTAACGTCTTTTACGGCGGCTCCGCGTTCTTCTTCTTAATCTTTCTCGGGCTGACCGCCCACAGTCACTATTACATGCGAACCACGTCCACCGACGAGGCCACGCTCACCGATTCCGTCGCGCGAGGCAAGCACGTCTGGGAAAAGAACGCCTGTATCAACTGCCACACGATCCTCGGGGAAGGCGCCTATTTCGCCCCCGAGCTCGGCAATGTGTGGAAGCGCTGGGGCGGCGATACCGATCCGGACACCGCCCGTTCGACGCTGAAGGCCTGGATGGCCGCGCAGCCGAGCGGCATCGAGGGCCGCCGGCAGATGCCGCAGTTCAACCTGACGGACCGGGAACTCGACGATCTGGCCGACTTCCTCGAATGGACCAGCAGGATCAAGACCCAGAACTGGCCGCCGAACGATGCCGGCTGATCTCACGGGAAGGGAAAAACACATGAAATATCAAACCCAGAAGGTCGCGATGCTGTATTTCTACGGCGCGCTCGGCCTGTTCATCGCCCAGGTCCTGTTCGGCGTTCTGGCAGGAACGATCTACGTCCTGCCGAACACGCTGTCCGAACTCCTGCCCTTCAACATCGTGCGGATGATCCACACCAACGCTCTCATCGTCTGGCTGCTGATGGGCTTCATGGGATCGACCTATTACCTCCTGCCAGAGGAGGCGGAAACGGAGCTGTTCAGCACCAGGATCGCGGTCGTGCAGTTCTGGCTTTTCCTCATCGCGGCGGCGATCGCCGTGGTCGGTTACCTGTTCCACTATCATGAAGGCCGCGAGTTTCTCGAACAGCCGTTCGTCATCAAGGTCGGCATCGTCGTCGTCGCGCTGATGTTCCTGTTCAACGTGACGCTGACCGTGCTCAAGGGCCGCAAGACGGTCGTCACCAACATCCTGATCTTCGGCCTCTGGGGCGTGGCGATCTTCTTCCTGTTCGCCTTCTACAACCCGGCCAACCTCGCGCTCGACAAGATGTACTGGTGGTACGTCGTCCATCTGTGGGTCGAAGGCGTCTGGGAACTGATCATGGCCTCGGTGCTCGCCTTCCTGATGATCAAGCTGAACGGCATCGACCGCGAAGTGGTCGAGAAATGGCTCTATGTGATCGTCTGCCTTGCCCTCTTCTCCGGCATTCTCGGTACCGGCCACCACTTCTACTGGATCGGCGCTCCCGGTTACTGGCAGTGGATCGGCTCGCTCTTCTCGACGCTGGAAGTGGCGCCCTTCTTCACCATGGTCATCTTCACCTTCGTGATGACCTGGAAGGCCGGCCGCAAGCATCCGAACCGCGCCGCCCTTCTCTGGTCGATCGGCTGCTCGGTCATGGCCTTCTTCGGCGCCGGGGTCTGGGGCTTCCTGCACACGCTGTCGTCGGTCAACTATTACACCCACGGCACCCAGGTCACCGCAGCGCATGGCCACCTCGCCTTCTTCGGCGCCTATGTGATGCTGAACCTCGCCGTCATGGCCTATGCCGTGCCGGAACTTCGCGGCCGCAGCCCCTATAACCAGTGGCTTTCGATGGTCAGCTTCTGGATCATGTGCACGGCCATGTCCGTCATGACCTTCGCCCTGACCTTTGCCGGCGTCCTTCAGGTTCACCTGCAGCGCGTCCTCGGCCAGGGCTACATGGATGTCCAGGACCAGCTGGCGATCTTCTACTGGATCCGGCTCGGCTCAGGTGTCTTCGTGCTCATCTCGGCGCTGATGTTCCTCTGGGCCCTGTTCGTCCCCGGCCGTGAACGGCAGCCCGCCGGCACGACGAGCGTCCAGCCCGCCGAATGACGTGACGCGGCTCCGTCTCGCCGGCGGAGCCGCGCTTTCCACCCCTTCAAGATCCCCATCCTTTGAGACCAAGGACATCCCGATGACCATCGCTTCTCCGATTAAGCCCGTCGAGGCCGCAGCGATTCCGCACTACATCCCCGCCGGCAACGAATGCGAACTGTTCGAAATGGCCTGGAAGCGGCAGCTTCCGCTGCTCCTGAAAGGTCCGACCGGCTGCGGCAAGACCCGTTTCGTCTCCCATATGGCGGAGCGTCTCGAACTGCCGCTCGCCACCGTCTCCTGCCATGACGATCTGGCCGCCGCCGATCTCACCGGCCGCTTCCTCCTGAAGGGCGGCGAGACCATCTGGGTGGACGGCCCGCTGACGAAGTCGGTACGCGGCGGCGGCATCTGCTATCTGGACGAAATCGTCGAAGCGCGGAAGGATGTCGCCGTCGTCATCCACCCGCTGACCGACGACCGCCGCATCCTGCCGCTCGAAAGAACCGGTGAGGTGCTGGAGGCGCCAAAAGAGTTCATGCTCGTCGTCTCCTATAATCCCGGCTACCAGAACATCCTCAAGGCGCTGAAGCCTTCCACCAAGCAGCGTTTCGTGGCGATCGAGTTCGATTTCCTTCCCCGGGAACAGGAAGTGGCGATCGTTGCTGCCGAAAGCGGTCTTTCCGAACGGCATGTCGTGCCGCTGGTACACCTTGCCCACCGCCTGCGGGCCCTTAAAGGTCACGACCTGGAGGAAGGCGTTTCCACACGCCTGCTCGTTTATTGCGCCTCCCTGATCGAAAGCGGTCTTGCCCCGCGCCATGCGATACGGGCTGCCATGATCGAGCCGCTGACGGACGATCCGGACGTGCGCGCCGCGCTGATCGAAGTGGCGAATGCCATTGTTGCCTGAGGTGCTCTGATGCTGGATTTTCTCGAGCTGGAAGAAACCGTCGGCAAGGCCTGGCATCGCCTGGTCGGCCAGACACGGAGCCTGCCGCGCTATCCCGAGCAGGCGGTGGCGCTGGACGACATGAAACCCGTCCTCGCATCCTGCTTCCGCGGCTTCGGAGGCGATCACGCGGTCCAGCTCGTGGCAGCCCACCAGCGCACGTCGAAACATCGCCTGAAGCTTCGCCAGCTTGTCGGGCTGGGCGAGGAGCGGATTGCCCGGTCCGGCCGGGATTTCGCCCGTGCGATGCTTCCCGACGTCATCGACTTCTTTCCTGACCGCGGCCTGAACCGGGCCCTCTACATCTGGCTGACGGCAGCCATCGCCACGCTGCCGGAGACACGGCCGGCCTCCGGAGATCCCCTCGCGCGGGATCTCGAACGATTGCATATGGCAAGCTCCAATGTGGAGGCGACGCTTGCCGCATTTCCCGGCCTGCGATCCGTCTACCGGAGCCTCTGCCAGGCGGTGCTTGCCGAGCGTCACCGCGGCCGGCTTCCCTCGGTGGAACGGCTGCTGGAAAGCAGGATCGTCAGCCTTCTGCGGGCAGGCGCGGGCCTGCCGGACGACATACTGAGCGCCATCTTCCCCCGCCATGCCCCGCCCGGCTACCAGCCGATGATGGACGTGCCGCTCTGGCCGGAATTCCTCCCCCGGGAGGAAAGCCGTTCCTCGGCGGAGGATTCCGAAACCCCTCTCGCTGATCCGCAGGGCCCGGCCGGCAAGAGAAGGTTCAGCGCTGAGCGACAGCGGGAAGACGAGAACCGCTCCGAGCGGAGCCCCTTCATCCTCAACCGCTTTGAGAAAATCCTGGCGATGACGGAGATGGTCAATGTCGACCGGCCGACCGACGACAAGCCCGAGGAGGACGGCAAGGCGGCCGAGGACCTGGACGAAATGGTTCTCGGGCATCGGAGGGAACGCCCCTCTTCCCGTTTCCACTTCGACCTCGATCTTCCGCCGGAAATGGTAGACCTCAAGGAAATCGCCGCCAAACTCACCTATCCCGAATGGGACTACCGGAAGGCCACCTATCTGAAGAGCCATTGCCGGGTTCTCGCGGTCCCGACATCGGCGACGGGCGATCGTCTGGAAACATCCGATGACACCAAGGCGCTGGTCAGGAAGGTGCGCAAGCAGTTCGAAATCCTGCGGCCCCGCCAGGAAATGCTAAAATCGCAGCTGGATGGGGTGGAACTCGATCTCGACGCTGTCGTCCGGCGCCGGACCGATCTTTTGGCCGGCGGGCAGGCAACCGACCGTATTCATCTCGCAAGCCGGCCGCGCACGCCCGATCTCGCCGTCACCATTCTCGTCGATGTCTCGCTTTCCACCGATGCGTGGATCGACAACCGGCGGGTTCTGGATGTCGAGAAGGAAGCGCTTCTCGTCCTCTCGCAGGGCTTGAGCGCCTGCGGCACGGACCACTCCATCCTCACCTTCACCTCCCGCCGCCGCTCCTGGGTGCGGGTCGAGACGGTGAAAGGATACGACGAGCAGCTTTCGCCAGCCGTGGAAGACCGCATCGCCGGCCTGAAGCCCGGATATTACACCCGCCTCGGCGCAGCACTTCGGCACGCCACCGCGGATCTGGCGAAACGTCCCAACCGGACGCGCCTGCTTCTGGTGCTGACCGACGGCAAGCCCAACGACATCGATCACTACGAGGGCCGTTTCGCGATGGAGGACAGCCGCCGCGCCGTGCAGGAGGCGAAGCGCCTCGGCGTCAACGTATTCGCCGTGACGGTGGACAAGGATGCGAAATCCTATCTGCCGACGATGTTCGGCCGCAACGGTTATGCGGTCGTGGCCGACATCTCGAAACTTCCGGCGGCTCTGCCCGCCATCTATCGCGGCCTGACGGGATAAGGGGATCCCGGCCGTGCGGGAGGTCCGGCTCGGCGGATCGCCGGACCTCCATTTATCCGCTCAGAACCTATGCCGCCTTGCTGAACGACCTGCCGGTCTTGTTTAGATACGCATCGAACGCCGAAGCTGCGGCCCTGACGATGAACCGGTGATCCTCCGAGACGCGAATATCCCCGCCCCGGCGCTCGATCAGCCCGTCCCGTTCCAGTTCGTCGAGCCGATCATTGCCCCGCAGCAGCAGGTCGGCATCGAAGCCGTGCGCCGCCGCAAGGGCGGCGATATCGACCGCGAAATCGCACATCAGCCTTTCGATCACGTCGCCGCGCAGACGGTCTTCCGCTGTCAGGCGATAACCCTTGGCGACCGGCAGTTCGCCTTTCGATACCCGGGTCGCGTAGAGGCCTGGCGGAACCTCGTTCTGGATATAGCCCTGCGGCAGCTTGCCGATCGAGGACGCACCGAGCCCGATCAGCGCCTCGCAGGCATCCGTCGTATACCCTTGAAAATTCCGGTGCAGCCGGCCTTCGGTCTGCGCCACGGCAAGGTCGTCGCCGGGGAGAGCGAAATGGTCGAGGCCGATCCGCACATAACCCGCGGCCACCAGGGCGTCCGATATCGCGGATGCCTGGAGCGCGCGCTCCCGCGCATCGGGAAGCGCTGCCTCGTCGATAAGCCGCTGGTGTTTCTTGAAGCTCGGTATATGCGCATAACCGAAGACCGCGAGCCGATCCGGCCGCATGCGGACGGCTGCTTCGACGGTCTCGACGCAGGACCTGACCGTCTGGAACGGCAGCCCGTAGATGAGGTCGAAGTTGATCGCGTTGATGTCGTTGCGGCGGAGGTGTTCCACCGTCTCCATCGTCGTCTCGACGCTCTGGATGCGGTTGATCGCTTTCTGCACCTTCGGGTCGAAGCTCTGGACGCCAAGGCTTGCGCGCGTGACGCCCGACTGACCGAGCGCAGCCGCCATCTCCCCGGTCAAGGTGCGCGGGTCGATTTCGACCGCCGCATTGACACTCCCCGCAAAGCCGAGACGGTTGCGGAAGGCGTCCATCAACGCGATGAATTCCTCCGGCTTGATGATGGTCGGCGTGCCGCCGCCGAAGTGGATTTCGCCGACGCTGAAACTGTCGGCTCGAGCGGATGCCAGAAGTTCGATCTCCCGGTGCAATGTCTCGACATAGTCGAGGATGGGCCGGTCGCGCTCGGTAATCGTGGTGTGACAGCCGCAATACCAGCACATCGACCGACAGAAGGGGATGTGGATATAGAGCGAGGTAGGTTGTCCCTCGGGCAAGGTCCGCAGCCAGGACGGATAGTCGAGGGCGTCGAACTCCGGGCTGAAGTTCGGAGCCGTCGGATAGCTCGTGTAGCGCGGCAGCCGTGCATCGCCATATTTCTCGATTATCGCTGCGGACATGTCGGGCTCCTTTCCGGTTTTCATCGGAAAGCATTTATCTGTCCGGCGCCGGCCCCTCTTTGTGCAAAGTCAACGACAGCGCCGCGTTTCTGCAAAATATTTGTCCCGACGCAAATTTCCCCGGATGCGCCGCTGCTAAATCGGGAAGGCGGCAGGGATCGGCCAGGCCGCAGCCCCAGCTTGAAAGGCCCAGAACACACCATGTCGGATATTCAGATCCCTTCCATCGATGTCAGGACGCTCGCTCCCGCCGAACGCCACCCGAAGATTTTTGGCGTGCTGACGTCCCTCATCCCGGGCGGCATCATGCATGTCACCAGCGACCATGATCCTCGTCCGCTGCACTACCAGATCGAGAGCCGTTATCCGGAACAGTTCGACTGGCAATATCTCGAACAGGGTCCGGATGTCTGGCGCGTCGAAATCCAGCGAGCGCAGGGTTCCGGCTGCGACTGCTGCTGCGGTCACTGAAAGACGAAAGCCATGCCCGGCGCCACCCTTTCCCGCTGGACAATGTCCTATTTCGCGACGGCGCTGGTCTGCCTGGTCGCCGGGCTGGCTTTGATGACATCGGGTTTCGGATATCCATCCGCTCCCATCGAGGACCCGGCCTCGCTTGTGATCGTTCATCTGATCGCGATCGGCTGGCTCGGTCTCCTGTTCGCCGGATCGCTGCTTCAGTTCGTGCCGGTGATCGCCTCGCAGCAGCTGCGATCACCCTATCTCGCCCTGCCCGCGCTGCTCCTGACCGTGATCGGGTTGCTCCTGCTGCTGACGGGGTTCCTGGGGATGGCCGATATCGTGCCCTTCTGGACATGGACACTCCCGGCCGGAGGCATCCTGCTGACGCTGGCATTCACAGGCCTCTGCTGGATGGTCGCGGGTACGCTCGCGGCAGCCCGGCCGTACTCGCTGCCGGCAAAGTTCGTGGCACTCGGCTGCTTGGCCATGATCGGCACGGCCGTGCTCGGGATGCTGTTCACCCTCCCCCTCTCGGGCCTTACCGATGATCCGCAACTCGTCGGCCTGGTGCTTTCGGCGGGGCGGGCACATGCCTATCTCGGCCTTTACGGATGGATGACCGTCACCGCGATCGGCGTCAGCTACCGCCTCCTGACCATGTTCCTGCTGTCGCCTGAAAGGACGCGCGGAACAAGTCAGGCGATCGGCTGGCTGCTGGCCGCGGCTCTTCTCGCCGTCGGCTGCGGCATCGTCCTCAATGGAGCCGGCCTGCCCGCGGACTGGCCGCTTTACCTGGCGATCGCCCTTTCGGGGCTTGCCGCTGTTCTCTACGCGGCGGATGTCCACTCGATCTTCCGCGAACGGAAACGGAAATCCGTGGAACTGAACGTGATGGCGAGCCTCGTTGCGATCGGCATGCTGGTCTTCTGCTTCGTTCTTTTCGCCGCCTCGATTGCGGTCGGAAATCCGGCCGGAATGGTGATGCCGATCGTCTATCTCTTCACGTTCGGCTGGCTGACCGGGCTCGGCCTCGGGCAGCTCTACAAGATCGTGGCATTCATGACCTGGCTGGAATTCTACGGTCCCGTTCTCGGGCGGGCGCCAGTCCCGCGCGTCCAGGACCTGGTCAACGAGCGGCGCGCATCCGCATGGTTCCTGCTCTATTTCGGCGCCACTGCCGCAGCGACCGCCGCCTTGTTCCTCGACAGGCCGGACATGGTCAGGGGGGCTGCCCTCGTCCAGCTCACGGCTGTCTGCGCGCTGGGCTTCGAGTTCATCCAGGCCCGCAGCCTCGCCATGGTTCCGGCCGCAACCAGACTTCCATCCGGCATCGCCGCACGACGGCTCTTTTTACCAAGCTTCAACGGGAGATCACGATGACCCAGGAATTCAAGGAACTCGACGTCAGGCCCATTTTGAAAAACGGCGGCGAGCCGTTCGAAGCGATCATGACGGCGGTCGGTGCGCTGCAGCCCGGCCAGGGGCTGAAGCTGTTTGCGCCCTTCAAGCCGCAACCGCTCTATCGCGTCATGGATGCCAAGGGCTTCGATCACGCCGTGTTGGAACTCGAGGGCGGGGACTTCGAAGTGCGCTTCACGCCGCGTCCGGAAGAAGCGGTCGCGCTCTCCGAAAACGCGGTCTCGCCCGAACTGTGGGCGGAACCGTCCGTACAGCTCGATCTTTCCGACCTCGATCCGCCGGAACCGATGCAGCGAATTCTGGCGGAGACCGAGGCACTGAGCCCGGGCAAGGTGATCTTCGCGGTGCTTGCCCGCGAACCGGTCTTCCTGTTCCCCGAATTGACGCGCCGCGGCCACCAATGGGTCGGCAATTTCGACCGGGACGGCAGCGCTTACCGGATCATGATCCGCATCGGCAAGGAGGCGTCCAATGCCTGACGCATCCGGCCACGCCAACCTGACCGAGCGCGTCAGGCAACAGCTTTCCATGGTCATCGACCCGGAGATGGGCCGCAGCGTCGTGGACATGGGCCTGATCTACCTCATCGAGGCGGATCAGGCCGGCGATATGCACATAATGATGACCACCACGACAAGAGGCTGCCCCGCCTCGACCTTTCTGACGCAAGCAGTTCAGGCCTGCGCCGCATCTGTCTCGGGTGTCAGGAGTGTCGAGGTGGCGCTGACCTACACTCCGCCGTGGAACCCTTCGATGATGACGCCATGAAGCTTCCGAAACTGATCAGGCGGTGGAAAGAAACGCGGGACCAGGATATGTCGCGGCTTCCCCCGGATGCGAAAAATGTCCTGGACCAACGTCTTGCCGTCTACGAGATGATCGCGGCCGGCACAGCGGACGACCCGGCCTTGTTCATCATCGATGAAATCGAGCGTATGAGCGAGTCGGTCGCCCGGGATTTCTGACACAGCCCCTTTAATCCCGCATCATCCGTTTCAGAAGGCCTTGGTGGCCTTCTGTCCTGCTCCCGTTAGTCCTTCGTGCTTTCCGCCAGCGCCAGCAGGCCGTCGGCATCCTTGACCAGCAGCTTTTGGCGCCCGCCTTCGACCAGCCCCTTCGCTTCCCATGCGCTCATGATTCTGGAGACGGTATGAAGCGTGGTGCCGGTCATTTCGGCGATGTCCTGCCGGGAAATCGGGAAATCGACGCGCACCGCGTCCCCCTCCTTGCGGCCGGCCTGCTTGATCAGCCGCAGCACGGCATGGGCGACACGCTGCTCGACCTCCTGCGTCGACATTTCGCGGATCCGGGCATGGGCTTCTTCCAGGCGCTGCCCGATCGTCTGCATCGCCGTGACCGCAAGGCGGGGATTGCGATCGACGAACTGGGGCCACAGCTCGGTCGGCCAGCAAAGCGCGATGCTTTCCGCGACAGCCATGGCCGTGCCGGGATAGTCCATCCGTTGAAGCGCCTTGGCGAAACCGAACAGATCACCCGGATGGACGACGCGGACGATGATCTGCTGGCCGTCCTCGGTGACCTGCGTGACTTTCAGCCTTCCATGCAGAAGCAGATAGAAATGCGTCGCGGCCGCGCCCTGCTCGAACACGGCTTCGCCGACCGGCACCCTGCGGGAGGTTGCATGCGTGAGAAGGGCGTCGGTATCGGAATCCTCCATTCTCTCGAACAGGGGAAAACTTTTCACGAGGCTCTTATCGATCTTCAACGGCTTATGCTCCGCTAGGGGTCGATGGGACCCTAGCATAACCCGTGGCGGGATCGAAGATGCGGTATTGCCGCGCCCCGACATTCCACCGATCAAACCGGTATCGCGGGGACGCTCCCACTGCGCGGCGAGCACTTCACCTGCAACAGACATTCCCTGTTTGCTTGCGACGCCGCAAAGAAGGGTGACATCGCCGCCGCTACAAGACTGTCGGAAATCAAGGAGCTTCGAAGATGACGACAATTCCGGCGGCACGGCGACCTGGCGGCGTCCCCAGGGGACTTTCCACGACAGCCCCGATCATATTCTCCTACGGCTTCAGGCCGTTCTTTCTCTCCGCGGCGCTCTGGGCGATCGTCGCGATGCTGCTGTGGATAACGAGCCTGGCGGGACTGACCGATGTGGCCGAGACCTACGGCACGGTCCATTGGCATGCGCATGAGATGCTGTTCGGTTATGCAAGCGCGGTGCTCGCCGGTTTCCTGCTCACCGCGGTTCCCAACTGGACCGGCAGATTGCCGGTGTCCGGGTGGCCGCTGGTGTTTCTTTTCCTCGTCTGGGTCGCCGGCAGGCTGGCGTTGCTTCTGTCGGACTATATCGGGACTACGGTCGCCATTCTGGCCGACAGCGTCTTTCTGCCGCTTCTTCTTTTCATCTGCGTGCGCGAAGTGGTCGCCGGCCGGAAGTGGAAGGATCTGAAAGTCGTCGCGGGACTGATGGCCCTCTCGGTCGCAAACGTCCTCTATCATCTGGCGGTGACCGCCGGGCAGCATCCATCCGTGGGGATCAAGCTTGCCCTTTCGGCCTATGCCGCAATGATCCTGGTCGTCGGCGGCCGAATCATTCCGAGCTTTACCCGCAACTGGATCAACAAGACCGGCCGGACGGATTTTCCCGCCGCCTATGACCGCTTCGACACGGCCGCCATCCTGTGCGGGGTCGCCGCCCTGGCGGCCTGGATCGTTCTGGACGACGGAAGGCTCGTCGCCGGAGCGGCGGGACTGGCGGCCGTCATGCATGCGGTCCGGCTCGCACGCTGGCGGGGCTGGACGACGACGGCGGAAATACTGGTGACGGTGCTGCATGTCGCCTACCTGTTCGTGCCGCTGGGTTTCCTGGCGATCGGCCTGGCAGCCGTGAACCTTTTCGACGAGACGTCGGCAATCCACGTCCTGAGCGTCGGAACCGTGACCACGATGATGCTCGCCGTCATGACAAGGGCGAGCCGGGGCCATACCGGACGGGTGCTCACCGCTTCGCCGACGACGATCGCTTCCTATGCGGCGATCGTGCTCTGCGCATTCCTGAGACCCAGCGCCGGCCTTTTCCCCGAATTTGCGAGCTTGATCTATTCGCTGTCCGGCATCGCATGGCTTGCCGCTTTCGGCCTTTTTGTTCTCGAATACGGCCCGATGCTGATCCGCGTAAGGCGGCGGGTGGCGGAAGGATAGGGACTATCGATCCCGACGGCCCGTCCCGTCCGGCGCGGCGCGTCGGGCCGAGATCAGGGCGCGATCTCGGCCTCCCCCTCCATCCTGGTGATCTCGAAATCGCTGATGATCACGTCGAGGCGAAGCCGCCACCGCCCGGGAAGAGGGAGCACGATATCGGGCACCGTCCAGCCGTCCTTTCCCTTCTCGGCCTTCCGCCTTATCGGCTCTATCCCCGCATCGGGATTAGACAGCACCACCGTCACCTCCTGAGGATCGAGTGGAGACCGGTCTGCCTTGAAGATAGCCGCCGATATCGCCACTTCCCCGACCCGGGCCGGCGTGATCCTGACGTCGGCCACGGCCTTGCCCGTCTGCAGCTGAACCACGGCAGTCCTTTCGACTTCGGCGACCAGGGCGCGTGGGGGCGGCGTGAACCGCCATGTCGCAGCCACGGCAAAGATGAGGAGCAGAACGACGGTTTCCACCGCGATCGAACGAACCAGCAGACGGATCGCACCCGGCTCTCCCTTTTCCGAACCGGACGTGAGTTTCCACCGGTTGAAGGCCGCCAGGGCAAACAGCAGGACCAGCAGCGCGAGCTTGACGAGGAAAACGATCCCGTAAGCCGTCGTCACCAGCCCGGCCGGAGTGCGGACCTGGACGACCGCGAGCACGCCGCCGGCCGCGGCAAGCACCAGAACGGCCCATGGTATGAAGACCGAGAAGCGGTGTAGTGCCACGCCTGCCGCTTCGCCCCCCTTTCTGAACTCGGCGAGGAGCGGCAGCAGCGCACCGGCCCAGATCGCGATGGCCGCGACATGCAGAAAGACGGCCGGGCGCATCAGCCATTGCGGATCTGCGGCGCTCGCATGCCCGCTGAGGCAGAGGGCGAATGCCGCCGTCATGACGGCCGATATGGATATCCAGCGGGCGTCCTTGCCTGGCCCGCAGGCAAGGGCAAGCCCCGCAAGCGCCAGCGCGGCAAGCGCAAAGATGACGGTCGGGCCGAAACTCGTGGTCATTCCCGCCGTCCAGACCCCGGGCGCGAAAAGCCGCGGGACAGGCTCACCCACCGTATCGAGACCCTGGAAGCCGGCCGAAAGCAGGGCACCGGCAAAACCTGCGCCAAGAGTGACCGCGACCTGCCTCAGCGCCTTACCGGAACCGCCCGCGAACCAGTGGATCGCAAAAACGCCGCCGACGCCGAAGAAGAGACCGACATAAAGTGCGACCTTGCCAATCCAGAGACCGGCGCGGACCGGCCAGTCGATATCGGCCGCAGCCCCCCGGGCGTTGCCGTTCGGCTGCCCGATGGAAAAGACGACCGAACCGCCGATCGGGTGACCGTCTTCCGAAACGACCCGCCAGGAGAGGAGATAACTGCCGCCCGAGAGGTCGCCGGGCGGCGTGATCTCGATGGTCCTGTCCTTGAGGACGACGTTTTTGAGAACCACGGTGCTCCGGTCAGGTCGCGTGAGCTTGAGACTGGTCGGCGAGACGGGCTCGCTGAACGTCAGCGTGATCACGCGCGGCGCCGTGGACACGACCGAGCCGTCCCGCGGCTCGGTCGTGTTGAGAGATGCATGGGCGCATGCCGCCGCCGCCATGACCAGCCACAGCAGGATCGTGGACACGAACCGCGGCAAGATGCCGGTCAGGGAAATTGCCTTGTCGCAAAGCGGCGTCATCGGCCTTCATGCTCCCGCGTGGACGGATCGTTCAGTTGCCAGCCTTCTGAAGAAGCTTGACGCCGGGCGCCGGCAGTTCGAGGTCCGAAGCCTTCTGGCCTGCGGTCGGCACCTCGATCCAGCGTTCCTTGAGGCCTTCCGGGCACTCCTGGATCACCGGGAAATAGAGCATGTCGCCGGGCTTCAGATCGGCGGCAATCGTACCGCGCAGGACGAACTCGTCATACTCGTCGTCACCGAGATTGCCGCCGCTCCAGACCACTTCCTTCACCCCTTCGGTAACGGGAGAGCCGTGATTGTCATAGGCCTTGGCATAGGCGCCCTTGACCTTGTCGAGCGTCCAGCCCGCCTTCGGCTGCGGCTTGACGCCGTAGAAACCCTCCGGGATCTGGACGCGCACCGTGTTCGTCGGCTTGCCCTCGCAGCCGTGCGGCACGCGCAGCACCGCCTTGTAGGTCGAACCTGCGGGAGCTTCCTTTCCTTCCAGGGTGATATGCGCCAGCGCGGCGGTGCTGCCGAACATCAGGAGGGCGGCGGCTATGGTGATTTTCTTCAACATGTAAATTCTCCGTACGTGGCCGCGCCATGGGCGGCCTGGTCTCGAGCGGCCGGCAGCCAGCATGGCTCCGGTCCGATATGGGTTGGTGGCTTGAAAGGGCGATCCCGCCCGTGTTTCCGTCTGCCGGTCGCCGGCAGCTGCGACAGCTTTTCACTGTGCCGTTGCCGGTTGGCCCCCGGGTGAGATCGCAAGACGGAAGCGCGCGGGATTGCCGGCCGAGAGCGCCTGGCGAGCCTTCAGGTTCGCGTGGGCCTCGCTTAAATCTCCGGTCTGCATGCTATAGCGCAAGACGCCGAACGTCTTGCGCGGCATCCGTTCAGGCGGCCTGAGGTGGCGCGCGGGGATTTCCGGGGGAGGTCTCGGGACGTTCGAAGGGACCCGTATCCGCTTCGATCGGAACCGGTCTGGAACTGGCCTCCAGCCGGTTGCTCAGAAAATTGTCGGAAAGCTGCGGTGCTAGCACCGGAGCAAGAATGCTGCACGCCTGGGTGCAGCATTCGGGCAGCTTTGATCCATCCTTATGATCGGACTTGCCGCCGATGTCGGCATGGGTGATGCAAAGCGGATTGCCAAAATCGTCGAGGACGGGAGCCGCGACCGCCGAGCCGAGAAGCACGGACCCAAGCAGCATCTGCAAGACGAGCGCGTAGGCCGCGATCATCGTGAAGACAATACTTGAGGCAGGTGTCCTGCGGTTTTTCACGATCCCCTCATCAGCTGCGGCAGCCCCGGATGTCCGGTTTGGACACCCGTTACTGGCACGGCGCAGTCATGTCTGTCTATGCGCCCTTCCGTCACAGCGTTCTTTGATGCGCATCAACTCCCGGCTCATTGGCAACCGAGGGGGCTAGAACGCGAGCTGGACCTTCATTGATTTTGCTCTGTCTGCTGCGGTTTCGAATGCGTTGACGGCGTCGTTGATGGGGAAGACTGCGGTGAGGAGCGGTTTGAGGTCGACGCGGCGCTTGCCGATCAGGTCGACGGCGAGGCCGAATTCCTCGTGGAAGCGGAAAGTGCCCTTCATCTCGATTTCCTTGGCGACCACCACGTTCTGGGGAATGGCGACGTCGCCGCCAAGCCCGAGCTGGACCAGCACCCCGCGCGGCTTCAGCACCTCCAGGCCGGAGCGGACGGCCCGCTCATTGCCCGACGCCTCGAACTGCACGTCGAAGTAACCCTTGTTGGCCGAATAGGCGGAAAGCTCCTCCGGATGGCTGGCGACATCGATGACCCGGTCGGCGCCGATCGCCAGCGCCGTGTCGAGGACCGCGGCCATCACGTCGGTCGCGACGATCTCGCGGGCGCCATGGGCACGCGCGGCGATGATCGCCAGCGCCCCGATCGGGCCGCAGCCGGTGACCAGCACCCGCTTGTCCGCGAGCGAGCCGGCCCGGTTGACCGCATGCAGCGTCACCGCGAACGGTTCGGCCATCGCCGCCTCGTTGATCGAGACGCCGTCGGCGATCCTGTGGCACTGCCACGGTTCGGCCACCAGCCGCTGGCGGAACGCACCCTGGATATGCGGCATCGGCATCGCCGAGCCGTAGAAGCGCATGTTGAGGCAATGGTTCTGCTGCCCCTTCAGGCAATAGTCGCAGGCATTGCAGGGCCGGCTCGGTGAGACCGCCACCCGGTCTCCGACCGCAAGGCTGGAGACGCCCTCCCCCAATGCCTTGCCAAGGGCGACGATCGTGCCGGCAACCTCGTGGCCGAGGATCATCGGCTCGCGCAGCCGCACCGTGCCGAAGCCGCCGTGATTGTAATAATGCAGGTCGGAGCCGCAGATGCCGCCGGCCTCGATGGCCACCTCCACCTGGCCGGGGCCGAGCGCTTCGGCCTCGCGCTCCTCGATGCGCAGGTCCCGGGCGGCATGGATGACGACGGCTTTCATGGGCTTTTCCTCTTAAAGGCAGGCCGCCGCGCAAGGGTTAAAACGGCCTTGCGATTACGGCATGCGTCAAAACAAGGGTCCGAAGCGCAACGCGCTTCAGACGACGGGCGTGGGCAGGGCGGCGCCGGCAAAATGGGCGGCGAGATTGTCGCGCACCAGCCTGCCCATCGCCTTGCGGGTTTCGATCGTGCCGGATGCGTGGTGCGGCTGGACCAGAACGTTGTCGAGCTTCAGGAACCGCGGATCGAGTTTCGGCTCGGCTTCGAACACATCGAGCGCCGCCGAACCCAGTGCGCCGCTTTCCAGCGCCTCGAGCAGCGCTTCCTCGTCGATATTCGACGCGCGCGAGATGTTGATCAGCATCCCCTCCGGGCCGAGAGCGGCAATGACATCCTTCGAGACGATATGGCGGGTGGCGGCCGATGCCGCCAGCGTCACGAACAGGAAGTCCGAGCGCCGGGCGAGCTCGACCGGATCGGCGACGAAGGTCATGCCTTCGCCATGGGGTTTTTCCGACACGTCGCTATAGGCGATGTCCATGTCGAAGCCCTTCAGCCGTTTGGCCACTTCGAAGCCGATGCGGCCAAGCCCGAGCACGCCGGCCTTGCGGCCCCAGACGCGGCGCTTCAGCGGATAAAGGCCCTTCTCCACCCAGCTGCCGTCCTTCACCCAGGTTTCCGCGCCGATCATGCCGCGCGACTGGACCAGCATCATCGCCACGCCAAGGTCGGCGACGTCGTTGGTCAGCACGTCCGGCGTATTGGTGACCCGGATGCCGCGCGCCCGGCAGGCGTCGAGATCGACCGCGTCGTAACCGACGCCGTAGACCGAGACGACTTCGAGCTTCGGCAGCCTGCCGATCAGGTCGGCGGAGGCGCCGAGCTCGCCGCGCGTGGCGATGGCGCGAATGCCCTGCGCATGATCGCGGACGAAGGCGTCGCGGTCTTCGGCCTCGTAAAGCTTCAGCACGTTGTACTGCGCTTCCAGTTCGACGAGATCCCATTCCGGGTAGGGCCCGACGAGCAGGATGTCCGGCTTGGCCATTGTGTCCTCCAGGGTGATGTTGTTCGATGGTTTGTCGCCATGGCGTACGGCCATGGACGCGATATGGATGCGATGCGGGCCACCGCCGCCGGCCGGCCCTCACCAGGGCCGGCCGGTCCCGACGGTCATGACGTTTCCCCTGCCCGCCTGGAAGCGCCGCTGGCCCGGACGGCTCCTAAAGCGAGGTGGTGATGCCGCCGTCGACATAGAGCGTGTGGCCGTTGACGAAGGAGGACGCCCGGCCGGCGAGAAACACCGCGGCCCCCACCAGTTCCTCGACATTGCCCCAGCGCGCCGCCGGCGTCCGCTTCTCCAGCCAGGACGAGAATTCCGGGTTGTCGACCAGCGCCTGGTTCAAGGGCGTCCTGAAATAGCCCGGCGCGATCGCGTTGACCTGCAGGCCGTGTTTTGCCCAGTCCGTGCACATGCCGCGCGTCAGGTTCTTCACCGCGCCCTTGGTGGCCGTGTAGGGGGCGATGCCGGGGCGCGCCAGCTCGCTCTGCACCGAGGCGATGTTGATGATCTTGCCCTGCCCGCGGCCGATCATGTGACGCGCCACCGCCTGGCCGACATAAAAGACGCTGGAGACGTTGGTCTTCATCAGCTGCTCCCAGCGGTCCACCGGAAATTCCTCCAGCGGGCTGCGGAACTGCATGCCGGCATTGTTGACCAGGATGTCGATCGGCCCGATCCCGGCCTCGATCGCGTCCACGCCCCGCCTGACCGCCTCGGGATCGGTCACGTCGAAATCCGACACCGAAACGACGGCGCCCGCCTCCTGCAACTGCCGCGAGGCGGCCTCGAGCTTGCCGGTGTCGCGGCCATTCAGGACGATCGCTGCGCCGTGATCAGCCAGCCCCTTGGCCAAAGCAAACCCAATCCCCTGCGACGAACCCGTCACCAAAGCACGCCGACCCGAAAGATCAAACAATCCGTAAGTCATCGAAATTCTTTCCGAAGAGAAACCGTCGCCTGCCGACGATTGTGGCTGAGGCTCAGATATCGACGACCAGGCCCTTGGCTTTCAGCACCGGCTCGAGATTGCTGACCTCGATGACTGACTTACCCTGCTTGTAGGCCGCGATATAGCCGGCTTCGGCATCTTCGCGGGCCTGGGAAAGCCGTGCGGCCTCCTGGGCCTCCGCGCGGCGGACAACCACCAGCCCGTCGGCATCGCCGACGATGATGTCGCCGGGATTGATCGTTTCACCGCCGACGATGATCGTGTCGTTCACGGCCGCGATCGTTTCCTTGACGGTACCCTTGATGCAGACGCTCAGGGAAAACACCGGAAAGCCGAGGTCCCTCAGCTGCAGCGTGTCGCGGACGCCCGTGTCGGTCACCAGGCCGCCGATGCCCTTCGCAAGGCAGGCATTGGCGAGGACGTCGCCGAACGAACCGGCCTCTTCATATTCGCCGGCGGACACGACGATGATGTCGCCCGGCTTGGCATAGTTGATCGCGAGCTGGAGCATGATGTTGTCGCGCGGCGCGCATTTGACCGTGAATGCCGGGCCGCACAGCTTCATGCGATAATCCACGGGCTTCAGGCGCGACGAGAGCGCTCCTCGGCGTCCCTGCGCTTCATGGATGGTAGCCGGCGAAAATTTGGAAATTGCCTCGATGTCGGCCTTGCTCGGCCGTTCGGGGATATCTTTTATGTGGATCATGGAAACCTCCCACGGTTAGGCCGACGGCGGGCACGTCCCGCCGCCTGCACTCTTGCGTGTTTGCAATTGGATGGATTAGCCGGGCCGGAGCCTCAGGGGATCGGGTCGAACTTCAGTTCGGAGAGCGGCACGACCTTGTCGTTACGCGTCATCTTGTATTCGGTATCCGGGCCAAGCCACTTGTCCCAGATCTTGTTGAGCTCGCCTGACGTATCGAGCTTGCGGAGCACCTCGTTGATCTTGGCGGTCAGGGCCGGATTGTCCTTTGCCATGCCGATGCCGATCGGCTGGAACAGCATCGGATCCTCGATCATCCGCATTTCCTTGCCCTTGGTCTTCGACTCGTTGACGAACTTGGTCGTCGTCATCGTGTTCGCCACCATGCCGCGTGCCTTGCCCTGCTGGACGGCAAGATAGGCGGATGCGGTATCCTGGAAGGTCAGCGGATCGGACTTGTTGAGCTTGATCGACATTTCCGACGTCGAGCCCTTGGTCGAGGCGATGCGCTGGCCTTCGAAATCGGCCTTCTTCTTGCCGGGGTCGTCGGCCGGGACGATCAGCATTTCCTTGGCGAGGTAATAGGGGTCGCTGAACTGGATCTGCTCGGCGCGGCTCAGCGTATAGGCAAGGTTGGCAACCGTGATGTCGACGCGGCCGAGCTTGACTTCCGGCACGCGCGCCTCGACCGAGACCGGCTTGATTTCGGCCTTGACGCCCAGTTCCTTGGCGATCGCGTTGCAGAGATCGACGTCGAAACCGGCCATTTCGCGGGTCTTCGGATCGGGCGCCGCGAAAGGCACGACATCCGCGAACGTAGCACAGCGAAGCGTCTTGGCCGACATGATCGTATCCAGCTGATCCGCCTTTGCCGGCAAGGCCGCCGCGGCGCCTGCCAGCATGGTGGTCAGGGTGAGGAATTTCCAGTTCATTGCTGTTCTCCTTTGTTGTTGGTCGTGGTTATCAATGGCGCAGATCGGCGAGGAACCGCTGAGCACGAGGATGCCGGGGGGTCTTGAAAAACTCTTCGGGCGGCGCCGTCTCGAGTATCTGCCCCGCATCGATGAACCAGATGCGGTCGGCGACATCGCGGGCGAAGCCCATTTCATGGGTTACGCAGATCATCGTCATGCCTTCGGATGCGAGGCTCTTCATGACCGCCAGAACCTCGCCGACCATTTCCGGATCGAGCGCGCTGGTCGGTTCGTCGAACAGCATGACAGGCGGCTCCATGGCGAGCGCCCGCGCTATCGCCACCCGCTGCTGCTGCCCGCCGGACAGCTGCCCGGGATAGGCCTGCGCCTTGTCGGCGAGCCCGACGCGATCGAGAAGCTTGAGCGCCTTTTCGTGGGCAACATTCGCCGCCACGCCCTTCACGCGGACCGGCGAGATCGACACATTTTCGACGACCGAGAGATGCGGAAACAGGTTGAAGTTCTGGAACACGAAGCCGATCCTGCTGCGCAACGCGTTGAGTTCCCGCGTCCGCATCGCCGCATGGATGTTCTGCCCGTCGAGGGTGATCGATCCGCTGTTGATCTCCTCGAGACGGTTGATCGTGCGGATCAGGGTGGATTTGCCTGAACCGGAAGGCCCGCAGATCACCACCACCTCGCCACGGGCGACTTCAGCGTCGATATTCTTGAGGACCGGATAGTCGCCATAGCTCTTGCAAACGTCCGAAAGGCGGATCGTCTGCAATGGCTGGATCTCTGCTGCCGAGGTGTTCATAGCTGCTCCGATACGATTTTGGCCGATACGAGCGCCGGGGCTGCGGCGCCGGACAAACCGGCGCGGCGGCGCGTGATGCGGCGTTCGACGAGGTTGGCAACATGCGTCAGGCTCCAGCAGATCGCGTAGTAGACGACCGCAAGGATGAAGAAGACCTGGAAGGGCTGCGTCAGGAGCTGGTTGTTGACCTGGCTCGCGGCGAACGTCAGGTCCGGCACATTGATGACGTATCCGAGCGTCGTATCCTTGATCGTCGAGACGAAGGTCGAGATGATGCTCGGGATCATGTTGTAGAGCGCCTGCGGCAGGATGATGAAGCGCATCGCTCCGAGAGAGCTGTGCCCCAGCGCACGTGCGGCATCCATCTGTCCGCTGCCGAGTGCGACAATGCCGGCGCGCACGACCTCGCTCAGGAAGGCGCCCTGGTAGACGACCAGCGTCGTCAGCATCGTCACGAAGCTCGGCACGTCCGCGCCCGTCCATAGAGGAACGAGGAAATAGCTCCAGAGGATCAGCATCAGCAGCGGCACGCCGCGGGTGATGTAGACGAGCGCGGTGACCGGCCACCGCAGCAGCCGCCATTTCGACAGCCGCGCCAGCGCCAGCAGGATGCTGACCGGGAAGGCGAGCGCGATGCTGAGCGCCGACAGGATCAGCGTATTTGCAAGCCCGCCCAGCGGGCCATTCGGATATTGGCCGATCAGCAGCAGGAGCCAGTAGTCCTGGATGATGGCGATGACATCGTGGATCATGTGCGCGCACTCCGGACCGGATCGGCGCGCATCGACAGGTAAGCGCCGGCGCCCATGATCAGAAGCGAGAAGAACAGGTAGAGGACCGTCCCGATCAGATAGATCTCGAAGGTGCGGAAGCTCAGATTTTCCACTTCCTTCACGGCATGCGTCAGTTCGGACGCACCGATGACGATAGCGAGACTGCTGTTCTTGAACAGGGAGACACTGTGGTTGATCAGCGGCGGAAGCGCATTGCGCACCCCCTGCGGCATGATCACGAAGCGCATCGCCGAGATATAGCCGTGCCCGAGCGCCTTGGCGGCCTCCATCTGGCCGGGGCCGACGGAGCGAAGGCCGGACCGCAGGTCCTCGCTGAAATAGGCCGCCTGGCACAGGCCGAGGCCGATGACGGCGAAAATCGCTTCGGCATTATGAGCCGCCAGCCAGGAGGTCAGGCCCGCCGGAAGCAGCGTGAAAATCCCGAAATACCATAGCATCAGCTGGACGAGGGTCGGCACGTTCCGGTGATAGGAGACATAGGCCGCCACCGCCCTGTCGCCGAAGCGAAGCGGCGAAAACCGGATGCACAGGAGCAGGAGCGCGAGTATCATGGCCAGCAGCCACGAGCCGACATAGATGACGAAGGTCATCTCGATGCCGTGCAGGAGCATCGACGTATATTCGGGGTTTCTCAGGATAGCCGAGAGATCGAAGCCGTTCACCGCCCCGGCTCCCTGGAACTGTCCGGGCCTGCCGGAGCCGGCTGCGGCCGGGCGGTCTGCAGTCCGCCCATGACCTGCAATGTCGGCGTGATCTCCATGTGCCCGATATTGACCGCGACCGGCGCGGCAATCGCAAACGCGATCGCTTCCGCGATATCGGCTGCCTGCGGCAGTTCGAAACCTTCGATGAACCGCTCCCGGATGCTGGGGTCGTCGCCGTGGACATGGTTGAAGATATCCGTCGCGACGCGACCGGGGCAGATTTCCGTGACCCGCACGCGCTTGCCGAACGCGTCGATGCGCAGCTGGTTCGACAGCATGGCGACGCCGGCTTTGACGGCGTGATAGATGGAATTGCCGCCGAAATTGTAATTGCCGGCGATCGAGGAAACGTTGATGACATGACCTCGATCGCGGGCGACCATTCCCGGCACGATCAGACGGCAGATGTGGAGAACTGCACGAAGATTGACATCCACGAGGAGATCGATGTCGCTCTCGTCCGCTTCCAGGAATTTCTTCGGGCGATCGACGCCGGCATTGTTGACGAGGATATCGAACTCGACGCGACCGGCGAGTTCGGCCAGTGCCGGTCGGTCGGTGACGTCGATGACATGCGCAATACATCCGGTGCGGGCGGCCAGATCCCGCAGCGCATCGCCGCTGCGGGCAACCGCGTGAACCTCGATATTCTCACGCCGAAGCCGCTCCACCACAGCAGCGCCGATACCGGAAGAAGCGCCGGTGACCAATGCGGTTTTGTAATCGGAGAATGGCATTCTGATCCCCTTGTTGTTGTAAATGACAGTAGCGAACCTTTGATCTCTTGCCTAAGACCGATTATTTCTGGAGCAATAAGCAACCGTTATGGAGACTTGGCCCAGCAATGACGGCGGATGACCGTCTGGCGGCCGGCACGGCGGCCGGCGGCGGCGTTGCAAAAGAAGATCGCGTCTGCAAACATGCGCCTGTTCGGAAAAAAAGACGAAAATCCGCATGGACATCAGACGCCTCAAATCCTTCATCGTGATCGTCGACAGCGGCAGCATCACGCGCGCGGCGGACCTTCTGCACATCGCGCAGCCGGCGCTCAGCCAGCAGCTGGCGGCGCTGGAGGAGCATTTCGGTCAAAAACTGCTGATCCGCAGCCAGCAGGGCGTAAGCATGACCGACGCGGGACACGCGGTATATCGCCATGCCCAGATCATTCTTCGCCAGATGGAACAGGCCCAGGCGGATGCTTCCGCCGCCGGCAACTCCCTGGCCGGGCGCGTCTCCGTGGGACTGGTGCCCTTCAGCAGTGCCGCCACGCTCTCGGTCGATCTCCTGGCCGAAACACGCAGGCGCCATCCCGGCATCCTGCTCCATCTCACCGAAAGCGTCGGCCAGACCTATAGCCAGATGATCATGAACGGCCGGCTGGAAATGGCGCTGATCCACGGAGCGGGACCGATCAAGGGCGTTCGGTTCGAACCGATCCTCAGCGAGGAATTTTTCCTCGTCGCGCACCGCGACTTCGCGATCGAAGCGGATACCAGGCCCATCCCGGTCACGGCTCTCGACGGCTTGCCGCTTCTGATGCCGCCGGCCTATAATTTCGTCCGCCGCGCCGTCGACACGGCGTTCACGCGCAGCCGGATCAACCTGAAGGTCGTGGCTGAAGTCGAAATCGTCAGGACGTTGGCGCGGGCCGTGGGCAGCGGTCTTGGAGCGACCATCATGCCGAAAGCCATCGCCGACCGCATCGTGACCGAATCGAGCGAGCCGCTGATCTGCCGGCTCGTTTCCCCGCGGATCGAGGAAACGCTGTCGCTTTGCATTTCCGATCAGAATTCGCTGTCGGAGCCGGCGCTGGCGGTCAAGGATATCCTTCTCGAACTGACCGCGCGGCTGAAGACGTAAGGCAGTTCCGGCACGGATCGCGCCCGCGCCGGACATCCGTCGGACCGGGCGTCAGCGCATGTCCTGACAGAACTGGGCGATCCGCGCGCATCCCTCGTCCAGCATTTCCATGCTCGTCGCGTAGGAAATGCGGAAATAGGGGCTCATGCCGTAAGCGGCGCCTTGCACCGTCGCCACGTGATGCTCGTCCACCAGGGCCATGACGAAATCCACGTCGGTTTCGATCTTGCGCCCGCCCCTGGTGGTCTTGCCGATCAGGCCGGACATGTTGGGATAGAGGTAGAAGGCGCCCTCGGGCTTGTGGCAGCGCAGTCCTTCCACCTGCGACAACCGGTCGAGCACGAAATCACGCCTCTGCCTGTAGATCGCAGCCCGTTCCTTGAGGAGATCCTGGGGTCCGTTCAGCGCCGCGATGGCAGCCGCCTGCGTGACCGTGGTGATGCCGCCGCCGTTCTGGCCGTTGACGTTGCTGATTGCGCTGATCAGCTCCCTGGAGCCGCTGGCGCAGAAGCCGAGCCGCCAGCCGGTCATGGCATAGGCCTTCGAGACCCCGTTCATGGTGAGGACCCGGTCGTAGAGCCTGGGTTCCGCGTCCGCGATGGTGCAGAATTCGAAACCGTCATAGACCAGATGTTCATAGATATCGTCGGTCAGGATCCAGACATCCGGATGCCGCAGCATAACCTCGGCGATCGCTTTCATCTCAGCGCGCGAGCAGGCCGCCCCCGTCGGATTGTTCGGAAAATTCAGGATCAGCCATTTGGTGCGCGGCGTGATCGCGGCTTCCAGATCTTCCGGCCGCAGCTTGAAGCCGGCCTGCTCGAAGCAGGGAACCGCCACCGGAACCCCGCCGGCGAACTTGACGATATCGGCATAGCTCACCCAGGAAGGCGTCGGGATGACGACCTCGTCGCCGGGATTGCAGGTGGCGAGCATCGTATTGAAGATCACCTGCTTGCCGCCGCCGGAGACGACGATCTGGCTGGCATCGTAATCGAGATTGTTGTCGCGCTTGAACTTGCCGCTGATTGCAGCCTTGAGCGCGGGGGTGCCGTCCATCGGCGGGTATTTCGTATCTCCGCCGAGGGCGGCAGCATAGGCCGCCTCGATCGCATGCGGTGGCGTCGGGAAATCGGGCTCGCCGGAAGAAAGGCTGACGACCTTGACGCCCTTTGCGGCCAGTTCCCTGGCACGCTGGGTCATGGCGGCGGAGGCGGATATGGAGACGTTTTTCAGGCGGTCGGCTGTAGAAGACATCGACATGATCTTTCGATACGGATTGGAACGGGCGGCCGCCGGGCTGGCGGCCGGGATACGTTAAAGCGCGAGCGCGGCGGCCGGAGCGAGGGTTGCACCCGAAGCTTCGATCTCGCTCCGGACGGTTCGTGCAAGTTCGAGCGAACCCGGCGTATCGCTATGCACGAGGATGGACCGCGCCGGCATGGCGAGGGAGCCTCCGTCGATGGTCTCGACGGTACCGTCGTGAAGGAAGCGGCGCACCCTTGCCCGCACGGCATTTTCGTCCTTGATGACGGCGCCCGTCAGCCCGCGGGCGACAAGCCTGCCTTCGGCATCGTAGGCCCGGTCGGCCAGGAAAAGCGCCAGCGTCTTCAATCGCGCCCGCTTGGCAGCCCGTTCTATTTCGCTGTCGGGCGTCACGAACACGACAAGGCCCGCATCCACCGCGACAATGGCATCCATCATCAGATCGGCGAGAACCGGATCGCGGTTGACCATATTGCCCATGGCCGCGTGAAAACTGATGTGCCCGACGGCAACACCCTCGCTCGCTGCGATCGCCTTGAGGGCGCCGAGCTGGTAGAGCATCTGCTGGCGGAGTTCGTCCGGCTGGAATGGCATCTCGCGCCGGCCGAAACCAAGCCGGTCGGGCAGGCCCGGATGAGCGCCGATGCCGACCCCGTTCGCCTTTGCGAGCCGCACCATGCGCGCCATCGTGTCCGGATCTCCGCCATGGAAGCCGCAGGCGATGTTGGCCGACGACACGACCTTCATCATCGCCTCGTCGTCGCACAGCCGGTAAGGCCCGAAGCCTTCGCCCATGTCGGAATTCAGGTCGATTTTCATCGTCAACTCCCTTAGACCGATCGATATTTCAAGCCATCGCCCTCAAGGCGCGCTTGACCATCGCAGATGTGTTCCTGACGTCTTCGACATAGCGGGCGACCGCCTGCTCGACCGCGCGCGCTTCCGCATGCGTGGACCGCACGAAGCGTATGCGGCTGCCGATGCGGGCCTGGCCAAGCCGCCAGAGGTCGCATTCGATCACGCCGGCGATCTTCGGATATCCGCCGGCCGTGTTTGCGTCGCTCATCTGGACGATGGGCTCCCCGCCGGGCGGAACCTGGATCACCCCGGGCACCACGCCATGGGAGCGCATCTCGATCGACGTTGTCGGCTTGATGGGCTCGCCCGACAGACGGTAGCCGGTGCGGTCGCTGCGGGAGGAGATCTTCCAGGTCTGGCTCCAGAAGGCGTCGCCGTCGTCGGGAAACAGGGCATGCTCACCACCCGGCAGGGCCCGGACCGGCAGCGTGCCATCGACGAAATCGGGAAAGACGTCCCGCAGCGCCACGACGGGCTCGACGACCGCCAAGCCGCTCGCTGGCACCGCAACGATGTGGGCACTGTCGCCGAGCGCGATCCGATCGCCCTTCACCAGGGGCCGGCCGGCATTGCCGCCGAAGCCGCCGCGCAGGGATGTGCTGCGCGACCCCATGACCGCGGGAACATCCAGGCCGCCTCCCAGCGAAACATAGGCGCGCGCCAATGACGGGGGATGTCTCAGTTCAAGCACCTGCCCGGCCTCCGCCGTATAGGCGCACCAGGAAAGCAGTTCCACCCCGTCGAGCGCCGGGGCGCCATCGGCGCCCGTGACCGCGAAGATGGTTCGCCGATCGAACCGCAGGCCGAACGGAAAGGTCTGCACCTCGATCGCAGCCGCGCCCTCGTCATTGCCGACAAGAATATTGCCGATCCTCACCGCCAGCGGATCCATCGCGCCGCTCGCCGAGACCCCGATATCCCGATAGCCCTGTCGCCCCAGATCCTGGACCGTATTAAAGGGGCCGGTTTCCACGATCTCGATCATAGCTCGATCCTTGCCGGCACGAACCGCACTGTGTCTCCCGGCGCCATCATCGCCGGCGTCGGCGACATCGGGTCGAACATCTGCAACTCCGCGAAACCTATGGAATTCCAGCCGTTCGGACCGGTGAGCATGGCGACGCCGGTCTGCATGCCGCCGATCGTCACGCAGCCCTTCGCCATTTTCAGCGACGGCACGGTCTTTCGCGGCATGTAGATGCGCGGATCAAGGCCATGCAGGTAACCGAAACCCGGAGCGCTGCCCAAGGCAAAAACGCGGTAGGTCGCCTCGTGATGGATACGGACGACCTCCCGGTCGCCGAGCCCGGCAAGGTCGCAGAGTGCCGGCAGGTCTATGGCATGCTCCCCGCCGTAATGAACGGGGACCTCGATGGTCTTGCCGACCAGATCGATGCTGCGGGCATCGTCCCAGGCCTCCAGCAGCCGCGCCACCACGCCATCGGGATCTTCCGGCGTTTCCCTGAATATCGCCAGCAGGTTGGTCATGCCCGGGACGATTTCCGAAATATCCGTCCACCCTCTCACCGTCTGCGACAGAGCCCAGATCCGGCGTTGTGCGGCGAGATCGAACTCGCCGGGCGCCTCGAGCAGGAAGGCCCGGGCTCCGATCGAGGATACGCGGGCAAGGCCCCGGGTAGCGGGGACGATTTCGCGTAACGGCCCATGGCTGTTCAATATGGCAATCATGATTGAGGCTCGATCTCGAACAGGGGATCGCCGAAGCCGACCAGGGCGTCAGGTTCGGCAAGCCGTTTCGTCAGAACAGCCGGACGACCGGCGTTCAGCGGGAGCAGGACGGGGCCGATGCGGACGAAGCCCAGAACCTCCGACCCGGAGACCGGGCGTGGCAGGCTGTCGCTGACGGCGGAACCCGACAGGTGTCCCGGGCAGAAATGACCCGCCATCGGCGCCCTGACGACAGCCGGCGACACTCCCCGCGAAGCCGGCCGCGCAGTCACGGACACGTCGATCCGCGTCTCCTCCCCCGCCGCAACGACGATGCGCAACTGCCCGCCCGGCCGGGAAATTTCCAGGCCGCTCACTCCGGCTGCCGTCAGCGCATCGGCCAGGAGCGCGATGGTCGAGGGATCGCTGAAATCGATCGCACTCATGATGCACTCCGCTGTTTCAGCCATTGTTCGAGATAGTGGATATCCGTCTCGCCGCGCGCGAAAGCGCTATCCTCGAAAAGCGCGCGCAGGAACGGGATATTGGTGGAAATTCCCTCCACCCGCGTCCCGGCGAGCGCCTCGCGCATCCTTGCCATCGCCTCGGCGCGGGTTGGCGCATGGACGATCAGCTTGGCGATCAGCGAATCGTAGTAAGGCGGCACCTTGTAGCCCGCATGGATGTGGGTATCGACGCGGATGCCGGGTCCTTCGGGCAATGCGACGTCCGTGATGACGCCGGCCGACGGCAGGAACGTGTCGGGATCCTCCGCATTGATGCGGCATTCGAAAGCGTGCCCGTCACATTTCACATCGCCCTGAAGCAGATAGAGCGGGGCGCCCTGAGCCGCCCCGATCTGCGCCTGGACGATATCGAGCCCGCTCGTCATCTCGGTGACAGGGTGCTCGACCTGAAGCCGCGTATTCATCTCGATGAAATAAAAGGCGCCATCCTCGTAGAGGAATTCGAAGGTTCCGACTCCCTTGTAGCCGATCTGGCGGCAGGCCTCGACGCAGGCCTGCCCGACGGGCCGGATCACATCCGGCGGGATCCCGGGTGCCGGCGCCTCTTCCACCACCTTTTGATGGCGGCGCTGCATCGAACAGTCCCGGTGCCCGAGCCACACCGCGTTGCCATGAGTGTCGCAAAGGACCTGGATCTCGATGTGGCGCGGATGCCCAAGGAACTTTTCCATGTAGAGCGACGGCGAACCGAAAGCTTTCCGTGCCTCTTCGCGGGTGAGCGCGACCGCCTCGTGCAGCTGGCCGGCGTCCGGCACGACCCGCATGCCCCGTCCGCCTCCGCCACCGGCGGCCTTGACGATGACGGGATAACCGATCTCGAGGGCCACGCGCTCCGCGGCGGCCGGATCGTCGGCAAGCGCCGTATCCGGTCCGGGCACGCAAGGAACGCCGGCGGCGATCATCGCCCGCTTCGCGGCGATCTTGTCGCCCATCGTTTCGATCGACGCCGCGCTCGGGCCGATGAATGTCAACCCGGCCTTTTCGACCGCATCGGCGAATGCCGCGTTCTCCGAGAGAAACCCGTAACCGGGGTGGATGGCGCCGGCTCCCGTCAGGCGGGCCGCCAGAAGAAGAGCATCCCTGTTGAGGTAGCTTTTCGCCGCGCTCGACGGGCCGATGCAGAGGGCACTGTCTGCGGCCTTGCCATAGGGCGCCTCGCGATCGGCCTCGGAATAGACGACGACGGTCTTCAGCCCGAGTTCCCTGCAGGCTTTCTGGATCCTGGCCGCAATCTCCCCGCGATTGGCGATGAGAACCGTATCGAACCGCGGGCCGCTTGAACGGGGACTGTCGAACGTCTCCGGCATCACGCGATCTCCGCCAACAGGTCGCCGGTCTCGACTTCGCCGCCATCGACGTCGGTCAGGCTTGCGATGCGCCCGGACCGTGGCGCGGCGATCTTGTTGAAGACCTTCATCGCTTCGATGATGAAGAGGGTCTGCCCCTCCTCCACCTCGTCTCCAAGCTTGACGAACGGAGGCTCGCCCGGCGCCGAGCTTCGATGCAGCACGCCGAAGACAGGCGCCTTCACGGAAAAGAGCGAGGACGGCCGGTCAACCGACAGCCGGTCAGGCGCCGAGTCGACCGCCCCATCCGCAATCGCCGACCGCTCCTGCCCGGACCCGGCCACGGCCTCACCCACCGTCGGCTGCGACCGGAAGATCCGAACGGTGAGATCCTTTTCCGTCACGGAGAGTTCGGTGATGTTCGATCGTCCGACAAAGTCGATCAGTGTCTTGATCTTCGAGAGGTCCATCTTCGCACTCGGTATTTCAAATTCCATCTCGCGCTTCTGGAGATCAAGCCGCGCGATGCAGTGACCTTCCGTAACACGATGCGGCGGCCGATGGGGTCAGACGAAGTTTTGATGGAGCCCTTCATTTTCCGCGACGGCGGTGCGTTTGTTTTTGGGCTTGTTTGGGGGCGTGATGCTGTGCTGGCTGCATCGGAAGCTGGTTTATGGACTGCGGGGTGGTGGTGGGTGACGGGTTGCGGCTAGGGCTGCGCCGTCAAATCGGTGCCAATTTTGCGGTGGGGTTAGAAACGATTTCGGCCTCCGCAGTGAGGCCGACAAGTCATTGGCGGGCGATGATATTTTGGTTGCGGGGCCTCATCGCGCGGAGACTTACCGTCGGAGGCATTATAGAATTACATATGAAGGCAATCACCACGCCCACCCGTCTCCGGAAGGCCGTGGCGGGACTTCGACTTGGCGTGTGCGCGATCAGGCCGCCCAGCTGCGTTGCAATACGGAGACCCAGTTCTCATGGGCGATCTTTTTCAGTTCCGCATCGTTGAAACCGTGGCGGCGAAGTGCTTCGACGAGGCGCGGCAGGCCAGCAACATCCTTCATCTCGGCCGGAATAGTCGTACCGTCGAAATCCGAGCCGAGCGCCACATGCTCGATGCCGATGCGTTCGGCGATATACGCGACGTGGCGGACGATGAGGTCCAGGCTGGTATTCGGGTCCTTGATCCCGTCGTCGCGCAGGAAGAGGACGCCGAAATTGATGCCGGCCAGGCCGCCCGTGTCCTTGATGGCGTCGAGTTGGCGGTCGGTCAGGTTGCGGCTGTGCGGGCAGAGCGCGTGCACGTTCGAATGGGAAGCAACGAGCGGCGCCCTGGAGATTTTCGCGATCTCCCAGAAACCGGCTTCGTTCATATGCGACAGGTCGACCATGATCTTCAGCTCGTTGCAGGCCCGGATGAGGTCGCGGCCCGCATCGCTGAGGCCCGGGCCGATATCCGGCGAAGACGGGTAACGGAAGGGAACGCCGTAAGCGAATACGTTCGGGCGGCTCCAGACCGGGCCGAGCGTACGAAGGCCGGCCTGGTGGAGAACATGCAGCGCGTCGAGATTGGCAGCGACGGCTTCGGCTCCCTCGATATGAAGGACGGCTGCGAAACTACCGGATTCGATCGAGCGGCGGATATCGGCGGCGTTGCGACAGACTGTCACTGCGCCTTGCGAACGTGCTTCGATATCGAACAGCAGCCGCGCCATTGCGAGCGTTTCATTCAAGGCATCCGGCTGAGCCGGCGTCGGGAAATCGCCATTGTCGTCCTTGCTCATGCTTGGCGAGGGAACATAAATGGCGCAAAGACCGCCTGCGAGACCACCGGCCCTCGCGCGTGGCAGGTCGATATGCCCCGCCTCTTCACCTTCGAGAAACCGCTTTGCCGGATCTTCACCACCGGCGCGCCTGAGGCGCAGCAGAACATCGTTATGGCCATCGAAGACCGGGAGCAAATCGTTGAGCATTTCCTGAAATATCCTGCCAAAGCATGGGACTTTTGACTATCCGTACGTAGCCGGCGCGGCGGCCGCAAATGCAAACCGCGCATAACCCATTCGAAAAACGGAATTGGTCGCCTGAAATGGCGCCTGATATGAGGCTTGCATCATTTTTCGGCAAAATCTTAACCGGCCTCCCGCATTTCCGGAGGCCCGGCCATTCAAGGGGAATAGAATAATGGTATCCAGACGTAACTTTCTGATCGGCGGCGCCGCCCTGCCCTTCCTGTCCTATCTCGAACTGGCAGACACCGCATTCGCGGCCACGCCGAAGGATATCCTGGTCGTTGCCCAGCAACTCGACAACATGACCTGCCTCGACCCGCATGAGGGTTTTGAGGCCGTCGGTGGCGAAATGATCAGCAACATGTACCAGAAGCTGGTGCGCGCCAATAACGACAATCCGGATCAAGTCATCCCCGTTGTCGCCGCTTCGTGGGAAGCGGATGCCGAGAGCAAGGTCTTCACCTTCAAGCTCTCCGACCAGAAGTTTTCGTCCGGCGCGGATGTCACGGCCGAGGACGTTGCGTTCTCGCTGCAGCGCGCCATCAAGATGAACAAGAGCCCGGCTTTCATCATCAACCAATTCGGCTTCACGGCCGATAACGTCGAGACCCGTATCGTCGCCAAGGACGCCAAGACCGTCACGCTGACGACCGAAAAGCCGACCTCGATCTCCTTCCTGCTGTTCTGCCTCTCGGCGAATATCGGCGCGATCGTCGAGAAGAAGGTTGTCATGGCGAACGCCGTCAATAACGACCTCGGCAATGCCTGGCTGCAGAAGAACAGCGCCGGCTCCGGCGCCTTCATGCTGCAGGCCTGGAAGGCGTCTGAAAGCATCTCCCTGCAGCTCAACCCGCATGGCCCTTACAAGGGCAATCTGAAGCGCGTCATCGTCCGGCATGTGGTCGATCCGTCTTCCCAGCTTCTCATGCTGCAGAAAGGCGATGTCGATATCGCCCGCGACCTGACGTCCGAACAGTTGAGAGCCGCGCAGAACGACAAGGACATCACCCTCATCCAGAAGCAGATCGCTTCGCTGGTGCTGATCTCGCTGAACCAGTCCAACCCGAACCTCGCCAAGCCGCAGGTCTGGAAGGCCGTGAAATGGGCGCTCGATTACGAAGGCATGCAGAAGAACATCATTCCGCTCAGCCACGTCGTGCACCAGAGCATGGAGCCTTCGGGCTTCCCCGGCACCGTGAAGGATCTGCCCTACAAGCGGGACGTCGAAAAGGCCAAGGCGTTGATGGCGGAAGCCGGTCTGAAGGACGGTTTTGAAATCACCCTCGATCACTATGCCGCCCAGCCTTACCCTGATCTCGCCCAGGCGATCCAGGCGAACCTCGGTGAAATCGGCATCAGGGTGAAGCTGCAGTCGGCCGAGAACCGCCAGGTTCTGACCAAGATGCGCGGCCGCCAGCACGAGATGGCGCTGTCCGCCTGGGGCACGGACTATTTCGACCCGAACTCCAATGCCGAAGTCTTCTGCATCAACAAGGACAATTCGGAAAACGCCAAGAACAAACCTTTCGCATGGCGCTCCTCGTTCAAGGACGACGCTCTCGCCGCCAAGGCGGAGGCCGCCCGCGACGAGAAGGACCCGGCCAAGCGCATCGCGCTTTACGAGGCCCTGCAGCGCGACTTCATGGAAAACAGCCCGTTCGCCGTCATGTTCCAGACCACCAAGACCGCGGCTTGCCGGGTTGGCGTGGAAGGGTTCCGTCTGGGTGTCTTGTCCGAAGGCAATACCTACCTGGAGAGCAAAAAGGCTTGAAGAACCGGCTTAAGTCCTTCTCCGCAATGCTGAGCAGCGTCATCCTGACGCTGTTCGGCCTCACGGTCCTCACCTTCCTCATCGGCCGCGTCATGCCGGTCGATCCGGTTATCGCCGCCGTCGGCGATAATGCGCCGGAGGATGTCATCCTGCGGGTACGCGCCGAAATGGGGCTCGACCAGCCCATTCCGGTGCAGTTCCTGCATTATTTGAGCCAGCTTCTGCACGGCGATTTCGGCATGTCGGTTCTCACCAAGAACCCGGTCGCGACCGATATCGCGCGCTTCTTCCCGGCCACGTTCGAACTGGCCACCGCAGCCCTGCTGCTGGCCACCCTCGTCGGCATTCCGCTCGGTGTCTGGGCCGCCGTCCGCCAAGGCTCGTTCACCGACCAGGCGATCCGCGTGCTCTGCCTCGCCGGCCATTCCGTGCCGGTCTTCATGTTGTCGATGATCTCGCTGCTGATCTTCTATTCGGCGCTCGGCATCGCGCCTGGGCCGGGCCGTCAGGACATTATCTATGACGGCATGATCCCGACGGTCACCGGCCTTATGTCGGTCGACACGCTGCTTGCGGGCGATCTCGACGCCTTCCGGGATGCGCTGGCGCATATGGCCCAGCCGGTTATCATCCTCGCCTATTTTTCAATGGCCTACATCGCCCGCATGACACGCGCCTTCATGATCGATGCACTGAAGGGCGAATATGTCATTACTGCCCGCGCCAAGGGGCTTTCCGGCCTCAAGGTCGTCTGGAGCCATGCTTTCCCGACCGTCGCCGTCCAGCTCATCACGGTTCTGGCGCTGACCTATGCCGGTCTGCTCGAAGGCGCGGTCGTCACCGAGACCGTCTTCTCCTGGCCGGGCATCGGCCAGTATCTGACGACATCGCTGATGAACGCCGACATGAACCCCGTCATCGGTTCGACGCTTCTCGTCGGCCTGATCTATGTCGGGCTCAACCTACTCGCGGACATTCTGTACCGTCTGCTCGATCCGAGGGTGCAATAATGACTTCCGCTTTCCGTAACTGGGCGCTCAGCGAAACGCCCTCCTCGCGCCGTCAGGCCGCATGGGGCAACCGTTACCGCGCCTGGCTGAACTTCAAGGGCAACCCGCTCGGCATGATCGGGCTGACGATCATCGCGATCTTCGTGCTGATGGCGATCCTCGCGCCGCTGCTCGCCACCCACAATCCTGCAACGCAGGAACTGGGCAACCGGCTGGCAGCACCAAACGCCGCACATTGGCTGGGCACCGACGAGCTGGGCCGCGATGTCTATACCCGCATCCTCTATGGCGCCCGCGTCACGCTCGGCATGGTCATCGCCGTCGTCGTCCTCGTCGCGCCGCTAGGGCTCGCCATTGGCTGCATCGCAGGCTATTTCGGCGGTATCGTCGATACGATCCTGATGCGCATCACCGATATCTTTCTGGCCTTCCCCCGCCTCGTTCTGGCGCTTGCCTTCGTCGCGGCGTTGAAGCCGGGCGTCGAAAGCGCGGTTCTCGCCATCGCACTCACCGCATGGCCGCCTTATGCCCGCATGGCGCGCGCCGAAACGCTGACCGTACGCGGCAGCGATTTCATCGCCGCATATCGGCTGACGGGCGCTTCGTCTTGGCGGATCATCTTCCGCCATATCGCGCCGCTCTGCACGCCGAGCCTGATCGTCCGCGTCACGCTCGACATGAGCTCGATCATCATCACCGCCGCCTCTCTCGGCTTTCTCGGCATGGGCGCGCAGCCGCCATCGCCGGAATGGGGTGCGATGATCGCCACCGCCAAGCGCTTCATCTTCGAACAATGGTGGGTGCCGATGATCCCGGCCGTCGCTATCCTGCTCGTCTCGCTTGCCTTCAACTTCCTCGGCGACGCACTGCGCGACGTCCTCGATCCGAAGGGGAACTGAGCCGATGCTGGTCGAAATCCAAAATCTCCATATCGGCTTCCAGAGCCGCACCGGCTTCGCACCCGCCGTCAAGGGCGTGTCGCTGAAGCTCGGCACCGAAAAGCTCGGCATCGTCGGCGAAAGCGGCTCAGGCAAAAGCCTCACCGCCCGCGCGCTGATGAAACTTCTGCCCAAGCAGACCCGCATCGAAGCCGACAGATTGGCCTTCGACGGCATCGACATCATGTCCGCCAGCGAAAGAGAGATGCGCCAGATCCGCGGTAAGCGGGCGGGCTTCATCCTGCAGGACCCGAAATATTCGCTGAACCCGGTGAAGACCATCGGCAGCCAGGTGGCGGAAGCCTGGCGCACCCACAAGGGCGGCAGCAAGCGACAGGCTTTGGAAGCAGCGATTACGCTTCTAGAACAGGTGAAGATCCGCGATCCGAAAAAGGTGGCAGGCTCCTACCCGCACGAAGTTTCCGGCGGCATGGGACAGCGCGTCATGATCGCCATGATGCTGGCGCCGGACCCGGAATTGCTGATCGCGGACGAACCCACCAGTGCGCTCGATGCGACCGTCCAGGCCGAGATCCTGCGGCTGATCGAGGAGTTGGTGTCGGAGCGCGGCATGGGCCTGCTGCTCATCAGCCACGATCTGCCGCTCGTCTCGCATTTCTGCGATCGCGTCGCCGTCATGTATGCCGGGCGCGTGATGGAAGAGTTGAAGGCGTCCGAGCTCCTTTCCGCACAGCATCCCTACACGCGCGGGCTGTTGAACTGCATGCCTTCGCTGATCCATCCCAAGGAGCGCCTGCCCGTGCTGACCCGTGATCCGGAGTGGCTGAAATGACCATCGAGATCGACAATCTGCGCATCAGCTTCGGTGACAAGGAAGTCGTCAAGGGCGTCTCTTTCAAGGTGGCCCAGGGTGCGAGCTTCGGGATCGTCGGCGAAAGCGGCTCGGGCAAATCCACCGTGCTGCGCGCCATGGCCGGCCTCAACAACCACTGGTCCGGCCGCATCGCCTTTTCTGGCGAGGACGCGCCGCTGAAGCGCCCGCCGGCCTTCTTCCGCAAGGTGCAGATGGTTTTCCAGGACCCCTACGGTTCGCTGCATCCGCGCCAGACCATCGACCGCATCTTGTCGGAACTTCCGCTCGTGCACGGCATGAACGATATCGACGCCCGCATCGCCAGGGTGCTGTCGGCGGTGGCGCTGCCGCAATCGGCGCGCTTCCGCTTTCCGCATCAGCTCTCCGGCGGTCAGCGCCAGCGCGTGGCGATCGCCCGCGCCTTGATCGCCGAGCCGCAGGTGCTGCTGCTGGACGAGCCGACCAGCGCGCTCGACGTTTCCGTGCAGGCGGAGATCCTCAATCTTCTGGCCGATCTCAGGGTGGAGCAGAACCTCACCTATGTGATGGTCAGCCACAATCTCAGCGTCATATCGCATCTCTGCTCGCATGTCGGCGTGATGATCGACGGCCACATGGTCGAGCAGGTGACGGCCGAGGATCTGCGGCTCGGAAATGTGCAACACGCGCACACACGCGAATTGCGCACCCTGAGCGTCGAACTCGAAGAACCGGCCTGATCTTTCAGGGTCTGGCGGACCAGGGTCCGGTTTTCGAGGGTTTATTGGAGAAGTACATGTCGATCACGGCCAATTGGGAAGCGGCGCAGGCAGCCGCCGGGAAGTTCGCTGCCAGCTGGGGCGCCGACCAGCCGGGCGGCGCGGTGATCGGGTTCGACGAAAACGGCATCCGTTTCGCCGAAGTCGGCGGCGTCGAAAACCTTTCGACCATGGCTTCCTTCACCGCCGATACGGTCGTGCGTTACGCCTCCGTCACCAAACATGCCTTCTGCACCATGGTCCTGTCCCATCCGGACGCGATCTCGCTCGACGATAGGCTCGGCCTGCATCTGCCGGAGCTTCAGGAACCGCTCGCGAGCGTCACCGTTGGCCGCGCGCTCGACATGAGCGGCGGCCTGCCCGATACGCGCGAATGCCTGTCGCTGCTCGGCCTGTCGGTCTATACCGAAACCAAGGCCGGACCGCTGATGGAGTTCCTGGCCCGTCAAACGCGGCTGAACTACGACGCCGGTACCGAAATCTCCTATTCCAACACCGGTTATCGGCTGGTCGAAACAGCGCTCGAGCGCAAGGGCCTGTTCTTCCGCGATTTCATCCGCTCTGCCGGCGCGACAACCGGTGCCGTGCTGGACGCGCCAGATCTCTGGAACGATGCGGTTGCCGGCCTTGTGCCGGGGTACTGGCATGACGGCGAAAAATGGCAGCTCTCCGCCGCCGGCCTCCATATCTCCGCCTCGGGCAGCATGACCGGAAGTGCGACGAGCCTTGCCAACTGGCTGCGCGCACTGCTCGCCGGTGAAGGCTCGCTCGCCGGTATACTCGACCAACTGGCCGCGCCGCGTGCCCTCTCCGACGGCCGCGAAAGCGGCTACGGTCTCGGCCTGCGCCGCACACTCCTCGGCGGGCACGAATTTACCGGCCATGGCGGTTCTCATCCCGGCTACAAGAGCTATTTCCTGCTCGATCGTCAAAGCAGAAGCGGTTTCGTCATTGTCTCCAACCGCGAAGACACCAATGGCAACAAGATTGCCCAGGAGGCCATGGCGGCACTGCTCGGCCTTGCCCCACCCGTCCCCTCGGCGGCGCTGACGGACGGTCTCTATGTGACCGAGACCGGTCCCTTCTGGATCGAGGTCAAAGGTTCCACCGTCACCTGGCTCGATGCCGATGAGACCGTTTACGAGGACGACGGCGAATTCGTTTCGTCCTTTTCCGCCTCCTCGCCGATGCGCCTGAAGATGGATGGCCCTGCGATCGTCGGCGAGATCGGTCATCCCGCGCGCCGGCTTCCGCCGGCCGTCGATACCGGCATACCGGCGGCGCTTGCCGGTCGCTGGCTCTCCGACGAAGGCGCTTGTTTCGAGATCGATGGCGATGCGGTCGTGATGGGCGTCGGCCCGGTTCGCCATCGCATGCCGCTCAAGGCTCTCGGCAACGGCCGCTTCCTGTTCACCCTGAAGGACGGCCCCTGGACGAAGCGCGTCTGCCTCCATCTCCTGTCCGAAAACCGACTCGAACTCGTCCTTTCCCGGGCGAGAATGATCGAGTATAGCCGCGCAGGCTGATTGCGTTTTTCCGCCAATCAGACCAAGGGAGAAGCGCGGTCGGTTTTCCATTGGAGCTCGTGGTGGAAGTCAAATGGCTTGAAGATTTCCTGGCGCTGGCCCAGACGCTGAACTTTTCCAAGGCGGCGGAAGAACGGCATGTCACCCAATCGGCCTTCAGCCGCCGGATCCGGCAGCTGGAAACCTGGGTCGGCACCAGCCTGATCGATCGCGCCACATATCCGTCGCGACTGACCGATGCCGGCGAACGCTTCGTGCCGATTGCAGAGCAGACCCTGCAGGGCCTCTACCAGGCTCGCCGCAATCTTCAGCACGAGGAAGGCAACGACGCCCGCACGGTCACCGTAACGGCGCTGCACACGCTGTCCTTCACCTTCTTCCCGAACTGGCTGAACGGACTGAACGTGAAGCTCGGACCGATCGTTTCGCATATGCGGCCGGACTCCGGCAGCATGGAGGAAAACCTCAACTCATTGGTCGACGGGGATTCCGATTTCCTGCTGACCTACCAGAACGAGCACGTGCCGATGCTGCTCGATCCGCAATTCGAACATCATCGCCTTGGCGCGGAAATCATCATTCCGGTCACCGCGCCGAACGCCAACGGGCAGCCGCGGCATCGCATCGAGCCGGGTTTTTCGCATGTCAGCTATCAGAAGATTTCGTTCTTCGGCCAGCTTGTCGCCGGCGCCATGGCCGATCGCCTGCCGCCGGATAACCGCGTCCATGTCGGCAGCATGTCGGTTGGCCTCAAGGGCATGGTATTGGCAGGCTGGGGGATTGCCTGGATACCGGAGAGCCTGGTAACCGCGGAACTCTCCGATGGCCGGTTGGTACGGGCTGCGGAGCCGGACTGGGATATCGATGTCGAGATCCGGCTCTACCGCTCCAAGGAAAACCGGCGGCCCATTGTCAAACGCATCTGGGACGTTCTGGCCGCCGGCTGAGCTTTCGTCAGATTGCGGTGCGGCGGGCATTGTCCATGTAGAGCGTCCGCAGGCGCTTGAACATCGGGCCGGCCTTGCCGTCGCCGACCGGCTTGCCGTCGATCGAGGTGATCGGCACGATGAAGTTCGACGCGCTGGTCAGGCAGGCTTCCCGCGCCGCCATGGCTTCCTCGACCGAGAACGGACGCTCCTCGATCGCCAGCCCCTGTTCGCGGGCAAGATCGAGCACGGCCAGGCGCGTACAGCCCGGCAGCGTGGCGTTGCCGTTGGCCCGGGTTACGATCTTGTCGTCATGGGTAATGATATAGGCCGTGGACGAGGCACCTTCGGTGACAAAACCTTCCTCGACCATCCAGGCTTCGTCGCAGCCTTCCGCCTTGGCAATGCGCTTGGCGAGAACCTGTGGCAACAGACAGACGGTCTTGATATCGCGACGCTCCCAGCGCTGGTCGGGCACGATCTTGACCTTCAGGCCCCTTTCCACGGCGGCCACATGTTCCAGCGTCTTTGCCTGGGTAAACAGCAGCAGGGTCGGCTGGAGGTTATCCGAATAGAGGAAATTGCGATCTTCGGCGCCACGCGTGTATTGCAGGTAGATGACGCCCTCGGTCAGCTTGTTCTCGGCGACCAAACGCTTCTCGATCGCAACGATCTCCTCGGTCGGGATTGGCAATGTCCCGCCGATTTCCCGTACGCTGCGCTCAAGGCGCGCCATGTGAAGCGGGCTGTCGATCAACTTGCCGTCGAGAACGGCGGTCACCTCGTAAATCCCGTCACCGAACAGAAAGCCACGATCGAAGATCGAAATATGGGCTTCGTTTTCAGGCAGGAAGGCACCGTTGAGGTAGACGGTGCGGGGTTCGGCGGCAGTCATTGGCACTCCAGTCTAAAAATCAGCGACGCTTGAGGGCGTCGAGCGAAATCGCGTGAATGGTCGAAGGCTTGCCGGTCCCGGCATTGTAGCCGTGTGTGGTCGTCGCCATCGTCATCGAATTGAAAATCGCCTCCTCGCTCGCCTCGATAACGGCTTCGAAGAGCGGCGAGACGACGTCGTTTGAGAGAACGGGATAGTTGGCGATCGCCTTGCGGCGCTCTGGCGTGCGGCGCACGTCTTCCGCCGTCGAGAAGGCAAGCGCATAATCGCCGGACCCGTTGCTGAGAGCCGCACCGGTGCGCGCCAGGCCGCCGAAACAGCGTTCCGCAAGACGTCCGAGATTTCGGGAGCAGAGTGGCGCGTCTGTCGCGACGATCATGACGATCGAACCATCCTTGTCATGACCTTCCGCTTCGTAAGGCCGGCCGGCGACGCTCAGCTTTCCACCGTAATTCGACTGCACGAGAGCACCGACCGTATAGGACGCACCCGCGACAGGAACGACGCGCGAACTGGTGCCGATACCGCCCTTCAGGCCGAAGGCCACCGTGCCGGTGCCCGCACCGATCGCACCTTCTTCGACCGCACCGTTTTTGGCAGCGGCAAGCGCCTCCAGCATTTCATCGACACTCGGGCGCGCCGCGCGGATATCGTTGAGTCGGGAATCATTGGTCTCACCGACGACTGCGTTCAGCGACACGACCCGCTCGTTCCCGGCCTGTGCCAGCGTATGGCGGTTGATCGCTTCGATCGCGCGACCGACGCCCAAAGTGTTGGTGAGCAGTATCGGCGTCTCGATCTCGCCGAGCTCGGCGATCTGCGTCGAACCCGCGAACTTGCCGAAACCGTTGAAGACCGCGAGCGCCGCCGGCACCTTGTCCTGAAACAGGTTGCCGGCATGCGGCAGGATGGCGGTTGCCCCCGTGCGCGTCCGGTCGCCTTCGACGCAGGTGACATGGCCGACCGAAACACCAGCGACGTCGGTGATCGCGTTCAGCATACCGACAGGGTAATGGCCGACGGATATGCCAAGCGAACGCAAACGGGCACGACTTTCATAAGTCATTGAATGAGCTCTGAGATCCAAGTTACCGATAGGGTACTTCAGACGAAGAGCTACGGACATGATAAAAACGGAATAGTTTCATGCCGGCTTTGCAATAAACGCTGCCTTCGCGAGCCCATATGCGACGTGTCTCGGAATCTTAATTGCACTTCATCGATTGGACGGAGCGCCCATCTCCCCAGCCTGCGGTCCGTGTGGATATTCGGGACTGTAGGAATGCGTCGCCTTTTCTTCAATCGCGGGGCCGACATATCCGTTCGAGCCGTAGAAGGCGAAATGCAGCCCCCAATAGGCTGAGCCATAGAGCACGAAGGCGACAGCTACTCCCGCGGGTATGTGGCGGATCTTCTCCTTGAATTGCGGAAGGAAATGAGTCTCCCGGGCGTGATCCGCGGCGACGGCCAGCAGGATGGCCATGATCAGCCCGTGGCCGATCAGATCGACGCGGCCAAAAGGCCAGACGGCAGCCGTAAAGATGACCAGCAATGCGATCGCCGAAAGCCGGCGGATCAGCGGTGTCCAGACGAGGCCGAGCCCGAGCGTGAATTCAGTGACTCCCGCCATCGGGATGAAGACGTCGCGCGGCATGCCGAATGTCAGAAAGGGCTTCTCGACGACAAGCGGGTAGAACCAGCTCGGAAAGGCGAACTTCTCAAGACTGGACCACATCAGCGCGATCGCCAGGCCCCAGCGAAGCGCCTCGAAACGATGAGCCCGCCAGTTTTCGCGCTTTGATGGTTCGAGGATCAGGTAGGCGGCAACGCCGAGGCCAAGAGCGAGATAGTCGAAGAGATGGAAAAGGTCATAGTCCCGCAGCGCCAATATCCACAAAGCGATGATGCCGAGACCGGCGATCGGCATGGTCAAGCGTGAAAAGATCATGCCGGCAATCACCAGCTGGAGCCAGGAGACCCATTCCGTCGGCGTCTTGAGATCGGGTGTCAGATAGACACCGCCCACCGCAAAGATCGCAACGAAAAACGCACCGATAATGGCTCTGATATAATCGTCCAGCCGCTGCCAGAGCGGTTCCGTGGCTCTGTCGAGCATGTCCAGTGCCACATACCCGTAGCGGCTTCGCTCCACAGCGCGTGCCAGACCAAAAAATACCAGGACCAGGGCGATTCCCACCCAGAACCAGGCATTGGACAGAGTGGAGGCGATCGGTTCCGGGGACGCACCCACGATATAAGGTGCGAACCACTTGACATGGGCGTGTGCGGACGTGGCCGTCAGCGAAATGACGCAACCTGCCATGAGCGGAAAACCGCGGCACAATTTATGCAAAGCTGCGGACATGTTCAGGTCCCCTGGATTGAAAATGCAGTCAGGAAATTCGCGCCCTGGAAAACCCGGGACGAAAGCCGCACCGGATGGCGAGATAGACATATATCGACTGACGGAATGATGAAAAGAGGCGACGACCCTGGATCATTTCTGCGGATTTTCAGGTCCTTGCGCTCAACCCATATCGGCTACCGGGGCGACAGGGTTGATGAGGCCCGCCTGGCGTAACGCCTGCCAGAAATCGACCGGCACTCGTTCCTCGAAGGCGGCGCGATCCTCCGAAATACGCTCAGGCCGGCTGGCACCGGGAATGACGCCGGCGACCGCGGGATTGGCCAGCGCGAAATGCAGGCCGGCGGCCTTCATGCTGACGCCGTGGCGGTCGGCGATCGCCTTGATCCGGGCAACCTTGTCCAGAATCTGCGGGGTCGCGGGCGCATATTCGAAATTCGGGCCGCCGACGAGGGCCCCGGAACTGTAGGGGCCACCGACGACGATGCCGAGGCCCCGTTCGGCGACGGCCGGCATCACCCGTTGCAGCGCGCGGTCGTGATCCAGCAGCGAATACCTTCCGGCCAGCAGAAAGCCGTCGGGACGCGGTTCTTGCAGGCCAAGCAGGAGTTCGATCGGCTCGACCCGGTTCACCCCAAGACCCCAGGCCTTGATGACCCCCTCGTCACGCAGGCGGTCCAGCACTCTGAACGCTCCGGTGCGTGCGCTTTCGAACACGCTCAGCCATTCGTCACCGTAGAAATCCTGGGCGACGTCATGCACCCAGACGATTTCGATATGGTCGGTCTTCAGCCTTTCGAGGCTGCCTTCGATGGATCGCAGCGTGGCGTCGGCCGAATAATCGTTCACGACCTTGTTGGAGCGGCCGTATTTGAACACGCCGTTCTCTCCGAAGCCACTGTCGCTGACGTCCTCGATTTCGTCGAGCACGAGCCGCCCGACCTTGGTGCTGATCACGTATTCGCCGCGCGGCTTGCCGGCGAGTGCTTCGCCCATGCGGATTTCCGCCAGGCCCGCGCCATAGAAGGGAGCGTTGTCGAAATAACGTATCCCGTCGCTCCAGGCGGCCTCCACCGTCGTGAGCGCCTCCTCCTCGGGAATGGCGCGGAACATGTTGCCCAGCGGTGCCGCGCCGAATCCAAGCCGGCTGGGGAGAATATCCTTGAGTGCCATTTCCGATCGTCCTCCATGCTGTTGAGGGGCGGACATCCATCGCCGCCGGTCTGAAGTCAGTCTACTCCATATCCGGTTGCCGCGGGCCGCCTGGCAAAACCCTGTAGCGGATATGCAGCATGCCTCCGGGAAGCGGCTTCACCGAAACGAGGCGAAGAAGCCGGGCCTTCCCGAGATTATGGTCGAACGTCGTCGGCGTGCCTGGCTTGCCGTCGGCGATCGGCAGGATCAGCAGGCTGACGTCGTCGATCAGGTCATCCTTCAGAAAAGCTCCGTTGATCGTGCCGCCCCCTTCCAGCAGAAGAGTTTCGATGCCGAACTCGGCGCGAAGGATGTTCAGCGCCCGATCGAGGTCGAGATCGGCATCACCGGCAAAGATGTATGAAATGCCGTCTCTTCGAAGCTCGGCAAGGTGGTGGTCGGATACACCGGTGGTCAGCACGGCGATCAGGGCATCGCCATTCACCCGTTCCCGGTTGAGGTGCTGGCTCCCCGACCTGTCGAGATAGATGGCGTACGGGGCCATTCCGGCTCCGGCCGACTTCCACGTCCGGCGCGGATAGATCTGATCGGTGACGATCGGCCGGGGTTCGCCTTCCGCGAACTCCGCTATGGTCACCGGGCCGACGAGCCATGCGTCGCAGCGCAGGTCCCCATGCAGCGTCTCGTAGGTTTCCTCCGCATCGACCGAATTCGGCCAGCCGGCCGCGGTGATCCGGCCATCGATGCTGGACATCATGTGCAAGATGACCTGGGGTCTCATGATCGCTCCGCAAATCAGCTCGTCGCCGGGTGAGGCAGGAACAGTCATGGCAAGGACCTTATGCCCGGACGGGCAGGTCGCGCCGCCATCGTCGCCATGAACAGGATCAGTCCCGCCGAGGTCAGGATGAACCCTGCCCAGACGGTCGACAGAAGGCCGAGCCCCGCGCCGATCGTCATGCCGCCCGCCCAGGCGCCGAGCGCGTTGGCGACATTGAGCGACGCGAGGTTCATCGCGCCCATCAGCGTGACGGATTCCGGAGCAAGGCTGGTCAGCCGCACCTGGATCGCCGGGATCGCCGCCATCATGGTTGCTCCGACACCGAACAGTGCCGAAAACAGCACCCAGGGGTTCGAGCCCCAGAAAGCCAGGACGACAAGCACCAGGAGGGCGCATCCATAACCCGCGACAATGCCCCGGCTAGGATGGCTGTCCGCCAGCCGCCCGCCATAGAGGTTGCCGGCGGTCATGCCGATGCCGAAGAGCGCAAGAGCCGGCGGTATCGCCTCCGGGCCGAACAGCAGCAGATCCGTCACGAACGGCCCGATAAACGTATAGACGGCGAAGATGCTGGAAATACCCAGCGCGGCGACCGCCATCATCACCCAGACCCGGCCTTTCCGAAGACCGCTCAGTTCATGGGTGACGGATGCGCCATCGAGCTCGGAGGTGCGGGGGACGAAAAACCAGATCGACAGGAAGGAGAACATGCCGAGCGCAGCGACACACAGATAGGTCTCCCGCCAGCCGATGGTTTGCCCCAGAAATGTCGCGAGCGGAGAGCCGAAGATGGTCGCAACGGTCAATCCGGTCATGACGATCGCAAAGGCTTGTCCCGAGCGGTCGGAACCGACGACATGCGACGCAACCACCGCACCCGCACCGAAATAGGCGCCTTGCGGCAGGCCGCATATGAAACGGGCGACAACGAAGAAATTCAGGTTGGCTGCAATGGCGGACAGGACATTGCCCACGATGAAAACGCCGATGAGGAGAAGCAGCAGCGTGCGCCGGTTCAGCCGGGCGGCCGCCAGCGTGAGGACCGGGGCGCCCACGACCACGCCGATTGCGTAGGCCGTGATCGCATGGGTGGCCGCCGGGAGGTCAACGTCAAGGCTTGCGGCGAAAAGCTGGATGATCCCCATGCTGGCGAATTCGGTCGTACCGATGCAGAAGGTTCCCAAAGCCAGTGCCAGCAAGGTCAGCCAACCCGTGCTTGCTGCGGAAGGAACGGGCATCTCCGCTTTGGCGGAGGCAGTATTGGTGATCGCTCTTGCGGCCACATCGACCGCCGCGGGATCGTCTGAGATAGACATGCTGCATCCCCTGTTCTGGATTGCATCTGAGGGCGACGGTGTCTGCGGCCCCGGCCGGTTTCCGCGACGAACTTCCGGCAAATCACCTGAAGGCCCGCGAAGGACCTCAGGGAGTGCCGGTATTGCTATCGTGGTAGAGGCGGATGGACAGCCAGTGAGCAACAAGACCGATGCCCCAGCACAGCACCACCCAGGCGATCCAATAGGGCGAGCCCGTCAAAAGATTGACGATGAGAAGCACGACGATGGTCGGTATGAAGACGATGGCATGGATGCGAAGGCCGAGTTGCCTCTGCGCTTGGCTGGCGTGTCTCATGACGTTCTCCTGAACGTTTGAATTGGCGGTTTTCTGAAGGCGCGATTGCGAATTGCGCCTCCTGACGGTGACGGAAATGCCAGCTCCGTATTGTTTCCGGAGCCGGTCGATGCGGTCGTGGCGGTTTGTGTATGGCTTGCAGGATAGCCTGATCAGGCGATCGCGCTCTTTGCGAATATTGCTTTCCCTTTGAGCAGGATTGCTCTTTCGGTTGAACCGCGCCGTCTCCTTATCGGCTGCCTTCGACGGCCGCGAGGATGGCGTCCGCCACGACCTGCGGCTGCGACAGCATCGGCACGTGGCTGGATGCGACATGGACCGTTTTCGCCTTCATCGTCTGCGCGAAGGCCTGCTGCAGGGCCGGCGGGATGATCTGATCGTTGTCGGAGATGACGAACCAGCTCGGCTTGAGCGTGAAGGCGGCGGACGCCACTTTGCCGTCGAAAGCGCCTGCGAAAAGCGGCGCCTGGGTTGCGGCCAGCAGTGCCGCCTCACCCGCCGGAATATCGGGGGCGAAATAACGCGCCATTCCCTTCGAGGACCAGGTGAGCGCACCCTTGGCATCCGCGTGAATCTCCTTCGACCATTCCGGCGGCTGGGGTGCTGCTCCGACGATGGCGTTGACCGACTGTCCCGGCGATGGCGCAAAAGCTGCCACATAGACAAGAGCCCGCACCTTCTCGCTGTTGCCGGCCTCGGTGATGACGGCTCCGCCGTAGGAATGGCCGACGAGAATCACGCCGCCCTTCTGATCGTCGATCACGCGTCGCGTCGCGGCAACGTCGGCCTCGAAAGAAGACAGCGGATTGTGGACTGCAATGACGTCCAGCCCCCGCGCCTGCAGAAGCGGCACCACGCGGGCCCAGCTCGATCCGTTGGCCCAGGCTCCATGCACGAGGACGATGGCCGGCGCGTCGGCACTCCAGGCGGGGGAACCGAGTCCGGCCGCGGTGATGGCGGCCGCTGCTGCGACATGCTTGAAAGACATGGCATTTCTCCTTTGTGAATTGCTCCCGCGGCAGATGCGGTGGACGTGCGAAATTGTCGTGAGAGAATGGGGCGCCCTCAGGCGCCTATGGCGGGGGCATTATCGCGGCAGCCACCCGATCGCCGGCGCATGCAGGCTGTGAATGTAGAGACGGTCGGCCGTTTCGGTCGCTCCGGTGGTCTCGGGATAGGCGCCGCCGGGATCCTGCAGGTCTTCCGTCACCCGGCCATCCTCATCGATGGCGAAGACGTGCCCGTATAATTGACCGGTCGGCAGGAAGGATCGCGGCAGCCGCAGCAGCATCTTTCGCAGGAACGGCCGTTCGGCGAGCGAATCCGCCGCCGGATTGCGCGGCCTGAACAGGCCGACCCAGATGCGCCCCCCGCGTCCACGCATCAGGTTGTCCGGGTAGCCCGGGAGGTTGTCGAGCAGCACGCGGGCCTGGGAAGAGCCGCCGCGTACGTCCAGGTCTTTCGCGTCGCGATCAATCTTCCAGACGCGGTAACGGCCGGTCTCGTTGACGAACAGGCTCCGCCCGTCGGACGACAGGGCGATGCCGTTGGCGAAGGAAAGGCCACGGGCGACGATCCTTGTGCTGCCGGTCGCCGGGTCATAGGCGAGTACGCGGCCGCTTGCCGCCTGCTCGATGATGTCGAGCACGCTCGCTTCCAGGGTGCCGCCCCATTCCGCCGGCAGGAAACGGGCGGAGGACTGGGTAAAATAGACCGTTCCGTCCGGCGAGACGACGATGGAATTGGCGTAGCCGATCGGATCATTGGCGGTCACGCGATCTGTCAGCAGGCTCACCTCTCCGTCGGCATCGATGGCAAGCAATCCTTTCATCGCGTCCGCGGCGATCATCCGTCCATTGGCGTCGAAGTCAAAACCGAGAACCCGCCCGCCCGTATTGGCGAAGATCTGCCGGTTCCCGCCGTCGGCATCCATACGCAGCAGATTGCCGCTGGTCATCGCCGCATAGAGCTTGCCGCCCGGTCCGATCGCGATGTGTTCCGGGCCGAACTCGTTCCCGATGTCGATCCGGCGCAGACCGGACAGGCGCGTGTTCACAGCATGGGCACCGACGTAGCCGGGCGGTATCGGTGCCGGCCATGACACCGGTTCGGCCGGAACCGGCCAGAATCCCAGATAGGCAACTGCGGCGACCAGCACGAGACCGGCGACGCCGGCGGTTCTTCGAACAACGGTTGCGTTCACGTCATGCCTCCGGGCTGGAGCGAATTGCTGCGGACATCGACATTTCTAAAAGGCGCGCCGATCTCCGTATTTCGAGATATTGCGCAGCTACGGACGCATATTGCTGTTCTTTATCCTCCTTTGGACGCCGGCACCGGCGCTCCGGAGGTCAACGCAAAGGCGATCCGCGATATTGGCGAGGCGTCATCCCTGTCACCTTGCGGAAGGTACGGGCAAAGTTGGCCTGCGATCCGAAACCGGTGTCGAGGGCGATTTCGGCTATCGTCGAATCTCCGGAAACAAGCATACTCTGGGCCGCCCGGATGCGGTGTTCGATCACGTAGCGGTGCGGCGGAAGTCCCGTCGTTTCGTGGAACAGGCGCGAAAAATGAAAAGGACTGAGGCAGGCTTCGCGCGCCAGATCCTCCAACGCTATCTCGGCCCCGAGCTTCGCCTCGATGAAATCGAGCACCCGTTTGAGCCGCCTCGGATCGAGCGCTGGCGCCCGTGTCGACGGCCGCCAGCGGTCGACGGTATAGTTGCCGATAAGATGCGCCGCGAGGGTGGTCCGCAGTCCGTCCGCGAAGATACGGTCGGCGGGCATGGCGTCACGGCCGAGAAGACTGTGCAGACTCGTACCGATCTGCGCCAAGGTCGGATCGCTGAAACCACCCGCATAGGCGAGCCGGCACTTGTCCGGGTCGATCCCATAGTCGGCAAGCGCGCTTTCATCGAGCAGCCTGGCCGGCAGGAAAATGAGAAGGCATTCGACTGAGCCGTCCAGCTCGAGCAGCGTCTCATGCGTGCCGGCCGGTACCAGCCAGCTCGTCCCCGCTCGCGCCATGCCTTCCTGCAACTGCCCGTCGCCCCTGCGCCGCACATTCGCCCGACCCGAAAGGATGTAGACGAGTTCGGTGCATTCCGGCCTCACGCAATTCTGGCTACCGGGTCCGATATGCCTGTGCTCGACGCGTAACGCGTCCCATTCGGCCGCATCGCCGACGAGCGTGCTGAGCTGGTATTTCCGATCCCCGTGAGTGAGCAGCGGCATTTGGCAATCCCCGGCATTGCAGTCCCGACCGATCCCCCGAACCGCAGGCAAGCCGATATGGATCTCGGCCGCTTGGGCGGAGTTCCTTGAGGTTGCGGAGGCGGTTGGGTGCCGATTGGCAGGCTTTCAAGAGCAGGAGGATTGTTGCCCGACCAGCGCCGCTTGGCGAGTTAAATCCGGTTAAAGCCTGTCAGCGCGGGCGGGCGTTTCGGCAACCTGGCGTTTTCTCGCACCCACGGTTTTGTTTCCGCCGGAGGCGGGCTACGTGCTATTGGTCCACAGGGGACGTCAACCGGGAATGGAGGGATGTGTTGAGCGATGTCGCGCCGGGGAATTCGCGGTCATTCGCCTTTGGCCCGTTCCTGCTGCTTCCCGAACGCCAATTGCTGATGCGCGACGAGGCCCCTGTCCGCATCGGCGGGCGGGCGCTTGATATCCTGACCATGCTGGTCGAGCGTCCGGGGGAGGTCGTCGGCAAGCGCGAGCTGATGTCCCGGGTCTGGCCCGGTACGATCGTCGAGGAAGGCAATCTCAAGGTCAACATGGCCGCGCTCAGGCGAGCGCTTGAGGAGGGATCGGATACGACGCAGTATATAGCCACGGTCGTTGGCCGCGGCTATCGTTTCACCGCCCCGGTCCAATATTCCGGATCAAGCCCTCTCCCGCCCGATACGGAAGCGGTGCCGCCGCATAACCACAACCTTCCGACGGCCACCACCCGCATTATCGGACGGCAGGATGCCATCAATGCGACGCTGAGGGAATTGCAGGACGCGCGGATCGTTTCGATCGTGGGAGCCGGCGGGATCGGCAAGACGACCGTCGCTCTCGCCGTCGCCCAGCAGACCGTCGGATTGACCAGGGACGGGGTTTGGCTGGTCGACCTGTCCCCGCTCAAGGATCCGGCGCTCGTCCCCAATGCGATAGCCACCGCCATCGGCCTCGCCGCGCATTCTGCCAATATGCTGGCGGCTCTTGGCGGATTTCTGCGCGACCGGGAGATGCTACTCGTGTTCGACAGTTGCGAGCATATCATCGAATCCGCCGCCGCAAATATCGACCGGATCCTGACGGATGCACCCGGCATCAGAATTCTGGCCACCAGCCGCGAACCTCTTCGGGTAAAAGGCGAGCGGGTTCGCAGATTGCCAGGGCTGGCGACGCCATCCGAAACAAGGGAGCTCAAGGCCGAAACCGCGCTGGCCTTTCCGGCTGTCCAGCTTTTCGTCGATCGGGCGACGGACAGGCTCGAATCCTTCAACTTCGGCGATGCCGATGCGCCGATCGTCGCAGAAATCTGCCGCAAGCTCGACGGGCTCGCACTTGCCATCGAATTGGCGGCGACCCGCATCGATGCCTTCGGCATTGCCGAACTGCTCAAGCAACTCGACGATCGTTTCCGGCTGCTGCAGGGGCACAGGGGCAGCATAGAAAGGCATCGAACCCTCACCGCGACGATCGACTGGAGTTATGACCTTCTCTCCGACAGCGAGCGCACGATCATGCGCCGGCTGGCCATCTTTGCCGGCCTATTCAGCCTGGATTCCGCCTGCACCGTCGCCGCCGATACGCATATCGATCGCGCGCTGGTCATAGACGGCATCGCCAGCCTGGTCGCCAAGTCGCTGCTAGCGGCCGAAGTGCAGGACATGGAAGTGGAATATCGCATGCTCGATACCACCCGCAGCTATGCGCTCGAAAAACTGGCGGCGAACCACGAGCTCGGCCATGCCAGGCGGCGCCACGCGGAATATTGCCTCGAACTCGTCGGGCTGGCGAAAGCCGATGTGGATCGACTTTCGCGGATCGACTGGCTCGCCCGGTATGGACCGAAAACCGACGACATCCGCGATGCAATGCGTTGGGCCTTCACCGGCTCGGCCACCGCGCTCGGTGTAAGGCTCACGGTGGCGGCCATTCCGTTCGGCAAGCAGGTGTCGCTGGTCGAGGAATGCCGGACGGCCGTCGAAAGAGCGCTCGACGACCGCTTTTGTGAACATCGCAGCATCCGCGATGACCTGATCCTCAATCTCACGCTTGGCGCGACGCTTCTGCACACGCGCGGTCCCCTTCTCCAGGTGAAGGCGTCGTTGAGCAAGGCGTTGGAGATCGCAGAGGAGCTTGGCGACGCCGACCTGCAGCTGGAGTGCCTTCGGGGGCTTTCGGAATATGAGTTATGGACCGGCGACTCCCGCTCCGCCATGGCCGTTTCCGATCGCATCCGTGCCCTTGAAGGCAAGGGGCAGGAGGTGGCCGCGGGCGATGCCGACGCGCAGGCCGGTTCGGCACTGCACTGGCTCGGAGCGCTCGGAGCAGCTCGCTACCGGCTGGAGGGCATCGTGCAGAAGCCCTTCGTCGCGGGACAGCGCCCGGATGCGATGCGCTTCGAATTCGACCAGCGACTGATGGCCCGCGGCGCCCTTGCAACGGTGCTTTGGCTGCAGGGCTTCGCCGACCAGGCACTCGTTACCGCCCGCGAACAACTCGAAGACGCGGAGGCTTCGAACTACGCAGTGTCGCTGTGTTCCGCACTGCTGCACGGCTCGGCAATGATCGCGATGTATGTGCGGGATTACGCGGCCGCCCGGAACTTCATGGATCGCGGCATCGAACATGCCAGACGCCATGGACTGACGATCTGGAGGGCGATGGTGACCGGCGGCGGCGCCCGGCTCAACCTATATCTGGGCCAGCCGCTCGACCTGGCGCATCTTCGCCGCAACCTTGCCGAAGTACGCGAGGGCGGCTTCCGTCTGCGCTACCCCAACTACCTCACCAACTTTGGCGAGGCGCTCGCCCGGCAAGGCGACCTCGAGGGCGGTCTCGCCGCCATTGACGAGGCACTGGCTATCTGCAAGGACACGGGTCAGGTTGTCGGCATCCCCGAGATCCTGAGGATCAAGGGCAACGTCATCCGCTTCGAGTCTCCCGACCACTGGGAGAGAGCGATCGAGTGCTATCTGCAGTCGATCGAACTGGCGCGACGCGACCGCGCGCTGGGTTGGGAGCTGCGCTCCGCGATCAGCCTCGTGAAGCTCCGGCGCGAAAGAGGCGGCAGCAACGAGGCCGAGGACATGTTGGAGTCGACTTACGGGCGCTTCCAGGAAGGCTTTTCGACTGGCGATCTAACACGCGCGCGCGCATTGATCGAGACCCGGAGAGCCTTGTAGCTGCCGAATGCCCTCGCCGCTCCGTCCCTGGCGCTTATGGCTTAACCGCCCGCGATTTCAGGGCGGCAAGACCCACCCGGATGGGCGGCCAGATGACGACGAAGGCCAGAAGAGCGGCAAACAGCCCGACCGATCCCATCGCCGGCTGAAGCGCGTTTCCGCCGCCGAATCCGTGTTCCGCCACCAGCGGCACAAGGGTCGGTCCCAGGCCGATCCCGATCAGTCCGATGAAGGTCAACGACAAGGCGATCGTGGTTGCGCGCATCTCGCTCGGCACGCTTTCCTGCATCACCACATGACCGATGACGTAACCACCGATCGAACCGAACGCCCAGACGCCCAGCGCCAGGGCAGCCTGCTGCCCCGTGCCCGCGAAAAAGATCATGGAAGCTCCGGTTATCGTCAGCAGATAGCAGCCCAGCAACATTACGACGCGCGTCTCCACGCCCCATCGCCGCGCGAACCAATCGGAAAGCGCCCCGCCCGCCACAGCGGCGGTCGCCCCGCTGACGGAGACCGCAAGCGCGAGATAACTCCCCACCTCCATCGAGGTCATGCCGTAGCTACGCTGCAGCAGCGTCGGCATCCAGGCGAAAAGTCCGTTGTCGCCGATCGCGAGAACCCCTTTGACGAGGCAGACGCGCAAGACCGTTCCCCGGTCCGCCATCAGGCGATGAAATACGTCCCAAAACCGACGAAGGCCGGAACTGTTACGTCGCACCGGCTCGGGTATCGACATAAGAAAGGGCAGCAAGACGATGCCCGGGAGCCCGACCAGCACCATCAGTTGGCGCCATGGCACCAGTTCCCCGATCAAGGGAGCATGGATAAGCCATCCGGCGTCGATCCAACGGAGAAGCAGCCCGCCGATAAGGAGAGCGCCTCCGGCGCCGAACGTGGCTCCGAGCGAAAAAAGGCCGAGCGCTGTCCCACGGCGGCGCGGCGAGAAAAAATCGATGATCAGCGAAGATGCCGCGGGCACGAGCGCCGCCTCTCCCAGCCCCACGGCAATCCGGGCGCCGAAGAAGCTCCAGAAATCGGAGGCGAGCCCACAACCGATCGTGGCCGCCGACCACAACAGCACACCGCCCGCGATGAGGTTCCGGCGGTTGACGGAATCCGCCAACCTTCCACAAGGAAGACCGGCAAGGGCGAAAATGATGGCAAAGCCGGCACCCTGGAGCAGGCTGATTTCGATATCCGTCAGCTCGAGGTCATTCCTGATCGGATCGACGACGAGATTGATGATCAACCGGTCGGTATAGGAGACCAGCAGGGCGATACACAGGACGGTCACGGCATACCACCCGACCGCCGGGGACAAAGGCCGCCCCGAGGGCGGACTGCTGCAGGATACGGTCGAATCGATCATGGCCTAACGCTCCCAATCCTTGAGGCCATGAATGGAGCCGTAATGCTCCCATAGCACCTGATGGCTGATCGCCTATCTCACGTTGAGAATTTTCAGACGGAGACATTTATAGCAAGAGAATGGACCGTGATGGAGCCGGATGAGATCAGACTACAGCAAGTCGGATCAAAAAAGAGCAATATCCGCGGTTCGGTGTATGAGCACGTGGTTGGGGAGATGGCTTCGGGATGCGTTTGTTTTGGGCTTGTTTGGGGGCGTGATGCTGTGCTGGCTGCACCGGAGCGGGTTTATGGACTGTGGCTTCGGGGTGGTGGTGGGTGATGGTTGCCGGCAGGGATGGAGGGTTGGGTTGGGCCGGTCTGTGATCGGCTAGAAACGACTTCGGCCTCCACCTGGGAGGCCGAGAAGTTGTTGTGTAGTGGATGCTTGTATTTTACGGAGGAGATTTTTTGGGTTTTGGTTGCGGGGGCAGGATTTGAACCTGCGGCCTTCAGGTTATGAGCCTGACGAGCTACCGGGCTGCTCCACCCCGCGTTATAAGCTTTTTGCCATCGGCAAAATAGCGTGCGTAAATCCCTGTGGGATTTATCGCGGTGATGTAAACGCTTGGCGTTTACATCTTCTGCCGGAGCAAGTTGGCAAGGCCAATTTGTCTCCTGTAAGGGGCGCACCTGCGATAGGAAGGTGCGTTCCCTTGCATTTCAGCTGTCCTGCAAACAGCAAAGGGCCGCATGAGCGGCCCAATCGAAGTTCGGCTTGGGCCGAGAATGTGATCGAGAAGATTGTGTTGCGTTTTGCAGACCTGGCAGCGACCTACTCTCCCGCGTCTTGAGACGAAGTACCATTGGCGCAGGGGCGTTTCACGGCCGTGTTCGGAATGGGAACGGGTGCGGCCGCCCCGCAATGACCACCAGGTCAGCGAAGCGCAACATTTGAGAAGCTGGTGAAGCGATAACGCTTCGTTTTTAGTCTTTGAACACGTCTAACCTTTCCAGACCCGTTGAGCGCTTGTGGCACCCATACAGGCCAGAGGCCGTCGCCAATCGTTTGGCGGGCCGTCCGCAGGCAGCAAACCGAAGGTTTGCGTACGCCGTCAGGACAAAGGTCTCAAGGCTCATCTTCGATGAGCATGAACAATGAGAACGATCAAGCCAATCGGGCTATTAGTACCGGTAAGCTTCATGCATTGCTGCACGTCCACACCCGGCCTATCAACGTGGTCGTCTTCCACGGCCCTGATAGGGAACACTCGTTTTCAGGTTGGTTTCCCGCTTAGATGCCTTCAGCGGTTATCCATTCCATATATAGCTACCCTGCTATGCCCTTGGCAGGACAACAGGTCCACCAGAGATATGTCCATCCCGGTCCTCTCGTACTAGGGACAGATCCTGTCAATATTCCTACACCCACGGCAGATAGGGACCGAACTGTCTCACGACGTTCTGAACCCAGCTCACG
>Ga0102590_1000320_pt1 | contig 119366 bp, 96 predicted proteins | sample AraplaMF_Col_mMF_FD_76859 | JGI IMG/M metagenome (GOLD analysis project Ga0102590, IMG submission 76859) | Arabidopsis root microbial communities from the University of North Carolina, USA - plate scrape MF_Col_mMF | ecosystem: Host-associated > Plants > Roots > Endosphere | place: USA... | reverse complement strand
GGTAACCGGCAAATATGTGCGCATAGTTGGCCATGGTAACAGCGTGAATGCATGGAATAGCTATTCGGAAGTAAAGATCCAAACAAGCAGTAGTCTTCGCTCACCGGTCAGCATGAATGTTACACATAATGCTGAAGAGCCGTCTGCATTGAACAGTTTTCCCAATCCATTTAATGATCATGCAATGATCCGCTTTAACATAGAAAAAGCAGGTATGGTTAATCTTGCAGTGTATGATATAAATGGTAAGCCGGTGAAAGTGCTGATCAATGCACGCCTGGAAGCAGGCGCCTATAATGTTCCGTTTGATGCCGGCCGTAAACTGGCGGGTACCTATATACTGTCACTGAAGCATAACGGGCAGGTAAAGGTGAGGAAGATCCAGAAATTGTGATCAGCCGGTCATTTGCCTGATGATAAACGGGCTTATAAATTAGTCTGCCTGCATTGCCTGCACTGCCTCTTTTATCGCGGCCAGGGAGCTATATACCGGTTCATAACCTATTAGCTTCCTCGCTTTTTCGATACTTCCATTCGGGCTATGCGCAATATGATCCCATGTTAGCCTGGCGTCCGTTTCTGACACCAGCTCTTTCCATTCTTTCCATGGCAGGAACCTGAGATTCGCCGTTTTACCGGACCATCCGGCAACAAGCTCCGCATATCCTCTCAGCGTAAGCGCTTTCGGGGAAACAACATGAAAGCTTTGGCCAACCGCATTATCCCGGTGTTCAATAGCCTTTTGGAAAGCCTGTGCTACATCTGATGCATGCACGTGATGAAGCGTTTCCATTCCCAGGTTAGGTAATAGCAGCTCATCTCCGTTTTTTAATGCTTCAAAAACAGCCGGGTTCAGATTTCCCTGGGGATTTACAGGCGCCCATCCTGGTCCTACAATATGTCCGGGATGTAAGATGGTCACCGGAAAGCCGGAAGCCCGGTTTTCTTCCAGGAGATATTTTTCAATGGCAGCCTTTTGAATACCATAGTCGCCAAACGGATTGCGTGGCTGGTCTTCTGTAGTAGGTACTTCCACACTATATCCATGCACCCACATGGTGCCACAGTGCAGGAAATGCTGTACTGTGCCTTTCAATGAAGCAACGAGCTGCCGGGCGCTTTCTACCGTAAAACAGATCATATCGATCACAATATCGGGAGAGAATGCCCGGATGGTTTCGCCGAAAACACCTTTTGCATCCAAAGCCTCCCTGTCCAGGACTTCCATCTTCACCTTATCCCATAACGGAGATAAATGATAAGGTTGCCGCAGCTGGCGGCTGATGCATATAACATCATGGCCGGCTTTAACAAGGAGGGGAATAAGGTAGGTGCCAACATGGCCTGTGGCTCCGATCACTATTGTTTTCATAATTTAAATATACAACCAAAATGTATGCTTGTTGATAAGCCGGTACTCCCAGCTATGAACGCAGCTTTTTAAAATATACTTTTAAATAAATTATTAATTTTGATCTACATCCCTAAAATAAAATGAGATATATCGCCATCTTAGTTTTCCTCTTTTGTAGTATTGATCTTTTGGCCCAAACCTGTAGTTGTAGGGAACAGTTTTTGTTTGTAAAAAACTATTATGAGAAGAATAATCCCGCATTTCAAAAGATAAAAGAGAATAAGCAATTATACGGTGAGTACAATAGCGCGGTGGCTCAGATCACCAGGGAAGTAGCAGAAGAAAAAAATACTGACCTGTGTAATGTCTATTTTAATCAGTACCTGAAGTTATTGAAAGATCACCATAGCAGTATTGAGTTTAACCTGCAAAGAAAGAATATCAATTTTTCTTCACAGGCGGTTATCGATAGCTTCAAAGCCTCGGCATCATTTAAAGCATTTCAAATAAAGGAAATAGATACGGCCCAGGTGATCCAGCAGCTTAAAAACAAACCTTTAAACGATATTGAAGGTATCTATATTTCAGGAAGCAACATAGCGGTAGCCGTAATGCAAAGCAGCAAGGACCATTATGAGGGTATAGTAATTGAGAAGAATAAATTACTGGATGTTGGCCATATATTATTCACGCTCACCAGGGAGGAAGACAGCTCTTTTTCCTGTGCCTACAACTTAGGGCTTTTGGGATTGAACTTCAATACCATCGTTATGAATGATGTGCGTGTTGAAAAAGGAAGGATCCCCAAAATGGGATTTTATAAAATGAACGCTGGTTCCGATGAAAAAGTGTGGGAATTCAGAGCATTAAATGAGGATACCTATTATCTGGAAATAAAGTCATTTGACTATGGTTTAAAGCCGCAGCTGGACTCATTGTACCAGCAAATTATACCTAAAATTAAGCAGAAGCGGTTTTTGGTCCTGGATATAAGGAATAATGGCGGTGGCTCGGAAGAATGTTATTTTGACCTACTGCCACTGATCTATACAAAACCTATGGAAGTAGATGAAGTACAGGTTTGGGTAAGCCCGGACAATATATTAAGCTATGAAGATACCAACCAGGAGCTGCTATCAAGAATGAGAAGTGCGAAGCCATTTTCTTTTATTCCTCAGAAAGAGCATGCAACAAGTAAGCTGGAATATACCGGCACCCGGTTCCCGGAAAGAATAGCGGTTCTGTATAATAAACATACTGCCAGCTCTGCTGAAGGTTTAATAACGTATGCCATTCAAAGTGAGAAAGTGATCACCTTAGGCGAGAACTCAGGCGGTTTTATGGGCTACGGGGATATAAAATCAAAAGTGATCCCCTGTGGTAAGTTTACACTAAATACAACGACCACTAAATACAAGCGCAACTCTAAATATGAATTTGTGGGAATACCTCCGATGGTTCGGTTGGAGCCTGGGAAGGACTGGATTGAAGCGGCGGTTATTAAATTGAACAAGGCAAAATAAAAGGTCTGATGGCCTTTACTTTTTTATCTCGTAAAATAATTCCACCATCCCGCTTTTATAGGCTGTCACATCTTTTAGGTGCAATGCCTGTTCCTGTCCTATCTGGTCAAAAAAAATTACACCATCACCCAAAATAATAGGTATAATGGATAGTCTTATTTCATCTGCCAGTTTTAAACGGATGAAATCTCTGGCAAGCATTGCCCCGCCTGCGAGCCAAACATGTTTGTAGTTTGGTTTTAGCCGTTCATTCACCAGTTTGTCCAGGTCACCCGAATAAATTTCAATGTTTGGTCTCTCAACAGGCAGGTTCCGGTGAGTTAATACAATTGTTGGCGTGTCTCCATAAGCCCATCCATAAGATCTTGAAAGCTCCAGAGCATGTTCGTATGTGCGGGCGCCCATTACATAACAATCTATTGCTTTAAGAAATTCACCGGTATCCTGTTCCGTGAGCGTAACTCCTTTTTCGTAGTTGTCGGTTGTTTCAAACCACGAAACGCTATTGTCTTTCCTGGCAATAATGCCGTCAAGACTAGCAACCATGTGAATGGTTATTTTAAATGCGGATGTTGTCATAGTTATCTGGGGCTTATTATCTTATCGCAGCTAAAGATAAAAATAAAGGTTTAATAGCGCAATTTGCCCTATAACCAGCGAGTGGCAGAGGATCATCCGGCTGTCATCAGTCAGCCGGTGATAGCGTAGCATTTACACATACTGTACGGAGTAACCTCAGAATTGAACTTAATATAACTAATAGTTAACATGCAGTTTACAATCAATTGTTTATTTCGGGAAATTATTTATAGCTTTATTCAACCATTATAATCCATGGGCGGGCTGCATACATTTGATGATCTAAAATTACTTAGCTTACTGCAAAACGGTGATGCCAGCGCATTCGATGTGCTTTACAATCGTTATTGGGACAGGGTATTAAGTTTAGCTTATCGAAAAACCGGTGACCTTATGGAAGCCGAGAATATTGTGCAGGATGTTTTTGTTTCGCTCTGGAAAAGGCGTGAAAGCCTTAAAATAAACGGTGATTTTGCTAATTATCTTTTTGTTTCCATAAAGTACAGGGTACTTAAAGTACTTGCTAAAAAGGCTTCTTCACGCTCTGTTGATTTAGAGCTGATCAGTGAACCGCTGGGCGATTCCCCCCAGGAATACCTGGAATTTGAGGAGATCCGCGAACGCCTGGAAATGCTTGTTAGCAAATTGCCGGAAAAGAGCCGCTTAGTTTATCAGCTGAAAAACGAAGATAAGTCCTACAAGGAAATTGCTGCTGAGCTAAACTTATCGGAAAAGGCCGTAGATGCCCATTTATTGCGCGTCCGGCGTAAACTGCGGATAGATCTTGGCAGTTTTTTGGGCGACTTTTTACTTTAACCCTTCTTCCCCCAAATTTTTTATTTTTTTTGCGGGTTTTAGCCAGTCAGGGGTACTTATAATAAAGTACCAAAGTTCGTGCTGTCACTATTCCTCCCAACAGGAATAGAACCTGGTATTTTTTGGGGTGGTTCTTTGTTTTAATCCTTCTCCTAAAAAAAATGATTTTTTTTTGCGGGTTTTGGCCAGCCAGCGGTACTTATAATAAAGTAACCAAAATTAAGCGCAGTATGACTATTCCTCCCAACAGGAACCGGCTTCACAAGCTGGCCAGGAATTATCTGAAAGGAAAACTTACTGTATCTGAACAACAGGAATTTGACGAATGGTTTTTAAGCGAAGATGCGGAAGATACGATTTTAGAAATAGGCCTGACGCCACAAGAGCATAAAAGGCTGATGCTTGCGCGTATCCATTCGAAGGCAGGTATAGTTCAACAGGAAGCAAAGAAAAAATGGCTTTGGCCCAGAATAGCAGCAGCGGCTTCAGTTATAATAATTCTCTCATACGGAGCTTTTTTGCTTTTCCCGGGCAAACCGGTTAAAAAGCAAGTGGCTCACACAATCCAGGATGTAGCCCCGGGAGGCAATAAAGCCATTCTAACCCTCGCTAACGGGGAAAAGGTCCAGTTAAATGGAACTAAAAATGGTTTTGTAGCCATACAAGGTGGCGTTACCATCGCAAAAAAGGAAGATGGCCAGCTGAGTTATACCGATGGCCAGACAGGAGCTGCCAACGGCGAATTATTCAATACCGTGGAGACGCCGCGAGGCGGAAAATACCAATTAACACTTGCCGACGGAACACTTGCCATACTGGACGCTGCCTCATCTATTCATTACCCGGTAACATTTAATGGCAATCAACGGAGCGTTCAAGTAACAGGGCAGGTTTATTTTGAAGTCGTACACGATGCGCGTAAGCCTTTTAAAGTGAGTGTTAAAGACCAGGTTGTAGAAGATCTGGGCACTAAGTTCAATATTAATGCATACGATGATGAGCCGGTCATTAGAACAACGCTCGTGGAAGGTAGCATTGGCCTTAAAACATCATCCCGGTATATAATTTTAAAACCTGGTCAGCAAGCGGTTAATTCAACCGGAAATCCAGCTATAAATGTTGTTGCCGCGGATATTGAAGATGCTTTGGCCTGGAAGAACGATAAATTTTTATTTAATAACGAACCACTCGAAAGTATTATGCGAAAGGTTTCGCGTTGGTACGATGTAGATATTCAATATCAGAAAGGGTTTAATTTAAAGGAATCTTATTTAGGGGGACTCACGCGCTACTCGAATGTATCACAAGTATTAAAGATGCTGGAAATAACCGGCGAGGTTAGGTTTGAGATAGATGGAAAAACTATCAGGGTCTTACCAAAGGGGAAATAATATGTAAATGATCAACTAATAAAATAAGCCAACTATGAGATAAGAAAACGAAATACGATCGGATCTCTGACAAGCGGCCAAAAATTAAGCGGAGGTGGTGGAACACCCCCGCCCGATGCCTGGCTACTGATGATATTTGCTGCTAACAAAATTTTCAATATTAACCAGTAACACAAATGTATAACATTTATCCACGTTTTCTTTGTGCGCGTCCCGGCGGCACAAATAAATTCCTATTATTTATGAAACTAACGGCCGTTTTAATTCTCGTAGCCCTGTTTCAGGTGCGGGCGGAAACATTTGCTCAGCGGGTGAATTTTGTCCATAAGAAAACAACCTTTGAGCAAATGGTCCGGGAACTAAGGAAGCAAACCAACTACAACGTATTAGTTTCGGTGAACAAGATAAAAGACATTTCCCCCAGGGATGTTAATTTTAGGAATGCCACCATCACCGAGGTGTTAGATACTTACCTCGGGGATCAACCCTTAACTTACGAGATCCAGGGAGAGCTGATCTTAATTAAGGAAAAGGAATTGCCAAAGGTCACTTCAATAAAAGCTGCCCTGACGATTAATGGAAAAGTGCAGAATGAAAAGGGCGAAGCGTTAACCGGCGTTAGCATAAGGGTGAAAGGAACAATGGACGGGGTGTCCTCCGCTGAGGATGGTAAATATTCCATCACGGTCCCTGATGCAGCTACCATCATTATTTTTAGTTTCGTCGGTTATCAGACACAGGAGCATCCTGCAGGCAGCGTGCCAGCGGTGCTAACGCTAAACCCGGCGGCATCAGATCTATCAGCGGTTGTTGTGGTAGGATACGGTACCCAGAAAAAAGTAAATCTTACCGGGGCTGTTGACCAGGTATCTGCCAAAGCACTGGAAAACCGATCGCTGCCAAACCTAACCCAGGGGCTGCAGGGCTTACTGCCTAATTTAAACCTGGTGCCTGCGGACGGTAAGCCCATACAATCACCCGGCTATAATATCCGTGGCACCACCTCCATAGGCCAGGGAGGTAATGCACTGGTTTTGATCGATGGTGTTGAAGGTGATCCCAGCCGTATAAACCCAAATGATGTAGCAAGTGTTACAGTTTTGAAAGATGCAGCTTCAGCGGCTATTTATGGAGCCAGGGCCGCTTTTGGGGTAGTGCTGATCACGACTAAAAGCCCGTCGAAGGATAAGATAAGCGTTACCTATTCCTATAATCAGTCGTTCAAAAGCCCGACCACTGTACCGGAGTTAGTTACTAACGGCTATCAGTTCGCCAGGCTTTTTAGTGAGGCTTATACTGCCTGGTATGGCAGTTCCCAAACCGCGCAGAATATCAATAAAACTGTAAAGTTCTCAGCAGAATACCTGGCTGAGCTGCAAAGAAGAGATGCAGATCCAAGCTTACCAAAAGTGGATGTAAATGGTGCAGGCGAGTATGTTTATTATGCAAACACCGACTGGTACAAGCTGCTTTACAAGGATCATACCTCGGCGAGAGATCATAACTTATCCCTTTCCGGGAGCAGCGGCAAAGCCGACTTCCTGGTAACCGGACGCATATACCAGCAGGATGGCTTGTTCAGATATAATTCCGACGATTATAATATTTACAACTTCAGGGCTAAAGGATCACTGCAGGTATTCCCATGGTTGAAAGTATATAACAATGCCGACTATTCTTCGATGAAGTATCATAACCCGTTAAATGTGGGTGAAGGCGGCGGTATCTGGATAAATATGTCGGCAGAAGCGCATACGGTAGCGCCGCTCTATAATCCTGACGGAACATTAACCTATTCAGCCGCTTATACCGTGGGTGATTTTGTTTATGGTAAGAACGGCTATGACTTTGACAAAAAGGTATTCCGCAATACAACCGGATTTGAGGCGCGCTTTCTGGATGATCAGTTCAGGATAAAAGGTGACCTTACTTTCCAGAACACGGATAATAACACCTTTGTGAAAAGGGTGCCTGTGCCATATAGCCGGAAACCGGGAGTGATCGAATATGTAGGTTCGGCCTTTAATGATATTACCCTGACATTTCAGCCTACCCGGTACTTTGTAACAAATGTTTACGGTGAGTATGAACCTAAGCTGAGCGGTGGGCACCATGCCAAGGTATTAGCCGGTTTTAATTACGAGCAATCTACATTTCAGAGTACAGCCGTGCAGCGTAACGGCCTGGCCTATCCGGATGCGGACAACATCAATTTAGCATTAGGGCAGTCTATTGTCACTTCAGGAGATTGGGACAGGTGGAATGTAGTAGGAGGTTTTTACCGTTTAAACTACGATTATAAGGGACGTTATCTGCTGGAAGGCAATGGGCGTTACGATGGTTCCTCCAAGTTCCCTTCCAATCAGCGATATGCTTTTTTCCCTTCTTTATCTGCCGGCTGGAGGGTATCCAGTGAGCCCTTTTGGCATATATCACCGAAGATCATTACGGACCTTAAATTCCGTGGCTCTTACGGCTCATTAGGTAATGGCAGCATCAATTCCTATGTGTTCCAGGAACAGTTCAATATCAGCCAGCTGGGGCGTATCCTGAATGGCGTTCGTCCGCAGGCCACAAGCGCGCCGGGCGTTTTGCCCGATGGCCTGACCTGGGAAACTTCAAGAACCCAGAACATTGGTGTGGATTTAAGTGTACTGAACGGAAAGCTATCCGTTTCAGGAGACCTGTACACACGGAAAACCCTTAACATGTTCACATTAGGTCCGTCATTACCAACCGTTTTTGGAACCGCATCTCCCAAAGGTAATTATGCTGATCTGAGAACAAAGGGTTGGGAGCTGTCGGTAGCCTGGCGTGATGTGATTACTGTTTCCGGCGCCCCGTTTAACTATGGTTTCAGAGCCACGCTTGCTGATTATAATGCAGTGATCACCAAATACAACAACCCTGACAAGAGGTTGGCAGATCATTACGTTGGCGAACAGGTTGGTGAGATATGGGGTTATCAGAATGCCGGTTATTTTACATCAGCAGAGGATATCGCTAAGTCACCCAAACAGATCCTTGTAAAAGCTTCCAATACAGGAACGCTTGCTCCCGGCGACATCAAATTCGCAGATCTGAACGGAGATGGCGTAATAGATGCCGGCAATAATACGGTAGGGAATCCCGGTGACCGGCGGATCATAGGCAACGCTCTTCCTCATTATACCTTTGGCTTTAGTATGGATGCCGACTGGAAAGGTTTTTTCATCGGGGCGTTTATACAAGGGGTTGGTAAACGTGATTGGTATCCGATTGGCGCAACCGGAACGTTTTGGGGCCAGTATGCTTCGCCTTATTTTAAAGCAACCGTAAATCAGTTAGACAAAATGTGGTCTCCCGAAAACCCGGATGCCTATTTCCCCAGGTTTGCAGGTTATAAAGCCGCAGGCAGCAATGAACTTGCCCAGAGTCAGACCAAGTATCTTCAAAACGCCGCTTATGTGCGGTTGAAGAATATCCAGCTTGGTTATCATTTGCCCATTAACCTGATTAAAAGGATCGGACTTAAAGATGCACGAATGTATGTGTCGGGGGAAAACCTATGGACCTGGTCGCCCATCTTCAAAAATACGCATGACATTGATCCTGAAAGTATCGGCGGTTCAGACAGAGTTTTATCCGATGGGTCGGCCGGTAATGGCAACAACTATCCAATATTGAAGTCCATCACTTTTGGGTTATCCGCAACATTTTAACAATTAAAGACATTTGATATGACGATCGTTAGTGAAAAATTGTTCAGGCCATTGTTGTTCATGCTTTTCGTGAGCTGCATGAGCATTGGCTGTAAAAAGCTGGACCAGCAACCGCAGGCTACTGCTAATAAAGCTGCAGTATTCGGCAGTAAAGCCGGCCTTGATCTGTATACTAATTCATTTTATAATGTTTTACCAACCACAAGCGCCATCATAAGAGGGGATGCAATGAGCGATTATCTGGCGCGGACCACGGTTCCTGATTTCATCCGGCCCGGCGCATTCAGCCCCCAGCAAAGCACAGGATGGTCATGGAGCGATCTGCGTAATATCAACTACTTTATACAGAACTGTACAGATCCTGCTGTTTCTCAACCTATCCGGGAAAATTATATCGGGCTCGCGCGATTTTTCCGCGGCTGGTTTTATTTTGAGAAGTTAAAACGTTTTGGAGATGTACCCTGGATCAACAGGGCATTTGATGTAGATGATCCGGATCTGTATGCCGGCCGTGATCCAAGAACCCTGATCGTTGATTCTATTATGGCGGACCTGGATTATGCAGCGTCGCATATTACGACCAACGATAACACCCGGAGCCTTATTACCAAATATACAGCGCTTGCCTTCAAATCCAGGGTGTGTTTGTTCGAAGGTACTTTCCGGAAATATCATACTGAATACAATTTGCAAGGCTCTGTCAATACTTTGCTGACCGCTGCTGCGGAAGCTGCAGAACAGGTGATGGCCAACGGTGGGTTTGCTTTAAACACTGCAGGTGGTACGGATAAAGCCTACCGGAATTTATTTAACAGCCAGGCTATCATTCCTTCTGAAATAATATTAGCAAACCTGGTTGATCCAACTCTGGCTATTTATAATGATGCCAACTGGTACCTCACAAGCTCCACTTACGGCGACAGATTAAGCTTTACACGTACATTCATAAATACCTATCTGAATATAGATGGCACACCCTTCACGAATGCAGCCGGTTATCGCACCATGACATTTCCCGAGGAGGTGAAAAGCCGCGACATGCGCCTGCAGCAAACAATAAGGATGGGTAATTACACACGCGCTAATGGTGGCGTACAACAAGCTGCCCCACCTGTATTTTCTTACACATACACAGGCTACCAGCCCATTAAGCTAACTATGGATGATGCATCCATGGATGGTGGCTCCCGGAATACTAATTCGTTGCCGTTGATGCGCTATGCAGAGATCTTATTGAATTACGCAGAAGCGAAGGCAGAACTTGGGACGCTTACTGATGAGGATTGGAATAATACCATAGGCGCGCTGAGAAGAAGGGCCGGTATAACGGGCAGCACCGGTACAAAACCTTTGATAGCAGACCCTTATTTAAAGGCTAACTATTTCCCGGATATCAGCGATCCTGTGCTGTTAGAGATCCGGCGGGAGAGGGGGATTGAGCTGGCTTTGGAAGGTTTTCGGTTTTATGATATCGTGAGGTGGAAACGTGGTCCGTTAATGGAGCAGGTTTGGAATGGATTTTATGTACCTGCTTTAGACCAGGCGCTGGACCTTAATGAGGATGGCGTATTGGATGTGCTCTTTTACCAGGACAAACCAGCTACTACACTCCCCGGCGTAACTTATGTTAATGTTGCTGAAACAATTAAGAGTGGTGCAAATCCGCAAAGACTATCCAACAATACTTCCGGTGAGCTGACCTGGCTTACAAATGTAAAGCGCGCCTGGGATGATAAATTCTATCTATATCCTATACCTGAGAACGACCGGCAGGTTAATCCCAAATTGGGCCAGAATCCCGGCTGGTAATCAGCAATGGCTTGGGTGGCCGGTAATTCGCCGGCCGCTAAGCTATGGCTCTTATACATAAGGTAACGCACTAATCCACTATGAAAAAGAACGTAATAACAGCTGTACTGAATATAGCTGAACGTGCGATTATTGAACCGGCGGAACCAGCAAAGCCGGAAAATAATTTAACCGGCATATGAGATATACCAAATATTATCTGGCCCTATTTTTATCCTTAGGATTAAACGTGGCCGGTGCTCAGCGCACAATAGTTACGGACCCCGCGGCAAATGTTAATGTGTTTTTAGGAACATCGGGCGATCATGGTCAGCTGTCACCAGCGGCATCCTATCCGTTCAGTATGCTGAGCATCGGGCCGCAAACTTATCCGGCAACACATACAGGATATGAGTATGAGGCCCGGCGTTTTCTGGGATTTACCCACAACCGCTTTGAGGGCGTAGGCTGCCGTGGAAGCGGCGGCAATATTTTAATCAGGCCTTTCATTGGTGAAGAAGAAAATAAAGAGCTGATCAAAATTAATCAGTCGGGTACGCCCGGCTATTATAAGGTTGCCTTCACCAATAAAATTGTAGCGGAATTAGCTGCAGGCCAGAAGAACGGAATGCACCGTTATCATTTCCCGGCCGGTAATAATGGTTACTTCATTGATCTTGCTCATACGCTGGCCAATAAATTCGTAGCCGAGGAGCATGTCACTACCAGCCGCACACTAACAGGCTGGGTACAAGCCCGTACTACCTGTAATGCAGGAACGTATAAATTGTATTACTGCCTTGAATTTAGCCAGCCGGTAACCTGGACAGAAAAGCCCGGACACAAACTAACCGGCGTGTTCAGCACCATAAATGATCCGGTTGAGATCAGGGTTGGTATGTCGTCGGTAAGTACTGACTATGCAAGATCATCTATCTTTCACGGCACATTTGAACAGCTCTGCAAAGAAGGCCACAACGCCTGGAACAGGGAGTTAAGCAGGATTGAGGTGACCGGGGATATTGCTCAGCAGAAATTGTTCTATTCCCTGCTGTACCGCACATTGCAATCGCCTTATCAGATCTCTGAAAAGGATGGCGCTTACCGCGGTACAGATGGTATTGAAAAGAAAAGTACGGAAACAATGTTTAATGGCTGGGCCATTTGGGACAACTACCGTACACAGCTTCCCCTGCTTTCAGTTGGCTGGCCCGAAAGATACAGGGGAATGGTAGCCTCTCTGGCTAATCTCTATACAGCAGGCAAACAGGATTATGCTACCCAGACTGAACCAACAAATACTGTGCGGACCGAGCATGCTATAGTAGTGCTGCTGGATGCTCACAGAAAAGGCTATCCGGTTAGGTTTGATCTGATCATCGATTCACTGGCCAGGGAAATAGATCATCTTGATTTTTCCAAACCGGATAAAGCGCTGGAATCAAGTTATGATACCTGGGCATTTGCAGAAATTCTAAAGATCCTTAAAAAGGATGAGCTGAGTGAAAGATACATGCAAAAAGCCCGCGATTATAAAAAGCACTGGGAGAAGGATTTTAAGAACCTGGAAGCGGGGGATGTTGATAAAGTTCAGGCCCGGAATCTTTACCAGGGCACCATCTGGCAGTACCGGTGGTTTGTACCATTTGATATTAAAGGCCTTATTAATCTGGCAGGAGGAACGGCTGCGTTCATCACTCAGCTCGACCGGTTCTTTAATGAGGATCTTTATAATCATGCCAATGAGCCGGATCTGCAGGCGCCATTAATATACAACGCGGCTGGCCAGCCATGGAAGTCGCAGGAGCTGATGCACCGGTTTGCTGCGGACACCGTGATCCAATATTACTTTAATGACAATAGTAAAGGCATCGATCCTTTTATTGATAAGGTTTACAAAAATGAGCCTAAAGCCTATATCCGCACTATGGATGATGATGCCGGTGCTATGTCTGCCTGGTATGTCCTTGCAGCCTGTGGCTTTTCACCGGCATGCCCGGGCTGGCCGGTATACTATTTAAATGTGCCGTTGATGAAAACGGTGAAGCTGAACCGTATTGGTAAGGATCCATTTGAGATCGAAGTTAAAAATTACGGACCTCACAATAAGTATATTAAGAAAGTAATACTGAACGGCAAAGTGCTCAACCGCATCTACATTACCCAGGAAGAGATCAATGCGGGCGGCAGGCTTGAGATCATCGCCTCCGCTCAGCCGGAAACAAAAGTTCCTTCAGAAAGCTGGATAAGCAGTATTGAAAACGTTCAATAATTTTTTAAAAGGATCTATAACATAAATATAATGCGAAACATACTTTCTGCTTTGGCTTTATTCATAACCATTGCAGCGCCGCTTAAGTTAAATGCTCAAAGGATTAGCTCAGATAACGCAGCGCTGGTGGATGCTTTTAACCTTGCTTTGAACACCATAGACATTAATGTCAGGCGGGGAGTGCTTGCTGCCGGTGGTGATTATGGTGGTGAATGGACAAGGGATATTGCCATTAATTCATGGAACTGTGCAAGTTTGTTAAGGCCCCGGGTGGCTGTAAATTCATTATGGAGCGTTACGGTGAAAAAGGATTCGATCGGGCATCAGTACTGGGACAAGATCATCTGGACCCTGGCAGCCCTGAACCACTATAAAGTAACGGGCGACCGCGTATTCTTAAAAGAAGCTTACCGCTGCGCCGGGAATACAATGAAAGAGCTGGAGCAAAGTGCTTATGATCATGCCTACGGGTTGTTTACCGGACCTTCCGTATTTAATGACGGGATAGCCGGCTATCCCGGGTCTGTATATGATAGCCTGAACAATTCGTCTTTTGTGCTTGACCATAAAGGATCAAAGACCATAAAGTGTTTAAGCACCAATGCAGTTTATTTTGGCGCTTATAAAGCCCTTTCAGAAATGAGCGGCCTGCTGAAAGATGGACAGGAGAATACCTACGATCAGAAAGCATCGTCACTGAAAGCGCAGGTTCTGAAATATCTTTACAACGCGCAGGAGAATAAATTTTACTACCTGATCGATAGCCAGGGAAATGTTGACCGTTCGCAGGAAGCCCTGGGTATCTCCCTGGCCGTAGTGTCCGGCATTCTTGACACACAACAGGCGGCCGGTGTGATAAAAGCAGCAGCTACTTCAGCTCATGGCATTCCTTCTATATCACCTGCTTTTGCGCGGTATAATGCAAAACAGCCCGGCAGGCACAACGTAGTGATCTGGCCAATGGTGAATGGTTTTTTTGCTGATGCAGCCCTCACCACAAAGAACTATGACGTCTTCACTGCGGAATTAAACAATTTGATCCATCTGGCCCTGGATGAGGACAAGGGGAATTATAACTTCCGTGAAATTTATAATGCAGATTCAGGCGTACCTGATGGTGGCTGGCAACGCAGAAAAACGGAGAAAGACATTCACTGGACCTCATTTAAAAATCAAACATGGTCAGCTACGGCATATCTGCGTATGGTGTTCAATGGCCTGTTGGGATTTAAATTCTCAAATGATGATCTGTATATAAGACCGTATCTGCCTGACGGCATTCACGCTTTAAGCATTACGTCCATTCCCTACCGGAAAGCCATGATCAACGTAACCGTTAAGGGAAAAGGAAGCCACATATCATCTTTTACGATCAACGGCGTAAAACAAAAGGACCTTAAGATACGCGGAACCGCAACCGGTGATCAAAATATTGTAATCAATCTGGATTAAACATATTTCCCTTGTTTTAAATCACTAAGCCATGAAATATTTAATCTCAATTCTTTTGCTGACCTCTTTATGGGGAGCTGCAGCAAAAGCTCAGCATCTTAATGTCATAACTTACAATTTAAGAGGCGATAATGCCACAGACGTTGGAAATTTATGGGCTGACCGGAAATTAATGGTCGTTTCCCAGCTTGAAAAGTACAAACCGGATATTATCGGGCTCCAGGAAACACTGCCATCTATGGCCGGTTACCTGATCGATACGCTGCCGAGATTTGACAGCATTGGTTTTGACGCTGGTATCCAGGTTGGCTTGCTCTATAATACACAACGGTTAACGCTTCAGTCACATGGACATTTCTACTTATCAGCGACACCGGATGTTCCCGGAAAAGGATGGGACGCCAAATTTGCGCGTATGTGTGTATGGGCTAAATTCAATGACCAGGTAACGAATTTAGATTTTTATGTGTTTTGCTCACATTTTGATCATGTCGGAACTGTTGCCCGGACGAATAGTGTTCAATTGATCTTACAAAAGATCAATGAAATTGCCGGTACTACTCCCACTTTGTTTATGGGCGATCTTAATACCACCCAATGGGACGCAAATTATATTACCTTAAATAATTCCGTATTGTTAAAGGATACGAAAAACCTTGCGGTGATCGATCATGAGAAAGAGCGGGGGACCGGAAACGGTTTTAATATTGACAGAAGGGAGAGAACGATCGTCGATTATGTTTTTGCGACCAATACGTGGAAAGCTTATGAGCACGATGTATTACTGGATCTTTTTAATGGACATACAGCTTCAGATCACTATGCCGTGATGACGATACTGGACCAGAAGGAAAATGATTTAGGAGAATTATACCGGCAATTTCCGGAAGACTTCGAAAACCCTGATCCGGTAAAGACCTCTTATGCCAGTGGTGATGTTGTTTTCAGGACAGGAACCTGGACATTGAACAATGCAATTATCGGCGGAAGCTCAGCGAATGATAAACCTACGAGCGGGACCTATGGGGTAAGGATCATTGACCGTAACACGGCACCGGCTTACTTACAGATGAACTTCGATGTTACGGAAGGCGTTTCAAAGGTAACGCTGCAGCATAGCACCTATGCTACGGATAGCGTATCGAAATGGCAGCTGGAATATTCAACGAACCAGGGACTTACCTGGGCGCCTATAGGGCCGGTAATTTCAACGCACCAGCTGAATAAACAGCAGGCCACCTTTATAATGGACATTCCCGGGAACGTACGTTTCAGGATCAATAAATTTGGATTAGGAACAGCTAACAATGGGCGGCTGGATATTGATGACTTTACGATCTATAAACGTAAAAATGCGGGCCCGTCTAAAAAAACCGTACCGTTGCTGGGCTGGCAATTTGGAAGTCCTGCCAGTACAGGCGCGGAAGTTTCCGCCAATTCCAGCATAAACAATGCGGCAGTGAATGTTTCCTCATTAACCAGGGGAACCGGTTTCAAAACGGTGAGCGGGTCTTCAGGGAATATATCACTCCCAGGCGGCTTTGGAGCTGCCGCCTCAGTTGCATCAACGCTCTATGCCTCTGACACTACAGTGGCAATCAATAATAACCTGTACTTTCAGTTCACAGTAAAGCCAAAGGCATCGCAAAGGATCTCATTGTCAACGATTGATGCAAAGCTAATGTCTACCGGGTCAACACTAAAACTGTGGTACTGGAAATATAGCCTTGATGGTGTGAATTTCAAATACCTGGCAAAATCCTATTTATTTAATGCTGCTCAATCAACCTCACAGGCAACGATCGATTTATCAGCTTATCCCGAATTACAGCATATAGGTGCGGATAAGACGGTCTATTTCAGATTATATGTTAACGGGATGGATAATAGTTCAGACATGGCAGGTATCGGCGTTTCAAATCCTGGTACCGCAGATGATTATGCACTTTCTGTAGGTGGTATTGTTGAAGACACGGTTAGCATAAAGAAGCTGGCTGCATGGCAGTTTGCCACACCATTAAGAACCGGGGGTGAAGCTTCAGCTGCGGCTTCTCTTATTGATTCTTCCTTAAATGTGGGTCTTTTACAGCGGGGCGCCGGTTTGCGGGCAACTGATTCCGCGGGCGCGCCATTTGTGCTGCACCGTACCTTTGTTTCTTTAACCAGCGTACCAACTACAACAGCTGTTGCGGATACTGCAACGGCAATTTCGCAGGAGATGTATTACGCCTTTAGTGTTGGCATTAAACCTGGATATAAAGCATCCCTTAGTAACATAAATTATAAGTTAAGGGTAACACCCGGCGGTGCAAAGGTCTTCTACTGGAAATACAGCCTTGACGGAATAAATTTTGAAAGGATTGCTAATCCGCAGGTGCTGTCAGCAGCCACCGCTGATGAAGGAGACACGCAGCCACAGGTAGATCTATCCAGCATCGGAGTTTTGCAGGATATACCTGCCGGCAAAACAGTTTATTTCCGGATGTATACGAACGGTTCTAACACAAGCACCGGTACCACAGCATTTGGACGATCCGCTACATCCAGTACCACAGATTATGTGTTGACAGTGAACGGAAATTCTACAGTTGTTACCACACCGGAAAAATTAGTAGCCTGGCAGCTGGCAACACCGGCAAAAGCAGGAAACGAGACGGATGTTACACCAACCACAATAAATAACGCTGTTACTGCCACGCCTTTGGTTCGTGGCGCCGGTTTAAACCCCACCGGGCTTGCGCGGGCATTTGCTTCTTTAACAACAACGCCATCAAGTTCCAATCTGGCAGATACGGCTATAGCTATTGCCAACAATATGTATTTTGGTTTTAGTATAGCCGCTAAAACCGGGCAGAAAATAAGTTTAAACGGCCTGGATTTCAAGATCCGCGCTACGGGTGGCGGAGCTAAAGTTTATTATTGGAAGTATAGCCTTAATGGCACTGATTTTTACAAAGCCGACAACCCTTTTACTTTAGCCATCGCAGCTAATACGGAAGGTGAGTTTATGCCACATGTGGATCTTTCAGAGATTACGGAGCTGCAAAACCTTCCCGGCGGTACCACGGTCACATTCAGATTATACACGAACGGATCAAACACAACGACCGGCTCTACGGCTATAGGCCGTTCCACAGCTTCTACAACAGAGGACATATTATGGGTAAGCGGGTCATCAGAAAGTGAGGGGGCACTATTAGCCGCACCGGCATCAAGGGTGGCCCCGGTTGGCGAAACTCAAATTACAGCATTGAAGGCAATTTTGGATCGTAAGCAAGTGATCCTGAAATGGCAGGCTGTTAATGAAAACCCTGATTCGCATTTCGAGGTGCTCCGGTTTGAAGGAACGCATGTGCCGCTTATAATAGGGCAGGTAAGCACTGATACTGCAGGCTCCTCCACGAAGATGCATGATTTCGCTGATCTCAGGCCTTTATCCGGAATAAGTAGTTACCAGATCAGAACCATGGACCGAACAGGCCACGAAATACTGTCAGAAAAAGTAAAGCTGATCGTTAAGGAAAATAATAATGACCTTTTGCTCTCCGCCACGGGTAAGCAGCTTACTATATTCATTTTTTCAGATACCGGCTGCCAGGGCGATTTTTCGCTGAGGGATATTATGGGGCGTACGGTCATCAGCCGGCAGTTCTGGTTGAATAAAGGCAGGAATGTTTTTACAGAACCGGTAAATGTACCTCCCGGAATTTTCACCGGCACAATAATTTTTGGTAAAGCTGATGTGATCAGCAAGAAGATATTACTATGAGCATAGCTGCATGGCTATGTTTAACAATTGCCGGTATCTGTTATATTCAATATATAGCAGGTACTGGCATTATTGGCCTATAGCTCATTTTGCATTGCGGGTAGTTCAGGAAAAGTTAGGGAAGGGGCTATCCTGTACCTGTTTAAACCTGTTGATCTGTACCTGCACTACCTGATCTTTGACTTCAAAGACTGGCTTAACTCTTTAATCACTGCAGCTTTATCCTTTTTGATCTTTTTACCGATCTCTTTTCGCGGGCAGTTTTCATTGTACTTTGCACCCCAATCCATTATTTCTATAACAATGGGCAATAGATCAAGGCCCTTTTGCGTAAGGCTGTACACAAACTTTGACTTATTTGCGGGCGACACTTCTTTTACAAGGATCTTTTCAGCTTCAAGCACCGTTAACCGATTGACCAGGATATTAGAGGCAATTTTCTCTTCCGAACCTAAAAATTCGCTGTAGGATACTTTATCTCTCAGCATTATATCCCTGATTATTAAGAGCGACCATTTATCCCCGAATACATCAAGGGAACAGCTGATTGGGCAATCTGACCTGAATTTTTCCATAAAAAATAGTTGTTGCGTTTTGCAATATCTTTTTTATATTTGGTTCTTGCATTTTGCAACAACAAATTTATAAACTTTAAAACTATAAACAATGGAAAGATCAGCCCAGACAAAACAGCTGTTGGAAACCTATTACAAGGGATTTGCAGAGAAATCGGGTTGGGAAAGTGTAATTGCAGACGATTTTGAATATGTTGGCGGGGATATGAACAATATTAAGCCGGTTGTAGGGAAGCAAGCCTATATTGAGATCATTAAACGATTTTCGCAGCGCTTTGATGCCATGAGGGTAAAACAAATGATTGTAGAAGACGGCAAAGCAAGCGTTATTGGAAACTACGATTTTGTATTTCCAAATGGCGTTAAGATCAACGGGAATGTTTCGGAAAACTGGACCGTTGAAAAAGGGAAACTAAAATCCCTGACTTTATACTTTGATACATTGACGTTTATGACAAACCTGAAGCCTTAATGGCTTACAACGAAATGCTACAGTGTTAAGCTGAAGCTAACCTGAGCCGCATTTACGTTACCCTATGATAACTGCGATTTTTTTGCTAATTGACTTAAAAATAATATTTTGTAGAAATGTCTTCTGCTATAATTAGCGCATAATACCGGAAATATATTCGTTGTAGCAATTTTAAATCATATAATTATGATCTTCATTAACCCACAATGGCAAGGCTCAGGTTTCACAGATGAATTGAAATCCGGAGCTGAGACTTTCATTTCATATTTCAGGGATAGGGATACCAAAGTTATCCCGCTTTCAACGAAAGGTTTAACAAGCATCGCCAATATTAAATGCTTTGAACCGATCCTTGAACAAACAAAGCTTTTCAGAGAAGTCATTAGTGACAGCAAGCTTGATAAATTATTAACTATTGGTGGCGACTGTGGAATTGAGATCATACCTATTTCTTACCTGAACAGGATCTACCAGGGAGACCTTTGTGTCATTTATATAGATGCACATGCAGATTTGAATACACCTGAAAGCTCTCCCAGCAAAACATTTCATGGAATGCCATTGCGGATACTCCTGGGAGAAGGGAACGAAGAATTTACCGGCTTGCTGTTTTCAACACTGAAGCCGGAACAAGTATGTTTTGTTGGATTGAGGGAATTAGACGAGCCTGAAAGCGAATATATTAAGCAGCATAATATTACAACAATTGCAGATTGTAAATTTGAATACCTTCAACAGGAAATTAAGAACTTCAAAAATGTTTACATTCATCTGGACTTGGATGTTTTAGACAAATCGGAATATGCGTTTTCAATGTTCCCGACAAACATTGGTTCTTCCGTGTCTGACGTTGCCGAACTGGTACGCAAAATAAAGGCAAATTATAATGTCGTTGGATTTTGTATCACAGAATCAATAGCTACAACTGTAGAACAGCTAAACCCCATAAAACCGATCCTGGATCAATTTAAACTTTGAATGGCCGGGCAAGTATAATAGTGGGTCGGTTGTGATATAAAATGCAAAAAGGTTTATCAGCAATGATAAACCTTTTTGCGGGCTGCAAGGGACAATTATCGAACCAGTTAACCTGTTAGCCAGGCTGGGCGCTTGTAGGTATAGCAGATTATTTCTAATCAATTGTTATTAGTCTTTATTATTTCGCCAGTATATAATATCTAAATGTATGCGACAAGTATTGCGTGCTTTGGCAACTTGTAGAGCAACTGCTTGTAACTTACGAGATTTGCTGGGCGATAGTGCTTTGACGGTGAAGTCTTTTATTAATGATTGCTCGGGAATTTTAATTTTATGTTCTTTGCAATCTTGAAAAAGCCCTTTGACAGAGTAGCTATCTAATGGTAATTCCAACCTGTCCATCATTCGCATATTTGTAAAGTCCTCTATCGAAAATTGATATTGGTTCCAGATGAATCCATTGTAAACAATTGTCCTTGCTAGTAAGTTAATACACTTCCTAGCAGCGCCCCATTGTATTTTAGAGTTAGTAGGCCTATTGTCTTTATCTCGGCCCCGCTTGTCTTTCATTTGATTAGTCAACCCGTTTAGTAAATTCACATACTTCTGATCGTCTTTTGCATTCAAAACCTCTATGAATTCATTAAGATTGAATCGTTTTTCTAATTCATAACGGATTCCGTTTACAATTCTGTAAGATTCCCCAAAAATGGTCCAGTAGGGTTAGAGTGCCGGAGTAATTCTGATCTTACGTGCAGGATATGTTTGTTGATCTCTATGGCTTCTGCAGACTTGCCGATGATGATTGCTGCTTTGGCATCGAACTTACTGGGATGCACCTGATAACCAAGTGAAAATCCATCACGCTCGCCTGCAATGGTAATACGGACACTGAGGGTAGCTTTGCTTTCTTTGCTTTTGTTGTCTCTCCGGAGCCAGAATAAAATTGATAACTCTTGACTTGCTTTCATGACAAATGTGTTTTCGGTTACCGAATATTTGGTCTTGTTCGGTGTGAAATGTTTCGGTTTGAAGTCCTTAAACCCAGTGCAGATAAGCGATTCAGAGGGAAAAGGTTATGCTAAAATTACGGGCTGCCGGCGTATCCTATTTTGTATCCGTTCAGATTGATTTGGGGTGGTTGCCTTTTATGCCCAAAGCAAAAAAGCCGCACAAATCATACGATTTATGCGGCGATAACTTTGTATCAGTTCTAACTTGCGGACCGGACGGGACTCGAACCCGCGACCTCCGCCGTGACAGGGCGGCATTCTAACCGACTGAACTACCGATCCGTTCCGTGTTAAACGGGCTGCAAATATATAGAGATCTCTGAAATAAACAAATCCGCATCAAAAAATTTTCCTCTTTACAGCCAGCAGCAAAAAAATAGTAATTTACCCGCGCATGCAGCTGCACCAAACATTCAATAAAACAAGGCTGGCGCCTACACCCAGCGGGTTCTTACACCTGGGTAATGTATTGTCGTTTGCCATCACTGCTGCACTGGCAAAAAAAGCCAACGCCAGAATACTCCTGCGTATTGATGACCTGGACCGTGAACGGGCAGCGCCGCAGTATGTGCAGGACATTTTTGATACCCTGCATTATCTCAGCATTTCCTGGGATGAAGGTCCTGCAGATTATGCGCAATACGAAAAACAATATTCGCAGCTGCACCGTATGGAGTTATACCGTGCAGCGCTGCAGCAGCTAAAAGAAAGTGGGCATGTATTTGCCTGTGAGTGTTCCCGCGCACAAGTACCGGATGGCATTTACCAGAGTACCTGCCGTAATAAAGGACTACCGCTGGATAAGGAAAATGTAAGCTGGCGGCTGCGCACGGATACTACGAAAGAGATCAGCATTCAAACATTAACCGGTGAAGTAAAGGCCACCTTACCACCATCCATGCAGGATTTTGTTGTAAGAAAGAAGGACAGCTTCCCGGCTTACCAGCTCACTTCTGTTATAGATGATCATTACTTTGGGGTAGATCTAGTCATAAGAGGAGAGGACCTTTGGCCATCTACCATTGCACAAAATTATTTATCTGCATTGCTGCCGGGTAATACTTTTCAATACAGCACAAGTTATCATCATCCGTTATTATTGGAAGCGCCCGATAAAAAATTATCAAAATCCGCCGGTGCTACTTCCATACAATTCCTGCGAAAAGAAGGGAAGCAGCCGGCGGATATTTATACTATGATTGCACAAATGCTGGGGTATGAGCGACCGGTTAAAGATTGGGAAGGCATAATGGAGTTAATGAAAGTATTTGTCTGAAAGATTGTTTAATGGCATTTATACATCCTCTCCTAAAACCACAAAAGCATCTTCATCCTGTGCACTTGCTGCCTCAATATATTATCCATCCTTGCTGTCCATCTTAAAATAACCTGAAATATATCCGGGAAACAGAACCTAGGCCATGCACACCTTTAACGCTCCTCTACACCGCTAACCCTTTCAAAAATTCCAGCACATCCTGCCCAATCTCCTTATAATGCGTTTCCAGCGCAAAGTGCCCGGTATCATAAAATTTAACGATCGCTTTAGGGTTATCCTTTTTATAACCTTCTGCACCAGCTGGTAAAAAGAACGGGTCTTTATTTCCCCAGGCAGCTAAAATCGGCGGCTGACTGTTCCGGAAGTATTCCTGGAATTTCGGGTACAACGCTACATTGCTGCGGTAGTCCAGCATCAGGTCCAGCTGAATTTCTACATTGCCCGGGCGGTCCAGAAAATGCTGATCCAGCGTATAGGTTTCCGGTGCAATTAATGATAGATCCGTCACCCCGTGTTCGTATTGAAAACGCGTCATTTCAGTGGCTACAAATCCGCGTAGCGCATTGCGGTTGGCTTCAGAAGGGTCTTGCCAGTAAGTTTGCAGCGGATTCCATTCTTTACTTAAGCCGGCTTCGTAAGCATTCCCGTTCTGGGAAATAATACCGGTGATCTTTTCCTTGTTAGCCAATGCCAGCCGGTAACCGGTAGGAGCGCCATAATCAAACACGTAAATAGCAAAACGTTTTAATCCCAGGCCATCAATAAACGCCTGCATGGTATGGGCCAGGTTGTCGAATGTATAGGCGAACCGGTCGTGCGATGGTGCGTCAGAATAGCCATACCCGGGCAGGTCTGGCGCAATAACATGATACTGCTCACTTAAAATGGGGATCAGGTTGCGGAACATGAAGGAAGAAGTAGGATACCCGTGCAGCAGCAGTACAACAGGGGCATTCACAGGTCCGGCTTCCCGGTAAAATATGTTTAAACCATTGGCTTTGGCAGTGCGGTAAAATATAGTCTTGTTTGTCATTGTAAGCATGTCTTTTGTTGACCATACAAATGTACAGCAGCTGTTTAATCATTAAAAATGATTAGTTTTGATATAAACTATCTGTAAAAGAGATGAATTTACACGACCTGCAAACCTTCGAGGCAGTAGCTGCCCTAGGTAGTTTTACCAAAGCGGCAGAAGCCATGCATACCGTACAATCCAATGTTACGGCGCGTATTAAAAGCCTGGAAGATGAATTTAAGGTAAGCCTTTTCACGCGTACCTCCCGCCGGGTGGAACTTACGGCTGCAGGCGAAACATTGATCAAATACTGCCGGCATATCGGCCAAACGATTGAAGAAGCTAAAAGAGAGCTGTCTGAAACCTCGCAGGTTGGCGGCATTATCCGCATTGGTACAATGGAAACTTCCCTGTCCATGAAGTTGCCGGGTGTTATTAACCGCTTCACGGATCATTACCCGGATGTAGAGATCGAAGTTAAAAGCGCCTTTACCGGTGTGTTAACAAATGATGTGCTCAGCTACAAGCTGGACCTGGCTTTTGTAGCAGCGCCCATTGCCTCGCCGGAGCTGCAGGAGAAGGTGGTAAAAAAAGATAAGCTGGTGATCATTACTGCCAGCGAGCATACCAGCCTCAAAGATTATCTGAAAAAACAGCCGGTAAAGATCATCGTGTTCGACCAGGGATGCAGCTTCCGCGCGCGGCTGGAATCTTGGCTGAATGCTAAAGGTGTGGTAAGCTATAGAAGTACCGTAATGAATAGCTGGGAAGGCATCATCAGTTTTGTGGAAGGAGGGATGGGCATGACCATTGTACCGGAAGATCTGCTGCTGCAGCACTATGCTAAGCGCAAAATAAAGATACATGAGATCAATAAGGAGCTGGGTACTTTAACTACAGTGCTTATTTACCGGAAAGACCTGCCGCAATCAAGAGCCATGAAGGCTTTTATTGAAATGTATACGTAGTTGTCTGAAGCTTAGGAACATGGTAGGATACTATTGCAAATAGAGGAGGCCATATGGAGCTACCTAAAATACTACAGCGGGTCATTACGGCCTTTATACAATAAAGCTGCCCGAAGCACGCACTCCGGGCAGCCATAATCATACCAGCGATGCTCCGCCATCGATCACTATATTCTGACCTGTACCAAATTGCTGTTTCATCAGGTATAAAAATGCCAGCGCAATCTCCTCAGCTTCACCTACCCGTTTTACCAGCAAAGCATCTCCCACATTTTTATACAATCCTTCCCGGTCAGCTTCCGGCAGGCTGTTCCAAAGGTTAGTTCTCACCACACCCGGCACCACGCTGTTAACCCGTATAGGCGCCAGCTCCACGGCCAGCGCACGCGTTAAACCTTCCATGGCACCGCAAATGCTGGAAGCTATAGTCCATCCTTTACCCGGACGTAAACCGGCAATACCACCTGTTAAACAAACAGAACCACCGGGATTAATATGCGGCGCGCCATATTTAACAGCCGCTAATGCGCTCCAGTAACGCAGGCCAAAGAATTGGCGTGCATTGTCTATTACAGTTTCGCTAAGATTGTTCAGGCTAATGTTCTCTGCTGCCGTATATACCAGGTGGTCAAAGGCCCCGGCCTTTTCAAAAAAGTCTTTAATGTTGGCCTCTTTACTCAGGTCTATGGCATACCCTTCACTGCCTGCAGGTAATTGTTGAATGGCCTGGTCCACCCGTTGTTGGTTGCTGGATACGATCACTACCTTTGCACCTTCAGCTGCTGCGGCTTTTGCGGTGGCCAGTCCAAAACCGGAGCTGCCGCCTAATAAAATAACCCGTTTACCTGCCAGTGCTGATCCTTGTTTGCTTTGATTTTCCATGATGCTTGTATTTTATGACACAAAGGTCTGCCGCTAAAAACTGCTTTCATTTACCAAATGGTAAAAAGCATACCGGGATATTTTGACCAACGGCTGAAATTGCCTATTTTGATCAGCTAACCCGGTTATTAATTATTTCACGTCAAATATTCACGTTATGGAACGTCGTTCTTTCCTCAAAAACACCGGCCTGTTAACTGCCGGTATCAGCCTGGCCGGTACCGCTGCTATGGCTGCTTTACAGCCACCCGTTATTAAAGCTAACAAACTGCCTAAATGGAAAGGGTTTAACCTGCTGGATTTTTTTTCGCCCCAGCCTGCAGGTACTAATAAGCCTGCTACCGAAGATCATTTCCGCTGGATGCGCGACTGGGGCTTTGATTTTGTACGTGTTCCCATTGCCTATCCCAGCTATTTAAATATTGACCGCAGCCGCAACATTACGCCGGAAGAAGTATATAAAATAGATGAGCAGGCAGTTGAAAAGATCGATCAGCTGGTGACCCTGGCCCATAAATACAATATGCACGTAAGCCTGAACCTGCACCGTGCGCCGGGATATTGCATTAATGCGGGCTTCCATGAACCGTATAATTTATGGACAGACCAGGCGGCGCAGGATGCGTTCTGCTTTCACTGGAACATGTGGGCTAAGCGGTATAAAGGTATCTCCGGCAAGAAGATCAGCTTTGACCTGGTGAATGAGCCCAGCATGCGGGAAGATATGAATGATCAGCATTCACCCTCCAAAGCTGTTCCCGGTGATGTGTACCGTAAAGTGGCACAGGCTGCGGCAGCCGCCATCCGCAAAGAAAATCCCAATCACCTGGTAATTGCCGACGGCAATAGTGTAGGCAATAACGTTATCCCCGAGATCGTAGACCTGGACATTGCGCAAAGCTGCCGCGGGTATTTCCCGGGCGCTATCTCGCACTATAAAGCGCCCTGGGCCAGCAAAGATCCGGAACATGCTCCTGCACCACTGTGGCCGGGACAGGTAGGCGATAAATACCTGAGCCGCGACATGCTGGAAAGCTACTACAAACCCTGGATAGAGCTGGCTGCCAACGGTACCGGCGTGCATTGTGGCGAATGCGGCTGCTGGAACAAAACACCGCATGCTGTATTCATGGCCTGGTTTGGCGATGTGCTGGATATTTTGTCCACTCATCAAATTGGATTTGCTGTTTGGAATTTTATTGGCGATTTTGGGGTGCTGGATTCGAAACGTACCGATGTACAGTATGAAGACTGGTACGGTCACCAGCTGGACAAGCAGTTCCTGGAACTGCTACGGAAACACTGAGTTATTAATCTGAAGAGATCTATCGCATGAAGAAAGTTATTTTGCTTTGCACCCTGTTGTTCGCTGCATCTGTTACGGTATTACAGGCACAGGATAAGCCCCGGTTCTGGGATGATGTACAAACCATCAAACAATTTGATAAAATGTACAATCCGCCGGCCCATCCCATCCTGTTCACCGGCAGCTCTTCCATCCGCAAGTGGGACGACCTGGAACGTACCTTTGCCAGTTATGTGGTGCTGAACCGCGGCATTGGCGGCGCCATTGTAAATGACATTACTTTTTATCTGAACGATATTGTTTTCCCATACCATCCGCGCCAGATCGTATTATATGTAGGGGAGAACGATCTGCCGGATGAAGCCAGCACGGCCGATTCTGTGCTGCACAGAACAGAGCGCCTGTTTCACCTGATCCGGAATAAGCTGCCGGATGTGCCCATCGTTTATATTTCCATGAAACCCAGCCCTTCCAGGGAAAAGTTCCAGCAAAAGGCCATTGAGGCCAATGCGCTCATTAAGGATTTTCTGAGTAAGGAAAAACAAACTGTTTTCATAGATGTGTTTCATGCTATGCTAACGGCTGATGGAAAAACACGTCCTGAGCTCTTTGTATCGGACATGCTGCACATGAATGCAAAAGGCTACCAGATCTGGCAGGAGCTGGTGGAGCCTCACCTGTTAAAGTAAAGCGCTGAAAATACAAAGCCCTGGCAGCGTTTAAAGTTGCCAGGGCTTTATTATTTGTGGTCACGGCGTAGCATAAGCTACCTGCACGCTGCCTGCTTTCTTTACTGCACCTTTGCTCTTCTTTTTATCCTTCTTCCTTTTGCCCCACCAAATATAAAACCCGGTTACCGGTAAAGAAGCCGTGATCAGCGAAGCAAGGAACATCAGGATCCTGCCGGGCCATCCGGCAATAGCGCCCACGTGAATATCGTAGTTCATACGTACGGCCTTATCCGCTATGGTAGCTTCGGAATACTTGCCCCAGTGCGGCACCTTGATCTCTTCCAGGGTATAGGGATTAAAATAGGCCAGGTCAGTAGTATAGTTCAATTGTTCATCGTTATAAATACGCACGCCTACGGCAGCAGAATCTGTGGCAGGCAGCATCAGCATCACACGTTTGGCGTCAGGGTTCTGGGTTTGTACAATGGCGGTGATCTTATCTAACGGATCTTTTACCGGATTGTCCACCGGCAGCACCTTCATCTTCGGTAATGCCGGTTTGCTTTTACCGCCGCTTAGTAATGAATATTCTGCTTTGGCAGCCCATTCAAACCCCCATACAACGCCTGTGAGCACGGCAAACAAGATGATCCAGCTGGCATAAAAACCTAGCACGTTGTGCAGGTCATAGTTGAGCCGTTTGGGCGATGCATCCCATTTCACCTTAAAGCTGGTTTTGCGGCGCGCTTTATTCCGCGGCCACCACAGCACAATACCACTAATGATAATAACCAGGAAAGTGAGGGTGCCGTAAATATTCACTATATGGCCAATGGGTTGGGGCAGCCACAGGTACAGGTGTCCCAGCAGTGTTACGTAAAAGAAATCCTTGTACATATCTTTTACGGCCAGCACTTTACCACTGTATGGGTTAATGTACACATTGTAATAGTAGGGGTTCTTTTTCCGCTCAAAGAACATCACGTTCACTGATTCGTCTTTGCCGCGCAGCATAATGCGGATGGGCTTTTTGCCAGGCAATTGTTTTTCCGCAATAGCTTTAAAAGCGGAGGCAGGCAAAAAAGGCCTGTTCTCCGCTTTTACTGAAAGGTAAGGTTGTGTTGCCTTTGTTAACTCCGGCTGAAAGGTATAAATGGCGCCGGTAAGCGCAATGATCATCACTATCAGCCCTGCAATAAGGCCCAGCCACAGATGCAGCCAGCCGGATATTTTCTTAAAGGTCATACATCAGAATTTAAAGGTTACGCTTCCTGCAAAATTTCTTAATGCCTGTGGCGCCCCGTACAGGTCCCAGTTCTTACGGCTGCCTATATTATTCAGCTTAAGGTCAAAGCGCCATTGGTCCGTATCATAGAACAGTGATCCGTTTATGATGGTGTAGGAAGGCATAAAATATTTGTTGTCCGTAGCCAGGTAAACTTTATCCACGTAGTTGCCGCCGGCTGCAACTCCCAGGTTCTTCAGCGCACCGGGCAGACGGTAGCTGATCCACACATTCACCACATTGGCCGGCGCAGCAGCGGCCTTATTGCCTTCAATGTTCTTATCCGAGGCCCGTATTATTTTGTTATCATTATACGCGTAACCGGCTATAATGCTCAGGCCTGTTACAGGGCTGGCTATTAATTCTACTTCCATGCCCTTGCTCACCTGTTTGCCATCCTGTATAGTGAACAGGTTTGCATCGGTGCGGGTGGCGTTATCAATGCTAATATTATAATAGCTGGCTGTCAGGTTCAGTTTTTTAGAAAAGGCTTCCATCTTTACGCCGCCTTCCCATTGATTGGCGAAAATAGGATCCAGCGCCAGCTGGCTGCCATCGGGCTGGTTCACGGGCGCCATGTTCTGGAAACCGCTCATGTAGTTACCAAATACAGATACCTGGTCTTTTATCACTTCGTATACCAGTCCCAGTTTGGGCGCCAGGGAAGTTTGCTTATAGGCGTCAGTACCTTTTACGCCTTTGTAATCAAAGCGGTCTGCCCGTATGCTCAGCATGGCTATCAGCCGGTCGGTGATGTTCACTACATCACTGGCATAGGCGCTCAGGGTTCGCTGGTCGGATACCGGGGAGGGCTGCATAGCGCCGTAGTTTAGCATAAACTGGTCTATCTGGGCTTTGCTCAGTGCAGTAAAGGATCTGCGGATATTAATGGTATCTATAAAACGGTTGTTCCTGCTGGAAGTAGCGTTAAAGGTGCCATGAAAGTAACGGTAATTCACGCCGGCCAGCAAACGGTGGCGCAGCCGGCCGGTATGGAAAGTACCGTTCACATTCTGCTGAAAATTCGTGTAGTCATTATGGATAGGGCCGTAGATCAGCACATTCCTTGCTGCGGTAGTATCTGTAAGCCAGGTAGGGTAGTACTGATAGCTTTGAATAGCATTTTCACTAACATAGGAGAACAGGGTGGTAGTGCTCCAGTTACCGGAAATTTTGTATTGCCCCTGCAGAAAAAGCTTGTTGGCAAAGGCACGGGCATTGGCATCGTCCAGGTAAAGTGTCTGATCATAAGGCAGCTTAATATCTGCCGGGTTGGTAATGCCGGAGTTAGCGGCAGTGCGTGTGTACATTACCCGGGTTTGATCGGTGTACAGGTATTCCAGGTCGGCCAGCAGCGTAAGCCGGTCATTTACTTTATACGATAAGCTGGGCGCTACCAGGTAAGCATTGTTATGCCCGTAATTCAGGAAGCTGTTCTGCCGGTTTACCGCTGTGTTCAGGCGGAACAGCACTGTTTTGTCCTGATTCACAGGGGTATTAATATCAGCTGTAACACGCTGTAAGCCAAAGCTGCCAAAGGTATAGGCGGCTTCGCCTTTAAAAGTGTCAAAAGGTTTTTTGGTTACCAGGTTCACCAGGCCGCCAAAGGACGAAATAGTAGCGCCAAACAAGGTACCAGAAGGGCCTTTGATCACTTCCAGCCGTTCTACGTTGCCCAGGTCAATGGAAGAGCGGCTGGCAACAGTTTCCATGCCATTGCGCGCATTTACACTGGTGGTAAAGCCACGGGAGCTGATAGCCAGGCCTCCTGCGGGATAGGTAACCGGCGCAGCACCTACTGCATTACGCAGGGCTTCTTTAGCGTCCACTACCACCTGCTCTTTCAGCAGCTCTTTATTCACCACGGAATATACCTGCGGGTTTTCCAGGTTGGCGATGGGCATGCGGGCCACGTAGTCGGTATTTTTATTTACCAGCCTTCCGCGTGCGCTGCTAATCACTACTTCCTGCAGCTGGCTGCGGGACACGGTTAACCGGATGGATAGCTGAGCCGTTTTTCCTTCTTCCACCTCCACGGTTTGCTCAATAGTTTCATAACCGGTTAAGGAAACAGACAGCGTATAGCTGCCGGGTTTTAAACGGCTAAACGAAAAATGGCCGTCCTCATTGGTGAGGGTGCCTTTGGATAATGATCTGATCTGAACGGTTACAAATGCAGCGGCCGTACCGTCGCTGGTAGTAACGGCGCCGTGGATATTACCATTCTTTTCAATGTCGTCCCGCGCAAACAGCGGCGTATGTAAAACAGTAGTAAACAGTGTGATTATAAGAAATGATATACGGATAGGGGAATAGCTACACATGACTTATTTGATTAGTACCGCAAAAATCAGGCATAAAGGCAAGGCGCGTTTACGCAATCGGGAGAATAACTTATGTAATTGGGAAAATCTGCTATGCCATTGCGGCGGCATTACTATTTTAAGGCAATTTTAGGGGAATAAAATAATTTATCAGGCATATACTTGACATTCCTGAAACTGTTTGTATATTTGTCTACACAATCAGTAGACTAATAAAATTTACCACCACCAACTACTGAATCCCGCACGCGCTGCCCCACCAACAGCTAATGCACCAGCAATAAATTAATTAAAACCAGCTAACAATGAAAAGGCAACTATGCCTGCCGGTATGCGTACAACCGTACCCTATGGTGGTTCATGTAAGATTCCTGCACTTTACTGCACAGCCGTGCTGTTGTTCCTGTAGCTGATAGCAGCCACCAGCGCTCATTTGCTTTGTAAGCAATTTTTATCCGGATGGATGGGGGAGAGGTATGCCCGGTAATGAGCAAATAAACACACACAACCATTTATATCAACTAAAGCATAACTATTATGGCAACTGTAAAGGGGCATTCCTATGTCCTGATCCCACTGTTATTACTTGTTTCACTATACAGCCACGCACAAACGATCGTTAAGGGAAAAGTGGTGGACGCCGCTTCCAGGGAGCCCTTGCCAGGTGCTTCCGTGCGCATTACAGATATTAAAACCGGCACCTTAACTGATGCGCAGGGAAATTTTTCATTAAGCGCTACAAAGCCTTTGCCGCAAACCATTACCGTATCTTATGTAGGTTACCAGGTGCAGGAGTTAAAGATCACGGGGCACGGGGAACCTGTAATATCCCTGCAGCCGCAGCAGGCCCTTTCGGAAGTAGTGGTAACGGCGGTAGGTATTAAAAGCACTACCCGTTCCCTGGGTTACAGTGTGGGCGAGGTAAAGGGAAAAGAAATCACTGCTGCCCGTGAACCCAACCTTGTAGCGGCGCTTAGCGGAAAAGTAGCCGGTGTGCAGATCAGCAACAGTGGCGGATCTCCCGGTGGTTCTTCTAGCATAAAAATAAGGGGCAACAGCTCCCTGCTGGGTAACAATGCTCCGTTATTTATTTTAGATGGTATCCCGGTAGATAATTCCATACAGGATATTTCACCCATTAGTAACAACGTTTCACTGGCCACACCTTCTAACCGGGCCATTGATATCAACAGCGCGGATATTGCCAGCATTACCGTGCTGAAAGGTCCGGCTGCCGCCGCTTTATATGGTATACGCGCCGCTAATGGCGCCGTGATCATTACTACCAAAAGAGGCAGCAGCTTAACAGAAAAACCGGTATCCGTTAGCTACAGCGGATCATTTACCGTAGATAAAATTAACCGCCGGATGCAGCCGCGGCAGAATATTTTTTCAAATGGTTTGGGAGGAAAGTACATACGGCCGGGCCTTACAGGGGCTGATGAAAATTGGGGCGCTTCGCTGGATACCTTAACTTACAGCAACCAGCCCAGCGATTTTGACAAAAATGGCGTCATAGTAGGTCAAAGTGATCCGCTCTCCAACGGCATTCCCGTAAACCGTTATGATAATATCGACAACTTTTATGTGACCGGCTTAACCAACGATCATAACATCAGCCTGTATGGCAATACCGGCAATGCAGGTTACTATTTCTCTTATGGCAACCTGAAACAAACCGGTATTATTCCCACTACGGATTTTTACCGCCATACCTTCCGCTTTAACGGTGATTATAATGTAAACGATAAGCTGAAGATTTCCGGCGGTGTTAACTATATACAGGACGGTGCGCATAACCGTGCGTTAATGGGTGGCTTTAATACCAACGTGGTACGGGCGCTCATGAACTCGCCCGCCAACTTTGATATTACCAATGGGTATAAGGATGCCTGGAAACACCCGGAATCCTATAAGCTGGCGCCCACGGTGGCCAAGCCCTGGGGCGACAGCCGCTCCTACGCCAATGGTATTGGCTGGGATAACCCCTACTGGTCGCTGAACATGAACCCGCAAACCGATCAGCTGAACCGCTACATTACTTTTGCAGAAGCTACCTATGATGTAACCGGCTGGCTGAAAGCCACCGCCCGTTATGGTATCGATAACTACACCGATGTACGCAAAGGAGCATTCAGCAATGGTACTTCCGGTATTGGCACCGGTACCATTAATGATGTGAACTTCCGCAGGAAGGATAATAACCTGGACCTGCTGCTCACCTCTCAGCATCGTTTATCCAACGACATTAACCTTACAGCTGTAGCCGGCTATAACTATTACAGCTCCTGGAAAAATCAGCTCAATACCCGGGGCGATGGGTTAACCATTCCCGGTAACTTTAATATCTCCAATGCATCCTCTGTACAAACCATTGACCAAACCATCCGCAAAAAGCTGGTGGCCGGTTATGCAGATGTAAAGCTGGAATATAAACGCTGGTTATACCTGGAGCTCACCGGCCGTAATGAATGGACCTCCACGCTGGCCAAGGGAAAGAATGCTTTCTTCTATCCCTCCATAGGTTCCAGCCTGGTATTTACAGATGCCTTAAAGCTGAACAGCAAGCTGCTCAACTTTGGTAAGGTACGCTTTACGTATGCGCAGGTAGGTAATGATGCAGATCCTTATTCATTGCTTACCTATTACATACCTACTACCACCGGTGGCTGGATCCAGAGCAGCCTTAGCTTTCCCTTTAACGGGCAGCAGGGTTTAAGCTATAGCAGCGCCATTGGTAACAGTGAGCTGAAGCCGGAACGCATCAGCACATGGGAAGCCGGTGCGGAGCTGCACTTCTTTAACGACCGCACTATCCTGGATGCGGTGTATTACTATAACAGCAGTAAAGACCAGATCATACCCGTTTCCCTGCCTTACTCCACCGGTGCAGCCAGCACACTGGCCAATGCAGGTAATATTGTTAACCGCGGTATTGAAGCCTCTTTACAGCAGAACATCCTGAAGGAGAAGAATTTTTCGTGGAATGCCACGGTGCTGTTCACCAAGAACATTAGCCTGGTAAAATATATTAACAGCAGTATTTCCAACATCAGCTTAGGCGGCATCTGGATGGAAGCCCGCGGGCAGGCAGGCCAGCCCTATGGCGTATTTTATGGGATAGATGTAACAAAGGATGCAGCCGGTAAAGTGGTCATTGACGATAATCCGGCCAGCGCTAACTATGGCTATCCTTTAGTAAATACTTCATTCACAAAGATCGGCGATCCTAATCCCAATTTTAGCCTTGGACTGAAGAATGAATTTAAAGCAGGCGCATTCACTTTCTCTTTCCTGCTGGACGGGCGTTTTGGATTCGACATCTTTAATGCCCCCCGTTTGCAGATGGTGTTCAATGGGGTGGATGCTTCTACCGCCAACCGCGGACAAACCACGGTGTTTGAAGGCGTGAACAGTAAAGGTGCGCCCAACACCATACCGGTAGAACTGTCGCAGGCATGGTACCGCCGCACCTTCAGCATACAGGGTTTGTATGTGGAGCATGATCTGTACTGGGTGAAGCTGAAAGATGTGAACCTCACCTACAACCTGCCGGAAAGCTTATTACACCCCACGGGGATCTCTGCCGCCAGCGTAACCTTAACGGCGCGCAACTTTTTGCTCTCCACTAATTACACCGGTAGTGATCCGGACCTGGGTACCCGCAATGGGCTGTCCAACTTTTCCGGAATTGATTTCTGGACCACGCCTAACACCCACAGCCTGGGTGTAGCCCTAAACGTTACTTTTTAAAATTCAGAGTATGAACAAGCGCTTATACATAATATTGTTTTCGTTGTTGCTGTTATCAGCCTGCGATCTTACGGATACCAACATCAATCCGAATGCCTCCTCTGAAGTATCGGTAAGCGCCGTGCTGAGCGGCGCTGAAGTTACACTGGGATTTAACACAGGTGTGAATGCGGGGCTGATTGCCAACATTTACATACAACAGGTAGCCGGCGCCAATGGCGATGCTGCTTCCTTTGATAACTATACTACTTCCCCCAGTTATTTCAACAGTACCTGGCAGGGTTTTTATGCCGGTGTGCTGGATGAGCTGAAGATCATTAAAGCCACTGCAAAAGAAAAGCAGCTGCCTTATTACAGTGGTATTGCCCGCGTGCTCTCCGCTTATTCCTACGGCACGCTTACAGACCTCTTTGGGGATATTCCTTTTTCCGAATCACTGGGCGGCAATGTGATCACCAACCCGGTGTACGATAAGCAGGAAACAATTTACCCTGCCCTGCAGCTGGAGCTGGATTCCGCCATCCGCGAGCTTTCACAGCCGGCTACCGATAATAAAGGCGCCGTACCTTTTAATGATGATGTGATCTTTAAAGGCGATGTAAGTAAATGGATTGCTACTGCCTGGACGCTGAAAGCCCGCTATGCCATTCACCTCAGTAAGCTGGACCGTACAACGGCCGCACAACAGGTATTGGCTAGCCTGTATAATGGCAGCATATACCGCGGCATAGCAGATTATACGGCCGATGCGCAGGTGGTATTTGGGGCAGCCACAACCAATGCCAATCCTTTTTATCAGCAAAATACCAACCGTCCCGGGTGGATAGGATTAGGCGCTTCCTTTGTGAATTTATTGAATGGCAACAGTGTAACAGATGCCCCCACAAAAGAAGAGGGATTGTTTGTAGATCCGCGCCGTGCCGCTTTTGCCACCCAGTCACCGGCAGGCAGCAATAAATACCGGGGTAGCGCACCCGGCGTGCCAGGCGCATTTTCAGTAATAGGTAGTTACTATGGAAGTGCTACATCGCCGGTAGTGCTTACCAGCTTTACGGAAGCTAAATTTTTAGAGGCTGAGGCTCGCCTGGTATTAAACCCTGCTGACCCGCTGGCGCAAACTGCGCTGGAAGCAGCTGTAAAGGCCTCTTTTGCGAAAATAGCGCGGGCCGGCGATGCATATGCTACTCCGGAGAAACAGGCTGCTTATATAACGGCAAAGGCTACACTTACCGGAACGCCGGAAGCTAAGCTGGAAACCCTGATAACGCAGAAGTACATTGCGCTGTTCCTGCAGCCCGAAGTATGGAACGATTACCGCCGCACCGGTTACCCGGCCATTCCATTGGCAGCCAATGCTACCAGCAGCGCCAACCCGCAGGGCCAGATCCCGCGCCGGATCCCGTACCCGGGAAATGAGCAGTCGCTGAATAAGAATACTCCGGCCGGTTCCGGCTATCAAACACCCCGTCTTTGGTGGGATCATTAACACTATGCTTTCAAACACGCACACACTAACAACATGAGCTATTATAAAACACAATTATTCATCCTTACCCTGGTGCTTGGCTACCAGGCGCAGGCCCAGTATAGCCCGCAGCCTGCATTTAAAGGTGTGGCCGGTAAAACCCTGTCGGAAACACGTGCAGGTAATACCGCTTTTAATCCCGTAGCGCCCGCCGGTGCACCCAACATTGTTTATATTCTGCTGGATGATGTGGGTTTTGGCGCCAGCAGCGCTTTTGGCGGCTTAGTGGAAACCCCCGTATTCGATAGCCTGGCCAATAACGGCCTGCGTTATACGAACTTTCATACCACGGCCATTTGCTCTCCTACCCGTGCGTGCCTGCTTACGGGGCGCAATCATCACTCCGTAAATGTACCAACGGTAATAGATGCGGCCATAGATGCGCCGGGACATAATGGTTACATGCCTTTTGAAAAGGGCACCATTGCAGAAATAGCCCGTGAAAATGGTTATAACACTTTTGCAGTAGGTAAGTGGCATGTAACTCCCACGCCGGACCTTACGCCTGCAGGGCCTTTTAACCGCTGGCCTACCGGCCGTGGGTTTGATCATTTCTTTGGCTTTATGGCCGGGGAAACAGATCAGTACACCCCTATGCTCTGGGAAAACACGCAAAAAGTAGAACCGGACCTGCACGGGCAGCACCTGACAACCGTATTAGTAGATAAAGCCATTGAATATATTGCCGGTCAGCAATCCGCCGCCCCCAACAAACCCTTTTTCCTGTACCTGACGCCGGGCGCCACACACGGCCCCCACCAGGTAGAACGGAAGTGGATAGATAAGTACAAGGGCCGTTTTGACGCAGGTTGGGATCATTACCGGGAAGCGGTGCTGGCACGGCAAAAAAAGCTGGGCATTATCCCGGATAGTGTAACCCTTCCCGTTGGTAATACCGGTGTAAAGCCCTGGAATTCCCTTTCTCCCGTGGAAAAGAAAGTATTTGCGCGTTTCTTTGAAGCCTACGCGGGTTTCCTTTCCCACACGGATTATGAGATCGGGCGGCTGATCCATTATCTGAAAGACATTCACCAGCTGGATAATACGCTTATTGTATTAATGATAGGCGATAACGGCGCCAGTAAGGAAGGCGGCCTAACCGGCCATGTATATGGCATTAATGAGTACATAGATCAAAGCTTGTTTGAAGAAAAGTACGAAGACCGCATCCAGGAAATTGCACGCCGCTATAATGATATCGGCACCTCCCTTACCGGCCCCAATTACCCGGCCGGCTGGGCACAGGCCGCCAATACACCCTTCCGCTACCTGAAGCAGGATGCCAACAGCGAAGGTGGCACCCGCAACCCGCTGATCATTTTTTATCCAAAGAAGATCAAACAACCCGGTATCCGCACACAGTACACGCATGCGAACAGCATTACGCCTACAGCCATTGAAATTGCAGGTTTAAAAGTGCCGGAAACCATTAATGGTTACAAACAGGATAGCCTGGAAGGTGTTAGCCTGGCTTACACGCTGGAAAATGCGCAGGCGCCTTCCCGCCACCATACACAGTATTATGAGATCTCCGGCAGCCGCGCCATTTACCAGGATGGCTGGAAAGCAGAAGTATATCACCGTAACGGCACTTCCTTCAGCACCGATAAATGGGAGCTGTATAACGTAACCAACGATGTAAATGAACAGCATGACCTGGCCGCAACAGCACCTGCGAAATTAAAAGAGCTGCAGGCGCTGTTTGAAGTGCAGGCAGAAAAATATCATATTTATCCATTGTTAGGCGATACCACCCCGCGCCTGCAGGCACTCTTAACTAAAGGCCCCTTTGACACACAGCAACAGTCTGTCCTATATCCCGGTGTTACCCAGCTGCCTGCGCGGGCCGCGCCCTCCCTGTTCCAGCATTCCTTTAGCATCAGTGCAGAGGTGGAAATAAAAGATAACAGCACAGAAGGTATTCTGCTGGCTGCAGGCGGGCGTTTTACCGGGTTTAGCTTTTATGTGCAGGGCAATAAGCTGAAAATAGCGCATAATAACAATGGCAAGCTGGTGTACCTGGAAGCAGCGCAGCCATTGAAACCCGGTAAGGCTATACTGAAATATACCCTGCAATATACGCCTGCTAAAAAGCTGGTAGATCCTGCCGGTACAGAAGCGCTGTACATTAACGATGAGAAAGTAGCGGAGCGCAATATCACTAAAGCAGATGCCACTATTATGCCTTATGACGAAGGCGTGGATGTAGGGCTGGACAATGGTTCTGCCGTGGCGCCACAATACAAGGCGCCGTTTGCTTTCACCGGGGTATTACATAAAATTATTGTTGATCATCAAAAACCATAAAACTATGAATGTAGCAGACATTGCCCTGTTGGTAAAAAAAATAGCCGTGGGCATCTTCATATTCCTGCTACCGCTGCTTATTATAGCCGGCGGTATCTGGCTGGCATATAATCTTTTTAAATAATTGTTGAAGCGTAAAACTGAATTGTTATGAAAACAGCTCAAGACATTCAAAAAAGTATCTGGCGCGATGCTGCCATCAGCATATTCATTTATGCATTACCGGTAGTGCTGATGTTCGGCGCCTTTTACCTGACCAACACCCGGCCCTGGGAAACCCACGGGAATGGAACACTGCCGTTCCGCTTACCGCATTTCCTGGACATTGTTTTTGGAAACCTGCGCACCTGGGGCCTGCCCGCCATTATGCTGGTAGTGGGTGTTATTGAATTTTCCGTAGGCCTGTATGAGAACAAGTGGACCAAAAATGAACGCATACTGGATATTATATGTTTCATTGCTCCTAAAATAATATTACGGCCCGTTATTGCCTACTTTGGCTTAAAGTTCCTGCCTGTGCTGCTGCCCGGTGCGGCCAACGCTTTTGCCTGGATCCCTTTTGGCTGGGGTTTGCTGATCATAGCTGTTGCAGATGATCTTACCCAGTACTGGTATCACCGCATTCACCATCAGGTGCCCTGGCTGTGGCGTTTTCACCGTACGCACCATTCTGCGCCTTACATGGGTATGGCCATGACCAGCAGGCAGAATGTGCTGTACACGTTCTTCTTTTCACAGATCTATTTAACTACTACGCTTACTTACCTGGGATTAGGCTATCCCGCTTTGTTTGTGGGCGGTATTAAATCGCTGATCACTACCGGGGCGCATTCCAGCCTCCGCTGGGATAAACCCTTCTATACCATTAAATGGCTGAACCCTATTGCCTGGGTTATGGAGCGGCTCATATCCACACCGGCCACGCACCACGCGCACCATGCAGATACAACAGATGATGGTATAGGTAATTATAAAGGCAACTTCGGGAATATGTTTTTCCTGTGGGATATTATTTTTGGTACCGGCATTATAACCCGCCAGTATCCTGCATCCTACGGTATTAAACACTATAAGCAGGAGGAATGGTATGCGCAGTTCCTGTGGCCTGTTTTTAAATCCAGGAAAGAGGGCAGTGAGCTCTCTGCCAACGGTCCAATGGTGGGAGATGAGGTGGTGGAAAAACCGGAAGCTATTACCAAGGAGCTGCCACAAGCTGGTGTAGCTGTGCATACAGCGTAAAGAATGTAAAATCATAAATGCAAAATTTAAAACCGGCGAAGGAGGTTCATAGAGACCATTTAAAAGACTTTATGAACGGGATAAATGTAAAAGTTGAATGCAATGAATCGCTGCATTCAACTTTTACATTTATCATTTAATATTTTACATTTTACATTTTTCACGCCGGCCGGTAGATGTGCACCACAGTACCAGCCTTAAATGCAACATGTTCCACAAGCTGCAGATCCGTGGGTTGAGGCAGTTTAGAAAATACAGGCATACCGGTACCCAGCACTACCGGGTGTATTACCAGGCGGTATTCATCAATTAAACCGGTGGCTGCCAGGCTTTGCACAAAACTGGCGCCGCCCTGTGCCAGTAAGTCTTTTCCCGGTTGTAGCTTCAGCTTTTTAATTTCTTCAGCCAGGTCGCCGTTAGCTATCTGCGCTTCAGCCCAGGTGTGTGCATCCGGTGAAACATAAGTATCTTTCAAACCCGCTGTGTTTAGCCCTTTGGCCTGCAGGTCAAGCTTATCCTTACTTGTGAATACTACTTTGGGAATAGCGTTCATAGGCGCTGCTAAAGCATCCTGGGAAAAAGGCCAGTGGGATGCCATTGTATAAAAAGTGCGGCTGCCCATAACATGAAGGCCCGCCTGCCATAGCGTGTCCACTAACCAGGTGGCGCCTTCTTCGCTCCTGCTTTTTGCAATCCAGCTCATTTCCCCGTTAGGTCCCGCCATAAAGCCATCAACAGACATAGACACTTTCAGTATTAGCTTTCTCATATGTTTCGTTTTTTTTACAAAGCTATGGATTGCCTATACCATGCAGGCGGGGCGAAACCGACTAATCAGGGGGGCAGAAGCGCACTTATTTCACTGCGGCATATTCCAGCAACACTACGCCGGATTTGTGAGCGCTGCTGTTTATTAAACTAAGCCCTACGCGGTTCTTAAAGCCGGAAAAAAGCGCTTTGCCTTCGCCCAGCAGTATAGGGTGTACGGCCAGCCGGTATACATCTACTAAACCCTGCTCTATAAACGTTGTAATAAGTTTACCACCGCCGTATAACCAGATGTCTTTACCCGGCTGCTGCTTGATGGCAGCTACCTGCTCTGCAATGTTACCCTGAATATAAGTGGCTTTACCATCCTCTTTCGGGTGGTGGGAGAACACGTACTTCTTTTTGCTGTGCACTGTTTGCCACAACTGTTGTTCCGCCGCCGCAGCATTACTGTCCGGCTGGAACTGCCCCCACAGATCATAGCTTACACGGCCGTAAAAAATGGTGTCAATACTTTTCAGGAAAGCGCCAAACCCGGATTCCCCGTCCATAATGTCACCATCAAAAATACACCAGTCAATTTCCCCGTTGGGGCCTTCAATAAAACCGTCTAAGGTAACTGCTAAGTCCAGTACAATCTTTCTCATGGTTTACGTATTTTAATATAGGTTGAAGAGGGGAAGTTAAAAACTCTTGCCAGGAATAACAAAAAGTTGTCACAAAACAGGTGGCTACGCTGTCTTACTTTTGTACCAATGCAGTAATTAAATTATGGACTACAGGGCAGCAACTTTTCTTGAATACAAAAACCTGCTGTTTTCCATTGCCTATAACATGCTGGGCAATGTGGATGCAGCAGAGGACCTGGTGCAGGACACCTTCCTGAAATGGATGGAAATGCCGGTGGAAGACGTGCGCCACCGCAAAGCCTACCTGGTAAAAATGATCACCAATAAAAGCATTAATTACCTGCATAGCGCACGCCTGAAAAGGGAAGAATACATTGGCATCTGGCTGCCGGAACCGCTGCAGCAGTATGCCACGCACCCTGCTTACCGGCAGGTGGAAATGTACCATGCATTGTCTATTGGAATGATGGTGCTGCTGGAAAAGCTCACCCCGAAGGAAAGGGCCATCTTCCTGTTAAAAGAAGTATTTGCCTACGACTATTATGAGCTGGCAGAGATCTTTGACAGATCGGAAGACAACTGCCGGCAGATCCTGAAACGCGCCAAAGATAACCTGGGCAAAGAAACCCGCCGTTTTGAAGTAGATATCAAAGCCCATGAAAAAATACTGCAGAATTTTTTGCTGGCCGCTTCAGAAGGCAAAGTAGAAGAGCTGGTGCAGCTGCTGAAAGAAGATATTACCCTGTTTGCCGATGGTGGCGGCACCGTAACTGCGCTTAACCGCAAACGGCTTAGCGCTCCCTTGAATCCTATTTACGGTAAGGAAAATGTGATCCGGCTGCTGAAAGGCGTAGTACCGGTATACTACCGCGATATGCCGGAAATAAGCCGGGAAATTACCCTGGCCAATGGCTTGCCTTCTATTATTTCCTATTCCGGTACATCGGCCGTAAGCATTGTATCTATTGAGCTGGAAGGAGAGCAGATCAAAAACATCTATATACAAACTAACCCGGAAAAGCTGAAACGTTTTACGAAGCTGTCACAGGATGAATAGCTGCGCTGTCCTATGTATAAACAGTACATCATGAAAAAGGACAAGATTATTTACTGGGCCACCACCGGCATCATTTGCACCGTAATGGTATACAGCGTTATTAATTTTAATCTCAAAGCTCCTATAGGACCGGAAGTATACCGCACAGAAGGTCCTTTCAAACATTTAGGCCTGCCGGATTATATGCGGATAGAGCTTTCCATTGCCAAAGCATTAGGGGTGCTGGCCTTACTGATCCCCGGCATACCGGTTAAGGCAAAAGAGTTTGCCTACGCAGGTTTTGCCATTACGCTGGCCTCCGCTGCTATTGCGCATTTCTCTGTGGGCGATGGTATTATCTTCATTATTGATCCGCTCATCTTCCTGTGCATTTTAACAGTTTCCTATACGTATTTCCGGAAGCTGAAAAGTAAGCCGGCTGTAACAGAACAGCCGGCCCATGCTCAAAGATCTGTAATGGCGTAATAAGCTTTTTTAGGTCTTAAGCTGCTATCAAACAACAAAGGATAATTCTTTTTTCCTTTGGCAGAAGGGGTGCGGTCTAACCAGGTGTATTTGTCAGATACGTTCCAGAAAGTAACACCGGTGAGCACCCCTTTGTACTGCCTGAACACCTTGAACACAGCGGTGTATTGCGCCGCCTGCTGTTGTTCCAGCTGCGGTGTATATACATCCGGCTGCGCCAGCCATGCACTGTCGCGCTGTGATTGTGGCGGCAGTACGGATATATCCAGCTCTGTGATCTGCACCTGCAGGCCCAGGGAGCGGAAACGTTCTATAGAGGTAATCAGCTCTTTTTGCGTAGGGTCTGTAAGGTTCCAGTGCGCCTGTAATCCTACGCCCTGTACCGGCACTTTTTTGTCCAGCAATGTTTTCAGCAACCGGTAAATGCGTTCTCTTTTTTCAGGATGTTCCGTATTATAATCGTTGTAAAACAGGATGGCGTCCGGGTCGGCTTCATGTGCGTATATAAAAGCCTTTTCAATAAATTCTTCTCCGCAGATCCGGTACCAGGGAGAATTGCGTAAGAACTGGGTACTATCATCCGAAACAGCTTCATTCACCACATCCCAGGCATATATTTTACTCTTATAGCGTTGCATTACAGTAAAAATGTGATCCTTCAGCCGTTGTAATAACACTTTTTTACTAACGGAGGTACCGTTCCTGTCAACAAACAGCCAGGCCGGTGTTTGCTGGTGCCAGCAAAGTGTATGGCCCCGCACTTTCAGGTGATGTCTCTGCGCAAAATTGATAATAGTATCTGCCCCGTCCCAGTTATAACGCTGCTCCTCCGGATGTACCGGGCCAAATTTCAAAACGTTTTCCGTAGTAAGGCTGTTAAACTGTTGAAGGATCAGGGTAGTATCAGCGCCGGTTATATTACGGGGCGATACGGATACGCCTATTGGAAAATAATCGCTATAATAATCTTTTAACCCCTTTGTTGCTGCAGCAGTTGGTTTTACAGCTCCGTATTGCAGGGTGTTATAATCCTGTGCGCTTACCTGCAGGTTGCATAGCAGGGCGATAGTAACAGTTAAAAGGTGTTTCATCAATAACAGTGTTTTATGTAATGGCACTATTCTTTTGGCGTACAATTTTCGGTATTGGGAACAGGCGTTTACCGCCTGCTCATCTATGCATCTGGTTTCTTATTCACCTGCTCCCGGAAAGTTTTAGGCGTTTGCTGGCTGCGTGACTTAAATACCGTTGAAAAATATGCCGGCGATGAAAAGCCGCAGGCATAGGCAATTTCCGAAACCGACTGCTGGGAATTTACCAGCAGGTATTTGGCTTTTTTAATGCGGGTATCCAGTATATAATCATTCACATTACAGTTCAGCAGCTGCTTCACCCTGCGGTACAGCTGCATTTTGGAAATGGACAGCTGCTGGCAAATATCATCTACCCCAAATTGATCATTGCCCAGGTTATTTTCAACAATAGCTGTGAAATCATTTACAAACTTGCGGTCTGGTTTATTGGACTGAGGCGTATGCACCCGGGTTTCCGGCTCCGCAATGTAATGGTCTTTGAGCAGGGCGCGGTTATTCAATATGCTGCTGATATTCTCTGCCAGGTATTGCAGGTTAAAGGGTTTGCTGATGTAGGCATCTGCATTGTGCTGCATGCCTTTTATGCGCTGCTCCTCACTGCTGTTGGCACTGAGCAGTATAACGGGTATGTGCGAGGTGCGGATGTCTTTTTTCAAGGTTTCCAGCACCTGTATGCCATCCATCTCCGGCATCATAATATCGCAGAGGATCAGGTCGGGGATGTGCTGAAAGGCCAGCTGCAAACCATCGGCACCATTGGCTGCATGAAAAACTTCGTATAGCCCGCCCAGGTAGCTTGCCAGGAAGCTGTTCAGGTCCGGGTGGTCTTCAATGATCAATATAGAGTGCAGATGTTCACCGGTGTTAGTGGCAGCCGGCAGCTGCTCTTCCGGTTCTTCCAGGTAATTGAACAGGGAATGGTTCAGCACATTCATGCTTTCTGCTTCCTGCTGGATCTCTTCCGGCTCAAAAGGCGCGCTGCTGGCAGGCAACGTAAGGGTAAAGGTGGTGCCGGCGCCTTTAGCGCTTTTTAAGCTAATGGTGCCATGGTGCAATGCAATGATCTCCCGGCTCAGCGCCAGCCCTATACCTGTGCCTTTATGCGCGGTTTCCCGGCTTTGGTAAAATAGCTCAAAAGCATGCGCCAGCGTGGCTTCGTCCATACCGGCGCCATTATCTTCAATGCGGATGATCACTTCTCCGGCCTGCTCCGGTTTTTCCAGGTAGATATGCACCTTACCATAATCGCTGGTGAATTTAAAAGCATTGGAAAGCAGGTTGTAGAGCACGCGGTCAAACAAGTACTGGTCAAACCAGGCTTTAATGCCCGGCTGGCGGTTAATGAGGCGGAAGTCAATATGTTTTTTTACCGCAATGCTTTTATAGGCGTCCATAATATCCATCATAAAAACCTGCAGGTCCTGCTCTGCTACTTTTAACTGCAGCTTGCCGCTTTCAATACGGCGGAATTCCAGCAGCTGGTTCACCAGCCGCATTAACCGTATCACGTTGCGGTGCATCAGCTCCAGCTGGTGCTTTTGTGTGGCGGAAAGCTGCCGCCCGCCCATCAGGCTTTCCAGCGGCGCCTGTATCAATGTCAGCGGTGTGCGGAACTCGTGAGATACATTGGTGAAAAAAGCAAACTTCGCTTCAGTGGCTTCCTGCGCTTTGGCCGTCATTTCCACTAAGCGGTCGCGCTGCTGTAGTATCTCATCCCGCTGCTGTTTCAGCTGGTGGTTAATACGCCGGTTGGTGCGCAGTATAAAGAATAGCACAATGCCCAGTAAAAAGGCAATGCACAGAGTAGTAGCTACAATGCGCAGCAGGTGCTGCTGGTCCTGGTACAGGGAGCGCTGTTCCTGCAACAGCGACTGCTGTTTTTCTATTTCGTGGTGCTGCGCCTGGATCTTATCTATCTGTAAGCGCATCAGCTTTACATTGCTGCTGTCTATCAGCACGGTTTGCAGTAATGTGCTGCGGGGCACTTTTTTGCCGGCTAAAATATCGGCTGCCATGCTAATGGCCTCTTTACCACCGCTGGGGTACAGCAGGGATGCGCTTAAGATCCTGCGGGATACCAGGTCAATACCAGCATCCGGGTAGGGCGATGCATCCACGCCAATAAACCGGGTGCTGCTGAATCCCTTTGCCCTGCAATAACGGTACATGCTATACGCCATTACATCATTCTGGGCAAATACTACATCGGCCTGCCGCAGGGCGGAATCATGCTGCGCGGCGGCAGCCTGCGTTTTATCGGCCACCCAGCTGCCTTCCAGCGTGGCTATCAGGTGCAGGCCGGGATAGTGCAGCAGCGCATCATGAAAACCCTGGTGCCTTTCTATGGTGGGGGAGGATCCTCTTAACCCGGTTACTTCTATAATACGGCCTTTGCCGCCCAGCTGCCCGGCAATATATTCTGCCGCCAGCTTACCTATATTATAATTGTCGCCGCCAATGTAAGCGGTGAAGGAATCGGTGGCTGCTTTGCGGTCCAGGATAATTACCGGGATACCTTTATTATATACTTCAGCGATCACCGGCGCCAGGGGAGTAGCTTCATTGGGGGATACCAGCAGGATATCCATTTTTTGCGCCAGCAGCTCACGGATCTGCTGCACCTGCCGTTTGCTGTCGCTTTCCGCATCCTTATATAATAACTGCATTTCCGGATGGTAGAAAAGTTCCCTTTTCATTTCCGTGAGCATGTTCCGGCGCCAGTCGTCGTTACCGGTACATTGGGAAAACCCGATGCGGTATTTCGGCGCGGTTTCCTGCCGGCAGCCAATGCCGCATAACAGCCCCCATAAACAGCAAAAAAACAGGAATGTTCTTAACATGACGTATAACGTGGCGGGTGATCCAAGATGGCAACCTGGTGCTAATTTCTAAAAACAATGATACAAAATTGAAAAACTCTCCATGATAATATTTTTACGGGAATTTATAATTACCTGATTATTAACAGTAACTGCAATATTAACCCCTGTTACAATTTCAAAAACATTGGAAGCTATCCTGTAATGCCGCCGCCTGGGAAAAGGGCTAGGTTTGAAGCATTAACAGGATCTGCGTTATGAAACCAGACAGGCTGATTTCTTCTTCCACGGGAAAAAAGCAGGTAAGGTTCCCATCCTGCCTTAAAATAAAAACAACCAAAAGGATGAATAGCAACATTGTTTTTTTCTGGGCCTTTGTAGTAGCACTGGGCGGTTTTTTATTCGGATTTGATACAGCGGTGATCTCCGGGGCTGAGCAGGATATTCAGCAATACTGGCATTTATCGGAAATGCAGCACGGCTTTACCGTATCCATTGCCTTAATAGGTACGGTGCTGGGCGCCTTGGGTGGCAGCATCCCTTCTGATAAGCTGGGCCGCCGGGCTACCCTATTGCTGGTAGCAATCGTGTACCTGGTTTCGGCGGTAGGTACGGCCATGGCTACCAACTGGTACCTGTTCCTGCTATGCCGTTTTGTAGGCGGGCTGGGAGTAGGCGCATCTTCCGTAACAGCGCCGGTATATATTTCAGAAGTATCGCCCGCGCAGTACCGCGGCCGCATGGTAGCGCTGTTCCAGTTCAACGTGGTATTTGGCATCCTGGTATCTTATTTATCCAATTACCTCATTGGCGGGCAGGGCGGGGAAAATGCCTGGCGGCTGATGTTGGGCATACAGGCTTTTCCTGCAGCACTGTTCCTGCTGTTGCTGCGCTGGGTGCCGGAAAGCCCGCGCTGGTTATTACTACAGGGTAAAGAGCAGGCTGCGGCCGTGAAAACCCTGCAGATCATTAACCCTGCCGGTTATGAGCAGGATATGATTACCATCCGGCAATCGCAGCAGGCAGTGGCTGGTGCGCCCAAAGAAAAGCTGCTCTCCGGCAAATACCGTACGCCCATTATGCTGGCCGTATTGTTTGCCATGTTTAACCAGGTATCCGGCATCAATGCCATCATATATTATGCGCCCCGCATTTTTGAAATGTCTGGCTTAGGCGCGGGATCGTCCTTATTATCAACAGTGGGTATCGGCATCGTGAATTTCATTTTCACGTTAACCGCTATACGTTTTATTGACCGCATAGGCCGCAGGCAGCTCATGCTCATTGGCACGGTGGGCCTGATTGCAACCCTGGGGCTGGTAGCCATTTCCTTTTACCGGCATACCGGCGGCATTGCAGTGGTGTCCTACCTGCTTATTTACATTGCCTTTTTTGCCTTTTCACAGGGTGCGGTTATCTGGGTATTTATTTCAGAGATCTTCCCGAACCAGGTACGCGCCAAAGGACAAACCCTGGGCAGCTTTACGCACTGGATCATGGCGGCGGTGATCGCCTTCACCTTTCCTTACCTGGCCAGCCATATAGGCGGCGGGCACATTTTCCTTTTCTTCTGTTTGATGATGGTGCTGCAATTATTATTTGTATGGAAATGGATGCCGGAAACCAAAGGCCAAACCCTGGAACAGATAGAAGTAAGCATGGTAGTGCATTAACGGAACCTTTAAAACTACAACCTTATGATAAAGCACAATATTGTTTGCCTGGGAGAAATACTGTGGGATGTGTTGCCGGATAAAGAGCTGCCCGGCGGTGCGCCGCTGAACGTGGCTTACCACCTGCAAAAGCTGTCGCAGCAGGTGGCCATGGTATCCCGCATTGGGAACGATGATCATGGCAAACGCCTGCTGCAGCTCATGGAAAAAATGCAGCTAAGCACTGCCTATGTGCAGCAGGATAGCACTTATGCCACCGGTAAGGTAAATGCCTGGATGGATGCGCAGAACGATATGCAGTACGAGATCCTGTATCCCGTGGCCTGGGATCATATCAGCTGGAATGCGCAGCTGGAAAGCCTTTTACAGCATCCATACCTGCAATATGTAGTATTCGGCAGCCTCATGGCGCGGCATGCAGCTTCCCGCGAAACATTGGGTAAGGCCCTGCAAACAAAAGCCCGGAAAGTGCTGGACATTAACCTGCGCGCACCCTGGTACACACCCGAAACGCTGGAATGGCTGCTGCAGCATTGCCAGCTGCTGAAGCTGAATGTAGCGGAGCTGCAGCTGATCAGCGCCTGGTACGGCAGCTATGATAATAATGAAGCACGTATAACGGCGCTGGCTGCACGCTTTAATATAGATACCATTATTGTAACGCTGGGTAGCAAAGGCTGTATGGGATATATACAGCAGCAGTTCTACTACCAGGAGGTGCAGCCGGTAACCGTGGCCGATACCATCGGCAGCGGCGATGCTTTCCTGGCGGGCTTTCTCAGCTGCCAGCTCAATAATTGCACACCCGCCTACAGCCTGGCCTATGCCAATGCATTGGGTGCGCTGGTAGCATCGCGGCCAGGTGGCTGCCCGGCATATGATCCGGCGGAAATAACAGCACTGCTTAAAATTCCACAATACAGCTTATAACTATCGCCAGGGACAATCACAAAACAACTGTTTACAATCACACAAATTCCCATTATGAAAAAGTTGTTATACTTAACATCATTGCTGTTATGCAGCCTCTGGGGGCTTGCACAACAGCGCGTCATCACCGGTACGGTTACCGGCAAACAAGGGGGCATACCCTTACCCGGAGTAACCGTGCAGGCAGGCAACCGCAATACCATCACCAATGCCAATGGTAACTTTACCATACAGGCGGCACCGGATGAGGTGCTGAACTTTTCCTACATAGGCATGAAGCCTGTTTCGCAAAAAGCAGGGGAAGGCAGCGCTGCCTTGTCTATTCAAATGGAAGAAAATGCTACGGACCTTAACCAGGTAATTGTAACCGGCTATCAAACACAGAAAAAGGCAGATCTTACCGGAGCGGTATCCGTAGTGGATGTAAAAGAGATCAAGGATATTCCGTTGGGCAATCCGGTGAAAGCTTTACAGGGCCGCGTTCCCGGTGTATTCATCACCACCACCGGCGATCCTAACAGCAGCGCCACCGTACGTATACGCGGTATAGGCACCCTGGGTAATAATGATCCGCTGTATGTAATAGATGGTATTCCTACTAAAAGAGGGCTGCAGGAGCTGAACCAGAGCGACATTGAATCCATCCAGGTATTGAAAGACGCTTCTGCTGCCACTATCTATGGTTCGCGTGCAGCCAATGGCGTTATTATTGTTACTACCAAAAGAGCCAAAAAAGGTTATAGCCGTATTACGGTAGATGGCTCTTCCTCTTTACAGTATTACAGCACAAAGCTAAAAACGCTGAATACAGATGGCCGTGGCCGCGCCTACTGGCAGGCTGCGGTGAATGACCATGTGGATCCCAACAACAACCAGATCTACCAGTATGACTGGAACGGCGATTACAATAACCCGGTGCTGAATAAAATAAACCTGCCGGAATTTATTGACGCCGCTAAAACCATGCGCCCGGCAGATACCTACTGGTACGACCAGATCGCTCAAACATCCCTGTTGCAGAATTATAACATCTCTGTTGCCAACGGCAGTGAAAGGGGTAACTCTTTTTTCTCTGTAGGCATGTACAACAATAAAGGCATTGTAAAAGCCACGAACCAGCAAAAGCTCACTGCACGCTTTAATACGGATTATTCATTTTTTAACGGCCGCCTGAAAATAGGAGAGAACCTTTCCGCATCCTATATAAAAGATGCGCTGGTGCCTTCATCCGACATCTTGTTCACCGCGCTGGTACAACAGCCGGTAGTACCCATACATACCGTGGATGGCGGCTGGGGCGGCCCTGCACCCGGCATGACGGACCGGCAGAATCCTGTACGCCTGATCGAAGATAACCGGCAGAACAAAAGCAACTTTTACCGCATTTTCGGTAATGCTTACGCCGACCTGGAAATTATTCCCAACCTGCATTTTAAAAGCAGCTATGGGATAGATTATAATGGTACTTACCAGCGTACCCTGCGCAAATCCTACACCTCCGGTTTCCTGTCAGATAAAACGAATTTTTCCCAAACCTCGCAGGACTATAACGGTAACTGGGTATGGCAAAATACCCTTACCTACGATGTAACGCTGCAAAAACATCACATTGACTTCTTGCTGGGCGAAGAGCAGATCAAATACATGGCGCAGAATTTTTACGCCAGCCGTCAGGGTTATGCGCTGGAAAATATTGACTATTCCTATCTGAACGCAGGCTCCACCAACAAGGATAACGGCGGTACCGGCAGCGGGTATACGTTGTTGTCCTACTTTGGTAAGGTCAACTATTCTTATGATAACAGGTACCTGGCCTCTGTTACACTGCGCCGCGACGGGTCTTCCCGTTTTGGGAAAGAGAACCGCTTTGGTATGTTCCCCGCCGTATCACTGGGCTGGCGTGTGAGCGAAGAAAATTTCATTAAGAATAATGTGGCTTTCATCTCTGACTTGAAGCTGCGTTATGGCTGGGGTAAAACCGGCAACCAGGAAATTGCCAATAATGCCACCAACACTTTATACTCCGCTATTTATGGTATAGATCCTACCTGGGATTTTGATAGTGGCAGCGCGTATGACCTTGGCGGCGCGGGCTCCGGGCAGCTGCCATCCGGCTATACATTGATACAGCAGGGCAATCCCGCGCTGAAATGGGAAAGCACGGTACAGTCAAACTTCGGGCTGGACTTTGGTTTGTTCGATAACCGCCTCAGTGGTTCCGTGGATTATTTTATTAAGAAAACATCCGACATCCTCATTAGCCCGGCTTATCTGGCGGTGATAGGGGAGGGTGGTACCAAGTTCGTGAACGGCGCTTCTATGCAGAACAAGGGTCTGGAAGTATTGTTGTCTTATAACGGCAACATAGCACCGGGGCTGGCTTTAACGGTTACCGGCAACGTAGCCACCTATCGCAATAAAATTACAAAGCTGCCGGCAGAGGTGCTTACTTCTTACCCCGGCAACGGGCAGGATAAAACCATCCTGGGACGTTCCATTAATTCCACTTTCGGTTACATAGCGGATGGCCTGTTCCGCTCCCAGAAAGAGGTGGATGATTATGCCGACCAAATAGGCAAGGGCCTGGGCCGCATCCGCTATAAAGACCTGAATGGCGATGGTGTGGTGGATGATAAGGACCGCAACTACATTGGTAAAGGCGATCCTGATTTTACCTATGGCCTGAATGTGTCTTTAGAGTACAAGCATTTTGACCTTACCTTTTTTCTGCAGGGTGTACAGGGCATACAGGTGCATAACACTTTTAAAACCTACACCGACTTTGCCTCCATATGGCCGGGTACTAACTGGGGCGCACGCACGCTGGATGCCTGGACCCCCCAGCATGCAGATGCTTCTATACCTGCTTTAACGCTGGTAGACCGTAATAACGAGAACCGCACCTCCACCTACTTCCTGGAATCCGGTTCTTACCTGAAGCTCCGGAACCTGCAGGTAGGATACAGTTTCCAGCATTTTTTCAGCAAGCGTTTACAAACGGCCAGGGTATATGTACAGGGCAGTAATTTGTTCACTATAAAGAGCAAGTCTTTCACTGCTACTGATCCTGAAAACCCGAACAATGCCTACCCCATTCCGGTAATTGGCACCGTAGGTTTAAACCTGTCCTTTTAAACTATTAAACACAGCAACATGAAGTACCTTCAATATATAATTATAGGCAGCTGCCTGCTGCTGGGCGCCTGCAGCAAGTTCCTGGATCAAACGCCGCAGGCCGTAATTTCCGGCGATGACCTGAATACGCCGGAGAACCTGGAAAAGATGGTGGTGGCTGCTTATGCCGGTTTAGGGAATGATCACTATACTGCGCCTTATTCCAGCATGTGGCCATATGGCAACATTCGCAGTGGCGATGCATATAAAGGTGGCGACGGCGCCGGTGATATCAGCGATTTTCATTTTTATGAAACTTTTTCTCTGAACCGGGTAGATAATGGCTCGTCTGACCTGTTGTGGTTCCGTTTATACGTGTGCATAGGCCGGGCTAATGATGCGCTGGGCCGCCTGAATACCGCTACAGATGACGCTTTTCCCAATAAAGCCATCCGCCAGGCAGAAATGAAATTTCTCCGCGGCCACTTTTACTTTTTACTAAAAATACTTTTCAAGCATGTGCCTTATATAGATGAGACCATGCCCAAGGCAAACTATGATAGCATCTCCAACCGCGTATACACCGACCAGGAGCTATGGGGAAAGATCATATCCGACTTCACTTTTGCAGCAGCTAATTTACCGGCAACGCAGCCTGAAACAGGCCGTCCCAATAAGTTTGCCGCTAAGGCATACCTGGCTAAAACCCTTTTGTATGCAGCCTATAAGCAGGATGAGAGTAATAATGTTACCGGCATTGACGCTGCTATGTTACAGCAGGTAAATGCGCTTTGCGATGAAGTGATGGCATCCGGTAAATACCAGCTGGCAGCAGATTTTGCCAATAACTTTCTATCAAAGAATGAGAACGGTCCTGAATCTGTTTTTGCCATTCAATATTCCAAGGACGATGGCACACCCAAGGGCCGCCTGGATTACGGCCATGCGCTGGATTATCCCATGAACCAGGATTATGGGTGCTGCGGCTTTCACTCTCCGAGCTATAACCTGGTGAATGCCTTTAAGACAGATAACTTTGGTTTGCCCATGTTCAACACGTTTAACAACATTAACATTACAAAGGAAAGTGATTTCCATACCCTCACCTTTGATCCGCGTTTAGACCATACCGTAGCCATTCCGGGGCATCCTTATAAATACGATCCAACCTTCATTTACCAGCGCTCCTGGGCGCGTGCGCCGGAAGTGTATGGCAGCTACCTGAGCCTGAAAGAAGCGGTGTTACCTGATGATCCTGCCTTTCAGAAGGTGCCGCCTTTTATGTCCAGCTCCAAGAACTGGGAGCTGATCCGTTATGCCGATGTGCTGCTGTTTAAAGCAGAAGCCTTGATAGAGCTGGGCCGACAAAACGAAGCTTTACCTTTGATCAACAGTATACGTCAAAGAGCAGCCGCCAGCACCAGCCTGTTAAAACAAACCAACGGTGGCTTTACCTCCAATTACAAAATGGGCATTTATCAGCCGGGTATTAACTGCACCTGGACGCAGGACTTTGCCCGCCAGGCCATGCGCTGGGAGCGGCGTTTGGAGTTTGCCATGGAAGGCTACCGTTTTTTTGACCTGGTACGCTGGGGCATTGCAGCAGAATACCTAAACGCTTATTTTACCAGCGAAAAAACACGTAGCGCCCACCTCAATGACGCTCTCTTCAAAAAAGGCCGCGACGAATATTTGCCTATACCGCTGAACCAGATTAACTTCAGCAAAGGCTTATACAAACAAAACACCGGCTGGTAAGCCAACAACGATGTACACGATATACCATAAAGTATGTGCCAAAGCATAACAAAAATATATCGTAAAGTAGCTGGAAAATATGTCAGAAGGCATATCAAAGCATGCTAAAAAGCACATCAAACAGCACGTCAAAAACATATCAAACGCAAAAAAACAAAACATCATAAAACACTGTGCAGCTCAAAGCTCAAAAGCCCGGCACCACAGTAGCAAAAAAGCTTAATCAATGTACCACACCGCAACCGGGCGGTAACCGGTTGCGGGCCCCTTTTTGGTTCCTTTTTGGGGAAGCAAAAAGGAACAGAAAAAAAGGAATAGAAAAAAAGAAATTTATGATAAAAAAAACGCTTTTCACATGCCTCGCAGCAGCGCTCCTGCCAGCCCTGCTGCAGGCGCAGGACGCCACCACGCCTACACCTCAATGGCGCCCGGTGTACCACTTCACACCCGCTAAGAACTGGACCAACGATCCCAATGGATTGATCTACCTGGATGGCGTATACCACCTGTATTACCAGCACAATCCCTTTGAGAATAAGTGGGGGCATATGAGCTGGGGCCATGCTACCAGCAAAGACCTGCTGCACTGGAAACATTTACCGGTAGCCATTCCTGAAATGGAAAGCAAGGATACCACCACCTGGATCTTTTCCGGCTCCGCCGTATTGGATAAGCAGAACAGCAGCGGTTTTGGTAAGAATGGCAAAGCGCCTATTGTAGCAATCTATACCGCAGATCAGCCTAAACAGCAAAAGGAATCGCAGTTCATTGCCTATAGTAACGACGGCGGGCTAACCTACACCCAGTATGCCGGCAACCCGGTGGTGGATATTAATAAAAAGGATTTCCGCGACCCCAGTGTGATCTGGCTGGAAGACCAGCACAAATGGCTGATGACCGTAGCCGTACCTGCAGAACATAAGGTACAGTTCTATAGCTCTGCTAACCTGAAGAACTGGGAGCTGCTGAGTGAATTTGGCGGCCAGGGCGATACGCGCAAGATCTGGGAGTGCCCTTCGTTAACGCCGCTCGATGTAGATGGCGATCCTGCAAAAAAGAAATGGCTGCTCATGGTATCATCCGGTAACCCGGATGCCGCCACCGGTATGCAATACTTCATTGGTGATTTTGATGGAAAAACATTTACCAATAACAACCCTGCAGAAAGCCAGCTGTTCGTGGATTATGGCAAAACCTTTTATGCTGCTATCCCTTACAATCACCTGCCGGAGGGGCGTCAGACCATGATAGGCTGGCTCATGCCTTTTGAAACCGCCACTTTTCCCTGGCGGGGGCAAATGTCAATCCCCCGGGACCTGTTGTTAAAAACAACGCCGGCGGGTATACGTTTATTTCAGCAGCCATCAGCAGTGCTGAATGCTTCGCTGGATAAATTACCGGCTTCAAAAAAGCTGTCCAAAAAGAATGTTACTATCAATAGCCAGGAGCTGCCTTTAAATACGGCAAATAGCTTTAACACTAACACCAACTGGATAGAGGTAGCGTTCACACCCGGCACTGCAACAGATTTTGGCCTGAAGATAGCGCAGCAAACCGGCGGTACGGAAACGGTGCTGGGTTATAGCACCCAAAGCCATGAGCTGTATCTGGCAAATATGAAGGAAGGTAAGGTTAGCGGCGATGTACAAAAGTTACCGGTACAACCGGTGAACAATAAAATAAAATTGCAGGTGCTGTTTGATAAATCATCCCTGGAAGTATTTGTGAATGATGGAGAGCAGGTGCTTACTACCTTGCTCTTTCCCGCGCCGGGCGCCACTGGTTTTGCAGTTTTTGCAAAAGAGGGGAGTGTGGAGCTGAATGAGTTGAAGGTGTGGGATTTGGATAAGTAAGAGAAGAAGTATAATAGTATGAGGGTGTCTCAATTACCTTTGAGACACCCTCTTCCCATTTTTTGTGCCCGGTAGTGGTAAATTATCGAACCGGAATTGCTTCAGTATTTAGTTAACTACCGGAAAATTTCCTCCATCGATAACCAGATTTGCACCGGTGATATAGGAGGCGGCGGGTGAAACAAGGAAGTAGATCAGTTCAGCCGTTTCTTCCGGGGCGGCCATTCTTCCCAGCGGTACGTTGCCAACTCTTTCGAAAAGCTTTTTAGTCATTTCCTCTACAGTAATACCTGCCTGTTTTGCATAATCTTCCAGAAACGCGGTCATAGCTTCCGTTTTATTTAACCCGGGAGATACGGTTACTACTCTTATGCCTTTACCGGCTACTTCTGTAGCCAATGCTTTGCTATAGGTGTTCAATGCCGATTTTGCGGCACTATAAGCCATGGTGGATTCCCAGATGGGAAACTGACTGCTGGTAGAGGATATGTGAATGATCACACCGCTTTTCTGCTCCAGCATTTTTGGCAGTAATGCCCTATCCAGGCGAACAGAAGAAAGCAGGTTCACCTGCAGGGCCTGGATCCAGTGTTCGTCGGTCAGGGTACTAAATCCTCCACCTGGATATGTGTTTGCTCCCATGTTATTGATCAGTATATCTATGTGCCCGAATTGCTCATGAATGATGTTGGCTACCTTGCTCACCTCTTCAGCCCGTGATAGGTCTGCAGCAATGAAGGTAGATGTAGCATGCTGTTCATCCGGTTGGTTCCGGGCCGTGACAATAACAGTTGCACCTGCGTGCTCCAATCTTTTAACAATAGCTTTACCAATTCCCTTTGTTCCCCCTGTAACCAGGGCGATTTTACCTTGTAATACCCCATGAGTTGCTTGTTTACTTTCCATGCCGGATGTTTTTTAATTACGTGATGTTCGTTTACCGAAAAATAGATTTACTTTAGTTTCATAAAGTAACTAAAACTGTTGCTTGTGATTATTATCACAACACTAATTGGCAGTAACGTTCATGTAACTAAAAGCCGGAAAGTGGTAACATTCATGTAACCAATGAAGAAATTCAAAGAACATACATCTACCTGCCCGATTGTTCATACAATGACCTATATCGGTGGGAAGTGGAAGCCCATTATCCTGGGACGGCTGGTAAATGGAGCTGTCCGGTTTGGGAAGCTGGCGGTACAAATACCGGATATATCGCGTAAGATATTAACCGAGCAATTGAAGGAGTTAGAGGAGGATGGATTGATTATCCGGCATAGTTATAACGAGAAGCCGCCACGTGTTGAATATGAACTAAGCGGGATCGGTCAAACAGTTATCCCTGTTTTGATGGCTATGACAGAATTGGGGAGCGAAATGCACGAAGCGATAACCAAACATAAGCGGCGTCAGGATCTTTTCGCAAAAAAGATCCCCGTTAAAGCCACCAGCATGCCGGCCATCTCCAAAAAGGAGAGCCGCTCATGAAACAGTATATAGGCATACACCGCCGCAACCAGTGGCTGCGTGAGCACCACCAGTGAAGCCACCGCTACCGGCAGCTTGCCCATGCAATAACTCAGCAATCCCTGCCCCAGGATCTGAGAAAGCACCGCTAAACAGATCAGTGGGTACAGGTCCGTAAATGTCTGCGGTACATAAAGTCCCTCCCGCCAAACCATCGCCCCAAATAATACCGGCAGAGAGCCGAAAGCACTTATAAACATAATGGTCAGCGCATCCACCTTATCCCGTATAGTATATACCGTTAGCAGGAACAGCGCATAAAAAACAGAAGTGGCAAACGCCAGCAGGTCGCCCTGGTAATTGCTGAACGTAGGATTTATTTTACCGGACACCAGCAAAAAAATACCTGCTAAAGTAACAGCCACGCCTAAAAAGAACCGGGGCTGCAAACGCTCTTTAAAAACAAAATACGCCACCGGTATCATGGTAAAAGGCACTAAATTGGCAAACAGGTTGGCATTAGCTACAGAAGTCAGGTGAAAGGAGATGTTCCAGAGTATAAGGTCCAGCGCCAGGAACACTCCCGCTATAATAATAGTGGCCATCGTTTTTACATCCAATTGCCGTAATTTACTTTTAACAAACGGGTACAGGATAAAAACAGAGAACAATACCCGGTAAAAGCCGGTATGAATGGGCGGCAGGGTGCTGAGCCTGACAAAGATGCCGCCGCTGGCTAAAAAGCAGATGGCTAAAATAGCCAGCAGAAAGGAACGGTTAGCCGTATTCACAGCCGTAAGTGTTTTCATGGCACAAAGTAAATACCGGCAGGGCGGAAGGCCGCTTTCGATTCAAAGGAATATCTTCGCCAAACTTACAAACCGAAAGAATTTATATGCAGCTGGATGAATTACATAAAGCCATATTGAATGAACTGCAGCAGAACGCACGTATCAGCAACGCGGAGCTGGGCCGCCGTATAGGCCTTACCGCGCCTGCTGTGGGCGAAAGAATAAAACGGATGGAGGACGCAGGCATTATCAAAGGTTTTGGTACACGCATTGATTTCCGCCGCCTGCAGTACATGGAAAAAGCATTGATAGGTGTAAAGCTGCCGCACGCCTATACTGATACGTTTTTAAAAGCAACAGAAAAAATAGCCGGTATAACGGATATGGTGCGTGTAACCGGTGAGTATTGTTTCTTTGTGAATGTAACAGTAAGCTCAAGGGCGGAGCTGGATGTGATCCTGGATAAATTTGGCGAATACGGGGAAACGATCACTTACAGCGTGTTATCGGAACCGGTAGAAGGGAAGGCGGTGATGTTATAAGTTTATAATAGATACCCTGTATTAATATGGAAACAACTCAAGTTCAGCTAACGCAGCTGATTGCGTTTAAGCAGCGCGACAAATTTTCTACGTCGGCATGGAATGAAAGAGGGTTAAACCCTTCGGGATATGAATTATGCCAGGCGCTGACCCATCAATTTAATGAATGTGCAGATGCGCTTATAGCCGCTATAAATAATGGCGCTACACGCAGGCAATTAAAACAGATCCTAACATCGTCACTATACGCATTTGACAAACTTGACTATGATACAGAGGAAAGAGGATTTATTTGTGACCTCTTTTATGAACTGGCAACAATTGTTAACGTGGACATTAAATACAGCCTGAACAGCTGGTTATATGGTGTTGTACTGGCGACGCTTGTAAGAATAAATAGGTTCCTGCGGCCGGGAAAAATAGCAGATACTATCAGTCAGTCATGCAGTAGCTGTAGTCAGGCATTGGACATTTATATACGCCAAAAAGAGGAAGGTATTCCTGATTACTCCTGGCTTGTTGTAAAATGTTCCAATTGTAATGAATTTAATTTGTTATCACCGGGGCCAAACGTGAAGAGAATGAGTTATGGTAATTACCAATGCGTGGAAGTTTTAAACAAAGACGAATATAGTTATGAGCAGGCGAAGATAAGAATGGAGCAGATTAAGTTCTACAGAAAGTAGCGCTTGAGCGATGTATCTTACCCAATGGCACGAAATTAGAAATACTCACCCACATAAATTCCATCATCATGAAAATAGCTACCTATAACGTTAATGGTGTCAATGGCCGCTTACCCGTCCTGCTGCGCTGGTTAAAAGAAACCGCGCCCGATGTGGCCTGTTTGCAGGAGCTGAAAGCCCCCGCGGAAAAATTCCCGGAGCAGGCTATTACAGACGCCGGTTATGAAGCCATCTGGCACGGACAAAAAAGCTGGAACGGTGTAGCCATCCTCTCAAAAATTGGAAAGCCCCAGGAGCTGCGGCGGGCGCTGCCCGGCGACCCGGATGATGTGAATAGCCGTTATATAGAAGCCACTGTCAACGGCATCTTAATAGGCTGTTTGTATTTACCTAACGGCAACCCCGCGCCAGGCCCTAAGTTAGACTACAAGCTGAGCTGGTTCAAACGCCTGCATGCGCATGCAAAGGACCTGCTGGCGCAGGATATACCGGTGGTGCTGACAGGTGATTATAATGTAATGCCCACTGAGCTGGATGTATATAAGCCTGAAAGCTGGGTGAATGATGCCTTATTCCTGCCGGAAGTGCGCGATGCATTTAAGAAGCTGGTAGCGCAGGGCTGGACGGATGCAATACGGAAGCTGTATCCCAACGAAAAGATCTACACCTTCTGGGATTATTTCCGCCAGGCATATACCCGCAATGCCGGTTTACGTATTGACCATTTCCTGCTAAGTCCGCACCTGGAAAAGCGCCTGAAAGCCGCTGGTGTTGATAAAGATGTACGCGGCTGGGAAAAATCAAGCGATCATGCGCCGGTGTGGATCCAGCTGGATAAGTGAGCCACCACCGGCTCACCAGGGACTTTCATCTCCTTCACCATCCATATCATTGCTGAAGTATTTCCCGGTAGGGCCATCTGCATCAAGTAAAGCATATTTAACAATGATCTTTGCAGCGTCCTCCACGCTGCCAGGGCCGCGGTGATTATTAAAGTCAGTACCTGTATGGCCCGGGTCCACTGCATTTACTTTGAAGGCAGTATCGCGCAGCTCATAGGCCAGGGCAACGGTATACGCGTTCAGGGCCGTTTTGGAAGGACCGTAAGCACCGCCTTTTATCGCATAATATTTCCAGTTAGGGTCGCTGTGTAAGGTAAGCGATCCTAACCCGGATGTTACATTCACGATACGCGGAGCAGGCGACTTTTTCAACAGGTCCAGGAAAACCTGTGTAACGTTAATGGCGCCAAAAAAATTAGTGTCAAAAACTTCGCGAATGGTAGCTACATCTGTTGTGGAAGGCATTTGCGGAAAGCCTCCGCTAATGCCGGCGTTATTGACCAGCAGGTCCAGTGAAGTAATTTGTTTTCCTACCTGCTCCCTGGCGGCTTTTACGGATGCAGGATCAGCTACGTTTAACTGAACCAGCGTGATCTGGTCAAACCCTTCTGCTTTCAGCCGGGCTACTGCCTGCTCTCCATTTTTAACATCCCTGCTGCCCAGGAAAATAAAATAACCTTGTGAAGCCAATTGTCTGGCGGTTTCAAAACCAATGCTTTTGTTTGCGCCTGTTATAAGTGCTGTTTTCATCTGTTAATATTTACAAGGCAAAGTTATTCCTGCCTGTAATCCTAAAACTGCACTTCGAATGGTTTCAATGGTAAATTTCACGGATGGTGCTCCGGTACTGTAACGGCGTTTGCCGGGTAAGTCTTTTGAAGAATTTATTGAAATAAGACGCCTCCTCAAATCCCAGGTTAAAGGCAATTTCTTTAATGGATTGATCGGTATGATACAACAGCCGTTTGGCTTCCAGTATTAAACGTTCATGAATATGTACAATAGCAGGCTTGCCGCTTTGCTCCTTTACCACTTCACTTAAATGCCCCGCAGAAATATTCATCAGCTGTGCATAGGCAGCTACTTCGTGCAGGCGGGTATAGGATGCTTCGATATGTGAAAGATATTTCTTTAACAGCAGCCGTTCCGGAAGCTGGTTTGCCTCGCTGAACTGTTCCATATACAGGCGGCTTAGATAGATCAGCAGCACCTTGGTATAGCTTAGCAGCATCGTGTGCTGCCACTCATGTTTGGCGTGGTATTCAGCATAGATCTTTTCCAGTATATCCTCTACAAAAGCCAGGTCCTGCTCATTCAGCTTCAGCTCATGGCCGTTGTAAGGGTTCTGGATAATAGGCAGGTTTTTAAGGAAGTTGTTTTCATCGGCAGCCAGGAAATCCCGGGTAAAGCTAAGCGTAGTGCCGGTAAGGGCCGCGGTTTCTTCCTTTAAATGTACCTGGTAAGGCACTGTAAAGTAAAAGGTATTATCCTTTAAGGTATAAGGGGTCATGTCTATCCAGTGCCGGCTGCTGCCCTTTTTTACAAAAGCAAAAAAGTAATAGTCTTTCCGGTGCGGCACCAGGAAATCGGAACGCCGGTAATACAGTACACTGTCGTTTTTATTAATCCGGAAAAACTTGTTCCCCGTAGCGCTATCCGGCTCAAAAGCATATTTGGGAATAGTCGTTTCTGCAGTGTAGATCATACCCGGAAATTAAATAATTTTACCCAACCTGTTTGGTGTAACTATTAATTTTGAATATAACAGACAGGTATTATTATTATACCTGCAACTTAAAAGAATATGCAAACGGCATTACTGAATTATAAGGGACAACAATTGAAGGAATTTCCTGTCAGCCTGCGGCAAAACAGGCACATCACCAACCTAAACCTGGAAAACAACCAAATATCTTCAATCCCCGGATGGATAACGGAACTGTCTCATCTTAAAGTATTATACCTGGATAATAATCAGTTATCGGATATTGATGCATTAACAACACTTCCTTCTCTTGAAGTTTTACACATGGGAAATAACCGTATTACTACTATCCCTGACAGCATTTCAAATCTGAAAAGCCTAAGGCGGCTTTTTATTAATGGAAACCTGATAACCTGTTTGCCTGATGCATTATGTGAACTATCGGAACTGAAGATCTTACTGCTTTCAAGAAACAGGCTGAAAACGATCTCTATTCACCTGGGACAGTTAGCTAAGCTGGAAACATTGAACCTCTTTGATAATAAGTTAACCGGCATTCCGGAAAGTATTGGTCAGTTATCCATGCTCGACTATTTACAATTAGGCATGAATGAAATTGACCATTTACCGGAAAGCATTGGGTACAATAAAACAATTAGATCCCTGGAAGTATTTTCCAACAAACTGCAGTCTATTCCCTCACAATTGCAAGAACTCATAAACCTGGAAAATCTGAACGTTGGGGATAATAATATTACACGCATAGAAAATGTTCCGGGTATAGTACACCGGTTAAGCATTTATGCCAATCCAGTTAATTACATTGATCCCCGGTTACTGGACGGGTTTAAACAGCCGCCTGTTGAGCATCACATTGATTATTTATATATAGATAATGTTCAGTATAATTCTTTAGGGCTGGATAAATCTGCATTTGGAGAGCAGCTTAAAATTATAGATACATCATCCGGACAAATCCATTGGACAAACTATAAACATATGCCCCTGGCGTTAATACAAAAATGGGGGCTTCGACGAAGCCGTGACGAAAATACTGTTCGTTAGTTACGTGCCATAAACAATTGTTTAAAAGACCAGGCGCTGAATAAGCTGATAAAAAGCCTGCCCTTATTAAAGGGAGATGACTATTTATACAATACAAACTATGTATGTTAAATACAGCAACCAGGTATAACTGTCCAAATCCATCCCCCATATTGTCTAAATGGTACATCCTCGAAGTAATATTTAGACAGTAGTTTTGTTGCATAAACATTAAAACTATGGCAGACATCAGACACAATGTAGTGATAAAAGCTACCCCCGAAAAAGTTTACCAGGCCGTTACCACACAGGAAGGTCTTGAAGCATGGTGGTGTAAGGATACAACCGCTAAACCGGAAGTAGGTTTTGTGAATATCTTCATCTTTGGAAAATACTATAACGAAATGAAGGTAACTGACCTTGTTCCCAACAAAAGGGCTTCATGGGAATGCATTAATTCAATTGAAGAATGGATTGGTACCGGCATCTCCTTCGACCTGGAAGAAAAGAACGGAAATACGTTATTACGGTTCACCCATGGAAACTGGAAAGCAGTTACAGATACATTTGCCGCCTGTAATTATGACTGGGCTTCATTTATGAAAAGCTTGAAATCGTATTGCGAAACCGGAACAGGACAACCCGCTTAATCATCTGATCAATCACATAAAAAAACACTAACAATGCAAAACGCAAAAACACTCACCACGCAACAGGTTGCAGCACGGTTCAATGAACTGGCCCAGCAGGAAAAATGGTTTGAGATCCAGGACGAATTTTTTACCGAAAATGTTACCAGCACAGATCCTGCAGGCTCTCCATATTTCGGGTATGCAGAAGGTAAGGCAGACGTTCGCAAAAAGGGCGAAGACTTTGTAAAACGGATCGAAGCAGTTCACAGCGCTTCTACAACCGAACCGGTTGTGGGCGGCAATCATTTTGCAGTTGGAAGGGATATAGATATTACGGTGCAGGGACACGGCAGGATCCAGATTAACCAGGTCATGCTCTATGAAGTAAAAGATGGTCAGATCATATCAGAGCAGTTCTTTTATTAAATCCCTATGCCGTATACCGGTAACAAACCGCATTAATATTCATCCCCGCGCCAACAGAAGCAAACAATATTACATCTCCTGTATTTAACGTATGGTGTTCTAACTGGCCCTTGCGCACCAGGTCATATAAGGTGGGAATGGTGGCTACAGAACTGTTGCCCAGCCATTGGATAGACATTGGCATAATATATTCGGGAACCTGTTCTATGCCATAGAGTTCATAGAAACCCTTTACAATAGCCTCGTCCATTTTTTCATTGGCCTGGTGGATGAATATTTTCTTTAGCTCGCCAATAGCTATGCCGCTTTTATCCAGGCAATCCTTCATGGCTTCCGGCACATAGCGCAGCGCATACTCATATACTTTGCGGCCCTTCATTTTAATATAACGGGTATGGTTATCCGTATCCGGGAAATAGGAGCAGCCGGCATTAATATACTCAAGCTCTCCAAGGCTGTCAGACCGGTTGCTGGTAGCCAGTATGCCGGTACCGGTAGCTCCTGCTTCCTTATATTCAACAACGCAGGCGCCTGCCCCATCCGAAAAGATCATGCTGTCACGGTCATGATGGTCTATCATCCTTGAAAGGGTTTCCGTACCAATTACCAGGCACTTTTTTGCTGCGCCCGCACGGAAGTAAATATCGGCCTGTATTAATCCCTGCAGCCAGCCCGGACAGCCGAATAAAATATCATAAGCAATGCAGCCGGGATTATGGATGCCAAGATTATGTTTTACCCTGGCTGCTAACGAGGGCACCGCATCCATTTGCGAAGTGGCATTATTAACATCGCCATAGTTATGCGCTACAATGATCTGGTCAAGCGATTCCGGTTCAATGCCACTTTCTTCAATGGCCAGCCGGCCTGCATGGGTAGCCATGTCAGAAGCATTGACACCCTCCGCCGCATAACGGCGTTCGTTGATACCCGTTATCTGCTGGAACTTTCTGATGATCTGTTGCGATGGCTGTTCGATCAGCTCATGTTTATCCGTATAAAAACTTTCTGATTCAAATTCTTCGTTCTTTTTCATAACAGACGGAATGTAGGCGCCTGTGCCGGTAATAATGGAGCGTTGCATAGATTGTACTGTTCAGGTTAGCTGATTAATAGCCATCGTATTGTTCCCAACAAATGAGCTGCCAAAGAAAGCTATTACATGCTTGGGCTTATGATCTTATCTCCACGTAGATTAAATGCCGCAATTCAAGGTATGTGAAAAGAGGAATATAAGTATTACAAATATAGGCATCTTAGACCAATGCACAACTTGCTGTATTTCAATTTCTAACTTTAACAAAATATTTTCAATATATTTCATATATTCGTGCCTGATTCTTTTGGTAACAACCTACAACACTTGAATTTACTTTTAACTGTTACGGTAACGATCATCGTCTCACCTTAGGGCCGTCGGGGACATGCTATTTACAATAGCAATTTCTTTCGAAGACTAATGTCTCAGGGGCCGGCTTTCACACTTCACCATCCATCCGGAAAATTTGTTTAACGATCCAGAAAGCCGCCAAGGGTTAAAATTTATTAAAACTATTCCATATATGTCATTTATAGAAAATGTACTTGAGACGCCTGATTATGGCTGGAAAGACAACCAGGGATCTTTTTACAAACCCACTCCCAAACAAATTTTTTCCCAGTTCTTTAGCAGGCTCAATATTTTTGCCTCTGCCAAGAACTGGATGCCATTTTTCTCCTGGTTATGTACCCTGTCGCTGGCGCCCTTCCTGTTCATTTTCATTGCCATGGAAATAAATGATTTTAATCCCTGGTACCTGGCCGCAGCATTTGTATATGGAATGGTATTCATGGGCACCCATGGCACCATCTGGTACCACCGTTATTGTACGCATCAGGCTTATATTTTCCGTAATAAGTTCTGGCGGTTTATAACAGCCAACCTGGTGATTAAGATGATACCGGAAGAGCTGTATGTAGTATCGCACCATGTACACCACTCGTTATCTGATAAGCCCGGTGATCCGTATAATGCAGAAGGTGGTTTTCTATACTGCTTCCTGGCAGATGTAAACCACCAGCCTATTGCTAAGAACCTGAGTGAGGAAGATTATGCCCGCGCAGCAAAAATGCTGGAGCATACAGGCGTAAAGGCCAATTCTTACCAGCAGTATTTAAAATGGGGCTCTGTTGCCTCACCGCTGAAAACGGTGATTGCTACGGTTGCCAGCTGGATCTTCTGGTTTACAGTGTTTTACCTTATCGGCGGCTTTTACCTGGTAGCAGCCTTATTTGCCGGCGCTTTTGTATGGGCAGTAGGCGTAAGGACCTTTAACTATGAAGGCCATGGTAAAGGAGAGAACAAGCAGGTGGTAGGTACTGATTTTAATGAAGACGATAAATCTATTAACCAGTGGTGGCCTGGTATAGTGGCAGGTGAGTGGCATAATAACCATCATTTGTACCCCGCCAGCGCCCGCTCCGGTTTCTTGCCCGGTCAAATAGACTTTGCGTGGTATTATATAAGAACCCTGAAATTCATCGGCGCAGTGTCTTCCTGCAGGGATGCTAAAAAACAGTTCATAGAAAAATACAGGAACCCATACCTGCTGAGTAAAAAACCAGTGGGACTAATGCAGGTTGTGCCGGCAGATGCTGCTAACCATTAACAGGCGCCTTTTTTTTAAGGCTGCTTTCTTTGAACATTTGTAACAGTTACAGTTGCAGGTAAATAATTTTTTTTCTTAATTTTGCCCCTCTGATCAAAACAATACCTTAATGTGAGATTCACTTTCTTTTAATAAATAAACAGCGCCGGCCGCTATGGCCCTGGTGATTATTTACTTTTTAAAGAAAGGAATCATGATAATGCTGCAAGGTATTACCTACACACATCCCAACCGGGATCTATTATTCACCGGTATAGATCTCGTTATCAACAAACACGATAAAATTGCATTAATAGGCAATAACGGCGCAGGAAAATCTACCCTGTTAAAGATCCTGTCCGGCAACCTGCAGCCTTCCGGCGGCCTGGTAAAAACAGGCAGCAAGCCTTATTATTTACCACAGCTGTTTGGTCAGTACAACGATCTTAGCGTTGCAGCAGCCCTGCAGGTGCAGCATAAGCTGCAGGCATTAAAAGAGATCTTGGATGGACATGTAACAGAGCAGAACATGGCATTGCTGGATGATGACTGGGCGATTGAAGAACGCTGCCAGGAAGCCTTCATGCACTGGAAGCTGAACGGGCTGGACCTTACCCAAAAAATGGGAACCTTGAGCGGCGGGCAAAAAACAAGGGTGTTCCTGGCAGGAATTATGATCCACCGCCCGGAAATAGTTTTATTGGATGAGCCCAGCAACCACCTGGATGCCCTGAGCCGGGACCTCCTCTATAATTATATACAAACCACTAACAACACCCTGGTAGTAGTAAGCCACGACAGAACTTTATTAAACCTCCTGCATACTGTTTATGAGCTTAGCAAGCGCGGTATCACGGTCTACGGTGGTAATTATGATTTTTATGCAGCCCAGAAAATGGTAGAGAAGGATGCGCTGGACCAGGATCTCAAAATCAGGGAAAAAGCGCTGCGTAAGGCAAAAGAAATAGAAAGGGAATCGCTGGAACGGCAGCAAAAGCTGGATGCCCGCGGAAAAAAGAAACAGGAAAAAGCAGGCCTGCCCACCATTTCCATGAATACTTTTAAGAACAATGCCGAAAAAAGCACGGCACGTTTAAAAGGCATTCATGCGGAGAAAGTGGATACCATTGCGCAGGAGCTGGATCAGCTGCGTAAAGAGCTGCCGGGTATAGATAAAATGAAGCTGGACCTCGATAATTCCGCACTGCATAAAGGAAAGATCCTTGTTACGGCAAAGGAAATTAATTTTGGATACGGCGAAGAGCAGCTTTGGCAATCCGGCCTTAGCTTCCAGCTAAAAAGCGGTGAGCGTTTAGCCATTAAAGGCGGCAACGGCTCCGGCAAAACTACCTTAATAAAAATGATCTTAGGGCAGCTGCAGCCCCGCTCAGGAACCCTGGACAGGGCGGGTGTAAAAGCTATTTATATTGACCAGGATTATTCAGGCATCAATAATCAGCTCAGCGTATATGAACAGGCGCAGCAGGCCAATACCGGCGCCCTGCAGGAGCATGAGGTAAAAAACCGCTTAAACCGGTTCCTGTTTACAAAAGAATACTGGGACAAACCCTGCAGCGCGCTGAGCGGCGGGGAAAAAATGAGGTTAATGCTTTGCGCCTTAACCATCCGTAACCAGGCGCCCGATATGATCATATTAGATGAGCCCACCAATAACCTGGACATTCAAAACATAGAGATCTTAACCGATGCCATTAATGAATATAAAGGCACACTGCTGGTAGTATCGCACGACGAATATTTTTTAAAGCAGGTCAATGTGGAAGGGGAGATCGTAGTGGAATAAAAATTTTTTAAAAAAATATTTCCTTTTTTGTCCAATCCGGGAAGTTCAGTTGTCATTCTGCTTTAACAACATAAAAATTAAAGCAATGAATCAACGTTTGAATCTTCACCAGAAAGGACAAAATGCCCTTAAAACACTTTTTGCCACTGGCAGTTACCTGAAAAAATCATCCCTGGAGCTTTCCTTACGGGAGCTGATTGATTTCAGGGTATCCCAGATCAATGGCTGCGCCTATTGCCTGGATATGCATTCAAAAGATGCAAGGGCCCATGGCGAAACGGAACAGCGCCTGTATGGTTTAAGCGCCTGGCGGGAAACGCCTTATTATAATGACCGGGAGAGGGCTGCATTAGCCTGGGCAGAAGCTGTTACTGCCGGTCATGTACCGGATGATGTTTATAATGATGCCATACAGCAATTCTCAGAAGAAGAGCTGATCGATCTTACACTCGCCGTTACCACCATCAATGCCTGGAACCGTTTTAACCTGGCATTTCCTACTACGCCGGGAGACTACCGTGTAGGGCAGTTCGGTTGATCATACCGCCGCTTTAAGGTATAGAACCTTACAGATGATTTACTAAATTGTAGCAATTTTAATAACGCCAAACAACAAATAAAATGAACGAGTTCCTGTTAATATTTCGCAGAGATTTCACGAATAAGGAAGCGCAGCCATCACCCGATGAGCTGCAGGCTTCCCTGAAGCTTTGGCAAGACTGGTTCGGCGGAATTGCTGCCCAGGATAAGCTGGCCAGGCCCCTGCAAAGATGGGATGGTAAGGGCAAGGTGGTAACGCCTAACAAGGTGGTCACCAACGGGCCTTATGTTGAGATCAAAGAATCAATAGGCGGGTTAGCGATCATAAAAGCGGCGGATTATGAAGAAGCCTGCGAAATTGCGCAGGGCTGCCCCATTCTGCTGTTAGGAGGTAATGTAGAGGTACGGATGGCCACCCCCATGGAGTAGCGCAGATTGTTTTCTGGAAATGCCTTTGTAATTTACAAAGGCATTTTTTTCTATGAACGGAAATCAGCTCATCCCGAATTTATTCAGAACAGAGTACCAGAAGATCGTTTCGGTGCTCTGTTACCTGTTTGGCATTGAACATATTGAAATAGCAGAAGATATTGTCAGCGATACATTTCTTGCGGCAACAGAATCATGGAGCCTGCACGGCATCCCGGATAATCCCACGGGATGGCTTTATACGGTGGCAAAGAATAAAACAAAGAATTATTTAAAGCGCAACTCCCTGTTTGAACAAAAGCTTTCAGCGGAATTAAAATACAGCGCAAGCCTGGAAACAGGCAGCGAAATTGAAATTGACCTCTCGCCCAAAAACATTACCGACAGCCAGCTGGGTATGATCTTTACGGTATGCAACCCCATTATTGCAGCTGAGGCGCAGATTGCGCTTGCCTTAAACCTGTTATGCGGTTTTGGCATCCAGGAAATAGCAGATGCCTTTTTAACCAACAAAGAGGTAGTGTATAAGCGGATAAACCGGGCCAAGGAAAAGCTGAAAGAAGCAAAGATCAAAATTGAAACACCTGGTCTTGCAGAGATCAACACCCGGCTGGAAATGGTGCTCACCACCATTTACCTGCTGTTTTCAGAAGGTTATTATTCAACTTCAAAGAATATCACCTTACGTAAGGACCTTTGCGCAGAAGCAATGCGGCTAACCTACCTGCTGATTGAAAATGCAAACACCAATACGCCGGCTGTAAATGCCTTAATGGCCCTGATGTGCTTTCACACCTCGCGGTTTGATGCGCGGATGAATGAAGAAGGAGAGGCCATCCTGTACCAGGACCAGGATCCGGCGCGCTGGAACCAGGAGCTCATCGACAAAGGCCGGTATTTTCTGCACCAGGCGTCTTCGTTAGAGGTGTTAACAAAGTATCACCTGGAAGCAGGTATTGCTTATTGGCATACCTTTAAGGAAGACAGTACTGAAAAATGGGAAGGCATTCTGCAGCTGTATAATAACCTGCTTATCCTGCAATATTCTCCCATTGCTGCGCTTAACAGAACGTATGCCTTAAGCAAGGTAAAAGGGAAACAGGCGGCCATTATTGAAGCGGAAAAGCTGGGCCTTACCAGTAACCATTTTTATTATTCATTATTGGGGAACCTTTATACGGATATTGATAATAAGCAGGCATTACAACACTTTGAAAAGGCATTGGAGCTGGCAGCTTCCGCATCGGATAAAGCGATGATCGCAAAGAACATTGCCCGGCTAAGTAACCCTTAGTGTTGGCCTTCACAGGCTAAATACATACAATTTTTATCTTGATCACCTATATACTTTTGTAAGTAACAAACCCATCCGCATGCAAAAAAACAGCACTTCCATTGGCAACCGCATTAAGAACCGTATCCGGGCAATTATTCTTATACTTACACCCGGCCAGGCAAGCCTGAAAGCTGCCGGCGCCGGTGTGTTTATAGCCGCCCTGCTCTTTTTTGTTCTTTCAATGGCAGATACTTTTTTAAAGGGCGTTAGCTTTGGCTATTACCTGGTAAGTGTTTTATGCTACCTGCTGATAGCCGTGGCAGCAGCCTGGCTGGTTGGGCAGCTGGTGCGGCTGGTAGCCAAAACACCGCGCAATTTCAGAACAGCCGTAGCGCTGGTTGTTTTGAGCCTGCTGTTTTTCTTCCGGCTCAACGGGGAGTATGGCTGGATCCTGATCTCCATCCTGATCATTTTCCCGGCTTTGACCTTTGGAGCGCTGTATGCCTGGAAAGCCCACCGCGGAGCAGCATGGCCTAAAAAGCAGCGGATCATTACCCTGGTTTCGCTGGCCATAGGCGTATTAGGCATCGCCATAAGCCTGTATATTTTCTTATATCCCGGCACACGGGTTAAACCTATAAAAGATTATAAAACGCTGACCCATTTACCGGAGCCAATTCAGGCTGCCGACCCTTCTAAACCCGGCAGCTATGCAGTATCATTCCTCACCTATGGGTCAGGGAAAGACAAGCGCCGTAAAATATATGGGAAGGATGTAAAAATAAAAACGCCTTCAGTGGATGCCAGCTTCCTGCTTAAATCCTGGGATGGCCTGTCCGGCAAGCTGCGTACCTGGTACTTTGGTTTTGATCAAACAGAGCTGCCTTTGAACGCCATGGTATGGTACCCTAAAGATCTGAAAGCGCCTGCCCCGCTGGTGCTGGTAGTGCATGGGAACCATCTTGCCCAGGACTGGTCGGAAGGCGGGTATGATTACCTGGGTAAGCTGCTGGCCAGCAGGGGATATATAGTAGCTTCGGTGGATGAGAATTTTCTTAACTCCAGCTTTACAGATCTGCCGGGCGGAGGCTTGAAAGAGGAGAATGGCGTAAGGGGATGGATGATGCTGAAACACCTGGAGCTTTGGAGAAAGTGGAACCAGGATCCAAAGAATCCCTTTTTTCATCTGGTAGATATGGACCACATTGCCCTCATGGGCCATTCAAGAGGAGGAGAGGCCATGTCACACGCGGCCTTATTCAACACCCTGCCCAGCTTTCCGGATAATGCAAATGAGGTGTTCGATTTTAATTTCAACATCAGGGCCTATGTAGCCATTGCCCCGGTTGACGGACAGTATAAACCCGCCGCTATATTGGCCCCGCTGAAAGACATCAACTATTTTGTGATACAGGGAACGCATGATATGGACATGCAATCTTACGGAGGCTTAAGCCCTTTTAAGCGCATTGAATATTCACCTTCATTCAACGGTATTAAGGCCGGTTTATATGTGCACCACGCCAACCATGGCCAGTTCAATACTTCCTGGGGAAAGTACGATGGCAGCAGCCCTTATATTAACCGCTTTAACATGACCAACCTGATGCCGGCTAAAGATCAGGAGCAAATAGCAAAGGTGTACATCAGCGCTTTCCTGGATCTGAACCTGAAGGGCGACAGTGTTTACAAGCCCCTGTTTATGGATTACCGTTATGGCCGCCAATGGCTGCCCAAACAAATTTATTTCAACCAGTTTGAGAGCAGCCGCACTACCTACATAGCGCGGTATGAGGAAGACCTGAACCTGCAAACAGCCACCCGGCCGGGCGTTTCCATATCATCGGCACACCTGAGCGTTTGGCGGGAAGCGCAGCATAAGCTCATGTGGGGCGATCATATTTCCCGTGCCGCTTATATAGGATGGAACAGGGAAGAGGTTGATTCACTGGTAGGGAAATATACCTTCACCCTGCCGGATAGCGCAGGATTAAAGCTGGATGGCCGGTCGCTGGTATTCAGCCTGGCAGAAAGCGACGAAAGCTCCCTCCACGTTGAGAAAGGCAAGAAGAGCAAAGCAGAAAAAAAGAAAGAGAAAAAAGCCGCTAAAGAAGATAAAAAGGATAACGAAAAAAAGCCGGTTGACTTTACCCTGGAATTAACAGACCAGCAGGGATCCCATATCCGCTTTCTGTTAAGTGAGTGCATGCCGCTGCAGCCGCAGATAAAGAAAAACCTTGCGAAATACGCTTTCCTGACTTCTAATGATGATGCAGAATCTATTCCCGATTTCTTTTATTTTAACCTGGATGCATTGCAGAAGAAAAATCCTGCCTTTGTAATGAATAAGCTGCGCAGCATTCAGCTGATCTTTGACCAGTCGAAAGCAGGTGTGATTATTTTAGATGATGTAGGGTTTATAGATTAATTACTTCCCTGAAAGAAAATCCGTTCTGCCCTCAATGGAAATACCAATAAAAGGCCTTACCGGCTGATCCTGATTTATACGTGGCGGGTCCGGCAATACCCTGGACTGGCTTGTGCCGTCAGGCGGTTGATTAACGATGCTGCCCAGCCCGGGGAAATTGTATATTTTCCCGATCGTTATAAACGTTTGGTTGCCGCTGCCAATGGGGAAAGATACAGATGGTATGGGAAGATCATCTGCCGTAATAGAAAGCAGGTTGCCGGATCCTATTTTACCAAGGAAGCGGAAGGTATCAGGCATTAACAGGTTGCCATATCCCAATCCGCGTACATCGCCAAAGCGGTTGGCCTCCAGGCCTCTTAACGGGCTAAAGGGCGATTGGTTGACCGTTACAATAGTTTCATCCCGCTTTTCTTTATTGGTTTCTCCCATTGCTTTGCCTCCTTTATCTATTAACCGTTCCCACCATTTGTCTTTATCGGAAGGCGGGCGCAGATAGGAGATTAAACGTTTCATCACAACGTCTTTAATGGCTTTCTCGCGTTCAGCCTTAGTTTTTAACAGGAAGATGTTCTTCAGGCTGATAGCGTTTTCCTGGATCACGAGGGAAGCTAACAGGATAGCCAGCTGGTGGTTTTTGTTAGAGGGATAGTCCTTTGCGATTTTGGCATGTGAAGTGGCGGAAGATGCTGCCTGGTCTTTTTTAAACTTATCATCGTAAAATTCACTCGTTGTTCCGGTAGTTACATGGGAAGCTATAGAATACAGGGAAGTATTGTCGCTGGTTCCAACAGAGCCTGTGGTAAGCTCCGTACCAAAAGAGGTATCATGCTGCATAAGCTCTAAAAAGTTGGAATGCGCAAAAAAATCTTCTATGGTATGAAAGGCATTGCCGATCCTGGTGAAGCCCACTGCGGATGGAGGCGTTTGTTCTACCGCAGCAAGAAATTCCGTTTCAATATATTCAATGGGTGTTTTTTTTGTGGGTTCACCTTTGATGGGTAATATCCGGGGTACCCACTGCTGGCTTTTATCATCCCATATTTTGTTCCACTCGTCCCGGCTTATCCAGCGTTGTTTTTCACTGTCCCATACAAAATTATCAAAGTGCTCATAATCCTTATAGCCGCCGAAGCGGTTATACTCTCCCAGCAGCAGCGCATTTACCAAAGCATTGGGGCTTTGGCTGTAATCCCGTTGTTTATTGCCTTTTTCAACGTTGCGGATATCAGCTTCCTCAAAAATGCCTGACAAGGCGGATTCGTCTATCACATGGTGATCATCATCAGAAAACCTTTGAATGGAAGGTGCGCCGCTTTGCTGCACGGTATGTGTGAGCTCATGCGCCAGCAGCTGTTTGCCGCTTTCTGATTGGGGATTGTATTTGCCTTCGTTAAAATAAATATCGTTACCCACAGTAAATGCCTGCGACTGCAATTCGCGGTTCATTTGTATGGATTCGTTATCCGTATGGATCTTTACGCTGCTGAAATCAGTACCAAAGCGGTTTTCCATAAAGGTCCTGGCCCCGGCATCAATAGCGTTGCCGCTTCCTTTTGATGCCTGTATCTTATTGCTTACAACATCGGATGCCTGGGTGCCACCTTCGCTGCCTTTCTTTTGGATAAAAGATGCTAAGGGCTTGCGTTGTACCTGATCTTCGTTTTCGCAATGCGCACATTTACGTTGAATAAAAGAAGTGGCAGGCATACGCATTACTTTATTTGCCATAGCGTCGGCTTCATGCTCTAACGGATCGTCGGTAGCGCCGATGCTTAATTTACAGGAAATGGATAATGGCATAATTCCCATTTCAGGCTTGGTGGGTTGTACGGGTTCCTGTGCAGGCAATACGGTTGCATTTGCTTTTGTGGGGGCATTCGGCGTTTGTGTATGATGTATTGGCATGTTCATGTTAGGCGGTGTTTGTTTTGAACAAAACAACATAGCATAAGCCCGGTTAAAGCGGTACAGGCTTAAAGAGTTAACGGGAGATATCATAAAAATGAGAAGTAGCAGCAGATCCTACTGCTACTTCTTCGGAATACTATTCTGCAGTGGTAGGGTCAATAACCGTAGCCACCTCGTTGATGGTATTGGCTGGAAACCCTCCCTGCTTTGCATGTTCACGGATCATTTCTGCATTCGGCGCAATGTAAACACAATAGATCTTATCGGCGGTTACAAAACTCTGAACCCATTGAATTTCCGGTCCCATTTTGTTTAGCACACCACAGGAAGTTTGAGAAACTGCTTTTAACTGTTCTGCGGATAATTTACCTGCGCCTGGAATTTCGCGCTCGATCACATACTTAGGCATAATTTAATTGTTTTAATTTTTCTATCTATTAACCATTGAAATTTGCTTTATTATAGCTGCTATTTGTTGTGGGGTGGCCATTGAGATAGTAAAAGGGGTACGCTATAAATATACGCAATTATTTCATTGTGCAGGCTGGGCAGCACAAAAGCGGCTGGGGATCTTAGTAACGGCGGCCCTGGTTTGCTGTACGGTAGTGATTGGCGGATTAACGGCGGTGGCGGCGCTAATACGAAAAGGAAAACTCCTGCTTATTTTCATTTGTTAATTTCACAGCCCAGCGTGCATATTCTTTACTTGCATCCAGCAGAATCTGGTCCCGGAGGGTTTTACCATCTAGCTCAAACTCAATGGCAACAGGTGGGGCGGCAATACCTGCGGCGCTTTCAGAGGAATAGGAAAAATAGGTATGAGTTGATGATGCACAACCGGAGCTGGAGCAGGCCGTTCTGGAATTGTAGCTATCATAGAACCGTAACACCCCATCCAGGCGCAGCCCGTTAGTTTCATATTGCTGAAAGGTAATAGTAAAATCCGCAACGGAGCTACTCCTGGTAGAAGAAGAGGATGATGAGCTGCTTTGTGTAAAAGATCCGTTCACCACAGCTTTTCCGCCGCCAGCACCCTCCAGTACTTTACCGGAATAAGTTTGTTTTTCCTTTGTTAAAACCGGTTTCAGGGTAGAGGTCCATAACGCATTAATCTTAATAAAGGCGGCTCTGGCCTGTTCTGCGGTGGTGATCGGAGGATTCGCGGCGTTGGTCCCCGTTTCATCTTTGCTGCAGGCGGTTAACAGGCAAAGGATAACAAGAATACCGGACAGATACTTTTTCATGGTAATGCTGTTTAAGGTGAGCGGAAATTTTATCCTCACCAAAAGTAGCAAAGGCCAGGGCCGTCATCAATATAACAAAAGTTATAGCGGGCGATCCGTTTGATTAGCACCCGCAGCTACAACTGGGCCGCGCAGCTCCGCAGCCGCCTTCGTCCTTGAAAAAGTTGGCGGTCTTTTGGAAGAAAGGAATATTATTAACACCATAGAAACGATTCAGGATGATCGCCTGCTGGTGTAAGGTCTTAATATCACTAAGAGCGCTCTGCCGTTTTTTAAGCACTTTTTCCATAATAGTATGATCGCTATCCCGCGTTTGCCAGGCAACAATTGAAACGAGCCACAGCAGAAAAAATATGCCGTATAAAACCCCGGTGAATAAATTAACTTCTTCCGCAGGAAAACAACAGATAACCATAGCCGATAGCACGATCCAAACAGGATACAGTAGGGCATCTCTTTCGGGCGGCGCTGTTGGTACGGCAGCAATAGAATGCAGGTATTCACTTACAGCCGGCGATAGCTGGGGAAGACTGAATTTTGATTTGTTGTACAAACGATCCATAGATTGAAACAACACTTCCGGCTGAATGAAATTTTGATCTTCGGAAGCACTTGCCGGATCAACGATCAGTGAAAAGTACTTTTTTGCAAATTCCTTTTTCGTATCGCGGATCTGGATCCAGTTATTTTCCTCAAGGTCATTTACCAATAATAAGAATGCATTGTTATAGCCACCGGATAAATAAGCCAGCTGATAACGATTATAATGCGGCAAATTGCTGATAATGGGCTTTAGATGCCGCTGCTCACTCAATACAACCAGCCTCCGGGTGATAAAAAGCAAGGGAGTAAAAAGAACAAAGTATTGTAATGCCGAAAGATTAAGCAGCGGCAATTCGCCAAATAATAACCAGGTAAATATAAATGGGATCACCAGGGTCAGGTAATAAGCCGCCGGAGCTATTTTACTGCCGGAAGGCTTATGGGCAGCAGCCGTTTTATCCGGGAGCAGAAGAGGTGTTAGCGCAGGAGGGATACGCCAGAATTTTGCAGGCGGATTTTGTTTAAATACCTGTATATATAAGATGAGGGTTTCCAGGTACCAGTCATGATGCTTTTTGAAATCGGTAACACCGCCTGCATTGGGGAAATGATGCAGCTCCCGTTGCAGGATGTTAGGGCAAAATTTTTTCCAATATTCGGTAGTATACAATAAATGCATATGCCATACCTTGTCTACTGCAACAGAGGGCGATGCTCCGTTTTCAGCAATGCAGCAGAGATAAACAAACCGTTTGTATTCCTGGATGGCATCCCGGGTAAAAGACTCCGTCCACTTTTCCGTTTGCGCAAGTTTTTTAGAGAGCGGAATAACGGCATTGGCGTCGTCAATAGTATAATCCTCAATCCGTAGCCAAAGCGGGTTTTCCCGGTAGTTTATTTGTTCATCCGTTAACAGGATCTTTGAATGCAATGGTTTCATAGCCGCTTTTTTCAATGGTGAACTTCTGAAAATAGCAGAATGTAAAAGTCTCATACCCGTCTTATTTGGTGGTGTTTTTATCTTATATTCGTCTTATGAAAAGAGAGGACTTATTGCATCTTGAAAAGCTGATGAATTTTCTGGCTGCTCATTTTATCCGGAAGAATGCCTGGAAAGATGTCTCAAAATCAGAGTGGACGTACATTGCGGAGGAGCTAAACAAATTGCTGGAGGAGCGGAACAGGAAGCATCGAATAAAGAAGGAAGCAGACCTGCTGGGCACAAATTATCTTTACGAACATCTCATCATTAATAAGCTAAAAGCATACGAAGGAAAGAAAAGCCTGGCCGGGGCTAGTAAGCCTAACCTTGGTAAATTAAGTCGTATTGTACAGGTATTGGGATATGATAGCTACTTCGATTTTATTAATTCGCACAAAGAAGCCTTTAGCTTTAATGATCTGAAGATCGAAATCCCAAAGGCAACGGTGAATACGAAGCTGCTGGATGAATTAATTGGATTTTGGTATTCCTATAACCGCAACCTGCCCGATAACCCGGAAAAAATTAATGAAGAAAGGATCTGGCGCTCCTCCGTGGAAATATACAAGTCAGAATCTTCAGGTGAATACCTGATCGAAAGAAGCGGAGGCGATAATCATAAGTATTATGGCAAGATAACAGCCTATGCAGATTATGTTTTCATCATTATGAATAGCAATACCTTTATCCGGCAGCGGCATTTTATTTCACGTTTGAAAGATATTAATGAAAAGCTAAAACAACCCGATTACATCGTGAGCGAGATGCATTTTATCAGCACCTGTATCAGCTTTAATCAGGAACCCATTGCCCTGTTTGAGATCTTCCAGAAAGTAAGCAATACAAAGAATTTTGTTGCCGAATCGATCAGCTTTCTTATGGAAAGCAAAGAGCTTCCACCAACGGTGGTTAACCATTTAAAAAATACAGAAGGCAGCAGAATTAACTACCGGTGATCCCCGCAATGAATGCATTGGCAGCCCGTGTCGTAAATAGCCCTTTAGTTAGTCCTATATAGCCGCTATCCAAACCCGATTTTCCTCCCATCTTTGTTGTGTCGGAATGATAGATAAACAATCGGCATAAACATAAGTGGAGCAGCAACCACTCTAAAAACGGGCGGAACCGAAAGGCCAGAAGAGTAGGAAACAAAAATATATTTTATGTCAAACAATGCTGTTTCATTGCACCGTGTTCTTAAAACATCTCCCGAAAAGGTATACCGCGCATTTACCGAAGCACTGGCGATTGCTTCCTGGTTACCTCCTTATGGCTTTCTTTGTACCGTTCATGAAATGAACGTAACGGTAGGCGGTACCCACAAAATGTCATTCCAGAATTTTACAACGGGTGGTGGCCATTCATTCGGTGGTACCTACCTGGAGCTCAAACCTAATGAGCTGTTAAAGTACACGGATAAATTTGACGATCCGAACCTGCCGGGAGAAATGACCACCACCGTAGTGCTGCGGAAAACTATTGCCGGCACAGAAATAAAAATTACCCAGGAAGGCATCCCTGCTGCCATCCCTGTTGAAATGTGCTATTTAGGCTGGCAGGAATCACTGGAAAAGCTGGCTAAGCTGGTAGAGCCTGAGATCCCGGCTTGATCCGGGAACAGGCACTTCATTGCTTTCACAGACCATCAGGTATAGGATTCCGGTGGTCTTTTTTTATTATCATAAGCCAAGTAAGATCTTTTCATGTTAAAGGTCACTTTTCCATTTTCATTCATTATCCACTGGATACAGGGCTCTGTCCATTGTGCAATGGCCGTTCTGTTATTTACGCCAAAGCCATGTCCTCCAGATGGTGCTAAAGAATACAGTACCTGACGAATCACTTTGGAACCTGGTACGGAAATAGTTTTGTGCCTGGGCTTCTATTAGCGCTATTCAGAATAAGAGGGCAGAGGATGCTTAATTTTTATAAAAAAGGTCTTAAGATTTGGCAGCTCTGTGCGGGGCAAGACGCCGCAATAACTTGCGATGCTGTTTTCCAGCGGCTGGTAATAAAAAAAAGCTGACCTTTTAAAGTCAGCTTTTTTATTTGCAGCGAATGAGCTTATTTTTTCGTGTATTCAGTCAGATAAGTAGGATCATTAGCACCATACATAACCATTTTGGTAGCGGAAAGTTCCGATAGCTGCACGGACTGAACATTATAGGATTCAGGATTGGCGGAATCTTCACCGGTCAGGATAAGGATCAACGTTTTGGTTGTGGGGTTATAAGACCACACACCATAAACATTATAGCTAAGGGAAACATCCAGATATGTGGGATCCGTACATGAGCTGTGCATATCGAGACGATAGGATTTATCTTCATACACATTGGTTAATTTGCCATCTGCAGCCAGCACCAATTCCAGCTTTGTTTTCCAGTAGTGAGATGAAATCACCGTCCTGCAGTCGCTTGTCCCGCCGCAATAAGCCAGTGTATCGTTATCGCATCTGATCCCGGAATAGATGGTATCCGGTGTGTAGTAATCTGACGTCCAATCTTCATCACCATATTTGCTTCTGGTAAAGCTCCATGTGCCCACTAATGCAGCGCTCTCCGTACCCCCGCCTACCGGGATAATGGCTATGCAATCACTTATTGGATCACTAACGTGGTTCAGGGAATCATAAGCGACATAGGTGATGCAAAAGGTATCAAGCGTGGCGTTTTCCGGCAGCTTAATTACGATCAGAGAATCTGAATTATCTCCTAACTCGCGGAAGATGCCTTCATTGTGTTTACTCACCGTCTGTGCCTTACGGGCGCCTCTGGTTTTGGAATAATCGATTTTGAAATAGGAATCAGCGCCATTGATCTGTAAATAATAACCGGCTACGGTACCGGAAGTTATTTCGGGATTAATGACTGCGTAGTAGCCGTTTGCAGTTGTGATGGTTTTGTTGCTTGCTTTTAATACGGGAGCGCCTGTACCAGTCGGTGCGGGCAAAGTGCCTTTGGTATTGGTGCCATAGAATACCTTGATTGCTGCAGTCATTGCTTGCGGATCCTTCGTGTTTACAGGTTTTACCTCGTCGGGTGGCGGAGGTGTGGTTGTATTGGTCTTATCATCTTTCTTGCATGCATAAAGAGTGAGACCTGTGGCTAACAATACCAATAAAATCTTCTTCATAGATAATAGGGTGTAGGGTTTATTTCTGCGCAAAAATAGTGGTTATTCCTGTTATTTATTCTGTTTTTGTCTAATGTGTCTGGGTGGGATGGTTGGCTGAAATAAAAAACCCGCTCAACGAGCGGGCCTTATTTGTATCAGTCTTACTACGCGGACCGGACGGGACTCGAACCCGCGACCTCCGCCGTGACAGGGCGGCATTCTAACCGACTGAACTACCGATCCTCCTTAACTTTACAGGCAAACCTGTTCCGTTTTGGGATTGCAAAGATAAGAACAAGCCACCCAATTTTGCAAATCTTTTTTAAAAAAACTTTTACCCTTTATCTTTACATCGTTCTTTAATCAATTTTAAAACTAATTATGCAATTCCTGGACTTTGAAAAACCTATTGCGGACCTGTACGAACAATTGGAAAAGCTGAAGGAAAACGGTCAGAAATCCGGCGTAGACGTATCTGCCACTGTAAAAGAGTATGAGCAGAAAATAGAAACTACCCGGAACGATCTGTATTCCCATCTCACCAGCTGGCAAAAGGTACAGTTGAGCAGGCACCCCGATAGGCCCTATACCCTGGCGTATATTGAAAAAATGTGCACCAACTTCGTGGAGCTGCATGGCGACCGGAATGTGAAGGATGATAAAGCCATGGTAGGTGGCTTTGCAGAGCTGGATGGTGAAACAGTAATGTTCATTGGCCAGCAGAAAGGCATTAATACCAAAATGCGCCAGATCCGTAATTTCGGAATGGCCAATCCCGAAGGCTACCGCAAGGCCCTGCGCCTCATGAAGCTGGCGGAAAAGTTCAACAAGCCCATTATTACCCTTATAGATACCCCCGGCGCTTTCCCCGGCCTGGAAGCAGAAGAAAGGGGACAGGGCGAGGCCATTGCCCGCAACCTGTTTGAAATGGTAAAGCTGCGTGTACCCGTGATCTGCGTGATCATTGGTGAAGGCGCTTCCGGCGGCGCCCTTGGCATTGGCATAGGCGACCGTGTGTTTATGCTGGAAAACAGCTGGTACACCGTTATCTCTCCGGAAAACTGTTCTACCATCCTGTGGCGTACCTGGAATTTCAAGGAAAAAGCTGCAGAAGAGCTGAAATTAACCTCCGACCATATGAGCAAATTTGGTCTGGTGGATGGTGTGATCAAAGAACCATTAGGCGGTGCGCACGTCAATCCCGACGAAGCAGCCGCCCTTTTAAAGGCCAGCCTGAAACAAACCCTGGCTGAGCTGAAGAAAATAGACCCGGACACGCGCATTGAGCAACGGATCGACAAATTCAGCAACATGGGATTTTTTGAGGAACGCTAAAAAATATTTAGAGATCACAGGCCAAATGCTAATATTTGCAGACTTTTTGGCTTATAAATAATTCATGGAACAGTTAAGAGGATCGGGTGTAGCCCTGGTTACGCCGTTCAAAGCAAATGAAAGCATCGACTGGAATGCTTTGGAAAAATTGATTGATCATGTTATTAACGGGGGTATAGATTACGTAGTTTCTTTAGGCACCACCGGTGAAACACCTACGCTTTCTGCAGAAGAAAAGCTGGACATTATAAAGTTCACCTTTGAAAAAGTAAATAAGCGTGTACCCGTTGTAGTTGGTATTGGGGATTATAATACCCGCGATGTGGTGAAGCGCCTGGAAACCTGCCCGCTGGATGAGGCAGTAGCCATACTCAGCGTAGCGCCCTACTATAGTAAGCCCAGCCAGGAAGGCATTTTCCAGCATTATAAGGCCATCGCCAAAGCATCGCCCAAACCGGTGATCCTGTACAATGTGCCCGGCCGCACGGGCCGTAATATGACGGCAGACACCACGCTGCGCCTGGCGCATGAGGTAGAGAACATTGTAGCCATGAAAGAAGCTAGTGGTGATATGGTGCAGTGTATGCAGATCATAAAGGACAAACCCAAAGACTTCCTGGTGATCAGCGGGGACGATGCGTTAGCCTTACCGCAGCTGGCCTGTGGTATGGATGGCGTAATATCCGTTGCCGCCAACTACTTTGCCGCCGACTTTTCGGCCATGGTAAAAGCTGCCCTGGCAAATAACATTCCAGCCGCACGCGCCCTGCATTATAAGCTGCATGAAGCATTTGACCTGATGTTTGCAGAGAACAATCCCGCCGGCATTAAGGCGTTTTTGCAGCACGGCGGCTTAATGGAACAAGCCTTCCGCCTGCCCGTAGTACCGGTAAGCAGCGGGCTGAATGAAAAGATCAAAGCCTATCTCGATAAGAATAAGTAGAAGTTCTTCGTGTGCCACACCTCAAAGGTGTGGCACACATAATTCCTATTAATTGCGGTAAAACCGGGGTTTTCCCTACATGCAACCCGTGCGACATTGCTGCGCAACCCGTGCGCAACTCCTCCCCCCTACATAAAACCCTACATCCTACGTACTCATCACTTTTAAGCAGGGACCATCGACCATGGACTAGATGAGAAACGTAGCCCCTTCCACCGATAGCTCCGTATTCTCAAACACCGGCCGGCACTCATCCAGGAAAGGCTGCAGCTCCGTATACTTGGAAGAAAAATGCCCGATCAGCAAGCGTTTGGCGCCTGCCCGCGCCGCCAGGGTAGCCGCCTGCACAGAGGTGCTGTGGTAGCGTTCTGCAGCCCTTTGAGCCAGGCCATGCAGGTAAGTGGTTTCATGGTATACCAGGTCGGCATGCTCCATCTGGGCGATCAGCCCCTCATCATAAATGGTATCCGCGCAATACACATACTTTTTGCTGGGGGCCGGGGGCAAGGTTACCCAATGGTTTTTTACCAGCACGCCATCTTTTCGCTGATAATCAGCACCTTCCTGAAGCTGGGAATAATAAGCGGCCGGTATTTCGTAGACCTGTGCCTGTTCCGGTATGATCTTCCTTTTCTTGCGCCGCTGCTCTATCACAAACCCAAAACAGGGTATGCGGTGCCTTACCGGGAAAAAACGTACTTCCAGGTCTTTTTCATCCACGATTACGCCGGCGTTTTCCGCACGCAGCGGCACAAAATGCAGGTCAAACTTCAGCTGGGTGGCCGCGCATTCCAGCTGTAGCTGTAAAATGGCTTCCAGCTCCGGCGTGGCGTAAATGGTAAGGGGTTCCGTACGGCCTAAAAGGCTTAAGCTGTTTAACAGTCCGATCAGTCCAAAATAGTGATCGCCGTGCAGGTGGCTGATGAAAATATGTTTAATGCGGCTGCGCCGGATCTTGTAGCGGGTCATCTGTACCTGGGTGCCTTCTCCGCAGTCAATTAACAGCAGTTGTTCATTACAGGTTACTACCTGTGCGGTGGGATGCCTGTCAGTAGTGGGTATCGCGGAGTTATTGCCTAAAATGGTAACAGCAAACATAGTAAAAAGTCGTAAGCGTAAATTGTTTTTGCTGTGCCGAAAATAGTAATTAGTTAGCAGTTTACGTTACGCGTAAATAATAGGGTACCAATGGTAAGTGCCTAACTATCTGTTACAATGGGGCATAAAAGAGCTAACACAAACCATCCACATTGGTTGTCTTTATAACGGGTTGATGGCTCATCGGTAATGGTCATTTAATGTGATTTTACCACATCATTTTAACCATTCACCACATTGTTTCCTGTCTTTTATGATCACCATTCTTCACCTTCCATAAGCTCTCTTTCCAGAGATTCCATCATTACAATATCGATCGCTTCAGCAAGGGTAGGGGTAATGTTCAGGTCTTCATAAGATTCACGCAGGATACCTGTTAAAGTGTTGTTAAGACCAGTGATTGCGCAGGATTGCCTGCTGTCATATTGCTGCTGGTATACTGTTAAAATGGCCATCAGTCCCGCTTCATCTATCTCAGGTACCAATGCCATATCCAGTATAAGATTGCGGTCTTTTAGCTCCGGCAGATCGGTGATAGACTTTGCAAATTCAACTGACAAATTAACATCCAAACGGGGAATTTCAGGGTGTACAATGAGTATTTTTTCTTTGGTATCAATTTTGAACTTCATGATGCTTGGAACTTGTTTAGTACATTAGTAGTAACTGAAGGAACCTCTGCGAAAATTCTGTAAGAGACCGGCAACTTTTAGATCGCTTTCTCCGTAAGTATTAACACAGCCTTTCCAACATACTCAGCACAAAAGTAAATCTTATACTATTAACGTGTTAGAAGAAAAGAATCAAAATTATTTGCTAATATTGTATAAACAAGCCCCCGTAAGGGTTTTAATAATTTAATAATCTCACAATGGACCAGAATTTTTCACCGCAAGTAAAGGAGATCATTTCGTTTAGCAGGGAGGAGGCTTTACGCTTGGGAAATGATTTCATTGGCACAGAACACCTGCTGCTAGGCATTATTCGCGAGGGTGAAGGCACCGCAGTAAAAATTCTGCAGGCTTTGAACGTGGACCTCTATGAATTGCGCAAGGAGGTGGAGTTAGCCGTTAAAGACAAGACAGGAAAGAACATTGCCAATATCAATAGTCTTCCGCTTACAAGGCAGGCAGAAAAAGTTATCCGGGTTACCGTACTCGAGGCAAAGGCCCTTAAAAGCCCTACCGTAGAAACGGAGCACCTGATGCTGTCTATTCTCAAGAATAAGGAAAACGTTTGTACACAAATCTTACAACAGTTTGACGTGGACTACGATACTTTTAAAAACGAATTGGGCTTTGTTAAGTCCGCAGATCCTAAAGCCGAGTTCGACGATCCCGGAGAGGAAGAATTCGAAGATGAACGTAAAAGCTTTGCTTCTAAGAGTAAGCAGGCTAATACTAAATCCAAAACACCCGTTTTGGATAATTTCGGCAGGGACATTACCAAGCTGGCCGAGAGTGGCAGCTTAGATCCGATTGTGGGTCGCGAGCAGGAGATTGAAAGGGTATCCCAGATCCTCTCCCGCCGTAAAAAGAATAATCCGATCCTGATAGGCGAGCCGGGAGTGGGTAAAACCGCTATCGTTGAAGGCTTAGCCCTGCGCATTGTGCAGCGAAAGGTATCCCGTGTGTTGTTCGACAAACGCGTGGTAAGCCTGGACCTGGCAGCGCTGGTAGCCGGTACCAAATACCGCGGCCAGTTTGAGGAAAGGATGAAAGCCATCATGAACGAATTGGAGAAGAACCGCGATGTGATCCTGTTCATCGATGAGATCCACACAATCGTAGGAGCAGGTGGCGCCTCAGGCTCACTGGATGCTTCCAACATCTTTAAACCGGCATTAGCCCGTGGCGAGCTCCAGTGCATTGGCGCATCCACGCTGGATGAATACCGTATGTACATTGAAAAGGATGGTGCTTTGGACCGCCGTTTCCAGAAGGTAATGGTAGATCCTCCCACCGTGGAAGAAACCATTCAGATCCTCAACAATATCAAACCCAGGTATGAAGAGTATCACAATGTATCCTACACGGAAGATGCCATTGATGCGTGCGTAAAGCTGAGCGACCGCTATATGACAGACCGCCTGTTGCCCGATAAGGCCATAGACGTGCTGGATGAAGTAGGCGCCCGCGTACACCTCAAGAACATTAACGTACCGCAGAATATCCTGGATCTGGAAAAACAGATCGAAGATATTAAGCAGGAGAAAAATAAGGTCGTGAAGAGCCAGCGCTTTGAAGAAGCAGCAGCCCTCCGCGATACTGAAAAGAAGCTGGGTGAAGACCTGGAACGTGCCAAAGGTGTTTGGGAAGAAGAAGTGAAGCACAAACGCTACCCGATCGACGAGGAAGCCATTGCAGAAGTAGTGAGCATGATGACCGGCATCCCTGTAAAACGGATGGTGCAGGCAGAAACTGAAAAGCTCCGCCGTATGGGTGAAGACCTGAAAGGCGCCGTAGTTGGACAGGACGAAGCCATTGCTAAGGTAACCAAAGCCATTCAGCGTAACAGGGTAGGGTTGAAAGATCCTAAAAAGCCCATCGGTACCTTTATCTTCCTGGGACCAACCGGGGTAGGTAAAACCGAGCTGGCTAAATCCCTGGCCCGTTACATGTTCGATTCTGAAGATTCACTGATCCGTATAGATATGAGTGAGTATATGGAGAAATTCTCCGTAAGCCGCTTGATCGGTGCGCCTCCGGGATATGTAGGGTATGAAGAAGGCGGACAGCTGACCGAAAAAGTACGCCGCAAGCCGTACTCCGTGATCCTGCTGGACGAAATTGAAAAAGCACACCCGGATATCTATAACATCCTGCTGCAGGTACTGGACGACGGTATCTTAACCGATGGCCTGGGCCGCAAGGTGGATTTCAAGAACACGCTCATTATCATGACCTCCAACATCGGGGTGCGCCAGTTGAAAGACTTCGGTGCAGGCGTGGGCTTCTCTACCGGAACAAGGCAGATGAATGAAGAAGAGAACACCAAATCCGTGATCGAAAAATCACTGAAACGCACCTTCTCTCCTGAGTTCCTGAACCGTATAGATGATGTGGTGATCTTTAACTCACTCAGCAAGGAGCATATCTATGTGATCATAGACATTACCATGAAGAGCGTGTTGAAACGCCTGAACAACCTGGGCTTCAGCCTGGAGCTGACCGAAGAGGCAAAAGGCTTCCTGGCAGAAAAAGGTTACGATTCACAGTTCGGCGCAAGGCCGCTGCACAGGGCCATCCAGAAATACCTGGAAGATCCGTTAGCAGAAGAGATCCTTAATATGAACATCCATAACGGGGACATACTGGTAGCTGACCTGGATAAGGAAAATCAGAAGCTGATCTTCACGATCAAGAATCTGCCTAAAAGCAATAAATCCGAAAAATCGGAAGCTTAAGTAAGTAAATTAGTTATCAGGATAATTTTAGATCCCGCCCAGCGTAAAGCTGGGCGGGATTTTTCTTTTCCGGAAGGCAATTTTAACCCTTGTTATAACACATATATGTTATATAACTACTTGAATTGGTATAATATAATTATACGATTTTGTGCAAAATAATTAGGGTGATTATCAATGAATTATCCTTTCAACTGGTCAGGCCGATTGTCCTTTTTCACTCATTATCAATTGTTAAGCGTTTGTTAATCGGTGGCTAAACATGTACCCCTTAACTAAATACCTTCAGTAAAATGACATCATAATACCATTTTATACACGGGTTAAATATTTCATTTTTGTCATATGAAAATTATTGTTCATTTCAATGAACTGTTGAACCGGGCAATATGCTTTACCATCACACGGTAGAGTTTTTCTTCCATCGTAGGTAACGGTACTAACTATTTAATGGACTATCCCGGAATAGGAAGTACATCACCAGCCGGCAGCATTGCAGCCGTAATTAACCTGAGCGAGCAGAGTACAAACAGTGGACAATATCTTAAGTACAGCAATGTGCTTGATGTGGCCCTTATATCATTAAACAAGAACAAAGTTCTATTGGATTAATAAACCACAACAACTATGAGGTAAAGCCTCATAGCTATTATTTGACTTGATAACTATCCTTATACCATGAACAAATCTCTACGTATTGGAGCAAAGCTGCTCCTGGCAGGCTGCCTTGCCTTATTCTCTGTTACCGTGCAGGCCCAGTTAAAGGTCGGTAGCAATCCAACCAACATCCAGAAATCAGCAGTGTTAGAGCTGGAATCTGACCGGCAGGGTCTGTTACTGCCCCGCCTTACAGATACCGTGGCTATCAATGCAATTACCCCGGCTCCCCCGGATGGTATGATCATTTACCTGGCCCTGGCGCCTAACATTGGCCTGTATGTTAGAAAGGGCGGCCACTGGGAAATGATGGCTAATTCATCATCAGCTTTAGGTAACTGGAATTTAACCGGTAACGCAGGCACCAACCCAACCAATAACTACGTTGGTACCAGCGATGCCCAGGAGCTTTCTGTACGTGCAAACAATACAGAAGCCATCCGCGTAACCACTGCCGGTAATGTGCAGCTGAAACAGGTAACAGTGGGCGCTGTAGGCGATCTGGAAGTACTGGTATTAGGTGCAGGCGGTTCTGTAATGCGCCGTACCATCTCTGCTTCTGCCTTCACAGGCGCTATCAGCAGCCTGAATGGGTTAACCGGTAATGTACAAACAATGGTGGCCGGTTCTGCAGGTAACGACTTCACGATCACTTCTACCGGTACTGCGCATACCTTTGATATTCCTACACAGGATGGTACCAAAACACGCGGTCTGTTAACGAGCGCTGACTGGACTAAGCTGAATAACGCGCAGAAATCGATCGTAATAGGTACATTCTCTACCGTACCTGTTGCCGGCGGTTTAACAATAGACAATAGCGGTCCCCAGGCTTCCCTGGTGCTGCACGCAGCTGACGCTACCAATCCCGGTGCTGTATCAGTAGCTGCACAGACCTTTGCCGGTGTAAAAACCTTCCAGGATAATTTAGTGGCAGGTGCCAACTTAAACGTAACCGGTACCACCGGCTTAGGCGGTGCCACTACTTTAGGCGGTGCGCTTACCATCACCAACGCGCTTACCAATGCTGCTGCCGCTGAAAATGATGTGCTGATCCGTACTGCCAGCGGCCTGGTATTAAAGAAAACACTGAACGATGCTGCTTTCAACGGCGCTATCCAGAAGCTGAACAGCCAAACAGGCCCCAGCATTTCCCTGAAAACAGGTACTGCCGGTACTGATATCGCTTTTGACAGCACCAGCGTAGCGAACGTTATTACGCTGAATGTTCCGGATGCTGCCGTAACCGCCCGTGGTGCTGTAACCACCGGTAACCAGGCATTTGCCGGCGCAAAAGAATACCGCGACTCTGTAATGGTAGGTGGCGTTACAAAACCTAACTCTACCTTCCAGGTAGAAGGTTCTGTATCTATGTCTATCACTACCGTTACTACTAACTACACTGTAACAGCTACAGATAACACCGTACTGGTAAATCCTGCTGCAGCGGTAACCGTTACCCTGCCCAACCCTACCGGTATGAAAGGCCGTATCTACACCATTAAGAAAATAACTTCCGGTGTAGATAACATCGACAACACTGTAACCATCACGCCTACCGGTGCACAGATCGAAGGTGGTGCCAACTACACCATTTACAACGCCTGGACTTACGTAACACTGCAAACTGACGGTACCAACTGGTACATCATTAAAAAATAATAAATACGGTTTGTTAACAGGAGTGGCGTATAGCCGCTCCTGTTAACCCGTTTTTATGAAGTAGTCTTCCCTAACCATACGCAAGCGAGTTTGTGATGAAAATAGTTCTACCTATCCGTTTATCTATATTGGCCGCCCTGTGTACCTGCATCAGCACTGCTTTGCAGGCGCAACAGCTTAAGCTGGGTACCACCCCCACCGTAATACAGAAGTCTGCATTACTGGAGCTGGAAAGTACCAAACAGGGCTTATTATTAACACGTATCTCCGATACGCTTTCAGCGCCTTTGAATACCGCATTGGATGGAACCATCATTTACTTTACACCAGACAAATCATTACGGGTACGCGCAAACGGTATCTGGCAAAAGCTGGGCAGTGGTGTAGGATTGAATGACTACATACAGAACCTGAGCGCCGGTACACAAACGGCCAGCTTTTCCATTAATGGCAATGGCAGTATTGGCGGCACTTTAGGGCTTCCCTCACTGGCCAGCGGTTCAGTGCTGTTTATGAATGGAGCCAACGTAGCGCAGAACAGTACAAACTTTTTCTGGGATATAGCCAACAGCCGCCTGGGCGTTGGCACCAACACCCCTAACAATAAGCTGGAAGTAGCAGGCACCACAGCGGCTACCGGCACCTCCGGCTTACGTTTAAAAGATCTGGGCACTGCCACTGTGCAGGCCTATAACAGCAAGGTATTATCCATTAATAACAATGGAGATGTTATTGTAACCACCAACGCGGGTGCCAATAACTGGCTGATCACCGGTAATACCGGGATAGATCAGACCCTCAACTTCCTGGGTACCACAGATGATAAAAAGATGAGCCTGCGCTCTAACAGCCAGCCTTACCTGGAGTTTGGCCGCCGCCAGACCTTAGGTTTAACAGAAGGGTACACAGACTACACTGATAATGATGAAAAGGTAACGTGGGTACGCTCTGCTTTGCAGTTTGAGGTACCCCCTGCCGTTAGTTTCTATAAACCTAAGATGTGGACCACTACAGATGGTAACTTCCGCATCAAAGGCGCATCAGCCGGTACGGATTATTTTGAGATGGGCGCTACCGGCACTGCCAACAATGGCGGTTTTGAATTTATTATTGGTGATGATGGGGACGAGCCGATCCTGTTCAAAAGCTATTATTACGGAACCACCACTTTTACAGAAATGATGCGTTTGCAGAGTGGCAAAGTAGGCATTGGCACCAACGCCTTGCCGGTACGTAAGCTGGAAGTGCAGGGCGATATGCGCCTCACCGCCAGTGCAGGCACACCCACCAACCTGTTAGGCCGAGATGCGAATGGAGATATTGCCAACATGGCAATTAATCTTACAACGCTGGGTATTGCTGCAGGCACCTTAACTGCCAATAATAACAGTAATATCTGGAACGCCAATAAAGTACAGAACCGCAATGTGCTGGATTCTGTACCGGGTAACGGCGACGTGCTGAAGTGGAATCCAACCCGCAGCCTGTGGCTGCCCGCCCCGGATATTACCGGTGGCGCTTCCTATGGTACGCTTGCCAGCACCGACATAGGCAATGCAGATGCACCGGATGCTAATTACAGAATGAAGATCTGGGCAGGTCCCGGGGGTGTTGTAACAAACGGCCCTGCAGGAACAACCGCTGCCGCATGGAGTGCGTTGGCTTTCCAGAACGGCGGTTTTACCACGCAATTATACTTCGATAAAAATACACTGGCATTAAAGGAATGGGGCGGTAATACTGCACCCTTAACTACCAATGCAATTAACGGCTGGTACAAGGTAGTGACCACAAACGGTAATAATGTTTTTACAGATGGCGGGCTCATTTTTGCAGGTAAAACCAGTGATGCGGGCACCGAAGTAAGGCAGGATGATGCAAACCTGCATTGGGATAATACCAATAAGACCCTGGGAATTGGCACCAATACCCAGGCGAGCACCCTGGATCTGAATGGTAGCCTTTCAATGCCTATCAGGTCCTCTGGCAATACCACTACATTAACGATAAGTGACTACACATTTATAAAAACAGGTACCGGTAACGCAATAATTAATATACCTGCTGCTAACACCTGTGCCGGCAGGATCTATGTTATAAAACGTGTATCCGCAACCGGTAATGTTTTTATTAAATCAACCACCGGTACGCTGGATGGGACCAGCCTTACAGCAGGCAACGGGGTTACTTTTACGGCAACAGCAAACAGATCCTGGATGATCCAGTCAGATGGCACTAACTGGTATATTCTTGCTCAACTCTAATCACAGGGAACAGATCTTATAGTGAAACTAAAAGCGCTGAAATATCTTTTATCCTTATACTTACTTGGTGTAGCCACCCTTGGTTTTGCCCAGCAGGGAACCTACATTCCCCCCGGTGGCCAGGTTTGGATGTTTGGCGGCAGTAACGCTCCTGTAGCAGTTTTCGGCAATATGCAGCAGGAGGGGACCCTGGGCTCCAATCCTAATTCCTTATTATATTTCCTGGGTAAAAAGTGGACTAACGGTAACGCCGCCACGCTGCCTGATGAAACAGGCGGCAATAACGGTACCGGTGGTATTTTCCGCTTTTCCTCCAACAATATCCTGTACGGCAATATGGGCCAGCAAACCGTGTTTGGTAACTACAACGTAGCCAGCGGAGCCGGTACCAGCTTCCCTAACCTGGAGCTTAACAACCCTTCCGGTTTGCTGCTGGATGATCTGAGCGATCTGAAAGTACGCCGCACCCTTAGCTTCAGCAACGGGCACATTTTCCTGAACGGCTGGAACCTGGTGGTGGGCCATCAGTCGCCCGGTACCATTACCGGTTACAGCGATCAGCGTTTTGTGGTAACCGGCACCGGCTCAGTAGGCGGCTTTCTTTACCGCGAAGGTTTGATGGGCACTTCAGGCAGGGTAGTGTTCCCCGTAGGTACAGATGCCAATAACTATGCGCCCGCAGCGCTGGCATACCAGGGTACGGCAGATATGTTTAAGGTACGTGTGTTCGACAGCATTTATACTGCTGCCAGTGGCGGTACTGCCCTGCAGGATACCTTTATTACCAAAACCTGGAATATAGGCCACCTGCAAACCGGCAGCGCACCTACAGATGTGATCCTGCAGCACATGAACAGCATGGAAATGCCCATTTATGCTACGTACCGGGATAGCAGCTACATTAACCATTATAATGCAAGCGCCTGGGATAAGCTCAGCGCTTTGCCATACCAACCGCAGGCAGGTACGCTTACTACCGTACCTATGAGCGGCGCCACCATGCACCTGCGCAGCTTTAATGATGGCCTGCTTACCAATGAATACTTTTCCAAAACCGTACTGTTCACTGCCCTGCGCCCGCCGGCTACCATCATCGATTTTCAGGCCTGGCGTTTAGCCTGGGATAAGGTGCACCTGGAATGGTCCACCAGCCAGGAGGTAAACAACTACGTATTTGAAATAGAACGCCGCTTTGAGAGCGATACAGCCTTTACCACCATCGGCAGGGTGCCCACCAAGGCCCCCGGTGGTTATAGCAATAAACGTTTGGATTACACTTTCCAGGATAATAACAACAGCTATGATGGCTGGACCTATTACCGCATAAAAGTGATAGGACGTAATGGTCAGGTGGTGTACTCCGTGATCAGGGCTGTACCGCCGCTGATCCAGATAGATGTATATCCGAACCCGAACTTGGGTCAGTTTAAAGTACGCATCCGCGGCATCCGCCAGGCGCTGAACATGCAGCTGATCAATAACTGGGGCCAGATCCTGCGCCAGTACGATGTACAAAATGAAAGTGATATACTGGTGAAAGAGCTGCCCGCCGGCCTGTACTACCTGGTGCTGTACCATAAGGATACCCAGGCAGTAGCTTACCGCACGAAGGTAGTGGTGCTGGGACAACAGTAAATACGCTGAACGCCTAACGCATAATGCTGAACGCTTAATGCCCATGCAGATCATCCTGCATAAGCATTAAGCGTTCCGCATTTTTTCCTACTTTTGTACAAACACCCGGTTTTGAAGAAGATCATTATAACGATAGACGGTTACTCCTCCTGTGGAAAAAGCACACTGGCCAAACAGCTGGCCAGGCAGCTGGATTACGTGTACATTGACAGCGGAGCTATGTACCGGGCTATCACCTTCTACTTCATACAAAACCAGGTAAGCTGGTCAGATACTGCCGCTGTAAAGGAAGCCCTGCAAAACATTCACCTGGAGTTTGAATACGATGAAACCAATGAAGGCCAGGCCTCCATTTACCTCAATGGCGAAAATGTAGAGCACCTGATCCGCGATATGCTGGTAGCTGAAAAAGTGAGCGAGGTAGCCGCCGTAAAAGAAGTGCGGGAGTTTGCCGTAGCACAGCAGCAGCAAATGGGAGAGAAAAAGGGTATTGTAATGGATGGCCGGGATATAGGCACTACGGTATTTCCCAAAGCAGAGCTGAAGATCTTCATGACCGCAGATACCGCTATACGGGTAGAACGCCGTTTTAAAGAGCTGTATGCAAAAAATAAAAGCATCACCCTCCAGGAAGTAAGAGAAAACCTGGAGCTGCGCGATTATATAGATTCTAACCGGGAAATAAGCCCGCTGCGCAAAGCAGCAGACGCTATTATATTGGATAACAGCCAATTAAGCATGGAAGATCAGCTGCAGTTAGCCCTGCAATGGGTAGAGGATGCTATGATGGTACAGTCATCCTGACCCTCATAATACCCCTTGAATCATAAATATTTATACCAGTAGTGTAAATATTTTTCCATTTTAAAGAAAGGTTTTATAAATTTGTTTTGAATCCGTTGACCTGCGGATTACTCCAATAATTTACCACATCCTTTAGAATCTCCTGCCGTACATAATTTTCCACCTTATCCATGTGTAAAAGCCATGCTTGATTTTTTGGGCGCGCAATAAAATGTTGTGTGCACGTGTTTGGTATGATAAATATTAAGCAGGGCCAGGATAGGTGCAGTATAACGATGACTATAATGTGTTTTGGAAGATTTTAGCCTAACTGTATCCAAAAGACCTCTGCTATTAACCGACAATAGAAATTTTTATCTATATAAAATTAACGGCCGGACAGGTTGCCAGGACGGCTGTTATTATTATTAAAACTTAATGTGGAATAGGATTGTTTTTCAGTCTTATTTCATGTTTTCAGTAGGTGTATTCGGTTAATAGGAAGAAGGGGCGAATTCTTTCGCCCTTTCGCTTTTTTATCAACCACGTAAACAGGCCGCATTTAATGCCGGTGACGGTCGAAAACTGGGGACAAAAGGTGCAAATGCGCTACAGTATTAATTATACTGTCTTAATTAGTGATTAATTACTTAAATTGTGTAAGTTCTATCCCTACTGATCCATGTTCAGCAAAGGTGCCTGTATTTTATTGATTTTGACCTTATGGGCAAATGGGCGTTTACGGGGGCAAGACTCATTGCTGGTAAATCGTACGCTTGATTCCGCCAAAGCCTTGCCAAATGACTCCGGCAAAGTGAATTGGTATATTGCAAAGGGCAAAGCAATGGCCCGTTACTTCGACGGCAGGAAAGAAGAGAATGCTTTTTTTCAGGAAGCCATTACCCTTGGACAAAGCATCCGCTACCCGCGGGGCCTGGCTAATGTATATAATGAGGTAGGCACCGCCAAGAGGAACCGCTCGGAATACATTCTCGCTAATGACTATCACGAAAAAGCTATTAAGTACGCAGAGGAAACAAAGGACGATCGCCTTATCAGCATATCCCTTAACAATGCAGGCGTGGATAACCGGCGTATGGACCAGCTGCAGAAAGCATTTGATTACCACTTCAGGGCCCTGCAGGCTGCAGAAAGGGCTAATGACGTACGCAGTATCTGCGTAGCTATTAACAGCATTGGCAATATAGAGCTCTCTACCGAAAAATATACAGATGCCATCGGCCACTTTACCAAAGCCCTGGAGCTGGAAGAAAAGAACAAAAATGAGCTGGGCGAGGCCATTAACCTGGGCAACATTGGATATGCCTACCAGGGCCTGGGCAAAATAGACCTGGCCATTGAGTTCTACAAACGTTCCCTGGCTGTAAACCAGAAGCTGAAGAACAATACGGGCATGGCTATATGTTATAACTCCCTGGGCAATGCCTACCAGGAAAAAAAGGATTACGTTCATGCCATGGACGCCCTGCAAAAGGCCCTGGCTGTGAATGATAAGGTAGAGGATAAGATCCATATAGCAGAAAGCTACCTGAACATCGGTAAGCTGCTAAGCCAGCAGGGTAAGCATGAGGAAGCCCGTAAATATATGCAGCAGTCCCTGGATGTTAGTCTGCACTGGCGCTTTAAATCCATGCTGCTGGAAGTGTATAAAGCCCTGGCCGCAGATTACAAGGCCAGCGGCGATTTTGAACGCTCCCTGGAATTTACGGACAGGTCGCTGTTATATAAGGATAGCATACTGGATGAAAATGCCGCCATGGCATTGGCCCAAACCCGGGCCATTTATGAAGTGGACCGTAAAGATATCCAGATCAAAGCCCTGGAGCACGATAAACAGCTCAGTGAGCTGCGTACCAAACGTAACATTGTGTACATGTTCTCTACCGCCGGTTTTTTACTGATGCTGGCCGTAGGCGCCTTTTTCTACATCCGCCACCGTAACCTGGAGGCCAATAAGCATACATTGCAGCTGGAGCTGCGCTCCCTGCGCGCGCAAATGAACCCGCACTTTATCTTTAACTCCTTAAGCTCCATTCACCGTTTTATATGGAGTAACAGCCAGGAGGAAGCATCAGACTACCTCACCAAGTTCTCCAAGCTAATGCGCATGATCCTGGACAATACCCAGCACACCTTTATTTCCCTGAACAAGGAAGTAGAGTCCCTGCGCCTGTACATGGACCTGGAACGCCTGCGCTGCAACGGCGTATTTGAATACCGCATTAACGTAGCAGATGATATTAATGATGATGAAGTAATGTTGCCCCCCATGATCATACAACCCTATGTGGAAAATGCCATCTGGCACGGGTTAGTGCATAAATCAGGAAAGGGTATGCTGGACATCAGCATTACCATGCGCAGCGGCCGTACGCTCATTTGCACCGTTACAGATAACGGGATTGGCCGTAAAAGAGCGCTGGAAATTAAAGCCAAAAAAGGGGAAACGCATCGCTCAATGGGCATGCAGGTAACGGAAGGCCGTATAGACCTGATCCGCAAGATCAATAACAGCAGGGATACAAACGTCACTATCACCGACCTGGAATCAGAAGATGGTACACCCGCCGGTACACAAGTAGCAATAACGCTGCCGGTGGAGCATATTTTTTAGTTGAAACTACAAAACCTACAAACCTATAAGCATGAGCGAAATCAAGGCGATCATTGTGGACGATGAGCAGCACTGTATCGATGCATTACAAACCATGTTACAGAAAAAATGCCCGGAAGTAACCGTGCTGGGAGGCGTAAACAGCGTACGGGAAGCCAAGGGACTGATAGATGAGCTGCAGCCGGACCTGGTGTTCCTGGATGTGGAAATGCCCCACCAAAACGGATTTGAGCTGTTAAAGCTGTTTGAAAAGCTGTGGTTCGATGTGATCTTCACCACCGCATTTGAGCAATATGCCTTAAAAGCTATTAAGTTCAATGCCCTGGATTACCTGTTAAAACCCTTCAGCGTACAGGAGCTGCAGGATGCGGTGCAGAAATGCAGGGACAGGAAAAGCAACCGCAGCGCCACCCCCACCTCTTCCCCGTTAGAAGTGTTCCTGCAGAACATGAAAACCCTGCACCAGACCCACCGTAAAATAGCCCTGCCTACCATTAATGGCCTGGTGTTTATGCCGGTGCAGAACATTGTACGTTGTGAATCCACCGGTAACTATACCAAGATCTTTTTTACAGATAAGAAAAACCTGCTGGTATCCCGCCCCTTAAAGGAGTTTGAGGAGCTGTTATCGGACGTGGACTTTTTCCGGGTACATAACTCGCACCTGATTAACCTGCAGCAAATGCAGTCCTATATACAGGGGGAAGGCGGCTTTGCCCTTATGACGGATGGAACGCAGGTAGAGGTATCGCGGCGCCGGAAAGCAGAGTTCCTGAAGAGGGCCATGCAGTTTTAGGGGCTTCCAGATTTTCCCTAATTCACGCCACTTATTTACTATTATCTGCCGGATAATAATTACACGTTGCAGAGGCTATAGGGAACTGGTACATTTGTTTAAAGAATACGATCATACTTCGATAATATATCGCATAATATAAACTCTTTTTTTCTCTGCATTACTAGCATTGAGTAGCCCCAAAGAAAAAAGGCACCCTCGGGTGTCTTTTTTAATGTGCCTAACCTTCACTATTAATTTGATAATTCTTAATTATTCATTAGCTGGTCCGCCAGCTCATCCGCCTTATGTTCCAAACCATAAAACGTCAGCAGTTTCCGGATCACGCCTTCTACCAGCGCATCCGGACAGGAGGCCCCGCTGGTAAGCATAATGGTGGCCGGTGTTTGTTCCGGTAAAAAGTGCAGGCTGTGTAGCTCCTGCTTATGATGAAAATCCCAGTGCAGGATCTCTTTTTCAGATAAGATCTTTTCTTCCGAGGAGATAAAGTAAGTAGGCATCTTTTCCTCGCACAGCTCTACCAGGTGCGAGGTGTTGGAACTGTTATAGCCACCCACCACAATGGCCAGGTCCGCGTGGGTAGCTAACATGCCGTTCACCGCGCTCTGGTTATCGTTGGTAGCATAGCAAAGGGTATCGCGGGTATCGGCAAACCGTTCGCCGGCAGTAGCTTCGGTAAGCTGGTATTGCTCCATGATCACCCCTTTTATATAATCGGCAATGGCCTGGGTTTCGGTAGCCAGCATGGTGGTTTGGTTCACTACGCCCACCCGTTGCAGGTCCGTTTCTACGTTAAAACCAGGGGAATACTGGCCTTTGAACAAACCGGCAAATTCAGAGGCTGGCCGTTGCCCGGTCATGAACTCACCCAGTATTTTGGCTTCAGCCATATTGTTCACTACAACAGTAGGCGTGTTATGCAGGCTGTGGGAAAAGGTGGCCCGGGTTTCTTCATGCCCCGGCTTACCATGTACAATCACGGTATAGTTCTTTTCACCGATCTGCTCTGCTTTATTCCAAACCCTTTCCACAAAGGGGCAGGTCGTATTGTATTGTACGGGCGAAATGCCCAGGCTTGTAAGCTTGGCTTCTATTTCCAGGGTAGTGCCAAAAGCAGGGATGATCACAATATCATCCGGTTGCAAAGCTTCCCAGGGTACCAGCTGCTTACCGCTGGTGTCCATAATGAACTGTACCCCTTTTTCCAGCAGGTCGCTATTTACATGGGGATTGTGGATCATTTCACTCAGCAAAAAAATGCGCCTGCCGGGATTTTCCTCGATGGTTTTAAAGGCTATTTCAATGGCGTTCTCCACCCCGTAGCAAAACCCAAAGTGCCGCGCCAGCAATATCTTCAGGGCCCCAAAGTCCAGCAGGGTAGGGGTAAAATCCTTCTTCATCCGGTCCTGTTGCTTGCGCTTTTGCTTGATAGCTGTGATCAGCGGGCTGCGGTAAATGATGGGAACGTTAAACGTTTTCATGTTGCTTCTTAATTAATAATTAAGAATGAATAATTAATAGTCACGTACACAACTCCTTCAGGTAGGGGAGTACTTCAATTCATTCTTAATTCAAGGGCAAAGGTAATTCATTGCATGAGGAACCAAAAATATAGGGCAATAACGGCATCCATTGGCAGGCAATATTAGCAATACGATATATCAACCTGGCTCCGCTCAACCAGCATCCATGATTATTAATTCTTAATTATTCATTATTAATTCCCCCGGCACTACTGCTCCTGGCTATGCTTGTCCAGCCAGGCCTTTTCCTCAGCGCTCAGGCTCTCGATCCCTCTTTCATTGATCTTGTCCAGCAGCTGGTCTAACCGCAGCTGTTTGTTCTCCACAAGGTTCTTTTTCACCACTTTCAGGGGGGATTTTTTGGGCTTAAAGGAGCGTTTGGTGGTGGACCGGTTACCGCTCCGCAGGTTGGCAATGGACTCAAAACACCATATAAAGGGTTGGCCCAGGTCCGTACCGTTCTGCAGCAGCTTAATGTAAATGAAACCCGTAGCAGCACCGCCCACATGGGCCAGTATACCGCCCAGGTTACCCTGCGGAATGGAGATCAGATCCAGCACTATCACCGCCAGGGCCAGCCATTTCAGCCGTACGCTGCCTATCAGCAGCAGGCCTATTTCATAGTTGGGCATCAGGGTAGCGCAGGCCACCAGCAGGGCCATTACAGAGGCAGAAGCACCTAGCATGGTAGTATCGGTACCGGCCGGCAGCAGCAGGTGAAAGCAGAGCATATATACCAGGCCGCCGGTAATACCGCCCAGCAGGTACAGGGGAAGTATGCGTTTGTTGCCCAGGAAAGAGCGGAACAGGTTGCCAAACCAGAACAGGTTCAGCATATTGAAGAAAATATGAAAAATGTTCAGGTGGGCAAACATATAAGTGATCAGCCCCCAGGGTTTCCGGAGAAAAACGCCGAGTTCCGAATGCAGCACTATCTGGTTATAGGAAAACATGAACACCAGGTCCGAAACGCCGAAATAGCTTACCAGACGCAAAAGGCCCAGTACCACAAAGATCGCTATATTCCAGACCAGCAGATGGTTTACCGCATTTTCTTGCCTGAGCCAGTAGCGAATATCCGATTGAAAAGAAGTGCCATTCATATCTGAAAATTACTACTTAACGGAGAAATGAAAAATACCCCTTTTTCTGGATTTCCTGCATTTTTTTTAGTATCTTTGCCGTCCCAATAAAGGGTTCCGGGCGAAATCCCGGGAAATTTTAAACACAATAAAAGGACAAGTTTTGGAAGAAAACAACATTATTAACGAACAAAACGCTGAACAACAGGCTCCGCAGGCAGCTACTGCCGCAGCAGAAACAGCGACAACAAATGCACCTGTTGCCACCGCTCACGATGATTTCGATTGGAGCGTGGACAAACGCAACGTTTCTTCTTACAACAAAGAAGAAAAAGCCAGGTACGATCAAACGTACGACAGCACCTTCAAGGTAATTGAAGAAAATGGATTGATCAACGGCCTGGTGGTGGGTTTAACCAAAACCGACGTAGTGATCAACATCGGGTTCAAATCCGATGGTCTGATCTCCCTGAATGAGTTCCGCGACATGCAGAACCTGAAAGTAGGAGATGAGATCGAAGTACTCGTAGTAGAAAAAGAAGACCGCAGCGGTAACCTGCACCTGAGCCGTAAACAGGCTCGCCAGCAACGTGCATGGGAACGTATTGTGGAAGTGTACAAAACAGGCGAAGTGGTTACTGGTACCGTTACCAGCAAAACCAAAGGCGGCCTGATCGTAGACGTGTATGGTATGGAAACATTCCTGCCCGGTTCTCAGATCGATGTGAAACCGGTTACCGATTACGACCAGTTTGTAGGCAAAACAATGGAGTTCAAAGTGGTGAAGGTGAACGAAGCCATCCGCAACGCCGTAGTTTCCCACAAAGCGCTTATCGAAAGCGATATCGAGCAGCAAAGAGTGGATATTATCTCCAAACTGGAAAAAGGCCAGGTATTGGAAGGTACTATCAAAAATATCACCGACTTCGGTGCGTTCATCGACCTGGGTGGTCTGGACGGCTTGTTATACATCACCGACATCAGCTGGGGACGTATCTCTCACCCGAGCGAAATACTGCAGATGGATCAGAAGATCAATGTGGTGGTATTGGACTTCGACGACGAGAAGAAACGTATCAGCTTAGGTTACAAACAGCTGACCCCGCATCCGTGGGATACTTTACCCGCACACATCACCGAAGGTGCTAAAGTGAAAGGTAAAGTGGTGAACATCGAAGATTATGGCGCATTCCTGGAAATTCTGCCTGGTGTAGAAGGTCTGGTGCACGTATCTGAGATCTCTTGGGCTTCTACGCCTATCAATGCTAAGGAATTCTTCAAATTAGGCGAAGAGTACGAAGCAGTGGTAGTAACATTGAGCAAGGACGAGCGCAAAATGAGCCTGTCTATTAAACAACTCACAGAAGATCCCTGGGCTACTATCGAAACTAAATTCCCGCTGGAAAGCCGTCACAAAGGTATCGTGAAGAACATCACTCCTTATGGCGTATTCGTAGAGCTGGAAACCGGTATCGGCGGTATGATCCACATCTCTGACCTGAGCTGGATCAAACGTTTCAATCACCCGAGCGAGTACACGAAAGTAGGTAACGAAATCGAAGTAGTGATCCTGGGTATTGATAAGGATAACCGTAAGCTGAGCCTGGGTCACAAACAGATCGAGGAAGATCCCTGGAACACTTTTGAAACGATCTTCCCGATTGGTTCTCACCATGAAGGTACCGTAGTGAAGAAAGATGAGAAAGGTGCAACGGTACAGCTGCAATACGGCCTGGAAGCTTACGCTCCTGCCCGTCACCTGCGCACGGAAGATGAGAAACCCATCAACGTGGAAGATGTGAAAGAATTCCAGATCATCGAATTCGATCGCAGCGAAAAACGTATCCTGGTATCTCACACCCGCGTTTGGGAAGCCGCTAAAGCAGAAGAGAAAGAAGCCGTTAACAAAGAGAAGAGAGCAGATGCTGACAAAACCCGTAAGGCGGTGAAGAACCTTCAGAGCAAGGTAGAAAAAGCTACCCTGGGCGATCTGGGTGCACTGGCCGAACTGAGAGAAAAGCTGAAGCAGAACGAAGGCGGCGAAGAGAAGAAAGGCGAATAATTACGACAAGCTTTAAGCTCACATACAATCCCTCCCGGTTCCCGGGGGGGATTTTTTATTTATATGCTTTCCAACCTTCCGCAACTATGCTAACTGCTAACCGCCAACAGCTAACTAGGACACTACAGGATGCCCCTGCTGAAACCCTGCCCTATTTTCATAAACGGCAATTCCACGCATTATTGTTTAAATTTCCACGTTAAGGGTAATTAACCGTCACCCGCAATTGCCCGGAAACTATCGCAGCAACTATGATACAACAACATTTTTCCTGTATATGCTTTGCGCTGTACTTACTGATACAGCTGCAAACACATGCACAATCCCTGGCCGTAGTAAATGTAAAAGATCTACGCTGTGAAGCCCGGCAATCGCCGGTAGGTATAGATGTAGCACAGCCGGTATTCAGCTGGCAGCTGGAGTCCATAGGCAGGGATGTGCAGCAAACACATTACCGCCTGCTGGCAGCAACATCCGAAGCCCTGCTGGCCGGCACGCCCGACCTGTGGGATTCGGGTAAGGTCCCATCTGCACAAAGCAGCTTTATACCTTATGCCGGCAAGCCTTTGCAAAGCGCCGCCAGCTGCTACTGGAAGGTGGAAGTATGGACCAATAAAGGAGGCCCGGCCACTGCCGCCGGTGTTTTTACTACCGGCATTATGCAGGCGCACGAATGGAATAAAGCGCAATGGATAGCTTATGAAAACCTGCCGGATAGCAGTAAAATATATCCCGGTGTGCATGGCAGCGGGAATAACCTGGGCAGCAAAGGTCAGCAGCGCCCCGTTGTACCCTGTCTGCGCAAGTCTTTCCTGGTGCAGAAACAGGTGCAGCAGGCGCTGGTATTTGTAAGCGGCTTAGGGCAGTATGAGCTGTACCTGAATGGCAATAAGGTAGGCAATGATTTCCTTACTCCCGGCTGGACCAACTACAACAAGGTTTGCCTGTATAACAGCTTTGATGTAACAGCGCAATTAAAGCCGGAGGAAAATGTAATAGGCGCCATAGTAGGCAATGGTTTCTTTAACGTTAACCGGGAGCGCTACCGCAAGCTGGTAATAGCACAGGGTTATCCTATGCTGCGGGCTAAGCTGGTGATCCGTTATACCGATGGCACCAGCACAGAAATAGTGACCGATAACAGCTGGAAAACAGCGCCCTCGCCGGTTACCTTCACTAGCATTTACGGCGGTGAAAGTTATGACGCTACGCTGGAACAGCGGGGCTGGTGCCGTGCCGGGTTCAAAGACGTCGCCTGGAAGGCTGCCTTGCCCGTACAAAGCCCGGGTGGTGAAATGCGCGCCCAGCGGGAGTATCCCCTGCAGGTAATGGATAGCTTTACCGTACAAAGAACATATACCCCGCGGCCGGGCAGGTACGTGGTGGATTTCGGGCAAAATGCTTCCGGCATCATCCGCATAAAAGTAAAAGGGAAAAAGGGCGCGGTAGTACGTATTACGCCCGCTGAATTGCTGGACGATGAACATTTGCCTTACCAGAAAGCCAGCGGATCGCCTTACTATTTTTCGTATACCCTTAAAGGTGAAGGCACAGAGGAATGGACGCCCCGCTTTTCCTACTACGGCCTGCGCTACGCCATGGTAGAAGGTGCGGAGCCTGCCGCTACTTACAAAGACTGTGATTCCGCGCAGCTGCAGGATATTACCTTTTTGCATACCCGGAACAGCGCGCCAACAGTGGGCAGCTTCAGCTGCTCTGATACTTTGTTCAACCGCATATTTACCCTCATTAACTGGGGCATAAAAAGCAACCTGGCCAGCGTAGCAACTGATTGTCCGCACCGCGAAAAACTGGGCTGGCTGGAACAAACCTATTTGCTGCGCAACTGTGTAGGTTATAATTATGATGTGCTGAACCTCTATAACAAAACAGTGAACGACATGATGGAAGCGCAGCTGCCCGATGGGCTGGTGCCGGACATTGCGCCGGAATACGTGGAGTTTGACGGCGGCTTCCGCGATTCGCCGGAATGGGGCAGCGCCGGCATACAAATACCCTGGTTCCTGTATACCTGGTATGGCGATAAGCAGGTGCTGGAAAGAGCGTATGACATGATGCAGCGTTATATAGATTACCTGGGCCGCCGTGCGCAGAACCACATCCTGGACTACGGCCTGGGCGATTGGTATGATATGGGACCCAAACACCCTGGCATTGCACAGCTAACGCCGCTGGCACTAACGGCTACGGCTATCTATTACCAGGATGCAGATGCCATGGCTAAAATAGCTGCGGCATTAGGCAAGCGTGCAGATGTGAACCGTTACCGCTCGCTGGCAGATAGTATACGGAAAGCGTTTAATAAAAAGTTCTTTAACCCGGCTACCGGCACTTATTCTACCGGCAGCCAAACCGCTTATGCCATGCCGTTATACACCGGTTTGGTGGAAGAGCGTTACCGGCAAAAAGTGTTCAGCAACCTGCAGGATAGCATCCGCAAAGGGAACTACGCATTAACCGCAGGCGATATCGGCTACCATTACCTGGTGAGTGTATTAAGTAATGGCGGCGCATCGCAGCTGCTGTATGATATGAATAAGCGGGATGATGTACCGGGATATGCTTTCCAGCTGAAACATGGCGCTACGGCGCTAACAGAAAGCTGGCCTGCGCTGCGCTATGTATCCAACAACCACATGATGCTGGGGCATTTGATGGAATGGTTTTACAACGGCCTGGCAGGCATACGCCAGGCGCCGGACAGCAAAGGTTTTGCTATGCTGGAAATAGCGCCCATACCGGTAACAGGGATAGATTGGGTAAAAGCCGGTTTTGAAACATTACATGGCCCGGTGCAGGTAGCCTGGCATAAAGAAGGTAAAAAGTTTGCGCTGGAGGTAACTATACCTGCCAATACCCGGGCCAGGATCATAATGCCGGGCAGTAAAAAACCGGAGCTGACAGGCTCCGGTACTTACAGTTTTAATACGCAGCTGTAATTAAACAAACGGCGCTAATTCCGCGTCTCCGAAAGCCAGCAGCGAATCCAGCTTCAGATCTGCCAGCGCATAACGTTTATCGTTACGGTTGTGCGCTTCAGGTACTACCACTACTTTCATACGGGCTGCTTTGGCAGCTATCATGCCGGTAACGGAATCTTCAAACGCCAGGCAGTGCAGGGGATGGCTGCCCAACGCTTCTGCGCAGGCCAGGTATACAGCAGGGTGAGGTTTGCCATGCGATTCAAATTCCGCGGAGCGGATGGCATTGAAATAAGGTTTGATCTCCAGGTGATCCAGCGCAGAATCGATCAGGCGCAGGGGAGAGGAAGATGCTAATCCCAGCTTGAAACCCTTGGTACGGAAATAATCCAGGATATAATGCAGGCCCTCCATGGCAGTGCCCTGGGCCAGTATTTTAGAAATAACAGTATCAATGATCTCGGTAGTTACCTGCTCCCGGCTTTTGCCGTTCCATTGAAAATAGTCGTGCCAGTAATCCACTACTTCTACGGTGCGTAAACCAGTGGTTTGGGAAGTGAGCTCAGAGGTCAGCTCCACACCTACCGTTGCAAATACTTCCCGCATTGCCTTGCCCCATAATGGCTCAGAATCTATCAGCAAGCCATCCATATCAAAAATCACCGTATTAACCATATTTTATGCCTTTTTGCGCCGCAAAGATAAACAAAACAAATGTGCAGATGTGCAGATGTGCAGATGATGAATACATTAATGTGCTGATGTGCCGGGTGGCTGCAAGGCGAAATTGGCCCAATACCATCATCCGCTGCATTCCATCTGCACATCTGCACATCTGCACATTTAGCAATTATCAGGTTGCCCACCCTTCCCATCTCAGCTACTTTTGCGATATTACAAATGCAAATACAATGGAAATACAAGACAAACTGAATTACGATCGAATTGCCACCGCTATCGATTACCTGTCCGTAAACTTTAAGGAGCAGCCGGACCTGGACGAAGTGGCCGCGCAGGTGCACCTGAGTCCATTCCATTTCCAGCGCCTGTTCACCGCCTGGGCGGGGGTAAGCCCCAAAAAGTTCCTGCAATACTTAACTACCGCTTACCTGAAAGATAAGCTGCAGGCATCTTCCAACCTTATAGAAGCGGCAGAATGGGCCGGCTTGTCCAGCCAGTCGCGGGTATATGACCTGTTTGTGAATATGGAAGCGGTTACGCCCAACGAGTTCCGCAACAGCGGCGCCGGGCTTACTATCCAGTACGGGTATCACGATACGCCTTTCGGCAAATGTTTCATAGCTGTTACGCCACGCGGTATCTGCGGGTTAAGCTTTGTAGAGGAAGGGCAGGAGGAAGCCGCCCTGCAGGACCTGAAGCAACGCTGGGCCTTTGCCAATATTGAGCCGCACCAGGCCTTTACCGCCGGTTATATGCAGCAGATCTTCCCGCAAGGGGGGATGCCGGGCGGCAAGGTGCACCTGCTGGTGCAGGGTACCAACTTCCAGGTAAAGGTATGGCAGGCCTTGCTGCAAATACCGCCGGGAGCAGTATCTACCTACCAGCAGATCGCTAAAAGCATCGGCAGCCCCGATGCCTCCCGTGCCGTAGGTACTGCCATTGGCCAAAACCCGGTGGCCTGGCTCATTCCCTGCCATCGCGTTATCAGGCGCGAGGGTATCCCCGGCCAATACCACTGGGGCGCTACCCGCAAAAAAGCCCTCATTGGCTGGGAAATGGCGCAGATGGAGCCTTCCCACCCATAACCAGCAGTTATTACGCATAATTAATAGTTATCCTTTATGGCCCGCTTTTCACCCCGAAAAGTTTTGTTTATCTGACCGGGCTGTATATCTTTGTATTAGTCTACTAAAATTATGGGAATATAGGCTATATGAGGAGGCATAGCTATATAACGATAGAAAAAAGTATTGTTTTACAATTACTTATATAAAGCCTCCTGCATAAGGGAGGCTTTAGTTTTAATACCGGGTTTATGATCTACCACCTCCGCAAAAAGATCATAGATCCAAAACCGTAAATCGTAAATCAGATCAGTATGCAAAGCTTCAGAACAGAACTGGAAAATCCCGTTGTAGAGAAGGATATCATAGAGCTGGACAAAAAGATCAAATTGTTCAGGGAAGGGCAGATACCGGATGAAAAATTCCGCAGCCTGCGCCTGGCACGCGGCATCTATGGCCAGCGCCAGCCCGGTGTACAAATGATACGCATTAAATTACCATACGGTAAAATGACGCTGCAGCAGTGGGCCCGGATCTGTGATGTATCTGACGAGTACTCCATCAGCAACCTGCACCTCACTACCCGCCAGGATATCCAGATCCACTACGTGAGCCTGGAAAGAACGCCGGAGTTGTGGGCACAGCTGGAAAAAGATGATGTAACCATACGCGAAGCCTGCGGTAACACTGTACGCAACGTTACTGCTTCTGATAAAGCCGGTATTGACCCGGATGAGCCGTTTGATGTAACGCCTTATGCAGATGCTACTTTCCGCTATTTCCTGCGCAATCCCATTTGCCAGGATATGGGCCGTAAGTTCAAGATCGCCTTTTCTTCCAGCGATAAGGATACTGCCTGGGCTTTCATGCATGATGTGGGTGTGATCCCTAAAGTGCGCCAGGTAGATGGTAAAGAGGTACGCGGTTTTAAAGTAATGGTAGGCGGCGGCCTGGGTGCACAGCCTTACCTGGCCCACACCGCTTTTGAATTTTTAGAAGCCGATCAGCTGATCCCGTATATCGAGAATGTACTGCGCGTATTTGACCGTTATGGTGAAAGGGCCAGCCGCCACAAAGCCAGGCTGAAGTTCCTGATCCAGAAAATAGGTTGGGAAGAGTTTGACCGCCTGGTGAAGGAAGAGCGCAAAGCCCTGAAATCACAGGTATTTGTGATCGATGGTACTGAGGAAACAGTAGCGCTGCCGGAAGAAAATGCCGCGCTGCCTGCCTACAGCATCAAAGATCCTAAACAATACGAAGCCTGGAAAACAACCAACGTATTTGAGCAAAGACAAAAAGGCTTTTTCGCCGCTTATATACGCGTGCCGCTGGGCAACATCAGCACCGGTACTTCACGGGAATTAATTAAGGCGCTGAAACCCGTTATAGCAAACGATGTACGGGTAACTGCCAACCAGGGTTTGCTGTTAAAATATATCCGTCCTGCACATTTGCCTTTCGTGTTCAGCGTGCTGGAAGCAGTAGGTTATGCCGCGCCGGGTTTTGACAGTATTGCAGATATTACTGCCTGCCCGGGTACCGATACCTGTAACCTGGGTATCAGCAGCAGCACCGGTATTGCCGCTAAGCTGGAGCAGGTGATCCACGATGAATTTCCTGACCTGGTGTACAACAAGGATATTAAAATAAAGATCAGCGGTTGTATGAACTCCTGCGGCCAGCATGGTATTGCAGCCATTGGTTTTCACGGCAGCTCCTTAAAGAGCGGCGGCAAAACCTTGCCTGCTTTGCAGGTATTGTTAGGCGGCGGTATTGTGGGTAACGGCGTAGGCCGTGTAGCCGATAAGGTTATTAAGGTACCCAGCAAACGCGGCCCCGATGTACTGCGTTCCCTGCTGAATGATTTTGATGCAAACGGCCAGGAAGATGAGCTGTTCAATGACTATTTCGACCGCCAGGGCGAACGTTATTTTTACGAGCTGCTGAAACCTTTAACTGACCTGGCTACGCTGCGGGATGAAGATTTTGTGGATTGGGGCCATGAAGAAAAATATGCAACGGCCATTGGGGTAGGCGAGTGCGCCGGCGTGGTAATAGACCTGGTAGCTACCCTGCTGTTTGAAGCAGAGGAAAAGCTGGGCTGGGGCGCTGATGCGCTGGCTGTAGGTCAGTATGCAGATGGTATTTACCATACTTACTCCTCCTTTGTACAGGGCGCCAAAGCGCTGCTGCTGGGCGAAGGAGTAAGCTGCAACACACAGCACGGTATCATCAATGATTTTGATAAACATTTCGTAGCTACCGGTAAGATCAATGTTGAAGGTGGTTTTAAAACACTGGTAATGCAGATCAATGAGCATGAACCATCTGAAAGCTTTGCTAAACAATACTATCAGCAGGCAGCTGATTTTTACAAACAAACACAGGCCTATCGCGAAGCAGCAGCTGCTGCCGCTGTTCCGGTAACCGCATAATATTAAAAAGGGGCTGAACAAAAGAATGTAAAATCATAAATGCAAAATTTCAAATGTAAAAGTAAAATGCCACGATACCAGGTACAGACTTATGTTCCCGGCATCCCACTTTTACATTTATCTCGTTCATAAAGTCTTTTCAATGGTCTCTATGAACCTCCTTCGCCGGTTTATAATTTTACATTTTACATTTTACATTCTTTTTATTCCGCTCCACTACTACCACTGATCAAAAGAGAATTGTATGCAACCAATAGTTCCAAAATTAACGCTCGTAGGTGCAGGGCCTGGTGATCCGGAATTGATCACCGTAAAAGGCCTGAAAGTGATACAGCAGGCAAAAGTGATCCTTTACGATGCGCTGTCTAATAATGAACTGCTGGAACACGCGCCTGCCAACTGCCTGAAACGTTTTGTAGGCAAGCGCGCCGGTATGCATGTATATTTTCAGGATGAGATTAACCGCATGATCGTTAAGTACGCGCTTACCTTTGGCAGCGTGGTACGGCTGAAAGGCGGCGATTCCTTTGTATTTGGCCGCGGCCAGGAAGAAATGGCTTTTGCGCAGCAGTTTGGTATTGAAACGGAAATAGTGCCGGGCATCTCCAGCGCAGTAGCTGTACCAGGCATTAACAAAATACCCGTTACCGCACGGAATGTAAGCGAAGGTTTTTGGGTGATCACCGGCAATACACAGAACGGCAATCTTGCCCGGGATCTTGAATTTGCCATCCAGGCCAATACAACGGTAGTAATATTAATGGGTATGAGCAAGGTAGCTGAAATAGCCGCGGCTTATGCCGCACAGGGCAAAGGCAGCACACCGGCCGCCATTATCCAGAACGGTACCCTGCCTAACCAGAAAATAGGCGCCGGCACCGTGAGCGACCTTGCGCATATAGCTGCCAGCCATGAGCTGCGCAATCCTGCTATTATTATAGTAGGAGAGGTGGTGCGCTTCCACGAAGCGTTCCAGGCCATGCAGGAAAAACTGGCTGCTGAATTAAAAATGGCAGTATAATGTGAACGATTGTGAGGTGAAAGTGAATTAACTTCAGGTCATGGAAGAGAACCATTTGTTTCCCGTATTCTTTAAGCTGAACCGCCTGCACACGCTGGTGGTAGGCGGCGGCAACATAGGCCATGAAAAACTGAATGCCATGCTGCAGAATTGCCCGGATGCCAACATTACCGTGGTGGCAACCTGGTTCTTACCGGAAGTAGAAGCACTGGCGCAAAAACATCACACCATTACCCTTATTCAAAAAGAATTTTCCTGTGGCGATATGATCGGCAAAAGCTTGGTAATAGCCGCCACGAACGATAAAGAGCTGAATTATACCATTTGGGAAAAGGCCAAATGCAGCAAGGTGCTCATTAATGTAGCCGATACCCCGGAGCTCTGCGATTTTTACCTGGGCTCTATTGTACAGAAAGGAAACCTCAAAATTGCCATTTCCACCAATGGCAAATCCCCCACAGTGGCCAAACGCCTGAAACAGGTATTGCAGGAGGCCATTCCCGACACCCTCGATGAAGTGCTGAACAAGCTGCAGGTGATCCGTGACCGGCTGAAAGGCGATTTTACCGAAAAGGTAAAACAGCTGAATAAGATCACCGATGTGCTGGTGCAGGAAAAAGAAAAAGAGCAGTAATCCCTTAATCTCCCTTTTATTGCAGATCTCTTTTACTAAGGTTGCCCTATAAGGGACTGCTATTGCTGATGCTTTTCGTCTAAAAATTATATTTAAATAATTATAATATAACAAATATGCTGCCAGGGATTCGAAGCAATATTTATTGTTTAGTCATTTATTCTTACTTATGAAATTGAAAATCAATTTATTAACTCGATAAGTATGGCTTAGTAAACAATTGTAATATTATATTATAATTAAAAATATTTTACTATTTTAGTGTTCAAATAGATGAAAATTCAATTTATCTCTCTATTTTTATGCTACAATGATGAACGGATGTTATCACACAGTAATGCTGAAATATGCGTTCATTTGGGTTACACAAAAGACAAGATCATAAAACCAACCGACGGGAGCAACGCTACCGGCGTTGCTCCTTTGTTCTTTCCAGGATTTTTTTATTGCTGTTACAGCAACAAGATAGTAGCGGTCATAGGCGGGGTTCGACTTAACGGGCCCCCGGGTAAGCTAAGGCCATCTAAGATCTTTACCTTGAAACCTATTAGTTGCGAAAAAAGGCTCCGCCTTATGCCGCGCCAAAACCCCGGTCTGCCCCATTAAATTATTGTTATTTGCTACGCGCAGATCCATTTATCAACCAGGATTCCCGCTTCCCTATAGTTTACCTTCTACCGGGCCCGAAAGGGGCTCCGGTAAAGGTGTTATTATCGTGTTATGTGTGCTCAACACATCTTAATATTCAGTATATTTATAGTGAACAAGAGTTTTAAGTGCGTATGATTGAAACAACTTTATCGACACAACTAATCAACCCCACCGTAACCTATGTAAAGAAGGAGTTGACCCATGCAGAAGGCGGACACGACTGGTGGCACATTCAAAGGGTTTGGCAGCTGGCCAGGCATATTGGTTCCAAAGAAAACGTAGATATGCTGGTAGTAGAGCTGGGAGCCCTGCTGCATGACATTGCAGATTCCAAATTCCATAACGGCGATGAAACGGTCGGGCCTGAAAAGGCGCGCACGTTCCTGCAGTCTATTGATGCGCCGGAATCTGTAATCAATCACGTTGTCAGCATTATTCAGAACATCTCCTTCAAAGGTGGGAACCATCGTCCGGACTTTCGTTCTCCGGAGCTGGCGGTGGTACAGGATGCGGACCGGCTGGATGCTTTGGGCGCTATTGGCATAGCACGTACGTTTAATTATGGCGGCTTTAAGAACCGTCCTATGTACGATCCTTCCGTTACGCCCAACATGACCATGACCAAGGAACAGTACAAACAAAGCCTTGCGCCAACCATCAACCATTTTTACGAAAAGCTGCTGCTGCTGAAAGACCGTATGAACACTGATACGGCCAAAGAAATGGCAGAAGAGCGGCACCGTTTTATGGAGCAGTTCCTGGAACAGTTTTACCGGGAATGGGATGTTGATGTAGCGTAAAAGAGTTAGCCAACCGCTAACTATTTCGCTGCTTTCTCAAAGAACAGCGCTTTCAGCTCACCAGCATCCTCCGGTTTCATTTTGCCGCTTAAGATCAGGCGCAGCTGCCTTCTCCGGAGCGCGCCATCGTATAATTTTTTCTCTTCTTCGGTATCAGGGATAATGGCTGGTACCGGGCGGGACTTACCATTGGGGTCCAGGGCTACGAAGGTCATAAACGCCTCATTGGATTTATAGCGGTACTGCTGCACAGGATCCTCGCCCCATACCCGCATATGCACTTCCATAGAGGTGGTAAAGGCGCGGCTTACCCGGGCCTCAATATGCACCACATTGCCTAGCTTGATAGGCGTTTCAAAAGAAATGTTATCCACAGAGGCCGTTACCACCGGCGCGCTGCAGTGTTTCATACAGGCCAGTGCCGCGGCAATATCCATCCAGTACATGAGGCGGCCGCCCATTAAATTGCCAAAAGTATTGGTATCGTTCGGTAATACCAGCTCCGTCATCCTGATCACTGAATCCTGGGCATGTTTGGGCGTAATAGTCATATGTTTATTAGTTGGTCCACAGTTCATGGCCGATGGTCCATTGCCTTTATCCGTTTGATCTACAGAGCGTTACAGGCAATTGATTATGAACCATGCACTATGGACATTCGAACCGCAAACTTAGCAAAATTCCAGGGGCTAATCCACACATTCTGGATAATTAATACAGGTAATCGGATGGAGGTTGAGGGTTCATAAAAATTTTGTGTTAACTTTGCCTGACCTTCGGAAGTAATTCTACTTGACAGGTACAGATTACACCAAACAAAGTCCGGCGCTTCCTCCTAGGTCAGGGAATCTTTTCAGAATTTAGTTTTTATGGCAAAATATATCTTCGTTACGGGAGGTGTTACTTCCTCATTGGGAAAAGGAATTATAGCCGCCTCGTTGGCTAAACTATTGCAGGCACGCGGCTTTAGAGTGACTATTCAGAAATTTGATCCGTACATCAACGTGGATCCCGGGACCTTAAACCCTTATGAGCACGGGGAATGCTATGTAACCGAAGATGGCGCCGAAACCGACCTGGACCTGGGGCACTACGAGCGTTTCCTGAACACACCTACTTCACAGGCCAACAATGTTACCACCGGCCGTATTTATCAGACTGTTATTAATAAAGAAAGGGAAGGCGCCTACCTGGGTAAAACCGTGCAGGTGATCCCCCACATCACAGATGAGATCAAACGCCGCATCCTGCTCCTGGGCAAGGATGGTAAATATGATATAGTGATCACGGAGCTGGGCGGTACTGTGGGTGATATTGAATCCCTGCCTTATGTAGAGGCGGTACGTCAGCTGCAGTGGGAGCTGGGCGAAGAAGATTGCCTGGTTATCCACCTCACCCTGATCCCTTACCTGCGTGCAGCTAAGGAATTGAAAACCAAACCCACCCAGCACTCTGTAAGGCTGCTGAGCGAGAATGGCGTGCACCCGGATATTATTGTATGCCGCACGGAAGAGCCTATGTACCGCGATCTGAAGAAGAAGATAGCCCTGTTCTGTAACGTGCAGGTAGATGCGGTAATAGAAGCCAACGACGTAGGCACCATTTACGAAGTACCGCTGGAAATGATGCGGGAAAAGCTGGACGTGATCTGCCTTAAAAAGCTGAACCTGCCGGTAGAAAAAGAACCTGAGCTGATCAAATGGCGCGAGTTCCTGGATAAGCTGAAATACCCTAAAACCAAGGTAACCATTGGTTTGATCGGTAAGTACGTGGAGCTGCAGGATGCCTATAAATCCATCCTGGAATCGTTTATACATGCCGGCTCGGTAAATGAATGTAAAGTAGTGGTGCAGAACCTGCACTCTGAACATATTACACCTGATAATGTGGGCGATAAGCTCCGCAACCTGGACGGCCTGCTGGTAGCACCCGGTTTTGGCCACCGCGGTATAGAAGGTAAGATCACGGCCATCCAGTATGCCCGTGAAAACAACCTGCCCTTCTTTGGTATTTGTTTAGGCATGCAGATGGCCGTAGTAGAATATGCCCGTAACGTGCTGCACTGGACAGATGCCCACTCCACCGAAATGAACCCTGAAACCGCCCACCCGGTAATTGGTTTAATGGAGGAGCAGAAGAAAATAACCGCTAAAGGCGGTACCATGCGCCTGGGCGCTTATGCCTGCCAGCTGAAGCCCGGCTCCCGTGCAGCCCAGATCTATGGCAGCACACTTATCAGCGAAAGGCACCGCCACCGCTATGAGTTTAACAGCGAGTTCCAGGAAGATTTTGTGAAAGCAGGCCTGGTAACCTCCGGCCACAACCCGGAAAGCACCCTGGTAGAGATGATAGAGCTGCCGGACCACCCGTTCTTTGTAGGCTGCCAGTTCCACCCCGAGCTGAAAAGCACCGTAGAAAGCCCGGCACCCCTGTTCGTACACTTTATCGCCGCTGCCAAGCAGTATGCAGAAGGTAAGAACGGCAAGCTTAAAGCTGCCGACGAGAAGAAGATCGTACATCACCCGTAAATAAAAAAATGTGCAGATATGCAAATGTGCAGATGTGCAGATGGTAATCAATGGATTATCATTTGCATATCTGCCTTTTTAATTTGGGGCCTTTCTATCATTGGCATATTTGTATATTTTTATCTCTTCCACCATCTGCACATTTGCATATCTGCACATTTGCACATTTTTCACGTACCTTTGCTGCCTAAATTTTAATTGCACTTCGATGGACAGAAACTCGGTCATTGGATTTATACTGCTAGGAGTTTTACTGGTAGGCTACATCGTTTTTAACCAAAAACAACAAACCACCGCCCTCAGGGAAAAAGCCCGGCAGGATTCCATTGCGAACCTGAACAAGCCCAAAACCTTTACAGATACCAGCAGCCAGGCAAGCGGCAAACCCGATTCTGCGCAACTGGCCGGCGAATACGGCGTTTTTGCCAACGCCGCTACTGGTACTGAGCAAAATACAGTGCTGGAGAACAAGGTAGTAAAGATCTCCTTTACCAATAAAGGCGGCCAGCCGGAATCGGTACAGTTAAAAGACTTTAAAAATGCTGCCGGTGGCCCGCTTATGCTGGTACAGGGCTCTTTTAACCGCTTATCCCTGCAGCTGCCGGTAAACAATCATACCTTGAATACAGCCGACCTGTATTTTACCGGCGGGCAGGTGCAAAGAGAGGCGGATGGTACGCAAACCCTGCGCTACCGCCTTTCTGTAACCAACGCTTCAGAATACCTGGAATATATTTACTCCCTGAAACCCAACGGCTACCTGGTGAATTACACCATTCACGCTGTGGGTATGGAAAAAGCGCTGCCGGCTAACCAGAATACGCTGCAGCTGCAATGGAATAATGAAAACCACATCCAGGAGCACGACATGCAGAATGAGCGCCTGAACAACCAGGTGCACTACAGCAATGTTGATGACAAGCATGATTATTTTACCCTGCAACGTACCAGCCACGAGAAGTTTGATACCAAGCTGCACTGGCTGAGCGTAAAACAGCAGTTCTTTAATACTACCCTGATAGCGCCAGCCAAAGATGCGCCGTTTAGCAGCGCCGATGTAAATACCAAGGTGCCGGTAAGCGGTAATATTGTAGGGCAAACCTTTACCACGCTGGATATCCCGTATAACCGGGCACATGATTTCAGCTTCCCGGTGCAGATCTACTACGGTCCTAACCACTACAAAACGCTGAAGTCTTTTGATATTGGGCTGGAGAACATTATTCCCCTGGGTTCCGGTATCTTCTTCTGGGTGAAGTATGTGAACAAATGGATCATCATCCCTACGTTCAACTTCCTCAGTGGTTTTATCAGCAACTACGGTATTATTATTATACTGCTCACCATCTTCATCCGCCTGCTCATAGCGCCCTTCACTTACCAGAGCTATGTTTCCCAGGCTAAAATGAAGGTGCTGAAACCGGAGCTGGATGAGCTGCGCAAAAAGCACGGCGACGACCAGCAGGCTTTTGGTATGGATCAGATGAAGCTGTTTAAAAGCGCCGGCGTGAACCCGCTGGGAGGCTGTTTACCGGCTTTGCTGCAGCTGCCCATCCTGGTGGCCATGTACAGCTTTTTCCCATCTTCTATTGAGCTGCGGCAGGAAAGCTTCCTGTGGGCAAAAGACCTTTCTACCTACGATTCTATCCTGAACTTACCGTTTGAGATACCTTTTTACGGTAATCATGTGAGCTTGTTCACCCTGTTGATGACGGCTACCAGCCTGGTGCTGGCCTTCTACAACCGTGGTATGGCCGATCAGAGCAATCCGGTAATGAAGTACATGCCGTACATTTTCCCGGTGATGCTGTTAGGCGTATTTAACCGCCTGGCTGCCGGTTTAACATTCTATTACTTCCTGTCTAACGTGATCAGTATTGCCCTGCAATGGGTGTTACAAACTTTCGTGATCAACCACGATAAGATCCACGCCCGCATCCAGGAGAATAAGAAGAAGCCGGTGTCCAAATCCAAATGGCAGGAGCGTTTGGAGGAAATGCAGAAACGCCAGCAGGGCATGCAGGGACCGCAGCGCAAGAAATAATTAATAATGAAGAATGAATAATTAATAATCGGGGAGGTAATACTTCGGATTATATAAGATACTAAAGGGAGGCCGGAAGGCTTCCCTTTTTACTTGCGGGTAATATGCAGCTGTAATAGCCCTGGGAGCCTGGTGAGCCTCCCGGGGCTTCTTTTTGCCTGAAGGGACGTGTTGTAAACCAGCAGCAGGATTACGGCGGGTCATTGACAACTTTATACCGGATTATTTAGTGCATGAGTAAACTATTTCCTAAATAAGCCATCCTATATTTATAGGTAAGCCATAGATAAGCCGTCTCTTATAAGGGATGGCTTATAGATAGCTTACATACGGCTTATAGATAGCTTATATATGGCTTATCTGACAAATGGCAGGCATAGGGAAGACAAGTGCGCATACCTTTAAGCCATGGCGCGCACAAAAAAGGGAAGCCTTCCGACTTCCCTTTGCGAGTATGTTTGGTGAATGATCAGTTATCTTTCTTAGGCGGCGGGGGTGGGTAAGTTGCTTTGGGCTGCCCTTCTTTTTCCTTCTCTTTCTGTTCCTTTTCTTTTTCTGTTTCCTTCTTATCTTTTTCAGCCGGGGCAGGTTCTTCGCCGTACTGGCTTACATCAATATAATCGCTGGCACTGCCGGAGCCTACATCCTCTGCTTCTGCACCTGGCTTCACATTGGAATCGTAGTTCAGGTAAATATCATTATTCAAAGTGGGCGGCATAGAGAACTGCGCCTTGGAATCTATTTTCAGCGTTTTATCCGCATACACCTTCTGGAAAAAGTATGCCCATATAGGCAGGCCGGTATTGGCGCCCTGGCCGGCAGCAGTGGTATTAAAACGCAGGAAGTTGTTCTCACAACCTACCCAGGCGCCTGCCAGCAGCTGCGGGGTATAGCCCATAAACCAGCCATCGGTATTATCGTTGGTGGTACCCGTCTTGCCGGCAATCTCACCCTCCATCTTATAACGGAAACGCATACGCGCACCGGTACCGCCGGGCCCTACTACACCTTCCATCATCTTTACCATGGTGTAGGCTTCGTTCTCGCTGATCACCTCACGTTTTACCGGGGCAAAGGTTTCCAGTATGTTACCGTTACGGTCTTCTATGCGGGTAATGTAAATAGGTTTGGTAATAATGCCGCGGGCCGGGAACATGGTGTAGGCCTGCAGCATTTCATACAGGGATATTTCCGGCGTACCCAGCGCAATGGAAGGGTAGGGCGGTATATCGCTGGTGAAGCCAATTTTGTT
>Ga0102590_1000316_pt1 | contig 119842 bp, 113 predicted proteins | sample AraplaMF_Col_mMF_FD_76859 | JGI IMG/M metagenome (GOLD analysis project Ga0102590, IMG submission 76859) | Arabidopsis root microbial communities from the University of North Carolina, USA - plate scrape MF_Col_mMF | ecosystem: Host-associated > Plants > Roots > Endosphere | place: USA... | reverse complement strand
TCTCGCCAAGGACTTCGAGGGCTCCGTCGCCACCGAAGTTGCATGGCTTCTTGTCGCCCATCTCAGGCTCTTGATCCGACGCCTCGCCAAGCCTTGAAAACAGGCCTCGCTTTTTGAGTCAGACTCTCAGGATGAGGTGGGGATAGAGCGGACGTGAGGCGGGCCGTGGATTCCTTTCAGGAAGTCATCGCAGGTTTGAAGTCACGCAGCCTCCGGGCACCAGCTCCTTACGCATCATCGCCCGAATGGAGTTGTCCTTGAACCTGGGATCCGCGTCCGGATTGATGCTCGGATCGCTGCCGATGTTGGCCATGAACCGCTGCACTTTCTTCGGGAAGTCGCTCTCGCGGAACGCCACGGCCAGATGCACCTTCTCGGCGATCTCCATGACGTCATGGCGCCAGGGCTTGCCATTGGTCTTGGTGATCTTCTCGTTGTGCAGATTGTCCTCGTAGCTGCAGTTGTTCTTCTCGAAGCAGGGCATCAGCTCGAGCCATGCCTGCGCATATTTGACCGCCGCCGCGATGTAGCGCGCCTTGCGGGCCTCGTCGCATGGCGCGTCGTTGAGCCGGTTCGCGGCTTGGATCAGCGACGCGGCCAGCGCATCGCGCGCCGGGTCTTTTCCGCCGTCGGGCTCCGGCGCTTTCGGCGGTTCGTTGGGATCGACGCGGTGGAATGTCGGCAGGCGGGCATCCGGCTTGAGCGGCACCACGTCGGTCCGGCGCTGCCCGCTGTTCTCTGCGGTGCGGGTCGGCACCCGAGGGTCGGGCCCGAGCGGCGCCTCCTCGAGTGCGCGCGGCGTGGAGTAGAACCGCGCGAGCGAGCCGTCCTTGCGAACCTCGTAGGCAAAGCTCGAGACGCCGGAGCCGAACGGCTGGTTGTCGCGGCGGTCGACCAGAAGGCATTGCAGGTAGTCTGGCTGCCCGGCGTCGGTCTTCCGCGCGTTCGCCAGCCATGCCTTCGACAGGACGCGGCAGGCGCTGCGCGTGAATGGCCTGATCCAGCGGCCGCCGTGGGCGGCCACGATGCCGAACAGCATGCGGCGCGACGGCTCGCGCTTCCAGGTCACGGTGCAGAGGGTCGAAGGACCCAGGCGCAGAATCCGGCTGGCAAGCGTCAGCCGGAGTTCACCGGGCGGAATCGACCGGCAATGATCGATCGAGAAGTCGCCGGCATTGAAATCGAGGTCGCCCGGCGTGAAAGCGGGCGCGACGCGCATCATCAGCGCCGGCACCAGCTGCGGGAGAGCGCTGTCCCGCAGCTCGTAAGGGCTCACATGGAACGGAAACGTCGCGATCGCGCCGGCGGTGTCGACGACCTGGGTGAGGCCGAGCGCCTCGTGGAAGAATGTTTTCGCCGGCTCGATGGCCAGGATATCGCCGTCGCGCCGGACATAGATTCCGGTCGGTCCTTGCCACACCTTGGCGTCCTCGCCGAACTTCGCCTTCAGCTTGACGGTGGCGGCGGCGAGCGTTTCGGGGGGCAGCTTGTTGTGGGTCACGAGCGCGCTGCGCATGGCGAGTGCGGAACGCGGCGTTCGGATGTCCAACACGAATTCCAGAACGATCCCGCCGACCAGCACCACGAGCGCTGCCGCGAGCCAGATCGCGCGTAGCCACATGATGATTTCTCCCGATAGGCGCAGTGTCAGGCCATCCACCTTAGGGACGGACGGTTAAGGGACATTGCGCGGTGCCGACGTGGGAGCGCCGACGGATCATTTAGGCCAAATTAGGCATAGCGGAATGAAGACGTGCGCAAACGCGGTTATGGCGGCGGCCGAATAAACGGTACGCGGATGCCCTGGGCAGCTTCACGCGCGGTGCTACAAATTCGTCACCGTAGGGGCAAGCCGGGGGCGCACTGTGACTCAACCGTTCGAAGGCATTCGCATCATCGACGCCACGCATGTGCTGGCCGGGCCGTTCGCGGCCTATCAGCTCGCGCTGCTGGGCGCCGACGTCATCAAGGTCGAGGACCCTGGCGATCCCGACCAGAGCCGCGTCAGCGGCGGCGACCGCGCGCTGAGCCGCAACGGCATGGGGACCTATTTTCTGACGCAAGGCTCCAACAAGCGTTCGGTCACGCTGAACCTCAAGACCGAAGCCGGCCGGGCGATCTTCAAGAAGCTCGTCGCCACCGCCGACATCCTGGTCGAGAACTACCGCCCCGGCGCGTTCGAGGCGCTCGGTCTCGGCTATGACGAGCTCAGCGCCATCAATCCGAAGCTGATCTACTGCTCGATCTCGGCCTTCGGCCACGGCGGGCCGCGCGGCGAGGAGACCGCCTACGACTTCGTCATCCAGGCCACCACCGGGCTGATGGCGATGACCGGCACGCGCGACGTCCATCCGATCAAGTTCGGCGCGCCGGCGGTCGACTACGCGACCGGCACCATGGGCGCGTTTGCGCTCGCCACCGCGCTGTTCCAGCGCGAGCGCACGCGGCGCGGCCAGCGCATCGATCTTGCCATGAACGATGTGGCGCTGACGCTGGCAAGCTCGCACGTCACGTCGTATCTGCGCACCGGCTCGGCGCCGAAGCCCGCCGGCAACGAGCACCCGCATGCGACCAACTGCGTGTTCGAAACCAAGGATGGACTGCTCGCGCTCGGCGCCAGCAATATCCGCCAGCAGCGGCGGCTGTGGACTTTGCTCGGCCATCCCGAGATGGCGAAGGACGACAACGACCAGCGCCACGACGACCGCGCCCGCGAGATGGCGCTGCTGGCCGAGCTCCTGCGCGCCCGCACCGCCGACGAGTGGGAACGCTTCCTCGAGGACAACCACGTGCCGGCCGCCCGCGTGCGCACGCTGCCCGAGGCGCTGAAGGACCCCCAGCTCGTGACGCGCGGCTTCCTGCACAAGCACGAGAATGTCGAAGGCGTGGATGGCGGCGTCACCGTGCCGTCGACGCCGTTCAAGCTCGCCCACGGCGGCGGCCGCGTCACGTCGCCGCCGCGTCCGTTCGGCGCCGACACCGAGGAGGTGCTGCAGGAACTGGGCTACGAGCCCGAGGCGATCGGCAAATTACGCGCCGCAGCCGTGATCTGAGCTCGTGTCGGAATTCTCCCGAGTTCTGAACTGGCTGCAAAAATCCTGTAGACTATGCGCCTTAATCAGAGGGCAGCATTATGAGGCAGGGTTTCCCGCGGACGCGGCTTCTCATCCTCGCCGTGCTCACAGCTTTTGCGGCGGCGCCATCGCAGGCCGCCGACTATCCGAACAAGCCGATCCATGTGGTCGTGCCCTGGCCTGCGGGCGGACCGACCGATGCCGTGGCCCGCGTGCTGTCGCAGGAGATTTCCGACACGCTCCGCCAGCCCGTGGTGATCGACAACAAGCCAGGCGCCACCGGCACGATCGGCAGCGACTATGTCGCAAAGTCCGCACCCGACGGCTACACCATCGTCGTCGCCGGCACCGCGAGCCACTCGCTGGCGAAGATCGCGAACGCCAAGCTGCCGTACGATCCGATCAAGGACTTCAGGCCGGTGATCGAGTATGGCCGCTACCCGGTCGGCATCTTCGTATCCAGCGCTTTGCCGATGAAGAGCCTCGCCGAGTTCATCGCCTTCAGCAAAACCAACAAGGACGGCCTTCTGCTCGGCATCCCCGGCACGGGATCGGTGTCGCATCTCTATGGCCTGGCGCTGGCTTCGAAGACCGGGGCCAGGCTCACGTTCGTGCCGTATCGCGGGGATGCCCCGGCCCGCCTCGATCTTCTCGCCGGCAACATCCACGGCGTCGCCTCGACGCCTGACTTCGGGCTGATCGCGGAAGGCAAGGCCCGCCTGATCGGCTCGACCGGCACGAAGCGCTGGCCGCAGACCCCGGACGTGCCGACCTTCGCCGAGGCGGGATTTCCCGATCTCGTCGGATTCATCGTGTGGGGATTTGCCGTGCCGGCCGGGACTCCGGACGACATCGTCAAAATCCTGAACGAGACCACCAACCGCGCGCTGCAGTCGGAACGGGTCAGGCGCGTGATGGTGGACAATGCCTACTTCGTCAGCGGCGGAACGCCTGACGGGCTCTCGTCGGCGTTCGACAAGCAGATTTCGGAATTCACCGAAATCATGAAGGCCGGCGCCATCAAGTTTGAATGAGGTGACCGGATAGACGCCTTGATGTCGGCTGGCGCATCGCCGACGTCGGCCGGCGTCCGGAGGCGGCGCGGAGCCTGCGTGATCTGAGGTGGGTATCTGCGGGTGTGTTAGCATCGAAGACAGGGAGGCTCGCCATGAAAACTCTCGCGATCGCAATCTCCGCAACGCTGCTTGCCTGGCCTCATGCGGCCGTGGCCCAGATCAAGGTGCTGATGTCGGGCGGCTTCTCTGCGGCCTACGAGCAATTGTTGCCGGAGTTCGAGCGGACCAGCGGCATCAAGGTCACGACGGGGTCGGGCGCGTCACAGGGATCGGGACCGCAGACGATCGGCGGGCAGCTCGCAAGTGGCGCCGCTGCAGACGTCGTGATCCTGTCGCGGGAGGGCCTCGAGGAGCTGGTCGCCGCCAAGCGTATTGCGACAGGCACGGAAGTGGACCTGGCGCGTGTCGGCCTCGGTGTGGCGGTGCGGGCCGGCACGCCGAAACCGAACGTCGGCACAGTCGAAGCGTTCAAGCAGGTGGTGCTGGCGGCCCGGACCGTCTCTGCGGCCAGCACGAGCGGCATCTGGGTGCAGAAGGAGCTCTTTCCGCGCCTCGGCATTGCGGACAAGCTCGACGTCAAGATCACGCCGCGCGGCACCGGCGCGGCCGCCATGGTCGCCGATGGCAGCGCCGGCGTTGCGGTGATGCCGATCAGCGAAATCCTGACCGCAAAGGGCGTCGACTACGCGGGAAGCCTTGCGCCCGAAATTCAGTTTCCCCAGGTGTTCGCAGCCGCCGTCGTGGCTGGCTCGAAGGAGGCCGACAACGCCAGGCGATTGATTGCTTTCCTCTCCTCGCCGCAGGCCGCGCAGGCCATCATCAAGAGCGGCATGGAGCCGATGGCGAGCGCCAAATAGGCGAGCTGTCCGGCTGGCTGCGCGCCTATGAGTCGCGCCCTGATGCCGATTGACCGCTTTGGCCTGACCCGTGACAATCCTCTGACGGCCGCACCGCTGAACACAACAAAGGCCGTCAGGGAGAGAAACCATGCGCCGCCTTGCGACGGCTCTTTTGCTTGCAGCGATCGGATGCGCAGCGGCGCGGGCGGATGAGCCGATCAAGATCATCGTGCCGTTCGCGGCCGGCGGGCCGGTTGACGCAGCGGCACGGCTGCTGGCGCAGGAGATGCAGGGCCCGCTCGGCACCACCATCGTGGTCGAGAACCGCGCCGGTGGCGGCGGCGTGATCGCGGCCGATCAGGTGTCGCGTGCGGCGCCCGACGGCAAGACGCTGCTGCTCGGCAGCCAGGGCTCGCACGTCATCACCGCAGTGCTGCAGCCGCACGTCAAATACGATCCGGTGAAGTCGTTCGACGCCATCGCCATGATGGGCGTGTCGCCGACGCTGCTGACCGCCAATCCGCAGCTGCCGTTCAAGGACTTCAAGGACCTCGTGGCGCTCGCCAAGACCCGCAACCTCAGCTACGCCTCGGCCGGTCCCGGCACGACGATGCATATCGCGGGCGAGCTGATCAACACCGGCGCCGGCATCAAGATCGCGCATGTGCCGTATCGCGGCGCGGCGCCCGCATTGCCCGATCTGGTCGCCGGCCGCATCGACGTCGTGCCGGCGGACCCGCCGGTGCTGCTGCCGATGGTCCTGGCCGGCCAGATCCGGCCCGTCGTGGTGATGGGCGAGAAGCGCCTGGCGGCGCTGCCCGATACCCCGACCACGGTCGAACTCGGCTACAGCGGCATGGTGATGGAGAACTGGTACGGATTGCTCGCGCCGGCCGGCGTTCCTTCGGATGTCCTCAAGAAGCTCGAAGCCGCGGCGCTGACCGCGATCAAGTCGGCCGCGGTGCAGGAGCATATGCGCAAGGGCGAGATCTCCGGCACGCTGAATGCGAAGGAGTTCGCGGCGCGGATCGCCAGCGACGCCGCCCGCTGGCGGCCGATGCTGCCGAAGCTCGGCATCACGGCGGTGGATGGACCGGCGCCGGCGGCGGCCGCTCCTCCGCCGCAGCGCTAGTGGAAAGCCCGGATGCTGATGGCCACGGCCGCCACCACGGCCAAGATCAACGCGAGACCAATCCAGTTCATCGGTTCTGGCTTCATCACCAAGTCATAGCAAAAAGAGCTCTGCTGTGAGAGCAGGGCCTTGTTCCGAGCAAGCTGCCGTGGGGAGAGCTAATCCGCTGCTGCGTTGGCGGGCGGCGATGGCGGCTGATTTCCGGCGCGCAGCCGCGCGCCAAAGAGCTTGCCGCGCCAGCCCAGCGCAATCAGCCAGACGCAGGCGAGCAGCCAGATCACTCCAATTGCGATGGTCGTCCATCTTTCTCCGGCAGAGCAGCGGTCCGTGTCGATACAGGCCGGGGAAATGACACCTGTGGCCAACAGGATGATCTCGGCCACGAAAACCATTACGACCGCCAGCAGCAGATAAGCCAGGATCACGACGACGCGCCGGATGCGGGACGGCATGTTCGGACTGCCGAGCTCGGTCCGCTCGGTGATGTAGTGCCACGGCAGCGCTTTGGCGCGATTGCGGATCTGCACCGTCGAGGCGGTCAGCTTGTCATGCAGCGCCTGATTGCGGCGGGTCGCCGCCATGATGATGAACGAATACCAGCCGAGCACGCTCTTGATGAGCAGACGGGCGAGCGCTTTCAGGAAACTCACATTGCCGTGGCTGCGGTCATCGACCACGCGCAGGTTGGTCATGTAGTGACCTATCGTGCTGCCAGTGCTCGAGACAAGGATGGGCTCGTACAGCAGCAGCGTCAGCACGACCACGACGCCCAGCACGCGCGCGATATGGTCGACTTCGACGACCGAAGCGATGAACAGCGAGCCAAACAGAATGAGCATCATGATGACCCAGTCGATCACGATGCCGCGGAAGCGGCGCACGAAACGCGCGTACTGAGGGGCGCCAGGCGATTGCTGCGGCAGAGCGGAGTCGGAATTCATGTCGTGTGTCCAAAAATCGACTTGGAACAATGTCCGCAGCATAGACAAGGTGAAATCGGTTCGGCCAGCGCGATTGTCATCTTGTGTTTCGGGAGCGCTGCCATAGGCTTGGCGGATCATGGCGTTCAGCGAATCTGAAAAGGCAAGATGCGAGAAGGTCGTCGCTCAGTTTATCGAGCGGCTGCGTCCGTCACCGGCTCTTCGGGCAAAACTCGACTTCGGATTTCAATTGCAGGGGCAAAGCATCGAAATCCTGGAGGCTCGCCCCCGAGGGGACGACCAAAGCAAGCGGATCGTGTACGCCATCGCCAAGGCGACCTACATCCGGACCAAGGACGTCTGGAGAATTTACTGGATGGGGCACGGCTTCAAATGGCGCCCGTACCGGGCCCGTGCCTGGGTGCGCACCATCGAAGATTTTCTGGCCATCGTCGAGGAAGACAAGTACGGCCATTTCTTCGGATAGTACGCCGGATCGAGCGCTACTTCCCGATCGCCTTGCGCAGCGCGTCGTTGATGCGGTCCTGCCAGCCCGGGCCGCCTTCCTGGAAATGATCGAGGATGTCGCGGTCGAGGCGCAGCGACACCTGCTCCTTGGCGTTCGGCACCTTCGGCCGCTCCTGTGGCAGGTCGGCCGGCTTGGTCGTGACCTTCTTGAAGGCTGCCTCGGCCGCCTCGCGTGAGCTGAGCGGTCCTCGTGGTGGCTTGTCGAAAGGCATCAGCGAAAAAACCTCGTCGATCAAACGTCGAGCGCGGACGTGTCGGCGAAGGCCGCGCGCTCCTGAATGAACTCGAACCGAGCCTCGGCCTTGTTGCCCATCAGCCGCTCGACCGACCTCGCCGTGGCCTTCTCGTCGTCTTCGACGATGCGGACCTGAAGCAGCGTGCGCTTCTTCGGGTCCATCGTGGTTTCCTTGAGCTGATGCGCCATCATCTCGCCGAGGCCCTTGAAGCGGCCGACCTCGACGTTGGCGTTGGCGTGGAATTCCTTCTTGCGGATTTCGTCGCGGTGCTTCTCGTCGCGGGCGTAGAACGTCTTGCCGTTGTGGCTCAGCCGATAGAGCGGCGGCACCGCCAGATAGAGATGGCCGTTCGCAATGAGGTCCGGCATCTGCGTGTAGAAGAAGGTGATCAGCAGCGAGGCGATGTGGGCGCCGTCGACGTCGGCGTCGGTCATCACGATCACCTTGTCGTAGCGCAGGTCCTCGTCGCGATAGTGCGGAATGATGCCGCAGCCGAGCGCCTGGATGAGGTCGGCGAGCTGGGCGTTCTGCGCGAGCTTGTCCTTGCCGGCGGACTGCACGTTGAGGATCTTGCCGCGCAGCGGCAGCACCGCTTGCAGCCCGCGGTCGCGCGCCTGCTTGGCCGAGCCGCCGGCCGAGTCGCCCTCGACGATGAAGATTTCCGAGCCCGCGGTCTGTGCATTGGTGCAGTCGGCGAGCTTGCCGGGCAGGCGGAGTTTGCGCGTCGCGTTCTTGCGCGAGACGTCCTTCTCCTGGCGGCGGCGGATGCGCTCCTCGGCGCGGTCGACAACGAAGTCGAGGAGTCTGCTGGCCTGCACGGGATTGCCGGCGAGCCAATGGTCGAACGGGTCCTTGATGGCGTTCTCGACGATACGCTGGGCTTCGGCGGTGGCGAGGCGGTCCTTGGTCTGGCCCTGGAATTCCGGCTCGCGGATGAACACCGAGAGCATGCAGCCGGCGCCGACCATGACGTCTTCGCTGGTGATCGCGGCCGCGCGCTTGCCCTGGTTCATGCGCTCGGCGTGATCCTTGAGACCACGGAGCAGGGCGGTGCGAAGCCCGGACTCGTGGGTGCCGCCGTCCGGCGTCGGGATCGTGTTGCAGTAGGAGTTGAGGAAGCCGTCGGCATCGGCGGTCCAGGCCACCGCCCATTGCGTCGCGCCGTGCTGGCCGGTCTTGCCGGCCGTGCCGGTGAAGATGTCGGGATGCACAAGGGTGGCGCCGGTCAGCGTCTCGGCGAGATAGTCCTTGAGGCCGTCGGCGAAATGGAACGTCGCTTCCGCCGGAATGTCGGTGCCCTCGACCAGCTTCGGATCGCAGGACCAGCGGATCTCGACATCGCCGAACAGGTAGGCCTTCGAGCGCGTCATCCGGAAGATGCGCTCAGCCTTGAAGTGCGCCTTCGGCCCGAAGATCTCGGCGTCCGGATGGAAGCGCACCTTGGTGCCGCGGCGGTTCGGCGCCTTGCCGGCGTCCACGAGCTTGCCCTTCGGCTTGCCGCGCTCGAACACCATCTTGTAGAGCTTCTGGCCGCGCGCGACCTCGACCTCGAGCCGGTCCGACAGCGCGTTGGTCACCGAGATGCCGACGCCGTGCAGGCCGCCCGAGGTCTCGTAGGCCTTGGAGTCGAATTTGCCGCCGGCATGCAGCGTCGTCATGATGACTTCGAGCGCCGACTTGTTCTTGAACTTGGGATGCGGATCGATCGGGATGCCGCGGCCATTGTCGGTGACGCTGACGAAGCCTTCGGCGTCGAGCTCGATCTCGATGAAGGTGGCGTGGCCGTTGATCACCTCGTCCATGGCGTTGTCGATCGCCTCGGCAAAGAGATGATGCAGCGCCTTCTCGTCCGTGCCGCCGATATACATGCCAGGCCTACGCCGCACTGGCTCCAGGCCCTCGAGAACCTCGATGTCCTTGGCGGTGTAGTTGGCCTCGCCCCCGGAGGAGGCGGCGCGGGAGCCCTTCGCAGCGGGCTTGGCCGCGGCCTTGGGCTTATCGGCGCCGAACAGGTCGCCCACGGAGGCGGTTTTCTTAGGCGTTTTCGCGTTCTTGGCGGCGGTTTTGGCCATGTTGGTTCAATGTCAGTTTGACTGTCGGGTTCCGGCGGGGGGAGGCGAATCACTTAAGCGGTGAACTATGCCACGGCCAGGGCCCTCAGGCTTCAGGGGAGACGCCTTGGGGATTGCAATGAGGCGTCATGCCGCCGCGGCTCTCCCCATACGGTTGCACCCGATACTGGCTAAACAACGGCGGTCGCGATAAACCAATCGCCCTGGAATTGACCCGCCTTGGGAATGGGCGCCCACGGCGCCACGGAAGTCCACAAGAAAGTCCATATGGACATCGACCACTACGTCCAGCCCATCATCGACTATGTTCGCCTGCACCAGGCCTGGGCCGCGCCCATCGTCTTCGCGTTGTGCTTTGCCGAGTCGCTGGCCTTCATCTCGCTCTTGATCCCGGCCTGGGGCGTGCTGGTGGCGCTGGGCGCGCTGATCAGCGCCAGCGGGCTGAACTTCTGGCCGATCCTCGTTGCCGGCGCGCTTGGCGCGGCGCTCGGCGACTGGCTGTCCTACTGGGTCGGGCTCAAGCTCGAGAACCGCGTCTACCACATGTGGCCGCTGTCGCAGCACCCGAACCTCATTCCGGCCGGCGAGGCCTTCATCAAGAAGTGGGGCGCGGCCGCGATCTTCATCGCGCGGTTCTCGGGGCCGTTGCGCGCTTCGGTGCCGATCGTGGCCGGCGTGTTCGCGATGCCGTACTGGCGGTTTCAGCTCGCCAACTTCACCTCGGCGTTCGTGTGGGCCGCCGTGCTGCTGTCGCTCGGCGACGTGACGTCGATGACGGTGAAGTGGATCGTCGAGCGGCTTGGCGGCTAAGAAAATGCCGGGGCGTGAGCCCCGGCAAAATGACAACCAAGAAAGTGAGCGCTGCTTACTTCATCGCATCGACGCCGGCCTGGCAGGTCTGGCCGTCCTGCGCACCGGTGCCGCCGCTGCAGCCGAGCGCGCCGACGATCTTGCCGCCGATCACGAGCGGAATGCCGCCTTCGGAACCGATCACGCCATCGAGCGAGAGCGCCGGCACGCCGGCGGGCGTCGCGATGCGGTCCTCGAACACTTTTGTCGGCCGGCGGAAGGTCGCCGCGGCCCGTGCCTTGTGCTGCGAGATGGCGATCGACGCATACTGCGTGTTGTCCATCTTGGTGAAGTAGACCAGATCGCCGGTCGGGCCGACGACGGTGATGGCCATGGCCCAGCCGTTCTTGGCGGCGAATTCCTGCGCGGCGCCCGCGGCCTTCCTGGCCTGTTCGAGATTGACCGGCTCGCCGTAGGTCGGCAGCGGCGCGGGCGGTGCCGCCTGTTGCGCAATCGCCTGCGTGGCGAAAGCGGTGGCGCAGAGTGCAACGCATGTCACAGCAAACTGACGCATCGAATTCCTCCCGGGTGATCGCCGCCGTGATCCGGCGTGCGATGATGCCGCGCGAAGCCCGTGCCCGATGCCGGCGCCCCCGCAGACGGGCGCATCTTAGGTGGCCGCCGAAGGCGCAACAACGGGGCCTGCGACCTGCCGTCTCGGTTTCGCCGCTCCCAGCCAAGGGCTAGACTGCCGGTCGATTGCCGCCGGGCGCAACGACGCGGCAACGTTCTGGGAGGAACGCCATGATGGACTTGAACCGTCGAAATCTCATGACGGCGACGATCGCTGTGGGCGCGGCGTCGCTGATGCCTTCGGCCGCGAAAGCCGCGGCGCCGGCTGCGGGCAAACAGGCTGCGGGCTTCTATCGCTACAAGGTCGGCGACATCGAGGTGACGGTGGTCACCGACGGCGCCAACCGGCTGCCGGTGACCGACGCCTTCGTGGTCAACGTGAAGAAGGAGGAGGTCAACGCGGCGCTGACCGCGCTGCATATGGAGCCGGGCTTCTTCATCGGCCCGTACAATCCGATCATCATCAACAACGGAGGCAAGCTCGCGCTGTTCGACACCGGCACGAGCGAAGCCACGTTTGCGACCAGCAAAGGCCGCACCGGGCAGTTCATGACCAATCTCGCCGCGGCCGGCATCGATCCCGCCGCGATCGACACAGTGATCATCTCGCACTACCACGGCGATCACATCAACGGTCTCCTCAAGGCCGACAAGTCGCTGGCGTTTCCCAATGCCGAGGTCCTGGTGCCGGCCAACGAGCACCAGTACTTCATGGACGACGGCGAGATGAGCCGCGCGCCGAAGGGGCGCATCGAGGACGTGTTCAAGAACGTTCGCCGCGTCATCTCGGGCGACGTGCTGAAGCGGCTGCGCACCTACGACTGGGACAAGGAGGTGATCCCAGGCGTGCTCGCGGTCGGCACGCCGGGGCACACGCCCGGCCACACCTCGCATGTGGTGTCGTCGGGCTCGGCCAAGGTCTATGTGCAGGCCGACGTGACGCACGCGCCGTATCTGTTCGTGCGCAATCCGGGCTGGCATGCGTTCTACGACCAGGACCCGGTGATGGCGGAAGCGACGCGGCGCAAGGTCTACGACATGCTGGTCGCCGAGAAGATGCTGGTGCAGGGCTTCCACTATCCGTTCCCGAGCGTGGCCCATGTCGAGAAGAGCGGCACCGGTTATCGCGAAATCCCGGTGGCCTGGAATCCGGTGCTTTGAGGCAGGGAGGCGCATCATGATCGAACTGACGCGACGAGGTCTGATCGGAGCAGCAGGCGCCACCGGTGCAGCGCTCGCGCTTCCTTCGCAAGGCCTGGCCGGCGCGCTGCCGGCCAACAAGCAGGCGCCGAGCTTCTATCGCTCCAAGCTCGGCGATTTCGAACTGACGGTGGTCAGCGACGGCGCGCGGCCGATCCCGCTGCCGCCGCGCTTCGTGGTCAACGTGCCGAACGAAGAGGTGCTGAAGGCCGCCGAAGCAGCCTACATGCCGAAGGGCACGGTGTTCGCACCGTTCAATCCGATGGTGGTGAACACCGGCAGCAAGCTCGTGATGATCGACACCGGTTATGGGCCGGTCTCGCCCACGGTCGGCATGCTGCCGCAATCGCTCGCCGCGGCCGGCATCGATCCGAAATCGATCGATATCGTGCTGATCTCCCACATGCACGGCGACCACATCAACGGCATCAAGAATCCGGACGGCTCGCTGGCCTTCCCGAATGCCGAGATCAAGGTGCCGGCGGTGGACTGGGAATACTGGATGGACGACGCCAACATGGCGAAGGCGCCTGAGGGCTTCTTCAAGGCGTCGTTCGGCTTCTGTCGGAAAATCTTCGGCGACATCAAGACCCGCGTGACGATCTACCAGTGGGGCAGCGAGGTCGCGCCCGGCATCACGGCGATCGAAACGGCTGGCCACACGCCGGGTCACACCTCGTTCGTGATCCAGTCGGGATCGAGCAAGATCCTGTACCAGGCCGACGTCACCAACGTGCCGGACCTGTTCCTGCGCAATCCGGACTGGCAGGTGATGTTCGACAGCGAGCCGGAAAAGGCGGTGGTGACGCGCAAGCGCTTCTACGACATGGCGGCCGCCGAGAACATGTTCATTGCCGGCTACCACTTTCCGTTCCCCGGCCTCGGCTGGGTCGAGAAGGCCGGCACCGGCTACAGGCTCATTCCCGCGCCGTGGAATCCGGTTCTCTGAGCGGAACGCTTGCAAGTGATTTCGGGGCCGCCCATGTTGGGCGGCCTTTGTTTCAAGGAGAATGGGTGATGGCTGAAGTGCATCGTTACAAGGTCGGCGACATCGAGGTGACGGTTCTGTCGGACGGCTTCCGCATGGTTCCGGTCAACAGCAACTATCTCACCAATGCGAGCCCCGAGGATCTGGCGAAGGCGCTCGCTGCGGCAGGCGAGCCCACCGACAAGATGAAGAACACCTATTCGCCGATCGTTCTGAAGACTGGCAGCAAGACGGTGCTGTTCGACACCGGCAACGGCGAGGCCGCTTCCAATGAGAGCAAGGGCGAGCGCGGCACCCTCAACGCCAATCTCAAGGCAGCCGGCATCGACCGCAACGCCATCAATGTCGTGGTGATCTCGCATTTCCACGCCGACCACGTGAACGGCCTCTTGATGCCCGACAACGCGCCGGCGTTTCCGAACGCCGAGATCAAGGTGCCCGAGGTCGAGTGGACGTTCTGGATGGACGACGGCGAGATGAGCCGCGCCTCCAAGGGCCGCATGACCGAGCTGTTCCAGAACAACCGCCGGGTGTTCGACACCTTGAAGCGCAAGGTCACGCCTTACGCCTGGGACAAGGAGGTCGTGCCCTGTGTCACGGCCGTCGGCACGCCCGGCCACAGCATCGGACACACCTCTTACGTCGTCAGCTCCGGTGGCAAGACCGTCTATGTGCAGTCCGACGTCTGCAACAGCTACGCGGTGTTCGCGCCCTATCCGGACTGGCACGGCTTCTTCGACCAGGATCCGCCGCAGGCCGCGGCGACCAGGAAGCGCGTCTACGACATGCTGTCCGCCGAGAAGCTGCCGGTGCAGGCCTATCACTTTCCGTTCCCGGCGCTGGCCCGGATCGAGAAGAACGGCAGCGGGTACCGTGTGAACTTGATGAACGCCGTGTAGGCGGCCGGGCCAAAGCATTCCTGACCGGAAGTGTGAGGTTGCGCACTTCCGGTCAGGCCATGGTGGTGCAGCGTTTGGGAGTTGTGCTTCGAATTTCATTTGCGGGGGCAAATATGAATCGTATTGCGACGCTGGCGTTGGCCGCGACTTCATTCTGCTTTTCAATCTCGACCGTCTTCGCCGAAACGCCGCTCGAGCGCGGCGCGTACCTCGTCAGCGCCGTGATGGCCTGCGACGGCTGCCACACGCCGCGCGGGCCGGCGGGCCTCGACATGAGCCGGCGCTTTTCGGGCGGATCGCAGCTGTTCGAGGAGCCGGCCTTCACGGTGAGGGGCTCCAACATCTCGCAGGATCGTGACACGGGTATCGGCTCATGGAGCGTCGCCGACATCAAGAAGCTGATGACCGACGGCGTGCGGCCGAACGGCGTGCCGGTCGCGCCGCAGATGCCGTATGCGTTCTACAAGATCATGACGCCGGGCGATCTCGAAGCGGTCGCGACCTACGTGAAGAGCGTGGCGGCGGTGCGCAATGAGGTGCAGGCGCCGGTCTACAAGTCGGCGATGCACGCCGAGCCCATCCCGGGCGCCGAGAAGCCGATCGGCGATGACGTGCCGACCGATCCGGTGAAGCGCGGCTTCTATCTCGCGACGCTGGCGCACTGCATGGAGTGCCATTCGCGCAAGCCCGAAGGCGGCCAGGACTACAAGAGCTGGTGGGGCCGGGGCGGCCACGAGATGAAGGGGCCGTTCGGCGCGGTGAAGGTGTCCAACATCACGGCGCACAAGGAAAAGGGCATCGGCAATCTGACCGACGACCAGATCAAGACGGCGCTGACCAAGGGCATCGGCCATGACGGCCGCGCCTTCAAGCTGCCGATGGCCCGGCAGATCTATTTCAGCAAGCTGACCGAGCAGGACCTCAACGCCATCGTGGCCTGGGTGCGGACCATCCCGGCGGCGGAGTAGGGCGCGGCTCTCTCCCCACGTGTCCCGGACGCAGTGCGGCGCGGAGCGCCGCGCTGCTGATCCGGGACCCCGGTTGCTATCCGCGGAAAGAAAGAAACCGGGTCCCGGGTCTGCGGCGCGTCACTTCGCACTGCGCCGCGCCCGGGACACAGACGACCCTTGTAACGCGCTCAATCAGCCGCTATATCGCCGACCGATGACCCTGACTTCGACCATCACCCGTCCTCGCCGCCGCCGTCACACGATTTCGGCGCGCGCCTGATATTGTCTGCGCCGCCGGATCAGGGCTCCGCGGCGCTTTCCCTCAAAAATCCCCCGCGAAGTCTGTTCGATCCGGCGGTCTGAAACGACCGAATGAAGGATTGAGACCATGGCTGCGAATGACACTGCGAAAGCGAAAGTCGGCGTGCTCGGCGCGTCGGGCTACACCGGCGCCGAGCTGGTGCGGCTTCTCCTGCGCCACCCCAAGGTCGAGCTCGTGCTGCTCACCGCCGACCGCAGGGCCGGGCAGGAGATGGCGGCGGTGTTCCCGCAGTTCGCCCCCTTCAAGCTGCCGACGCTGGTCTCGATCGAGAGCGTCGACTGGGCCAAGGCCGGCCTCGATCTCGCTTTCTGCGCGCTGCCGCACGCCACCACCCAGAAGGTGCTGAAGGACCTGCTCGCCAAGGCGCCCAACACCAAGGTGGTGGACCTGTCGGCCGACTTCCGGCTGCACGACACCAAGGCCTATGCCAAGTGGTACGGCCACGAGCACCATGCGCCGGAGCTGCAGAAGGAGGCCGTCTACGGCCTCGTCGAGATCCATCGCGAGGCGATCAGGAAGGCGCGGCTCGTCGCCAACCCGGGCTGCTACACGAGCTGCGCCCAGCTTGCGGTGACGCCGCTGCTCAAGGCCAAGCAGATCGTGCCGGACGAGATCGTGATCGACGCCAAGTCCGGCATGACCGGGGCGGGGCGGTCCGCGAAGGAAGAGATGCTGTTCTCCGAGGTCTCGGAGGGCTTCAACGCCTACGGCGTCGGCCACCACCGGCACATGGCCGAGCTCGACCAGGAGTTCTCGCTCGCGGCCGGTCGCGAGGTCATCCCGACGTTCACGCCACATCTGCTGCCGATGAACCGCGGCATCCTCTCGACCATCTATTTGCGTTGCACGTCAGGGGCTTCGGCCGAGGACCTTCATGCGACGCTGTTAAAGTTCTACGCGAACGAGCCGTTCATCCATGTGCTGCCGTTCGGCCAGACGCCGCACAGCCGGCACGTGCGCGGCTCCAACATGACCTTCATTGGCGTCGCGAAGGATCGCGCGCCGGGCCGCGCCATCGTGATCTCGACGCTCGACAACCTGGTGAAGGGCGCCTCGGGCCAGGCGGTGCAGAACATGAACCTGGTGCTGGGCTACCCGGAGGCGATGGGGCTCGAGCAGATCGCGCTGTTCCCGTAAGCCGAAGTATCCTTGGAGCTGTGATTCGGCATTCGAGAAGGCCCACCATGAAGAAGCTCGGCCTGATGGCGTGCGTTGCATTCGCGGTCTTCACCGCGATCTTGGCCGTCACGCCGGCCAAGGCCGACTTCGTCGTGGTCCGCTTCAAAGACGGCATGTGCCGGATTGTGGGCGACGCGGCTGGGCTGCCTCCGCTGCCGCGCAAGTCCGTCGTGCTTGTGGGCCGCTTCGACACTTGGCTCGAGGCGCTGGCGGCGATGAACGGGCTCCACACCCAGCAGCAGTGCCGTTGGGTCTCACCCTTTGCGAGTTGAGCGGCACGACGACAGGCAAAACGCCGGCGGGCGACCGCCGGCATTTTTGTTTTAAGACCGCGTTCTCAGGCAACGCCCAGCAGCCGCAGCGTGTTCCCGCCCGCCACCATCTGCTGCTCGGCCGGGCCGAGCCCGGAATGCGCCAGCGCCTTGGCGAGCCGCTCCGGTACGGACTTCTCCTCGACGATCGGCCAGTCTGTCCCCATCAGCACGTGGTCGGCGCCGAGCAGATCGACCGCGGTCCGCACCAGCGCAGGATGCAAGCCCATGGTGTCGATGTAGACGTGACGCCGGGCCAGCGCCGGCGCGTCGCTGCGGATGTTGGCGCCGTTACCAAACCCCGCCGCCAGCATCAGGCCGCCGAAGGCCAGCGTCGTGACCACCATGTGCAGCTTCGGCGCCTCGTCGAACGCGCCGCTTTCCAGCATGTTGATCAGCGCCGCACCGTTGATGGTGCCGCGTGCGTAGCGCAGCCCGATCCGGCCGGTGCGCGAGAACCGCTTGTGCAATTGCGGATCGGTCTGCGGATGCACGAACACCGGCACGCCGAGATCGGCCGCGGCCTTCAGCGTCGGGCGCGTCTCCTTGTCGCCGAGCAGCAGGTCCTTCCTGGCGCTTTCCACGAACACGCCGCGCAGGCCGAGCTCCTTCACGGCGCGCGTCAGTTCGCGCGCCGCCTCGTCACCCGAGAACGGATCGACGGTCGCAAGCCCATAGAGTTTGCCCTTGTGCTTGGCACAGCTCTCCGCGACCTGATCGTTGATCCGGCGTGTGGCCTCCGCGGGAGGATTGCCGTCGGCATCCTCGAGGAAGGCGGTCGGCGAATTGATGACGCGTGCGGCGATCCCGGCGGATTCGATCGACGCCAGCAGCGCGCTTTCGCTCTGCATGTTGGCGTTGATCTTTTCCTGCGACGCGCGCGCCGCCGCGGGCATTCTTCCGAGATTGGTCAACTCCCAACTCGGGCTGATGTAGTGGTTGTGGAAGTCGACGATCTTCAAGGATGCGGCGCTCTGCGCCGTGGCTTCCGACGAAGCCGACAACGTTCCCGCCACCGCCACGCCCGCGCTCAACGTGCCGAGAAATTCACGTCGTGAAGACTCGCTGTGCGTCGCCATGGCAGCTTCCTCCCTTTACGTCCCGCATCGCGCCGACATTTCCTCGGGAAAGTCTACTCCCAACCCTTTGGGCGAGGTATATTGTCCGCGCTGGTTTGTTCGACATTTTGGAGAGAAGCTTATCTGAAAAAGCTCTCAACGGTCCGAATTGGCGGAGCGCCTTGCAACGACGGCGAGCCCGCAGAAGGCGATGAGGCTGTATACGATAGAATTTGCGCCGATCACGATTGCCCAGAAAACGATTTCCGGCGATCCGGCGTGACCCAAGCTTAAAAATGCGGCCATGACTCCGGGAGCAACAAGATTCGCAGTGAGATCGTTACGCGCCGTGATCTGGATGAGTGTCAGGACGACCGAGGCACCCGCGCCGATACCAAGCGCGATCATGACGTGGCGCGGTTTCATCTGGTTTTTTGCAGCTACAGACGCCGGGCTTTGAAGGCGGGCAGTTCAAGCCTCACGACTTCACCCGCACATACCGCCCCGGCGCGTCCTCGATCGGCGTCAGCACGCCGCCGCCCGGCTCGCGCGCCGCCACTTCGTCCGCGTTGTGCGATTTGATCCACTCGACCCAGTCCGGCCACCACGAGCCCGGATGCTCCGTGGCCTTCTTCAGCCACGTCTCGATCGAGCCGGTGCCGGCCTTGCCGCCGGTCCAGTACTGGTACTTCACCTTCTTCGGATTGGGCGGATTGACCACGCCCGCGATATGGCCCGAGCCCGACAGCACGAACTTCACCGGCCCGCCGAAGAACTTCGAGCCCAGAAACGCCGACTTCGCCGGCGCGATGTGGTCCTCGCGGGTGGCGAGGTTATAGAGCGGCACCTTCACCTGGCCGAGATCGATCTTCACATTGGCGATCGTCATGTGGCCCTTGGACAGCGAATTCTTGAGATAGCACTGCCGCAGATAGAACGAATGGTTGGCGGCGGGCATCCGCGTCGCGTCCGAATTCCAGTACAGCAGGTCGAACGGCATCGGCGCCTTGCCGCGCAGGTAGTTGTTCACGACGTAGGGCCAGATCAGGTCGTTGGAGCGCAGCATGTTGAAGGCGTTGGCCATCTTCCGGCCTTCGAGATAGCCGCGCTCGGCCATCCGCCGCTCCAGCAGCTCGAGCTGCGGCTCGTCGACGAACACTTTCAGATCGCCGGCGTGCGTGAAGTCGACTTGGGCCGCGAACAGAGTCGCGGACGCGGCGCGCTGGTCGTGCGTCGCCGCCATATAGGCGAGCGTGATCGAAAGCAGCGTGCCGCCGACGCAATAGCCGATGGTGTGGGCCTGCCGCTCGCCGGTGACCTGCTCGATGACGTCGAAGGCGGCGAGGGGGCCGAGCCGCATGTAGTCCTCGAAGCCCATCTTGGCGTGGCGCTCGTCGGGGTTGACCCAGGAGATCACGAACACCGTGAGCCCCTGGTCGACGCACCACTTGATGAAGGATTTCTCGGGCGTGAGATCGAGGACGTAGAACTTGTTGATCCAGGGCGGCACGATCAGCAGCGGCGTCTTCAGCACCGTCGGCGTCGACGGTGCATATTGAATGAGCTGCATCAACTTGTTCTCGAAGATCACTTTGCCGGGGGTGACCGCGAGATTTTTCCCGACCGCGAACTTCTCGGCGTCCGATTGCCTGATCTTCAGGTCGCCGCCGCCGGCCTGGATGTCTTCCGCGAGCATGTGCATGCCGCGCGCGAGGTTCTCCGCATTGGCGGCGACGGTCTCGCGCAGCAGCTCCGGATTGGTGAGCAGGAAATTCGACGGCGACAGCGCATTGGTGAGCTGGCGGACATAGAACTCCGCCTTCTGCCTTGTGTGCGGGTCGAGGTCCTTGGCCTCGTCGACGAGGCTTTGCGCCCATTGGGTCGCGAGCAGATAGGCCTGCTTGATGAAATCGAAGAACTGGTTCGTGGACCACTCCGGATCGGCGAAACGCTTGTCGCCGGGCTCAGGGTTCGCCACCGGGCCGATCGCCTCGCCGGACATGCGCTTGGCGGCCGCGCCGAACAGGTCGAGATAGGCGCGGCCGAGCCGCGCCTGCAGCTCGACGGCGCGGGCCGGGTCCTTGAGCCAATACTCCAGCACCTCGCCGAGCGTCTTCACCATGTCGGCGAGCTCGTCGGAGGGGCCGGTGTCGGCTTTGCCTTCCTCGCGCGGCTTGAGATAGGCGGAAAGCGCCTTGCCGCCGTTCTCGACCATGCGGGCGAGGTTCTTCGAGAACGCCTCGACGTCGACCGAACCGAACTTGGCCGGTTCGGTCAGAGCCCTAGAGGTCGCCTTGTCGTTCATGGTTCACAGCCGCCCGGGGAATCGTACGGAACACATTTTACAGACTGATTTATGCAAGGTTCGTACAACGGGCCACACAACAAGCCGTTCCCGCCGTATCCGGGGCGGCAGCCGACTGCCCGCCCGGCCCAGTTACCGGTCCTTGCTTTGGACATATTGCAGGACTACCGGATTCCCAGGTCAGACAGTTGAATTTACACCAATTTCACTGTTCGCCCCCAATGGTCGGGGAGTGCTTGAGTCGGGACCTTCGGGTGGGGGATTGATGGGACGGCGGCACGCCGCATCGCAGCAAAGGTCGGGTTTGAGGGCGCTGCCGCTGCTGGTGGCGGCCTCGAGCCTTGCCTTGGGCCTTGGTCTGTCCGGCTGCGCCTCGATCTCCGAGAAGTTCGCCGAGACCGCCTCGCAGGCGCCGCAGATCGGCCTGCCGGGCAATGCGCCGGCGCGGCCGGCGCAGCAGATGACCTATCCGGCCGTCCATGATGTTCCGCCGCCCCGGACCGCCGTGGTGCTCACCGACGTCGAGCAGCGGAAGCTCGAGACCGATCTGGTGACGGCCCGCAACCAGCAGCAGGCCGCCGCGGGCGTGAAGCTCGCGCCTGCGGACAATAAAGCGGCTGCCAAAAACACCGGCAAAAACAAAGCCGACAAAAACCAAGGCGCGGCAAGCCAAGCCAATCAGGCCAATCAGGATCAGGCCAGCGCGCCCGCCCCAATTTCGGCATCGAGCAGCCGCACGATCTACTAGGTTCGGTCCGAACCGTGTTACAAGTTCAGGCGAGCCCCAGAGCTCGCGAGTCCCACAACCAAACAGACTGTTCCGATCCAGAGATCGACCGATGACGATGGAAGAATTTTACCGCATCAAGCGCCTGCCGCCCTACGTGTTCGAGACGGTCAATCGCGCCAAGGCGGTCGCCCGCAACCAGGGCGCGGACATCGTCGATCTCGGCATGGGCAACCCGGACCTGCCGGCGCCGCAGCACGTTCTCGACAAGCTGAAGGAGACGCTCGGCAAGCCGCGCACCGACCGCTATTCGTCCTCCAAGGGCATCCCCGGCCTGCGCCGCGCCCAGGCCGCCTATTACGGGCGCCGCTTCGGCGTGAAGCTCAATCCCGACACCCAGATCGTCACCACGCTGGGCTCGAAGGAGGGCTTCGCCAACGTCGCCCAGGCCATCACGGCGCCGGGCGACGTGGTGCTGGTGCCGGACCCGAGCTATCCGATCCATGCCTTCGGCTTCCTCATGGCGGGCGGCGTGATCCGCTCGGTGCCGTCGGACCCGACGCCGAGCTTCTTCTCGACGCTCGAGCGCGCCATCACCCATTCGATCCCGAAGCCGATCGCGGTCGTGGTCTGCTATCCGTCGAACCCGACCGCGCACGTGGCCGATCTCGACTTCTACAAAGAGCTGGTGCCGTTCGCGAAGAAGCACGGCATCTTCATCCTGTCCGACCTCGCTTATGCCGAGGTCTACTTCGACAACAACCCGCCGCCCTCGGTGCTGCAGGTCAACGGCGCGATGGACGTCTGCGTCGAGTTCACGTCGATGTCGAAGACCTATTCGATGGCCGGCTGGCGCATGGGCTTTGCGGTCGGCAACGAGCGCATCATCTCGGCGCTGACGCGGGTGAAGTCCTACCTCGACTACGGCGCGTTCACGCCGGTGCAGGTCGCGGCGACCGCGGCGCTGAACGGCCCGGACGACTGCATCAAGGAGATGCGCGACACCTATAAGCGCCGCCGCGACGTCCTGGTCGAAAGCTTCGGCCGGGCCGGTTGGGAGGTGCCGCCGCCCAAGGCCTCGATGTTCGCCTGGTCGCCGATCCCGGAGCCGTTCCGCGAGCTCGGCTCGGTCGAATTCTCCAAGCTCCTGGTCGAAAAGGCCGAGGTCGCGGTGTCGCCCGGCACCGGCTTCGGCGAGCGCGGCGAGGGGTTCGTGCGCATCGCCATGGTGGAAAACGAGCAGCGCATCCGCCAGGCGGCCCGCAACATCCGGCGTTTCCTTGAAACAGCGCCGGAAAAGCTCCATAACGTCGTCCCTCTCGCCACGCGGCGCTGACGCGCCGTTTGGCTTCGGAATCAGTCGCGTTTTCCGGGCTTTCGCCGGGAAACGCTCCCAGACGCGGACGCACGGTTTTTCCCATGGCTTCCCCGCTCAAGGTGGGTATCGCCGGTCTCGGCACGGTCGGCGCCTCGGTGGTGCGCCTCATTCATGAGCAGCGCCAGCAGCTGATGCTGCGTTCCGGCCGGCCGATCGAGGTGGTCGCGGTCTCGGCCCGGAGCCGCAACAAGGACCGCGGCATCGACATGAAGCGGCTGCGCTGGGTCGCCGACCCGGTGAAGCTTGCGGCCGATCCGGACATCGACGCCTTCATCGAGCTGATCGGCGGGGAGGGCGGCGCCGCCCGCGCCGCGGTCACTGCGGCGCTGAAGGCCGGCAAGCCGGTGGTCACCGCAAACAAGGCGCTGCTCGCCCGGCACGGCATCGAGCTGGCCGAGCTTGCCGAGAAGCGCGGCGTAGCGCTGAACTTCGAGGCTGCTGCGGCCGGCGCGATCCCGATCGTGAAGACCTTGCGCGAAGGCCTCGCCGGCAACTCCGTGCAGCGCATCTACGGCATCCTCAACGGCACCTGCAACTACATGCTGACGCGCATGGAGCGCGAGAAGCTGTCGTTCGACGAGTGCCTCAAGGAGGCGCAGCGGCTCGGCTATGCCGAGGCCGATCCGTCGTTCGACATCGAGGGCCACGACACCGCGCAGAAGCTCGCGATCCTGGCGAGCCTCACCTTCGGCACCCGGGTCGATCCGGAAGCGATCTACGTCGAGGGCATCACCTCGATCACCACGGCCGATCTCCAAGCCGCCGACGAGCTCGGCTATCGCATCAAGCTTCTCGGCGTCGCGGTGAAGACCGACAAGGGCATCGAGCAGCGCGTGCATCCGACCTTCGTGCCGAAGGACTCCGCCATCGCCCAGGTGATGGGCGTCACCAATGCGGTGACCATCGATGCCGACGGCATCGCGCCGATCACGCTGGTCGGCCCGGGCGCGGGCGGCATGGCGACGGCCTCCGCGGTCGTCGCCGACATTGCCGACATCGCGCGCGGCGTGCGCGCCGCGCCGTTCGGCCGGCCGCAGGCCAAGCTTGCGGTCACGAAGAAGGCGCCGATGCAGCGCCACGAGGGCGGCTACTACATCCGCATGATCGCGGTCGACAAGCCCGGCACTGCGGCGACCATCGCCAAGCGGCTCGCGCAGCACAACATCTCGATGGAATCCATCGTGCAGCGGCATTCGGGCACGTTGGGCGGCGCCGAGAAGCCGCAAGGCCCGGTGCCCGTCATATTGATCACCTACGCCACCACCGAAGACGCGGTGCGCAAGGCCCTCGCGGCCGTGCAGCGCGACAAGGTGATTTCCGGCCGGCCGCAATTGATCCGCATCGAAAAGAATTGATGGCCGGACAACTCAGGAGACCGTCATGACCGCATCGATCACCGTCGCGCAGCATCTGTTGCTGGAGCGCGTCCTCACGATCGAGATCGTGCGGGTGACCGAGCGTGCGGCGGTCTCTGCGGCGCGGCTGCGCGGCCACGGCAAGAGCAAGGCCTCCGATCAGGCTGCGGTCGACGCCATGCGCCGCGAACTGAACAAGCTGCCGATCGACGGCACCGTGGTGATCGGCGAGGGCGAGATGGACGAGGCGCCGATGCTGTTCATCGGCGAGCAGGTCGGCAACAAGACCGGTCCGAAGGTCGATATCGCGGTCGATCCGCTCGAGGGCACCACGCTCTGCGCCAAGAACATGCCGGGCGCGATTGCGACCTTGGCGATGGCGGACGCCGGCACGCTGCTGCACGCGCCGGACTGCTACATGCAGAAGATCGCGATCGGGCCGGGCTATCCGAAGGGCACGGTCGATCTCGATGCGCCGACCGAGGAGAACATTCTCAATCTCGCCAAGGCCAAGGGCGTGAAGCCCGCCGAGATCACGGCGATCCTGCTCGACCGGCCGCGGCACGGCGAGATGATCGAGGCGATCCGCAAGGTCGGCGCGGCGGTGAGCCTGATCAGCGACGGCGACGTCGCGGGCGTCATCCACTGCGCCGAGCCCAAGACCGGCATCGACATCTATCTCGGCAGCGGCGGCGCGCCGGAGGGCGTGCTCGCGGCGGCGGCGCTGCGCTGCATCGGCGGCCAGATGCAGACGCGGCTGGTGATCGACAGCGAGGAGCTGCGCGAGCGCACGCTGAAGATGGGCATCAAGGACGCGAAGAAGAAATACGAGATCGAGGACATGGTGAAGGGCGACGCCCTGTTCGCCGCGACCGGCGTCACCACCGGTCCGATGCTGGGCGGCGTCAAGTTCGGCAAGAACGTCATCGAGACCGACACCGTGGTGATGCGTTCGGTCACCGGCACGGTGCGGCGGATCATCGCCGAGCACCGGCAGTTCGATAAATTCCACCTCGATTGATCACCAGCTAATGCTGCTGCGGCGCGCTCTGCTGCGCCGGCGCCTGGCCGGTGGTCTGCGGTGCATTGGCGGGCGCGGCTGAGGGCTGCGGATTGGGGCCGGGCTGCGTCGGCGCGTTCGCGGCAGACTGCGCCGCCGGCGTGTTGCTGGCGCCGGCGTCGTGGCCCCACACACCCATGTTGACCAGCAGTACGCCGCCGAGCAGGACGACCATTGCGCCGATGCCGAAGCCCGAGGCCCACAGCAGCAGGGTCCGGGTTGCGCTTGCGGGCATCGAGTCTTCGTTTGTGTAATCGTTGGCCATGAGGAGCTCCCATCGGCTGCGTTGGTCGCCCTGACCGACAACGCATCGGTTGTGGCGGCGTTCCAGGTGGGGCGGACACGAAGACGTGCTATTCAGGCGAGGGGACGAAACAGCATGGCCAGCATCGAAATCCGTCCGGTGTCTTCAAGCGAGCGGGCGGCGTGGGAGCCGCTCTGGACCGGCTATCTCGATTTCTACAAGACGTCGGTGCGGCGGGAGGTCTACGACGCCACCTGGGCGCGGCTGCACGATCGCAAAGAGTCGATGCACCTGCTCGGCGCTTACGTCGACGGCAGGCTGCTCGGTATCGTGCACTTCATCTATCACCGCTCATGCTGGACGATCGGCGACTACTGCTATCTGCAGGATCTGTTCGTGGCCGAAGACGCGCGCAAGCTCGGGCTCGGCCGCGCGCTGATCGAGGCGGTCTACAAGGCGGCGCACGAAGCGGGCGCGAGCCGCGTCTATTGGCTGACGCACGAGAGCAACGCCACCGCGCGCGTGCTCTACGACAAGCTCGCCACGTGGCCGGGCTTCATCGTCTACCGCCATCTGTTCGCCGATCGTTTCTAATCTGCGTCACAAAAAAATTGCGGACGGCTTTCGCCGTCCGCAATCATTCTTGATTCTGTGTTAAGCGGCTTAGCCACACACCCAGACGCGGCGCCACGTCGGGCCCCACGGGCCGAAGCTGCGCACCGTGCGCCAGCAGCCGCCGTACACGCCGTAGCCGTAAGCGGGATAGTAGCCGCCGCGATAGCCCCAACCGCGTCCATAGAAGCCGCGGCCGTACCAGCCGCGTCCGCCCCAGCCGCGCCCACGCGCCGAAGCGGTGGTTGGTGACATCGCACCGCCTACGGCGGCGAGTGCCACCAATGCAATCGCAATTTTTCTCAACATCGTTCAGGCTCCTCCAAAGTGGGCTCTCCGAAAGCCTTCGCCCTTCGCCCTAGGTAGCATTTCCTCAGGCACTTGGGACAAATTTATGGAAATTCGCTGCAGTGGAATCCCGGACAAGCGCGTCCGATTGGCACGGATTGCAGCGCAGCACCTGCAATCATGCGCGTGTTTCTGAAAAACCGTTCATGATCACGGCTTCGGCTTGGCGGACTTCATCGTTCGTTCGCCACCAAAAAATCTGCGGGCGGCTTACGCCGTCCGCAGCCGTGTTCGCTCGGATGTTCGGCGGATCAGCCGCAGACCCACACGCGACGCCACGTCGGGCCCCACGGTCCCCAGACACGGACGGTCCGCCAGCAGCCGAAAGCGCCGACGCCCACCACGGGACCCCAGCCCCAACCGGGACCCCAACCGCGGCCCCAGCCACGGCCACCGCGCCAGCCCCAACCGCCGCCGCGCCAGCCGCCGCCCCAGCCCCCGCCGCGCCAGCCGCCGCCCCAACCGCCGCGACCCCAGCCGCCGCGGCCACCGCCCCAGCCGCCTCGCGCTTGTGCCGTGCTTGGTATCGCCGCGCTGATTGTGGCGAGCGCCACGAGCGTAAACAGGATTTTTCGGAACATGTTGCAGCTCCTCTAAAACCCCCGGCCCCAAACCATTTTCCTCGGGCACCTGGGGCAAATTATGGAATCCGCTCCGGTGGATTGCGGCGACAGCGCTCCCATTCGCGTGAGGTTGCGTTGCAGCACCCTGTATGATGACCGGGTGATTCCGAAGAACCATCCACGATGACCGCCCTGGCGATACTGCCGAAGGCGCAGACGCGCCTGTTTCTCGATGTCGAACGCTCCGTGACCGGCCGCGCCTGGCGCGACCGGCTCGACGAGCGGGCGACGGCGCGCGCGCTCGCCATCGCGCAGCGCAGCGGCGTGCCGGAACTGCTCGCCCGCGTGCTCGCCGGCCGCGGCGTCGAGCCCGCCGACGTCGAGGCCTATCTCGATCCGACGGTGCGGCGGCTGTTGCCCGATCCGCATGTCGTCACCGCGATGGAGGCCGCGGCCTCGCGCATCGCCGACGCGATGATGCGCGGCGAGCGCATTGCGATCTTCGGCGACTACGACGTCGACGGCGCCACGGCGTCGTCGTTGCTGGCGCGGTTCCTGCGAAGGAGCGGGCAGGAGCCGATCATCCACATTCCGGATCGCATCTTCGAAGGCTACGGCCCGAATGTCGGCGCGATCCGCACGTTGGCCGACCGCGGCGCGCAACTGCTCATCACCGTCGATTGCGGCACCACCAGCATCGAGCCGCTCGCCGAGGCGAAAAAGCTCGGCCTCGACGTCATCGTCATCGACCATCATCAGGCCGACGAGACTCTGCCCGACGCGCTGGTGGTCAATCCGAACCGGCTCGATGACCTCTCAGGGCTCGGCCATCTCGCCGCGGTCGGTTTGGTGTTCGTGACCATCGTCGCGATCAACCGCGTGCTGCGCACGCGCGGGTTCTGGAGCGAGGCACGGCCCGAGCCCGATCTGCTTGGCTCGCTCGACATCGTGGCGCTCGGCACCGTCGCCGACGTCGTGCCGCTGCACGGACTCAACCGCGCCTTCGTCACCAAAGGGTTGATCGCGATGCGAGGCCGCACCAATCCGGGCCTCACCGCGCTGATGGATGTGGCGCGGCTCACCGGCCCGCCGGAGCCGTGGCATCTCGGCTTCCTGCTCGGCCCCCGCATCAATGCCGGTGGCCGCATCGGCCGCGCCGATCTCGGCGCGCAGCTCCTCACCACCGACGACCCGATCGAGGCGGGCCGGATCGCTGCCGAGCTCGACCGGCTCAACCGCGAGCGGCAGGCGCTGGAGCAGGCGATGCTTGCAGAAGCCGAGGCCGAAGCGATGGCGGCGCTGGGCATCGAGGAGAAGGGCGCGGTGGTGGTCACCGCCGCGGCCAACTGGCATCCGGGCGTGGTGGGTCTCTTGGCCGCGCGGCTGAAGGAGCGCTTCAACCGTCCGGCCTTTGCGATCGCGCTCGAGCCCGGCGGCATCGGCACTGGCTCGGGCCGCTCGATTGCCGGCGTCGATCTCGGCCGCACCGTGCGGCGTGCGGTGGCCGACGGCCTGCTGCTCAAGGGCGGCGGCCATGCGATGGCGGCCGGCATCACGGTCAAACGCGAACGGCTCGGGGAATTTCGCGGCTACCTCGAAAGCGAGCTGGCTGCCTCCGTTGCCGTGGCGCGCTCGGACCAATCGCTGCTGGTCGATGGCGCGGTGAGCGCGTCGGGTGCCAACCTTGCGCTGATCGCTACGCTGTCGCGGGCAGGGCCCTACGGCGCCGGCAACCCGGAGCCCGTCATTGCGCTCCCCTCCCACACCGTCGCTTACGCCGAAGAGGTGGGCCAGGCGCATATCCGCGTGCGGCTGCGCGCCGGCGACGGCACCATGATCAACGCCATCGCGTTCCGTTCTGTAAACCAGCCGCTCGGCCAGGCGCTGCTCGCCAGCCGCGGCCAGGCTGTGCATGCGGTGGGCACGCTCAGCGTCGACCGCTGGAACGGCAACGAGCGCGTGCAATTCCGGATCATGGACATCGCGCCGATCGAGATGGGGTTGCGGCCGTAAGCCCAAGTTCGCGATCGCTTTGGACGCTAAGTATTTGCCGTCCCGGCTCAACAAGGGCTTGGACAAGGCAGGGCAGGCGAGGCTAATTACATCTGCCATATTCGAAGGAAACGCCTGCCTATGTCGAAGCTCAATCTCTCCGTCGCGATCGGCGACTATGACCGCAACCGGCCGCTGCTCGACGGCGCCGTCCAGATCGACGGCGTCGATCCGGTGTTCATGAAGCTCTATCCGGAGGAGATATTCTTCCGCGCCTTCCGCACTGAGGACTTCGACATCTGCGAATGCTCGCTGTCGAGCTTCACGGTGAAGACCGCGGCGGGCAACAACCCTTACGTCGGCGTGCCGGCGTTCGTGTCGCGGATGTTCCGCCACACTTCGATCTTTGTGCGCACCGACCGCATCCAGAAACCGCAGGACCTCAAGGGCAAGAAGGTCGGCCTGCCGGAATATCAGCTCACCGCCAACGTCTGGGCGCGCGCCATCCTCGAAGAGGATTACGGCGTGAAGCCCTCCGACATCCATTGGATCCGCGGCGGCATCGAACATGCCAACCGGCCGGAGAAGATCACCATCCAGCTGCCGCCGGGCGTCCGCCTCGACAGCGCGCCGGAAGGCAAGACGATCTCGCAGCTCTTGGCCGACGGCGAGATCGACGGCTTCATGGCGCCGCGGCCGCCCGCGGTGCAGGGCAAGAACATCGGCTGGCTGTTCCGCGATCCGGTCGAAGCCGCGAAAGACTATTTCAAGCGCACGCAGATCTTCCCGATCATGCATCTGATCGGCGTGCGGCGGACGCTGGCCGAGAAGCATCCGTGGCTGCCGGCCGCGGTGCTCAAGGCCTTCGAGCAGTCGAAGGCCGCAGCGCTCGCGCATCTGTGGGACACCTCGGCGACCAAGATCACGCTGCCGTTCGCCGAGGAGCGGGTGGCGGAGGCGCGCGAGTTGATGGGCGACGACTACTGGCCCTACGGCGTCGACGCCAACCGCAAGACGCTGGAGAGCTTCCTCAAGCACCACCACGCGCAGGGCCTGTCGTCGCGGCCCGTCAAGGTCGAGGAGCTGTTCCACAAGGGAACGCTGGAGAGCTTCAAGATTTGACGCGGGAGCGTCAAAAGCCTTGAGGCCAGGACCATGCCGTTTGTCGCCACCACGCGGCTCAGACTGCGCTCATGGCGCTTTGTTCCGGGCCTGATCTGGTTTGCGTTCCGCTCCCGGGCGCAGGCGAGGTCGGCGCCCGGCAATCTCGCCGCGCTAACGCTGCGCGAAGCGAACCATACGTTCTGGACTTGCAGCCTCTGGCAGGACGAAACGGCGATGCGCGCCTTCATGACGTCCGGCGCGCATCGCAGCGCCATGCGGCGTCTGCCCGATTGGTGCGATGAGGCATCGGTCGCGCACTGGCATCAGGACAGCCCGGAGCCGCCGGGCTGGTCCGAGGTCTATCGCCGCATGCGGAGTGAGGGACGGCCTTCGAAAGTCCGGCACCCTTCGCCGGCGCATCAGCGGTTCGAGATCGCGCCGCCGCGCCTGTAGAGCATTTTCCGGCGAAGTGTGAAGCGGTTCGCCGCAGAAAATGCGACCAATTAAAAAGCCAGGGCCTATTCAGGCTTGAGCTTCGCTTCCTTCACCACCTTGCCCCACTTGTCGTATTCGGCGACGAAGAACTTCGAGAATTCGGCGGGGTTCATGCGCACGATCGAGGCGCCGTCGGTGTCGAACTGCTTCTTCACCTCGTCGGAGTCGAGCACCTTGGCGATCGCCGCATAGAGCTTGTCGACGACCGGCTGCGGCGTGCCGGCGGGCACGCCGATGCCCCACCAGTTCGCCGCCTGATAGCCGGACACGCCGGCCTCGTCGATGGTCGGCACGTCCGGCAGGAGATGCGTCCGCTTCAGGTCGCTCACGCCCAGCGCCTTCAGCTTGCCGGAGCGGATGTGCGGCACCGAGGCGAGATACGAGTTCATCAAGAGGTGGCTGTGGCCGCCCATGACATCGATCATCGCCGGTCCGCCGCCCTTGAACGGGATCTGCTCGACCTCGATGCCGGCCATCATCGCAAACAGCACCGATGCGGTGTGCGTGAAGCTGCCGACGCCGGCATGGGCGAAGGCGTATTCCTTGGGCTTGCTCTTGGCGAGCGCGATCAGCTCCTTCACGGTGTTGGCCGGCACCGAAGGATGCACGGTCAGAACGCTCGGGCCGTTGCCGAGCATCGCGACCAGCGAGAACGCGTGCAGCGTGTCGTAGCCGACCTTGTAGATGTGCGGATTGACGGTGTGGGCGAGCGACACGAGGACGAGCGTATAGCCGTCGGGCGCGGCTTTCGCCGCGAGCTCGGCGCCGATGATGCCGCCGGCTCCGGCGCGGTTGTCGGGCGTCACCTGATGGCCGAGCTGGTCGCTGAGCTTGGTCGCGATCAGGCGCGCGACGATGTCGACGCTGCCGCCCGGCGCAAACGGGACAATCAGGCGCACCGGCTTGGTCGGATAGTCCTGCGCCGCCAATGGCGCCGTCAGCGCGAGCAGCAGGGCGAACGCCTTGAGCAATGTCTTGAACATTCCCGGCCTCCCACTCGATTTTTATGTTTTGAATTCCGCGGTCAGCGAGCCGACCGCGCGATTGTTGCGGCTATTCGATCAGGCCCGCAAGGCGGCAGCAATCACGAACCTTGTCGCAGCCGCGCCAGTACCTTGAGGCCCGCGTAGCCGTCGGCGGGCTCGATGCCGGCCTTCTTCTGGTAGGCCCGCACCGCCTTCATGGTGTCGGCGCCGATGCGGCCGTTGGTGCCGCCGGTGTCGAAGCCCGCCTTGGTGAGCCGCTCCTGCAACTCCTGCAGCTCGGCGACCGTCGGCGGGCGCTCGCCGCCGGGAAACTGCTTCACGAAATGGCCTTCGCCGCGCAGCCGGTCGCTCAAGTGGCAGATCGCGAGCGTGTAGTTGTTCGACGGGTTGTAGCTGCGCACCGCCTTGAAATTCTGCCCGATCAGAAACTGCGGCCCGCCGCGCTCCGGTTCCCAAAGGTGCATCACGGCATGCGAGGCCGGCAGCGGCTCGCCGTTGGCGCGCGTGACGCCTTGAGCTTTCCAGTCTGCGAGGCTCCGCGAACGGCCGCCGCGGGCGCCTTTGACCTCATAGCCCCAGCGCTCGCCCGACCGGTAGTTGCCGCGCTTGACCAGATAGCGTGCCGTCGAGGCGAGCGCGTCGGCCGGGCTGCCGAACGGCGAGACGCGGCCGTCGCGGTCGAAGTCGAAGCCCATGTTGAGCCAGACCTCCGGCATCCACTGGGTGTGGCCCATGGCGCCGGCCCAGGAGCCGCGCATCTCGCCGGGCTTGCTCCAGCCGCGCTCGACGATCACCAATGCGTTGAGCAGCTCCTGCTCCCAATAGGTCCGTCGCCGCGGCTCGCCGTAGGCGAGGGCGGCCAGCGCCGGGAAGATCGGCCGCATGTATTTTTCCTGGATCATCGGGTCGCCATAGGCGGACTCGACGCCCCACAGCGCCAGCAGGATGTAGCGGTCGACGCCGATCTCGTGCTCGATCTTCTCCAGGAGCGGCGTGTTCTGCTTGTAGATGTCCTTGCCGTTGATCACCCGCCAGTCGGAGACGCGGCGGTTGACGTATTGCCAGGTCTGTTCCTTGAATTCGGGCTGCGCGCCCTGCAGCGCATAGACCGAGGTGTCGGGCTTGAGCCCGCCCATCACGCTGTCATAGGTCTTGTCGGAGATGCCGCGGGCATGCGCGCGCTTGCGGAAGGACTCGACCCAATCCGGAAACGAGCTGTGCGCGGCTTTCTTCGCGCTGTGCGCGGCCTTCGCGGTCTTCTTTGGCTTTGCGTTTGCCGGCAAGCCGAAGGCGAGCAACGCCGTGCTCGCGAATGCGCCTTGCAGGAGATGGCGGCGGCTCTGATTCATGGCGGTATTCTAGAAATGCAGCTCAAGTCCGCAAACGCGTACAACTGTCGCGGTTAACGCCCGGCGTAGCGCTGGCGGCGCAGCCATCTCGACTTGGTGCGGTATTTGGCCCATTGCGGCGTTTTGCGATGCACCGTCTCGGTTCGCGACGACTCGGTGCTGTTAACCGCGCCTGTGGACGAAGGATCCGAATCCGGCACCGCAGGCGCGTCCGCCAGCTCGGTGCCGCGCTCGCCGATCAGCCGCTCGTAGGCAGAGACCAGCGTCATATACGGATTGACGAAGATCCAGCCGTCGCGGGTCGGCACCTGGATGTCGAAATGCAGGTGATAGCTCGTGCCGGCTTCCCGCATGCTGTAGTTGCCGACCTCGCCGATCACCTCGCCCTCGTCGACGCGCCGGCCGCTGAGCAGGTTGCTCGCGTCCATCTTGCGCGGGCTCATGTGCAGATAGCGGAAGCGGATGTGCTCGTTGGCGGTGTTGACGAACAGGTACGCGGCCTCTTGCCGCAGCGAGCGCAGGATCATGCCGCTGCGCGCCGCGACCACGTCGCCCGGCGGATCGCAGCGATCCGAATTGGCCGCCGGATGGCAGATCAGCGGCCGCACGTCCTGGCCCTGGTGCCCGATGCCGACCGGGCATTGGCTCACCGAGAAGCCGCGGCGTTCGCAGAAGTTGTCGCGCCACGGCACGGTCGCGGCCTGCACGGCGGCGGCGTCGCTCGGATCGGTGATGCGCGCCCGCGCGCCGCGGTGGAACAGCTCGGTGCCGGCGAAGGCGGGGGCTTCTGCGAGCGGAAAGCGGATCTGCGAATAGACCGTGTAGTCCGGCCGGCCGCCCTTGTCGCGGAAGCCGGTGCCGGACTTGATCTGACCCGGCGCGAAATAGCCGAACGAGTGCGACACCTTCGCGGGCCGCTCGATCGGCCACGGCTCCGCGCTGCGCGGCGGGTGCGGCATGCCGCCGACCACCTGAAGGGCGCGCAGGAAGCGCTGTGCGATCTGATCGGCGGTGCGGCACGACGGCATCTTGTAGCGTGTCGAGGCGGTCTCGAAGCAGCCGATCGACACCGAATACGGCACGCCGTAGCGCACGAAGGTGTAGCGCAGGTGGCTCTCGAGCAGCGTCTTGCGGATGCCGGGGAATTCTTCTTCGAGTGCGGCCACCGGCTGGCCGGCAGCCTGCGGCGACGTGTCGAGCTCGTAGAGCAGCGCCGAGCCCGAGATGATCACCTCGATCGGCTCGGGAAACTTCACCTCCGACAACTCGGGGATCTCACTGGTGCGGATCGCAAAGGCCGCGTCATAGCCGGCCGCGCCCGGATAGAAGAACCGCGCGGCGTGGAAGCCCGAGAAGTAGCGCGTCTCGTCGCCGGACAACGTGCCGCCGGCCTGGTCGCGCAGCCGCGCGGTGACGTCGAACGGCAGCAGCACCGGCACCGGACTCGTCGCCAGCGCGGGGAAATAAGCGGACATGATGTTGTTGAGCCGCGCCAGCGCCGGGTAGGTGACCCGCGCAGCGTTCCGTGCGCGCATCGGCTGCGTCGAGCCGAGACTGTCGTCGTCGAGCGTGGCCGCGGCCGCGCGCCAGTCGACCTCGGCATAAGTGAGCCGCGGCGGCTTCATCGGCTGAAAGGTGTTCTGCGCCGGCGCTGGATTTGGCGGCGCAACGGAATTCGGCGCCGCGTCTTCCGCGACGGCGCTCGCGCCCCCCAGCGCCAGCAACAGGCTTGCGACCAGTGCGGTTCTCACCGAATGCCCATCTCAGCCAATTGAGTCCCCGGACCGCCAAATTAGCCGATCCGGCCCGGCCGGCGCGAGCCGCCGGTGCGGCCAAATCACCGAAATCGTCCGTGGCGGAATGGGTTAGGGGTGGTTATCTGAACCGCTGTTCAGGATTGGCGGGCATCGCCAGGAGGCTGGCGACCCCGGAGAGATTCGAACTCCCAACCTATGGAATCGAAATCCATTGCTCTATCCAGTTGAGCTACGGGGCCGCTCCGCCGAGCTATAGCACAGCGGACCGGCTTGGGAATCCGCGCGGCCGATATCGTGGGGAAATCAGTCGGCCTTTTTCGCGCCGGAAATTTCTCTAGCATCCGGCCCGGGCGTTGGGGGCGAGGCGGGGAGTGTTCGGATTGTTGAGCGGGCGGGTCTTCACTGTTGTTGCCACCTTGCTGCTGGCGGGCGTCCTCGGCGCCTGCTCGTCCGGCTCGGACACCCAGAAGTTCCAGTTCGGCAAGGGGCCGGTTGATCCGCCGGCCGATCCGACCAAGTTTCCGGCCGACTACAAGCCGGAGGTCGCCGACTTCATCCGCCGCAACACGGTCAACCCGACCAAGATTCGCGACGCCTCTATCGCCAAGCCGGTGCTCAAGCCGATCGGCAAGACGGAGCAGTACATCACCTGCGTGCGCTACAACCCGCGTGACAGCGCGGGCAAGTACGAAGGCCCTCAGCAGAGGGTCGCGATCTTCCTGTCCGGCGGCTTGAACCAATTCCTGCCGGATGATCCGCAGATGTGCGCGGGACTCACCTACGAGCGCTATCCGGAAATCGAGAACCTGGTGCCCTGACGCTCGTTCGCGGCCATTGTGCCGCGGCCCGGAATCCGGGCCTTGCGCTTTTGGCAGAGCGGGTCTTCGTCGCATGAAGCGTCAAGCCTTGCCCACTCCACGAAAACCCAGCATGTTCGCGCCAAATTCGATCGCTTTTGGCGCGAGCAGGGGCTTCGCGCTTCCGGAGGAACCATGATCCAGGTCAAACGCTTCAGCCACGCCACGTTCGAGACGCCGGACACGGCGCGGCAGACCGACTACTTCACGCAGGTGCTGGGCCTCGCCGTCGCCGGCAAGGAGAACGGCCATGTGCATCTCGCCAGCAAGGTCGGCGACCTCGTCGTGCAGTTGAACAAGGCCGATCAGTCGCGCTGCACCAAGCTGTCGTTCCAGGTCGATCCGCACACCTCGCTCGCCGACCTCAAGAAGGGGCTCGAGGCCGAAGGCATCAAGGGCGAAGAGCGCTCGGACGCCGCGCCCGGCATCGGCAAGGCCGTGGTGTTCAAGGACCCCAAGGGCACCGAGATCGAGGTGTTCGCCGAGCAGAAAGCGATCACCGGCCCGCAGCAGGTCACGGGCATCGGCCCGCTGAAGCTCGGCCATCTCGCGTTCTGCGTCGACGACTGCAAGAAGTACGCGGAGTTCTATTGCAAGGTGCTGGGCTTCCGCGTCTCGGACTGGATCGAGGACTGGTTCGTGTTCCTGCGCTGCGGGCCCGACCACCACACCATCAACTTCGTGCGCGGCCAGCGCACCCAGATGCACCACATCGCCTTCGAGCTGAAGGACTGGGCGCAGGTGCAGTCGGCGATGGATTTCCTCGGCCAGAAGAACATCGGCCTGGCCTGGGGGCCGGGGCGGCACGGTCCGGGCCACAACATCTACACCTACCATCGCAACCCGGACGACCAGATCATCGAGATGTTCACCGAGCTCGACAAGATGCTCGACGAGTCGCTCGGCTACTTCGATCCACGGCCGTGGCACCGCGACCATCCGCAGCGTCCGAAGGTGTGGGAGGGCGTGCGCGACATCTGGGGCATGCCGCCGACGCCGGATTATCTGCGGCAGCGGCAGTAGCGACCGCTGTCATTCCGGGGCGCGCCGGAAGGCGCGAACCCGGAATCCAGTCTTGGAGAAAGAACCTGCTTGTCTTGATTCCGGGTTCGCTCGCTTACGCGAGCGCCCCGGAATGACCCGCGGCGAGACTACGCCGTCCGTCGCAGCTCCGACGTCAGCACATCCGGATTCACGACATTGGTCGGATTGCCCGCCGCATAGGCCGTGATCTGATCGAAGATGTCGCTGAACTGCAGCTCGTACTCGTCGCGCGTCACGTAGCCCAAGTGCGGCGTGCAGATCACGTTGTCCATGTTGAGCAGCGGATGCGCGGTGTCGCGCACCGGCTCCTCCTCATAGACGTCGACCGCGGCCATGCCGGGGCGGCCCTGGCGCAGCGCCTCGACCAGCGCGCCGCGCTCGATCAGCGGCGCGCGGCTGGTGTTGACCAGCAGCGCTGAGGGCTTCATGCGGCGCAGATCGTCGTAGGTGACGATCCCGCGCGTGGCGTCGACCAGCCGCATGTGCAGCGTGACAATGTCGCAGCGCTCGAAGAACGCCTGCTTGCTGGGGGCCACCAGATAGCCTTCGGCCTTGGCGTGGACCAGCGACTGCGGCCGCGCCCAGACCACGACGTTCATGCCGAAGGCCTTGCCGTAACCCGCGACCGCGGCGCCGATCCGGCCGTAACCGAAGATGCCGAGCGTCTTGTTGCGCAAGGTCGAGCCGACGCCGGTCTGCCAGGTGCCGGCCTTGAGCGAGGCCATCTGCCGCGGAATCTGGCGGAACGCCGCGATGATCATGCCCCAGGTCAATTCGGCGGTGGCGTAGGACGGCGTGCCCATATGCATGTCTGACGACACCACGATGCCGAGCGCCGTGCAGGCGTCGATGTCGATATGCGGATAGACGCTGCGCTGGCTGATCAGCTTGAGCTTGGGCAGCCGCTCGAGCAGCGGCGCGCGGATCTTGGTGCGCTCGCGGATCAGCACCAGCACCTCGGTGTCCTTGAGCCGGTCGGCGAGGGCGTCGATGTCCTGGACGTGGTCGTTCCAGACCGTGACGTCATGGCCGTCGAGCTTCTTGAAGCACGCCAAGGTCCGGACGGTGTCGTGGTAATCGTCGAGAATGGAAATTTGCATGTCTGAAACCATGTTCCCCGGCCGCAGCATAGCAGGTCGCCGGGCATACTGCATTGCGGCGCAAGGCGCGGAACGGCCGCCGCCGCGCGGCGAAATTTCGGAGCTAACGTACAGGAATGACGCGTAATTTCCGCTCCATTAATGCGCCGGCTGCGGCTTAGGGGAATGTTCATCCTGATATCGCGGCGCGGTTGCGACGGCGAGTTCGCTCTGTCAATTTGCCGTGACTGGCCGGGTGGCGGAGAGGATACGCGAGAGGCCCGCAAACCTCGATAGCCTTGGTTCAATTCCAAGGCCCGGCCTCCAATTTTCACGAGCCCCGCTGTGCTGCACAGCGGGGCTCAAACTTTTCAGGCCCGCCCGCTGGTGGCCGCCTTGAGCGACAGCGAGGCCTGCACCTTGCTGGACAGCTCGTGCACGTTGATCGGCTTGCGGATGATGCTGCGTTCGCTGATCTCGCCGAATGCGTCCTGTTCGGCAAAGCCGGTGACGAACAGCACCGAGAGCTTGGGCCGGCGCATGCGCGCCTGCTTCGCAAGCTCCGCGCCGTTCATGCCGGGCATGGCGAAGTCGAACACCAGGAGATCGATGTTGGCCGGCGATTCCAGCACCTCGAGCGCTGCGCCGCCGCTGCCGGCCTCCATGACGCGATAGCCCATCTCGCGCAGATAGGTCGCGGTGACGTCGCGCACCGCGTTGTCGTCGTCGACCAGCAAGATCGTGGCGTTCGACATGTGAGGCGGCGGGGCGGCAAACGTGCCCGGGGACGTCTCGGCCTGGACCTCGTCGTCGGCGGGCAGCAGATAGATGCGGATCGCCGTGCCCTTGCCGGGCGTGGTCTTGATGCTGACGCCGCCGCCGGACTGCTTGGCGAAGCCGAGCACCTGGCTCAAGCCCAAACCCGAACCCTTGCCGACCTCCTTGGTGGTGAAGAACGGCTCGAACACCTTGGCGCGCACCTCGGGGGTCATGCCGTGTCCGGTGTCGGACACGCAGATCTCCACATAGTCGCCGGCGGGCGGCTCTTCCGGGGCGGTGGGGCTGCCGAGTGTGACGTTCTTGGTGAACACCTGCAGCTTGCCGCCGCCGCCATTCATCGCATCGCGTGCATTGATCGCGAGATTGAGCACGGCGAGCTGAAGCTGGGTGCTGTCCACCATCGCGATGCAGGCCTCCGGCGACAGCCTGGTCTCGATCTGGATCTTGGTGCCCATCGTGCTTTGCAGCAGGTCTTTGAGCTTCGACACCAGCGCGTTCAGGTCGGCGGGCGCGGGGTCGAGGTGCTGCCGCCGCGAGAACGTCAGAAGCTGATCGGTGACGCGGGCGCCGCGCTGGGCCGCCTCCCGCATGTAGGACAGGCGTTGCACGGCTTTGCCGTCGATGCCGGACCGCTGCAGGGTTTTCTCGAGGAACGAGATATTGCCGAGCAGCACGGTCAGAAGGTTGTTGAAGTCGTGGGCGACGCCGGAGGTGAGCTGGCCCACCGCTTCGAGCCGCTGCATCTGCCGCAACGTCGATTCCACCTTCTCGCGTTCCTCGATCTGGGACAGAAGCTGACGGTTGGCGGCTGCGAGCTCTTGCGTGCGCTCGTGGACCCGCGCCTCCAGCTCCTCGGCCAGTCTCCGGCACTCGTATTGACGTCGCCTGCCGCGGAGCGCGGTCTGCACGACGCTGACCAGCGTCGTGGGATGAAACGGCCGTTCGAGGAAGGCGACGCTGCCGAAGGTCTCGGTCAACGAGATCGCCGTCGGATTGCGCTCCAGGCCGCCGCCATGCCGTGTCAGCAGGATGAACGGGTAGTCCGACCAGGGCGGCTGGGCCGCGACCCAGTCCCGCAACGGCCGCGTGTCGGTCAGGGTGATCGACTCCTCGGTCACAATCGCGAGATCGGCGCCGACGTTGAGCTGGTCGAGCAGGTCGTGGATGTCCTTGCAGACGTGAGCGTCAATCCGCGACTCGCGCAGGATTTGCCTGGCGATCCCAGCATCGCGGCCGTGGGGAGCGAGGATGAGGGCCCGCTCAGTCGGTTGGGGTTTCTTCACGGGTTGTCCGCAAGAGGTGCGCGTTGCCCGACGAAGGTTGGGACGCCCCGCAGCACGCCCTGGAACTCCTGCAGAGGCTGGCCGAGCCTCAGGCCTCCACTCGAGATACTCAGCTCGCGGATGGTGTTCTCGTGCGGGCCGGTCCGTTTCTTGACCACCGAGATCGCCCGGCGCACGCGGCCGAAGGCTTCGAAATAGCGCAGCAGGATGACGGTGTCGGCGAGGTAGGTGATGTCCACCGGCTGCCGCATGTCGCCCATCATGCCGCTCTGCGCGATGCTGAGGAAGGTCGCAGCGCCGCGCCGGTTCAGATACTGCAGCAGCTCGTGGATGTGCAGCGTGATGAACTGCTCCTCCGACATCGCGGCCTGATAGCCGTTCAGGCTGTCGATCGCGACCACTTTGATGTTTTCCTTGTCGACCCAGCCGCGAACCCGGTGCGAGAACTCGCCGGGCGTGAGCTCCGCGGCATCGAGCTGCTCGATCACGAGCTTGCCGGAATCCTGCATCTCGGCGAGATCGATGCCCAACCCCTTGGCGCGCGCGAACAGCAGGCCGAGCTCTTCGTCGAACACCATCAGTGCCGCCTTCTCGCCGCGTTTCACGGCGGCGGCGAGGTATTGCATGATGAGCAGCGACTTCCCGGTGCCGGCCGGTCCCAGCACCAGGGTGCTGGAGCCCGCTGCGACACCGCCGCCGAGCAGCGAATCCAGCTCCTTGACGTCGCTCGTGAGGAGTTCGTCGACGAAGGGCTGGCGGTACTCGGCCGCGACCAGCCGCGGATAGGCTTCGATGCCGCCCTTGGCGATGGTGAAATCGTGATAGCCGCTGCGGAACGACTGTCCCCGGCATTTGACCACGCGCAGGCGCCGCCGCTCGCCGCCGTAAACGGGCGCAAGCTGATCGAGATGAATGACGCTGTGCGCGATGCTGTGCACCGCGCGGTCGGTGGTCTCGCTGGTCAGGTCGTCGAGCATGATCACGGTCGACTGGTGGCGGGCGAAATAGTGCTTCAGCGCCAGGATCTGCCGCCGGTAGCGCAGCGAGCTTTGCGCCAGCAGCCGGATCTCGGAGAGGCTGTCGATCACGACGCGTTTGGGCTTCACCTTCTCGATGGTGTCGAGGATGCGGGTGATGGTTTCGCCGAGCTCCAGGTCGGATGAGTAGAGCAGGCTCTGGTGCTGATCCTGGTCGAGCACGCTTTCGGGCGGCACAAGCTCGAAGATCGTGATCTCGCTGTCGATGTCCCAGCCGTGCGACTTCGCGCCGTCGCGAAGCTCTTCTTCGGTCTCGGCCAGGCTCACGTAGATGCCGCGCTCGCCGAGGGCGGCGCCGGCTATGAGGAATTGCAGCGCGATGGTGGTCTTGCCGGCGCCTGGGTTGCCCTCCAGAAGGTGGAGGCGGTTGCGCGCAAGGCCGCCGCCCAGGACATCATCCAGACCCGGCACGCCAGTGCTGGCGCGGGGGAGTAAGACGGTCATGGTGTTCATCAAGTGTCGTTGTTGCGAAAACTGAATCCTTGGAAGGAAGTCGTAAATCGGCATGGAAAACGTGGATGGAACCAAAAGGTTCCCGATCAAGCCGTAGGGCGCGGGGCGCAGAACTGGCTATGTCGTTTGACGCTTTGGAAACCGTACCGCCTCGCGCGGTGTTCGCATGGCGTGCATGCGTGGAGTCACCGGCGATCCGGAGGACCTCGAAAGAAAAATGACCCCGCTTGAGTGCAAGCGGGGCCGGAGGTCGACAGTGTAGGGGACCGGCCTCTCGGCGCTAACCCCGGCGCGTGCGAATTATTCGCGCCTGCGTTTCGTTCGATCAGTGGGTTAACGCGAACTCAATCTCGCGATCGATGTTTTCCATCTCCGCATGATAGTTCTCCGAGAGCATCCGGATGAACAGTTCCCGGTTCTCGATGAGGCTGGCGAGCAGGGCCCGCTGCTCCGGAGCGCGCGTGCGCGCCAGCATGACGCGCGCATAGACCACCTCTGTGCGGCAGAGCGAGATCAGACGTTTGGTCTTGGGTTGTGCCCGATAATGCATGCCGTATCCCTAGTGGGAGTTTCCGGCAAATCCGTAAACATCGTCTGGAGAATTGCAGACGTCGGGTCAATCAAGACGCTTGCCGCAGTGCGGATCCCCTGTTCGGAGGGTGTCGCAAGTGTGTTGAACCATCCCTGAATACCGGTGTCGTTCTTTCGCGGGTTCCCGCAGCAATTCATTTGATAGGCGCAGCGCAGCGACGAATGTGCGGAACGCGGCATCAGACGTCCCGGTTAAGATCACGGCGGATGAGGAGCCATGCGCATGCCTTCTCGTCATCCCAAGGAGGGGCCCGGCGTCGCAGGAACGCGCCGGGCTTCTCTCGTCCATAGGAGTTGAGGTGCCCTCAGAACGCCGAGAGTTTTATCGCGCCTCGAACGGTGACAGTTGGCACCTCTGCCGTGATGCGAACCATATGGCGGTGGTCGTGCACGAGCCCAACGAAGCGTCCGGCGGGCAGTCTTCCGTGATCGAGCTCAGCACGTTTTTGAATCCAGACAATCAAGGTCCCGAGCATCAGGCGCTGCGAACGCTGATTGGGACCTTGGTGTACCCTTAAGTTCGTCGAGACGCCTGTGTGCGATTCACGCTGCGCGAATGAATTCGCGACTCTTTGCGCAGGCGTGAATGCCCAGAGACCCGGACGCTGCAGAGCACGTCAGCTCTTTTTGAATTTGAAGTTCGTGGTCTCACCACACGACGTACAAACGAACGCGTGCTGCATGAAATCAGGCTCCATCGGCAGCGGCTCGATCATGCTGATGGTCGTGACGCCGGTACACTTGGCGCAGATCGTGGTTGCGTCGGTCTTCTTAAAGGAGTCGCGCGCAGCATCCCTGCCGGGCGAGGGCGGCTTTTCTTTGCGTATCCGGCCCCACAGCGACTGTTTCCCGGAAGCATCGTCTCGGTCCGTTCTCTGTCCCCACTGAGTTCACACTCGAAATCGCAATAATCTTTTCTTCTGTTTCAGACCCGCTACACCGGTCATGCCTTGCTCAGTTGAGGGTGTCGTCTAGGGACACTTAGTTGGCAGAGCCGGGTGTGGCGCCTGCAGGCGGGATTTGTACCCCCGTCCCAGGGAGCGAGGTCATCGGCCGCCCCCGATGAGGGGGCCGCCTTCAGTGGCTGCGACCCGTCGGATGAAAGGCAGCGAAAATGCTGCCTGGATAACGTGAGTGGCATGAGCCCTTCGGTCCGGCGGAGAAGTCCGGTGACCTCGTCAAAAATCGCCACGGTGGAGCGCCGGAGGGCGCGCCTGCCGGTCACACGGCAGGCGGCACCCTCAAAAGGTGCCAGACCAAGACGTTGCGCCTGACCGGCGCTCCCCTCCCTCATGTTTGAGGGGAAGGGAAATGAAGGCGGCGCCCCGCGCCTGAAGACTTCCGGGGCCGATGGCGCTCGCCTATTGGGCATCGGCGAGCGAAGCGACGCCGTCCTTCGGACGGCCATAGGCGAGCGAAGCGACGCCGTTCTTCGAACGGCTATGGGCGGGTCTGTTTGACATGTGAATCAGAGAAAGGCTGCGCCGGCCGGAAAAGCTGGCGTCCCTTCGTGGACACGTTTAGAACCCTTGTTCAAGCGAGTGAAGCGGATTTGTTGTTGACCTTTCAGATACTTAACGAGAGTAGTCCCGGCTGGGAGTCGCGTGCAACCACATAGTTTTGTTCAATCAAGACGCCGCGCGCCGCGCCCGCGCTTGTATCGAGGACAATTGCAAGATGCTCATATACTGATCGACGGCGCTGGGCGGCAACGCCCCAATTTGCGTGGCGGCAGCAAGAGCGCGCGCCGCAAGATCGATCGATGCATAACAATGGTGCGCAATCATCGCCAATTGCTTCCATTGCTCGCCACTCATGGCTTTAGCTTCGGTTACGTCGCGGACGTACACCATGTCAGCTTCGAGGACCTGGCGCCGCGGACGACGCGGATTGCCATCCAAGACCGTGGGAGCCAGAGGCCAGAGCTTCACGTCAGCAAAACAGTGCGGCATGAACCCGAGTTGCCGCAGTTCTGTATCGATCTCACCGAAAGTGGGTTGCCCGTGGTAGAGCGTAACGAACGAAACCTCGATTTGAATGGCGACCGTATGCGCAAGCGTACGCGTGGCGTGCCGGATGGCCGCCAGTTCACCGCCCTGAATGTCGATCTTGAGAAAATCGACCGGCCCAAGGTCGGCGATATCGTCAAGCCGGCGCGTCGGTAGGCGGAAGGTCTTTTCGACTTCGCCGAACGTCAGAAATTCGTTGAAGAGCGCCAGCTTGGCAGGGTTCGGCTTTAACGTGCTGGTCATGCCACGGGCGCGGCAGAGATAAAACGTCCGTTCGACGCCGTCACCGATTGCATCAGGAAAATAGCGTTCGTTTGGCCCTTTGCGCCGATTGAGCTCGGCCAAGGCTTTCCGCTGCGGCTCAAAACCAGCCACGGTGCAAAGCCCTGCCGCAAGCATTGGCTTGTAGAGCGGATCACCGTCGATGGGGTTAGCGCCGATATCGAGAACGGCCGTGAGGCGGTCCGGGCGTAGGAGATCGCGGAGCGGGTCGGGCAAGGCGGGATCTTCCAGCCATATCAGAAGGGATGCGGGGTCAATTCTGCATGTCGAGAATAATGGACATATGCGACGGAAATATTTCTGTCACCGTCTTGGGCGTGTCGGCTGCTCAGCGGAGCGAGCCCGCTAGCCTTGGGTTAGTGCAGGCGGATTGCGCTGATGAAGCCTATGACGGCGTGCGGTTTGGAAGATCGTGGATCAAATCGCGTGGCTGCATCAGACGAAACGCAACAAGCCCCGCAACAACAAGCACCGCAATCGCGGAATAGGCGGCGGTCCAGCCCGCCAAATTCGTGCCGCCGACCCAATCGAGAATCCAGCCCACGATCAGGGGGCCAAGAAAGCCGCCGCCGTAACCCAGCATCGAATGAATGGCGAGTGTGGCTCCGCGCCGCGCGGGATCGGCGCTTCCGGCTGTGCCCGCGGTCAGGGAGGAGCTGTCGGCGGATATGATGAGGCCGTATGCCAGAAGGATGATCACGGCGAGCCAGTAAGACCGGGCACCGGCAAACGCCAGGATCGCTGCGCACGCCGCAGAAGCGATCATCGTCACGGTTATGAAGCGGCGCCGGCCAAAGCGGATCGAACCCTCGTTTCCGATCACGCTGGCAAAGGTTGCGATGATCCCAAGCGCGGTGAGGGCGGTTGTCGGCGAGACGAGCGTGCTTTCGGTGCCGGTGCGCGCAGCCACGAATGCCAGAAACGCAACGCCCCATCCCCTCAGCGCGTGAAATTCGAGTGTGTGAATGCAGTAGCCGATGGCATAGGCCATCGCTGATCTGTTCTTGAACACTGGCCGGAAATCGAAGTGACCTCCGGCGCGTACGATGTTCGGATCGCGGGCTTTGGCGGGCGGCACAGCCGCCACGACCAGGAGCCAGGCGCTCGCGGCGCTGATGGCGGCGACGAAGAAAGCGCCTTTCCATCCTGCAAGCCCATAAAGAAAGTCGGCGCATGCGAACGACAAGGCGCCCGAGATGCCCACGCTGGCCGCATGGCCTGCCGTGGCGCGCGACATGAGTTTTGGTTCGACATGGTCGGCGAGAAGCTTCAGCCCTGTCATATAGGTTCCGGCCCAGCCGATGCCGGTCAGCGCGCGGCACGCGAGCGCCGACCAAAAGCCGGATGCCGTGAGTGCGAAGAGCAGATGTCCGAGCACGGTCAGACCGACCCCAAGCAGATAAACCTGCCGCGGATCGAATCGGTCGGTTGCCGTCACCAAAACGGGAACCGCGAGCATATAAGCGAGGAAGAATATCGCCGTGATCCAACCGGCCTCGCCATAACTGAGCTGCCACTCCCGAAGCATCTCGGGCAGGAGGGCCGGCCAGAACGAGGCACCAATCTGAACCAGCACCTGCGCCGCGCAGACCAATGCAACCGCGCGCTTGCCGGAAGTGGGGGAAATCACGAAGAGGGCTCTATGTTTGTTTAGCTTCGGGGTTTTGTCTCACAAGCATAAGGCATCCGAGGGCGATGACGCACAACGCACTGGAGACAATGAGCGAAGCCTCGCCGATCCGATCTATGAGCAATCCGAAAAGAAGCGGCGCGACGGCCTGCGCGATGCGGGCGGGCGCGCCAAGCAGACCCAAGCGATAGCCGTAGTTCTTCGGGCCATAGATCGCGAGCGGCACCGTGCCGCGAGCAATGGTGAGAATGCCATTGCCGAACCCATGCAGCGCCGCGAATGCTAAGGCGGGCAAGCCGCTGCCGAGCACGCCAAGAACAATGGCCCCGATGGGATGCGTGCTGGTCGCAAGGCGCGCGGATAGAAGCGGATGCGCCCGGCCAAGAAAAGTCGCCTCAAGGATTCGCGCCACAACTTGCGCGGGGCCGATGAGCGCGCCGGCCGCGAGCGCTTCGCCCGGCGTTGCACCGCTTGCTTCGAGGAGCCGCGGCAAATGCGCGGCCATCGCTCCCGTGACCGTCCAGGCCAGCGCGAACGCCGCCGCCAACAACCACATGGTGCGATCCATGGGAATGTGCGGCTTGGCCTCATGCTCGCCTGTGCTTGCATGTTCGGCGCGAGGCAGAAGAAAGAGATTGATCGGCAGGCCAATGAGTAGGTGAGCGGCAGCCCATGCGAAACAGGTTTCGCGCCAGCCGAGCTCCGCCAATCCCCATGCGCTTAAGGGCCAGCCGATCGTACTTGCAAACCCGGCCAGCAGCGTAATGCCGGTGATAGAGGGACGCGCGGCCGAACCATAGATACGGCCCAAGGCCGCGAACGCAGCATCATAAAGCCCCATGCCCATGCCGAGGCCGAGCAGCAGCCAGGCGGCCCCGACAAGAATCATTGAATGCGCGAGCCCGAGCAGAGCAAGCCCGGCCGCAAGGATGATATTCGAGGCAGACAGCACGCCGCGCCCGCCGAAGCGGTCGATGGTCCTGCCAATGCGCGGCCCCAGCACGGCAGCCAGGAGCAGCGAGGCCGAAAACGCGCCGAACAGCCATGACGAAGGAATGCCGAGATCCTTGGCAATCGTGTCGCCAAGGATCGCCGGCAGATAGTAGCTCGAGGCCCAGGCCAGGGTTTGCGTTGAACCCAAGGCGAGGATGGTTGGAAGCCGCTCGGATACTTTTATCAAGTGCAGCAGGCCGCCTCTCTCGACTTCTCGGAAGCCGTGCAGCAACTTCCGGCGTCGGTTTTTGCGGGCGCCGTATCGCCGCAGCATCCGCTTTGTGTCGATGGCGCACCACGGGACAGGCTGCACACGCCCGTCTCCGGCAGTTCAAGCTCGACACGGCGTGCCGCCTCAACATCACCGGCGAGTTCAGCCGCGATCGAGCGCACTTGCTCATAGCCGGTGGCCATGAGGAAGGTCGGCGCGCGACCGTAGGATTTGATGCCCGCGACATAAAGGCCCGGCTCCGGATGGGCCAGTTCTTTTGCGCCATGAGGCCGCACGGTGCCGCAGCTGTGGACGTTTGGATCGATCAGCGGCGCCAGCACCGGCGGGCATTCGAGCGCGGGATCGAGGGACAGGCGAAGCTCGCGCAAGAAAGTGAGATCGGGCCGGAAACCCGTTGCAACGATCAACTCATCGACAACAAGGTTGCGGCCGCAGCAGGCCGAGCCCACGCCAAGGCGAAGCCCGTTGTCCGTCTCGGATAGATGCGACACACGGAAGCCGGTTTGAATCTCGATGCTTTTGGCGCGCACGGCGCTTTCGAGTTCCGCGCCGAGCTGTCCCCGTGCGGTAAGCTTGTCATTGGCCCCGCCGCCAAATGACTTCGCAGGATCATCGCCGCGGATCAGCCAAATCACGCGGGTTTGCGGTGCCGCGGCGCGAAGCCGAATGAGATCGAGCAGGGTGCCCGCCGCCGAATGGCCGGCGCCGAGAACCGCAACAGTCTTGCCTTCATAGCGTGCGCGGTCGCGCCCCAGCACATCGGGCATGCCGTAACCGATCCGCGCGCCGGCCACGTCTTCGCCGATGGCTTTCAAACCATTGGCGCCTGCGGGATTGGGTGAATGCCAGGTGCCCGAGGCATCGATCACGGCCCGCGCCAGCACCGACTTCATGCCGGCGCCATTGCGATAGCGGAGTTCGAAGGGCGCGCTTTCGCGGCCGGCGCTCTTCACCTTGTCGAAGCCGACACGGCTGATATCCAGCACGCGGCTTGATGTGCGGATGCGATCGCGCAAGACCGTCTTCGTGGCGAGAGGGGCAAGATAGTGATCGACGAGTTCGCCGCCTGTCGGATAGTGGTCCGGGTCAGGGCTATTCCATCCCGTGGGTTCGAGCAGGCGCCGAGCGGCCTTGTCGATATTGTAGCTCCACGGCGAGAAGAGCGGCACATGCGACCACTGGCGCACGGCGCTTGCCGCTTCCTCGCCCGCTTCGAGAACAAGGGGCTCGATGCCGCGTTCAAGAAGATGGCTTGCCGCGGCAAGGCCGACCGGGCCCGCGCCGATCACCGCGACGGGAAGTTGATTGTCCATGCTGTCCTCCTACGGTATTTCTAGAATTTTGGAAAGATGAGCTAAATTTTTTTACGCCGCTGATTTGCTCCCGCATGCCGCCTTCGCATCCAGGCAGCATTCGTCCGAAAGGAAGCCAAGTAGTTCGCGCATTGCCGGATATTGCGCACGGCAGATCAAGGTCGTTGCTTGACGTTCCTGAGCGACGAGGCCAACCACGATGAGCTGGCGCAGATGATGCGAGAGCGTGGAGCCGGGAACTTTCAGCTTGTCCTGCAGCCGGCCCACCGGCAGGCCGCCATGCCCGGCGCGCACCAGAGTCCGATAGACCTGCAACCGGGTCGGGTTGCCCAAGGCCTCAAGCTGCTTGGCTGCTATTTCGAGTTTCATGGAAATACGAATAGGGCGGCGGGTCGGCCCGGTCAAGGCTTATTTCCAAAATGTTCGAAATAGCCCCGGAAGGCTACTGGTGCCGCCAAACCTTCACCGCCGATACCAGAAGGATCAGCGCCAGCAGCGGCAACAGAACCGCCGTTGGAATGACCCCCAGCAGTAGTCCGCCGATGAAGGTTCCGACCATCGAACCGACGGCCATGACCAACAAAAACCTTCCGTTCTGCCGCAGCACGGAGAAGCTTTGATCCCGGCTGTATCGCGCAATGCCGACCAGCATGGTTGGAAGACTCACAGCAAGCGAAAGGCTACCGGCCAACTTTATGTCTGCGCCAAACAGCAAGATCAGCGTCGGAATGAGAAATTCGCCACCGGCCACGCCAAGCAGAGACGCTATGACGCCAATGATGAAGCCGGCGACGATCCCGGCGACGATCTGTGACCAACCGGCGAAGGGCGGGCTGGACATCGTTGCGTCGTGGGCGAACAACAGCACGCCGGCGATCACCACCAGCAGCACCGCGATCACGCGATACAGCGTTTCGGATTTCAGTCGCGTGGCCCACGCGGCTCCCGCATAGGCGCCAAGCAGGCTACCGGCCAACAGATTGACAATGATCGGCCAATGCGAAGCGACCTCGGCGAAAGGCACGCTTGCCGCCCGGAAGGGCAATGCGGTGGCGACGACGACCAAGCTGGTCGCCTTGTTCAAGATGACGGCTTCGAGGCCGCGAAACCGGAACAGGCTGATAAGCAACGGCAGGCGAAATTCTGCACCGCCAAGGCCGATGAGGCCGCCAAGGGTGCCGATGAGCGCGCCGCTTCCAAAGGCGGCGGCCGGATTTCGCGTTGACATGGTGCACGACAATGTTCGGGCGCACGAGCGCCTCGATGGGACCGAAGCCCGTTTCCCGTCGTGCCGGGGTTCTGCACGGCCTGCTTACGGCTGGTCGTGGGGCACGGGGAGGATACAACTCTTAACGGGAAAATACAGCCTGACGATCGGAACCGATGACATCCCCGGGCATCGGCTACACGTGTGGTAAGGTCCGAATCACGATGCTTCGCAAGAAAGCCGCCGTTGCCGCACTCGCGGCGCTCGCTCAGGAAGTCCGCCTCGATATCGTGCGTGCCTTGGTCCGTTCAGGCGACACGCCAATATCGGCCGGGGCGCTGGCTGAGGCTGTTGGCACCTCGCCATCCAATCTCTCATTCCATCTCAAAGAACTGGAAAGCGCAGGCCTCATCCAATCGGAGAGGCAATCGCGCTCTATCCTCTACCGCATCAACCCTGAGAACATGGACGCGCTGATGGCGTTTCTGCGCGATCATTGTTGCGCCAAGTAGCGCCAGACCTATTTGACGCGGCGGCCTTGCGCGTCGATGAGGAGTTCACCGTCTTCCTTGCTAAGAGGCCCAGCCGGCAGCCGTTCCAGCAAATCGAGAACCACCTCGCTCGGCCGGCAAAGCCTTACGCCTTTCGGGCTGCACACGATGGGTCTGTTCACCAGAATAGGATGAACGAGCATCGCTGCGAGAATGTCCCGATCTTCGACACCATTCTCCAGCAATCCGAGTTCCGCGGCTGGAGATCCGCGTTCGCGCAATGCGGTGCGCGGTGTGAGATTGGCAGCCGCAAAGAGTCCGAGTAATTGCGGTTCAGTCCAGCCTGTCTTGAGATATTCGATGACTGTTGGAATCTCGCCGCTCGCTTTGATAATCGCGAGTACGTTGCGCGAGGTGCCGCAGTTGGGATTGTGATAAATCGTGAGCTCGGTCATCGCTCATTTCCTGGGTGACGCGAACGGTGCTGGCCAAAACCATGCACGATCAGCCCAATGATGAGCATGAGGCATCCACCGCTGGCAACTCCCGTGAGTCCCTGAAGAATGACGTTATCAACCGCGCCGACCTCATTGAGGCTTCCTGATGCCGTCACCATCGTGACCGCAAATTGTTGCAGAAAATAACCACTGAGTGCGCCCGCAATCGCGCCAGTGAGCGTATGGCCAATGAATCCGAAGTGATGCTCGTGCGCGGCTGTCGCCGTTGCATGGGCGCCGAGGATGCCCATCACGAGCTGAATAATCAGGTTCGTCAGCGTCCATGTCATCGGGCTGGCTTCCCGCGCCAAAAGGAAATCAAGATATGCGCCACCAACGCGCGGCTCAGTTCATCGTCGCCGCGAACTGGGCCTTCCAGTAGCTTTCCACTTGGTTCACGAGCGGCTGAGGCAGCGGCACGTAATCGAGCGCAGTTGCTTGCGCCTGGCCCTTTTCAAGAGCCCACCGGAAAAACGCGAAGGCAGCCTTCGCCCGGGCGGCGTCCTTCGGCGTCTTGTGCATCAGAATGAACGACGTGGCCGCGACGGGATAGGCCTCATCGCCAGGCGCATCGGTCATGACGAGATAAAAGTCTTTCGCGTTGGCCCAGTCCGCGCTTGCGGCCGCAGCCTGGAAGCTCGCTGCGTCGGGCCTTACGAACTTGCCTGATTTGTTCTGCACCAAGGCGAAGGTCGATTTGTTCTGAAGCACGTAGGCGTATTCGACGTACCCGATTGCGTTCTTGGTCTGATTGACGAAAGCGGTCACGCCTTCATTGCCTTTGCCACCGGCACCGACCGGCCACTCGACCGCCGTGCCTTCACCGATCTTATCGCGCCATTCGGGGCTCGCCTTCGCGAGGTAGTTGGTCCAGTTGAACGTCGTGCCCGAGCCGTCTGAACGGTGCACGACCGTGATGGATGCTGCTGGCAGTTTGACCTCGGGATTGAGCTTCGCAATCGCCGGATCGTTCCAGGTTTTGATCTTGCCGAGAAAAATGTCAGCCAGCACCGGACCTGTAAATTTCATCTCGCCGGGCTTCACGCCCTCGATGTTGACCACAGGCACTATGCCACCCACGACCAAAGGAAATTGGCCGAGGCCCGTCTTTAGAAGTTCTTCCGGCTTCAATGGCGCGTCAGAAGCACCGAAATCTACCGTCCCGCCTTTGATCTGAGTGATGCCCGCACCCGAACCGATGGACTGGTACTGCACGTGAGTGCCATTTACAGCCGCGTAGTCGGCGGACCACTTCGTTAGAATCGGAAAAACGAAAGTGGAGCCCGCGCCTGTAATTTCGGCGGCGACCGCCGCAGGCTGACCTAATCCCAAGCCAACAAGTATGGCCGCTGCAGCTAGGACGCGGGTCTTGCGCATCGTAAGGGTCTCCTTGTATAAAACTTCTATATGTCGGGACATACCGACATATGTCATAGATTTGTGACAATGGGATGATACGAACGGGTCCTCTCGCAAAATTTCGCGCCTTTCAGGATGAGGCGCCCGCCAGGTCTGGAACTATGGACGAGACGATTGCCATCGACGGGTTAGGCTCACTCGCGCAGCCAACCCGGCTTGCGGTTTTCCGAAAGCTCCTTGCTGCGCATCCCGGCACGGTGCCGGCGGGCGAATTGGCGCGGTACTGCGATGTGCCGCACAACACCATGTCCACGCATCTTAACGTGTTGAGCCGCGCCGGGCTCGTTGAAGCGGAGCGCGACGGCCGCAGCATGAACTATCGCGCCGATCTCAAAGCCTTTCGCGGGCTCGTGAAGTTTCTCACCAGCGATTGCTGCAACGGGCGGCCCGAACTCTGCGGCGATATCGCGAAGCTCGTTCCTGATTCCGAGGATCAACCACGAGGCAAGCAGGTCATGACGCCCGCCTTCAATGTGCTGTTTCTGTGTACGCATAATTCGGCGCGGTCGATCATGGCCGAAGCGCTGCTCGAAAAGATCGGCAAGGGAAGATTTCATGCTTATTCGGCCGGGTCCGATCCCGCGATCAAGCCCATGCCGGATGTCATCAAGCGGTTAGAAGCGCTGGGGCATGATGTCAGCAAGCTCCGCTGCAAATCCTGGAATGAATTCACAGGACCCAGCGCGCCGCGCATGGATTTCGTCATCGCGCTCTGTGACACGCCGCAAGGCCAAGCCTGCCCGGATCTTGGCGAGAAGTTTGTCACCGGCGCCTGGCCCTTGCCCGACCCCGCCGACTTCAAGGGGTCACCGACCGAGCGCACAACGCTGCTCAATGAGCTTTACGCGATGGTTCGCCGCCGCATTGAAATCTTCACGAGCCTGCCCTTTGCCACGCTCGACAAGATGGCGCTCAAAGCGCGGCTCGACGAAATCGGCGATACCGCGAAAACCGCACCCTAACGGAGCACGTGCATGGCAGTTGGCATCAATGGGATGGGCCGCATCGGCCGCTTGGCGATGCGCGCGGCTCTGGGCGGCATGCACCGGCCGGGCAGCGATCCGCGCCACACCAACCGCCTCGATATCGCCCATGTCAACGAGCTGAAAGGCGGCGCCGCGGCGACCGCGCATCTCCTGGAATTCGACAGCATTCATGGCCGCTGGCATGGCTCGTTTGGCGTCGAGGACGACAAGGCGATCATCGTCGATAACAAGCGGTTCGGCTTCAGCGCCGCGGCTTCGCCCGGCGACGTGCCGTGGGGCGATCTCGGCTGCGATATCGTGCTCGAATGCACCGGCAAGTTTCTGAAGCCCGATCAGTTGCAGCCTTACTTCGACCGCGGCGTGAAGAAGGTGATTGTCGCGGCGCCGGTGAAGGATGCCGCCGCGCTCAATATCGTGGTTGGCGTCAATGATCAGCTTTACGATCCCAAAGAGCACCGGCTGCTGACGGCGGCCTCGTGCACCACGAATTGTCTGGCGCCGGTGGTTAAGGTTGTGCATGAGGCGCTTGGCATCAAGCACGGTCAGATCACCACCATCCACAATCCGACCAACACGAATGTGGTGGTGGATGCGCCGCACAAGGATTTGCGGCGTGCGCGCTCGGCCATGTTGTCGATGCAGCCCACCACCACCGGTAGCGCCACCGCCATCGCGCTCATCTATCCCGAGCTCAAGGGCAAGCTGAATGGCCACGCCGTGCGCGTCCCGGTCCTCAATGCCAGCCTTACCGATTGCGTGTTTGAGCTTGAGCGCCCGACCACGCCCGAGGAAGTAAATACGCTTTTCGCCAAAGCCGCCGCCGGTCCCTTGGCCGGCATTCTTGGCTTTGAAGTGCGCCCGCTGGTCTCGAGCGATTACAACAATGACACGCGCAGCTCGATCGTCGATGCGCAAAGCACCATGGTCACCGACGGCACGCTCTTGAAGGTCTATTCCTGGTACGACAACGAGGTCGGCTATGCCTGCCGCATGGTCGATCTTGCGAATATCGTCATCGATGCAGGAGTGTGATCGGCATGCTGCGTAACTACGCCATCGTCACAGCATCCTACTGGGGCTTTACGCTGGTCGACGGCGCGTTGCGTATGCTGGTGCTGCTGCATTTCTTCCATCTCGGCTATACGCCCTTCACCCTGGCCTTTCTTTTCCTCTTGTATGAAGCGGCAGGCATCGCCGCCAATCTCGGGGGAGGGTGGCTGGCCGCACGCTTTGGCATTCCGCGCATGCTCGCCACGGGGCAGGTGCTTCAGATCGCCGGTCTTCTCATGCTCTCCGCCCTCGATCCGCAATGGAGCGCGGCCATGGCGGTGGCTTGGGTCGTGGCCGCGCAAGGCGTCGCCGGCGTCGCCAAGGACGTGACTAAGACCGCCTCGAAATCCGCGATCAAGGCGACTTCTTCTGAAGGGGCCGGCCAGTTGTTCCGCTGGGTCGCGTGGTTCACTGGCTCGAAGAACGCCATGAAGGGCATCGGCTTCTTCCTCGGCGGCTTGCTCTTGGAGGTGGCCGGTTTCCAGTACGCTCTCTGGCTGATGGCGGCGTTCCTTGCGGTGATCCTGATTGCGGGCCTGCTGTCGCTGCCGCCCCAGCTCGGCAAAGCCAAATCCTCGAAATCGATCAAGGAGCTCTTCGCCAAATCCGCAGGCGTCAATCTCCTGGCCGCGGCGCGCATCTTTATGTTTGGCGCCCGTGATGTGTGGTTCGTGGTAGGGCTGCCCGTGTTCCTCTACGCAGCGGGCTGGCGCTTTCTTGAGGTAGGCGGCTTTCTCGCGCTCTGGACCATCGCGTATGGCGTGATCCAAGCGATTGCACCCATGTTGGTAACGCGAAGCGCAGACGGCCTCTCGCGGGAAGTGCCCGGCGCGCGCCTTTGGGGCGGCATCCTTGCCGTCATTCCGATCCTTCTCGCGATCGCCATGCAGGTACCGGGCGTGCCGCATCTCGATTGGGTGGTCGTCGCGGGCTTGGCTTTGTTTGGTTTGCCCTTCGCTGTGAATTCGTCTCTGCACTCGTACCTGATCCTCGCCTATGCCGGTTCGGAAAAGGCCGCCGAGGATGTTGGCTTTTACTACGCAGCCAATGCGGCGGGCCGTCTTCTCGGCATCCTCCTATCTGGACTTCTCTATCAACTGGGCGGAATCACCTTCTGCCTCGCGGGCTCCGCCGCGATGCTCCTCCTTTGCTGGCTTCTGACCTTCCTCTTGCCCATCACCACGGGCGCCACACAGCCCCGCGCGCGCCAGCAGGTGGCATAGGCAACCTCCCACCGCACACTTTCCGATTGGAGTTTTCGTTGTCCCTCTTCGAGCGTTACCTGACCCTTTGGGTCTTCCTTTGCATTGTCGTTGGCATCGCCCTCGGACATTTCTTTCCGTCCGTGTTCCAGCTCATCGGCGCGGCCGAAATCGCCAAGGTCAATCTGCCCGTCGCGGTGCTCATCTGGCTGATGATCATCCCGATGCTTGTGAAGATCGATTTCGCCGCCCTTTCGGGGGTGAAGGAGCATTGGCGCGGGATCGGCGTTACGCTGTTCATCAACTGGGCCGTCAAGCCGTTCTCGATGGCGCTCCTTGGATGGCTGTTCATTGGCTGGCTGTTCCGGCCCTATCTTCCCGCCGCGCAAATCGATAGCTACATCGCGGGCCTCATTCTGCTCGCTGCCGCTCCCTGTACGGCGATGGTGTTTGTCTGGAGCCACCTCACCGAGGGCGAGCCGCATTTCACCTTGAGCCAGGTGGCGCTCAACGACGTGATCATGGTGTTTGCCTTCGCGCCGATTGTAGGACTGTTGCTCGGGCTTTCCGCGATTACCGTGCCATGGGAAACCCTCACACTGTCTGTGGGCCTCTACATAGTCGTGCCGGTGATTCTCGCGCAGATTATCCGGAGGCTTGCCCTCGCGAAGGGAGCAGAGGCGCTGCAAAATCTTCTTTCCACCCTGCAGCCCGTATCGCTCGTTGCGTTGCTCGCCACGCTGATCCTGCTGTTCGGGTTTCAGGGCGAGCAAATCCTCTCCCAGCCACTCATCATTGCCATGCTGGCGGTGCCGATCCTCATTCAGGTCTATTTCAATTCTGGTCTCGCTTATCTCCTCAACCGCGCCGCGGGAGAGGCGCACTGCGTGGCAGGGCCTTCGGCGCTGATCGGTGCGAGCAATTTTTTCGAGCTGGCAGTGGCGGCGGCGATTAGCCTGTTTGGCTTCAACTCAGGGGCGGCGCTCGCCACCGTCGTCGGTGTGTTGATTGAGGTGCCGGTGATGCTGTCGGTCGTGAAGGTCGTCAACAGCACCAAGCGCTGGTACGAAGCTTAAGGCCTCCGCCAGCAGGTCTGACCGGACAAACGAAAGGTCGTCGCCTATTGCGGGGTTGGCGCGCCCTTGCACGCCCCAACGATCGCAAATGAGCAGCCGCGCTAGAGCCGGTCGCGGCAGATGAGACGAGCTACGGGCGTCCGCAACAGTCTCCCGCGCTCGTGGTGACGTGTGCTTTGGGATGCGCGAGGGTTTCCAGGATCAGGCATTCCGACACGATGCCTTGTCCGCAGCGTGTGATCATCTGCTCAAGCGTTGCGCGGTGGGCGACGAGCTCCGCGATGCGCCGATCGACTTCCGCAACGTGACGCCGCGCGATGCGATCGGCCTCCGCGCATGACTGATTGGGCTTGGTGCTAATGGCAAGCAGCTCGCGGATCGCATCCACCTCGAATCCCAACGTCCTGGCATGCCGGATGAAGGCAAGCCGCGCAACGGCCTCAGGGGTGTAGCGCCGTTGCTTTCCGCCTGTTCGAGGCGGCACAGGCAGCAAGCCAATTTGCTCGTAGTAGCGGATGGTTGGAACCTTGACCCCGGTTTGCCGGGCCAGCGCGCCGATGGAGATCTCTCTCATTTTGCTTGAACCTCTAGTCACTAGAGGTTGTACCTTTCTTTCGAGCTTGCTGGAAGGACTCCCGATGGCCGAGCCGAACTGCACAAAAGAAGATTGCTGCGCCCCGCCGCCGCTACGGTTTCCGGGTTCTCCGAGCGTGGCACCGTCGGTTCCGGATGCCTGCTGTTCGGGTGGGGTCCCAGTTTTCGATGGCGTCGACCCTCGCTACAAGCGAGTGCTTTGGATCGTCATCGGCATTAACGGCGCGATGTTCCTGGCGGAGATGATCGCGGGTGAATTCGCAGGATCGCAGGCGTTGAAGGCTGACGCGCTCGATTTCCTGGCGGACACCGTGACCTACGGGCTGAGCCTTGCCGTGATCGGCGCAAGCCTTCGCGCACGCGCCACGGCAGCGATGTTCAAGGGTCTCTCCCTTTTTGTCATGGCGCTGTGGGTGACGGGATCAACTGTTTACAGCGTACTTATACTAAACGTGCCCCGCGCCGAGCTGATGGGTAGCATCGGGCTGCTCGCGCTTGCGGCCAATGTTGCGTCCGTGCTGCTGCTAATGCGTTACAAAGATGGTGACGCCAACGTACGGTCAGTGTGGCTCTGCTCGCGCAATGACGCCATCGGAAATGTCGTTGTGATGCTGGCGGCCGCCGCGGTCTGGGCAACATCATCGGCTTGGCCGGACTTGGCCGTCGCCGGGATCATGGGATCAATTTTCCTCCTCTCTTCCGTTCAAATTCTTCGGCAGGCCTGGACGGAGTATCGCGGCGATGCGCGTTCGACGCGCGCGCCCGGCTTGAACGTTGGGTTAAATTCAACGCAAGCGACGAGGCTGTCATCCCGCGATAGGTAGCGCTTGCTCGGGACAGGCGCAGGCCCGCCGCGGGATGGAGCCGGTCACACGGGTTCGGCGACAGGGGCCAAACGCGGCGTCCGGATCGAAAGGCCTTTGACCAGCCCGTAGATCGCCGGGATCACCACCAGCGTCAACAAGGTGGACGACACCATGCCGCCAATCATCGGCACCGCGATGCGCTGCATGACTTCCGAGCCGGTTCCGGTGCTCCACATGATCGGCAGCAAACCCGCCATGATGGCGACGACAGTCATCATCTTGGGCCGCACGCGGTCGACGGCGCCGGACATGATGGCGGCGTGCAGGTCAGTGCGCGTGAACATCCTGCCTTCGGCCGTGCATTTCCGCTGCGCTTCGGCCAAGGCATGGTCGAGGTAGATCAGCATGACCACGCCGGTTTCAGCCGCGACACCCGCGAGCGCGATGAATCCCACCGCAACTGCGACCGACAGGTTGAAGCCGAGATACCAAAGCAGCCATAAGCCGCCGACCAGCGAAAACGGCAGCGACAGCATGACAATCAAGGTCTCGGTCAGCGCGCGGAAATTCAGATACAGCAACAGGAATATGATGAGCAGCGTGACCGGCACGACCACCTTCAACCGTTCCTCTGCGCGCTGGAGATATTCAAACTGTCCGCTCCAGGTCACATAGTAGCCAGGCGGAAGCTTCACGCTGGCGGCGACGGTCTTTTGGGCCTCGGCGACATAGCCGCCCAAATCCCGGTCGCGGATGTCGACGAAGATGTAAGCCGCGAGCTGGCCATTCTCCGTGCGGATGGTCGTTGGCCCGCGCGTCAGCTTGATTGAAGCCACATCTCCCAATGGAACCGCGCCGCCATCGGGCAGCGGAACCATTACATCACTTGCGATCGATTGCGGGTTGCTCCGCAGATCGCGCGGATAGCGCATGTTGACGGTGTAGCGCTCGCGGCCTTCCACCGTGGTCGTGATGGCGTTACCGCCGAGGGCGGTCGCAATCACATCTTGGACATCACCCATCATCAGCCCGTAGCGCGCGAGGCTTTCGCGGCTGGGGACGATGTCGAGATAGTACCCGCCGATGATCCGCTCAGCATAAGCGCTGGAGGTGCCGGGCACGTTTTTGAGGGCCTGTTCGATTTGCCGGGCGACCCGCTCCATCTCAGCCAGGTCGGTGCCAAACACCTTCACCCCGACCGGGGTGCGGATGCCGGTGGAGAGCATGTCGATCCGCGCCTTGATCGGCATGGTCCAGGCGTTCGAGACGCCGGGGAACTGCAAAGCCTTGTCCATCTCGGCGATCAGTGCATCAACGGTGAGGCCCGCTCGCCACTGGTCCTTAGGCTTGAGATTGATGACGGTCTCATACATCTCGGTTGGCGCCGGGTCGGTTGCGGTCGAGGCGCGGCCCGCCTTGCCGTAGACCGACTCCACCTCGGGGAAGGTCTTGATGATGCGGTCCTGCATCTGCAACAGCTCAGCCGCCTTGGTAACCGAAATCCCGGGGAGGGTCGTCGGCATGTAGAACAGCGTGCCCTCGTTCATGTTGGGCATGAATTCGGTGCCGAGGCGGCTCGCGGGCCACAGGGTAATGGCCAGCACGGCGAGCGCGATGATGATCGTCGGCAGCTTGGCCTTGAGCACGAGGGAGATCACCGGCCGATAAAGCCAGATCAGGAAGCGGTTCAGCGGGTTCTTGTGCTCGGGGATGATGCGGCCCCGGACGAAGATAACCATCAGCGCCGGCACCAGCGTCACCGACAGGATGGCGCCTGCCGCCATCGAAAACGTCTTGGTGAAGGCCAGTGGGCTGAACATCCGCCCTTCCTGCGCTTCAAGCGTGAAGATCGGCAGAAATGATACCGTGATGATGAGCAGGCTAAAGAACAGCGCGGGACCGACCTCGCTTGCGGCTTCGATCAAAATTTCCAAGCGCGGCTTGCCGTGCTCGGCGCGCTCGAGGTGCTTATGGGCGTTCTCGATCATCACGATGGCGGCATCCACCATCGCCCCTATCGCAATCGCGATCCCGCCCAGGCTCATGATGTTGGAGCCCAGGCCCAGCAGTTTCATGGCACCGAAAGCCATCAGCACGCCGACGGGCAGCATGAGGATGGCGACCATGGCACTGCGCACATGCAGGAGGAAAATGATACAGACCAAAGCTACGATCACGCTTTCCTCGAACAGTGTTTGGCGTAACGTGGCAATGGCCGCGTGGATAAGCGTCGAGCGGTCATAGACCGCGCGGACCTCCACGCCCTTTGGGAGGCTGCCTGCCAGCTCGCGCAAACGCTTTTTGACGCCATCGATGACGTCCAGCGCGTTCGAACCGAACCGTTGCAATACGATGCCACTGGCAACCTCGCCGACGCCATCGAGCTCGGTGAGGCCCCTGCGTTCATCCGGCCCCAACTCGACCCGCGCCACGTCTTTCAAGAGCACAGGGGTGCCGCCATCGTTTTTAAGCACGATGGCCTGAAGATCCGGAATGCCCTTGAGATATCCGCGCCCGCGCACCACGAACTCAAATTCCGATAGCTCGACCGTCCGGCCGCCAACATCCATGTTGCTGGCGCGAATGGCATCGCGGACTTTCGACAGCGGAATGCCGAGATTGCGCAGACGTTGTGCGTCGATAACGACGTTGTATTGCTTGACGAAGCCGCCGACGCTGGCGACTTCCGCTACACCCTCGGCCTTGGCTAGCCCGTAACGGATGTACCAATCCTGCAACGAGCGCAGCTCGGCCAGCGAGTGCTCCTTCGACAACAGCACGTATTGATAAACCCAACCGACGCCGGTTGCGTCGGGGCCGAGGGTTGGGGTTACGCCGTTCGGCAATCGCGTGGCGGCTGCGTTGAGGTATTCGAGGACACGCGAGCGCGCCCAATAGATGTCCGTGCCATCTTCGAAGATGACGTAGACGAACGACACTCCAAAGTAAGAGAAACCGCGAACGACCTTCGATTTGGGAACCGTGAGCATCGCGGTCGTTAGCGGGTAGGTGACCTGGTCTTCCACCACTTGCGGCGCTTGACCCGGATATTCCGTGTAAACGATGACCTGCGTATCCGAGAGATCTGGAATGGCATCGAGCGGTAAGTGAAGGATGGCGTAAAGCCCGCCGGCGACGACGAACACGGTGCCGATCAGCACCAGCATGAGGTTGCGAGCGGATGCGCCGATGAGGCGGGCGATCATGGTTGTGCTCCCGCGGAGAGACCCTTGAGTGCGGCCTTGAGGTTGCTTTCGGCGTCGATCAGGAAATTGGCGGAGGTGACGACGTTGTCGCCTTCGGCCACGCCATCATTGATTTCGACGTAGCCCGAGCCACGGCGCCCGAGTTGCACCGGGCGAGGCTCGAAGCGGCCTTCACCCTTGTCAACAATCACCAACTGGCGGTCGCCGCTATCGATGACAGCGCTATCGGGTACAGCGATGACACTCTCGTCGCTGCCGGTGTTGATTTCGGCTTCGGCGTACATGTCCTGGCGCAGCAGCAGCCCATCGTTTGGAAGCTCAATGCGCACGCGTACCGTGCGTGTGGCTGGATTGAGCATGGGATAGATCAAGGCCACTTTTCCGGAAAAGGTCCGCTTAGGAAAACTGCGGACGCGCAGGGTCACCGGTTGGCCCTCGGCTACGGCCCCTAAGTCGCGTTCGGACACATCCACCAACGCCCACACCGTGGATAGATCGGCCAGGCGGAACAGCACATCGCCGGGCTTGACGCGCATGCCGTCGCTGACATTGCGTTCGAGAATGACGCCGTCGCGCGGCGCTGACCACGTAAAGGTTAGCGGCACTTTTCGGGTGCGCTCGATCTCGGCGAGATATTCGGGTGGGACGTTCTGGTTCAAGATGCGCTGGCGTCCGCCTTGAGGCATTGACCCGCTGTCCTTGAATCCCATCGTCCCGACATAATCGGCGGCCGCAGCTGCAATCGTCGGGCTGTAAACCCGCATCAAAGCGTCGCCTTTGCGAACCTCGCTGCCGGTGGTGACATTCGACACGGTGTCGATGAAGGCTTCCGACCGCAGGGCGATGACCGCAATCCGGCGCTCGTCGAGTTGGATGGTGCCGGGCGCGCGGACAGGTTCAACGATGACCCGGCGTTCGGCGGGTTCGGACTTCACGCCGATGCGTTGCTGCTTGCCCGATGAAATTTTAACGGAGCTGCCGTCATCGTCCTCGCCTTCGTAGACAGGGATGTAGTCCATCCCCATCGAATCCTTCTTCGGCGTTGATGAGACGTCCGGCAATCCCATGGGATTGCGGTAATAGAGAATCTTCTTGCCCATCTCAGGGGCGGCGGCCGCCGTGCTGGCTGGCGTGTCGAAGCTGATATCTTCGCTGGCATGCACGGCGCGATAGGGCCGCCCATCCGCTGCCTGCCTGGGCTCGCTCGAATAAGCCGGCTTGCCGTCGGGGTCCTGGTAATAGATCACCGGGCCGGTTGCGGTTTCAGCCAAGGCGGGCGTGGTGATCGGCGCCGTAAGACCGGTGCCATAACGAACAGCCCAATAGGCTCCACTCCCCACCGCCACGAAGGCGGTGAGGATCAGGAGCACCCAAGCTCGGCGCGTCATGGGATTGCCTTGATGACCAGCTTGCTCTGGACCGTGCCGGTCTCGCCCTGGACCTTGGCGCCGAGCGAAAGTTGCCAGCGACCTTGCATCGAGAGGTTGGTCTTGAAGCTGTAGGTGCCGGGCGTTGTTGACGGCAATTGCTCGATCGGCGCTTGCATCTCCGCCATGGCGTCGGGCGCCATGTCGATGCGCTTGGCGATGATCACCGCGTCGGGCACGTCCTTGCCGGTCTTCTTGTTGATCAGGCGCACAGCGACAACGGCGCCATCGCCTTTCTTCACTTCGGCTTTCACGAGTTGGAATTCAAAGTCCTTCACATCGGCAAGCGTTGGCGATGCGATGGCCATCAAAGCCAATCCAGCCAGCACGAGCGCAGCGCCCGTAGTCTTGAAGTTGTTCATGATTCACGTTTCCTAGGTTCGGTTCAGTGAAGCTGCGCACGAGCGACACTGCTCGCAGCGAGCCACGCGCATGCAACCGCCCGCGCATGCGGGCGGCTTCACTGGCAAAAGCCAGCGCTGAACCTAGGCTTTGGGAGGTCTTGGGGGTGGCGCTTGCGACAAGGAATCCAAGATCCTGTCGTTGCGCAACGTAACGGCGCTGGCCCGCGTAACCGGCACGGAAAATCCATAGCTGGGCAACGTGGAGTGGAGTGACGCCACGCAGGCCGCCATCAACGGGCAGTTCTTGGCGCAGTCGTTCTGCTGGTCTTGCGGGCAGCAAGGCATGCCGTCCAGCATCACCATTGCGTCATCGCCGGTCATCTCGGCGGGATTGCTCATGGCGCCTTGCGAGTCCGCAGCCACGGCCATCACAGGGGTGACGACCGGAGCCAGCACCAAGCCAACGATGGCAAGCGCGGCAAGAAAGCGACGGATGGTTGCCCAAGGACTCATGCGTGTGCTTTAGCACATCGAATGGAGGCCGTTAAGCGACGGCCTCAGAAACCGTGCCACGCGGCCACCATATGTCGCTGCAATCTCAGGCACTTAAAGTCTTAACCAACTTGTGATGTCAGCTGCGGTCACTGCCTGAGCTGAACTTCTTTGAAGTCGCGGTAGGGGCGATCCGCCTCTTTGGATTCAATTCACATGCCCGCTCGCGGCGGTCGTTGGCATTCTTATCGAGGTTACGCCGACGCTTTCGGTAGTGAAGATCATCAATTACACACTTAAATGGTATGAAGCACTAGCGGATGCTCGTGGCTAAGCTAGGCCACGCCCATCCTTCCCAATGTCTACTCGGAACAAACGATCCCTACGTCGACACCCACGGTCTCCTTCAAATAAGTGAGCGCAGCCGCGAGCACGACCGACTGAGCTGCTGTCTTGCCTTTCTTGGAAAGTCCGGGTTGCACAATCACGATGTCGGCTTGCACCGGCCGGAAACGATTGAGCTTCACGAGCCGATTAAGATCGGAAACATTGCCCTTTAAGAACCGGCTCGGGCGGCCGCCTGTTTTCAAGGCTTCGTTGCGCGCTTTTAAGTGCTGGCAAAGTTGCGGAAATTTGCCAATCCAGCGGGCGGATCGAACCGCTTGAGAGCTGACTTCCACCACATCCTTTACCCGTTCGCCACTTTCGGCGCCGCCCGAAAACTTGCAATGAACCAGCGCTACCCGAACGACTTTTTCCTCCTCCTTGATGCAGACCAGGTCGGCAGCTTCGCCGCTTGCATCGTCGTCAAACACCACATCGAAATCATTGGCGATGTACTGTTGGGCTGCATGCCACTGAATTGAATCGGTTCGCGATACGCCATCCTTCCACATCGATTCCTTGCTTATGTCGATCCCCTTCCACGACCAGGGCTCGAAGCGTTCTTCCGAAATCTTGAGCTCATACGGAGTCTGAGGGACGATATGAAGGTTTGCATCAAGCTCGGATAAATCGACAAAGCGAAAGAGCGGAGGGTAGCTGGAGAAGTATTCGGCCAGCGGCATCTGCAGCTTTCCGATCGTTACTGTCACTTTTTTGCCGGCTGTTTGTTCAACCCTGAATTCGTCCGTACCGCCCAACCGAAAGCGGAAGCTGGCGTAACGACCAGCGGTGGCTTCGAGCAGCTCGAAATCTATGGCGTTGGCTGGCCGCTCCACCCCTATGACCGCCAGTTCGAACGTCGTTTGTGAGCGCTCTTCGGTTGCGGTGCTGAAGACGATGCGTTCTTCGGCTTGCCGCAACATCTCCACGGGCCATTCGATGCTAAGGATCTCGAGGTCAGGGAGGGTGGTCACGACGGTCGGAAGGAGCACGTTGTCGATCAGTTTTGCAGTCTCGATCGTAGGGTCACGCAGCTTATCGCCGACGCCTTCGCACCAGTCGTTGAAGCGTGGAATGCTGCCGCGCTCGCGCGACCAGACCCGTCCCTTGACCGAACATCCCACGGTGATTTGCTTGCCTCCCTCCCAACCCATGCCGCTAAGCATGGCCTTTACCGAGCCGCTCTTCTCGGCAAGACCAAGGGCGCTGACGACCTCGGCGCCAGAGTAGGAGGCATAAGAGAGATTGCGCCGGCCGTGTTTCTTGACGCCGACGTTCTGGAAGATGAGGCGGTTTATCCTCCCCATGGCTCGAAAGACCGCATCGCCTTCAAGGATTTTCGAAGCGCCCACTGCTTTTGCCAGCGCTTCAAAACGTGAATCTTTGTCCGTGCATGACAGATAGAGAAGTTTCTGTTTTGGGTCGTAATGCAGGATGAAAAGAGCCCATGAACGATCACGCACGCCTTTGGACCGGCTCCACTCGACGGAAGGTTCACTCCGGGTCACGAAGAACAGGGTGTTTGATTTGGCATGCAGCCAAACGCGGTAAGGCGTCATATCAACTGAAAGGCCTTCATGGAATGCCTTCGGTGAAAAATGATCGGCTTCGTAGAAAAGAGTGCTGAGCGTAGGCCGCAGCAATTTGTGAGATATCGGTATGTCATCGTCGGGCGGCCCCTTGTCGAGCCGCTGGGCTTCGTTCAGGAAAGTCACAAGCTTGGCGTGTTCCTGGGCGGCTTCCGAGCTCAGCTCGCTCAACACCTCGTTCCAGTCGGCATCCTCGCTATACAAACGCTCCAGCGCTGTCGACACATTGGGCTCGGCTATGTTGGCAATGACCGTGGCGTCGCCAATGTTTGCTGCCGCGCTACGCGTGAAGCGGCCGGCGAATTGCAAGAGTATGCCAAGGCTCTTGTGAAGATCGTGCACGGCCGCAATCTTCAGCTGGGGAAGGTCGAAACCTTCCCCCAACATATTCACGCAGACAACGATGCGGCTGCGCCGGGACTGAAGCTCGGCGATACGCGCTTCCGTGTCGGTTTCTTCCGAGTGAACGAGGAGCGGCTTCAAGTCAGCGGCGATTGCGCCGTATATTCTCATCACCGTTTTGGCGCGATCAATGCTGACACACCGCGCCATCATGAGATGATCGAGGCCCTTCGACAGGTCCTTGCGTAATTGGGCAACTGCCGCTTCGGCAATGACGGTGTCTGCCTTGGCCTGCACGGGCTCGTATACAGGGTCGAAAGTGATGTGCTTGAAATATTTGTCAGCCTGAGCGCGTGCGAGCGGGTAGGTGTAAATAAGCTGTCCATCTACAACGTGGCCGTCGCGCCGAAACGGCGTTGCGGTAAATTGCAAGATGGGTTTACTTGAAAAGGCTTCGCGGAATTTAGACCAGCGGCTGGCGCCGATATGATGCGCCTCATCAATGATGAGCGCGCCAATACGCTTCACAATTTCCGGCCACATCGGCTCGGCTTCAACATCGGCGAGCGAGTCCATGATCCCGATGACGACGTTGCATCGCTCGAAAATCTCCAGCGAATCCGCTTTTTTCGGGATTTTGGTGATAATGCCCACAATGGGATTAGGAGCTTCCGGCGCCAAGGCTTTCAGTTCGCGCAGCAGTCCAAATGTCAGGAATTTGCGCAGCGTTTGCTTGCGGAGCGGCTTCCATGGCACGACGACGAGAATGGGCTCGCGAACATAGGCGGCCAAGGTCGCCAGCATCGTTTCTGTTTTGCCGGTGCCGGTCGGCATGACAACTGTCGCGGCCTGGGTATGTAAACTCCAGTGAGCGCCAATGGCATGCAGCGCGCCTATCTGCGGGGGCCGCAGGCCGCGCTTGTCGGGATCGACCGAGCCGTCTGGGTTAGCCTTCTCGCTTCGAAACGTGAATTGTCCATCCCATCGCGCCGCGCGCTCGCGGACAACAGCGGGCCACCCTTTTTGTGCGGCTTCGCTTTCGAGCTCATCGCGAAGCTTATGGCTCTGCCACTGGAGCGTTCCTGTAGATGTTTCAAACAATACGCCGTCGATTCCAGCGGGACGCGAAACGCGCTTGCGCTTTGTGAGTATGATCTTTTCGCCGGAGGGAAGCTCGAAGACCGGCTGTTGAACTTTCTTCGATATCGCAGCATTTCCTTGAGGAGAGGCGAGAACGCTTTGGGCTGATTGCAGCACGCAATGTATTTCGCCAACAGACATCCGCACCGGACCGTAAGCCAGGGGCGGCAGGTCCAGTGAGCGGGGCGTTTCCAAAGGAAGTTCGAAATTCATTGTTTTTGTTTGCAGAAACCGAGAGAAACATCTCGGCATCAACTAAGGGGAGAATAGGCCAAGAATTCAACCAAACCAATAAACAAATGCCTGCTGCCCACAGCTCCGGCGTGGCGCGGATTTAAGGCCTTTCAGACGATTAAGAGCCCACGGTTTCCTCGCAACCGGGGCTCAGCGAACGCTTAACAACTCATTCCAGTCCGTCGTATATCGCGGAGACAAAAGGTCGCGGCGCAGTTTCCAAGCCCTCGCGCGGCCCGTCGCGGCAAATGTCAGCGTATCCCGACCATATCGCCCGTTGAGCGTGTCGAGCACTTTCATGCGCGCTTTCGATCGCGCATCGTCCGGCGCGTCGAACAAGCCGCCCTGAACGCGACCGGAAGAGATCAGGTCGAGTAGCATTACGCCAGCCTTTTTGTATCGGTAGCCGCCACGCCAGATGATCGACGTAGCGCGCATCGCGGCGGCAATCAGCTTTGAGGTGTCCGCCGTGGCGACCGGAAGATGCACGAGCTTGGAGGCTTGATATTGTGCATCCTGCGGTCGGAATCCATTGGTCTCGACGAAGACCATGAGCGATGCGGTGGCCAGGTTCTGCCTTCGCATTTTTTCGGCGGCGCGGGCGGCGTAGGTGCTGACCGCTTCTTCCATCTCTTGCCGCGTTTGCACGGGGCGGCCGAATGAGCGTGAAGCCACGATATTCTTGCGGTCCGGCACGATTTCTTCGAGTGGCATACATGAGATACCGCGAAGCTCCAGGACCATGCGCTGCATGACCACGCTAAAATGCTGCCGTATGTAGTCGGGGTCCGCGCGCTTGAGGTCGAGAGGCGACGCGATGCCAAGTGCGTGCAAACGGGCTGCCAAACGACTGGCGACACCCCACAGATCCGTCAACGCCATGCGCCCGAGGGCGGCTTCCTGTTCGGCTTGCGTCGCCAGGATCATAACCCCGTTAGAGGCGGCATCCTTCTTGGCAAAGCGGTTGGCCACTTTGGCGAGCAGCTTAGTGGGAGCGATCCCGACGGAAACAGGAATGCCGGTCCATTGCATTACGGTGCTGCGCAACGCAGCGGCGTGCGCGACAAGGGATGTTTCGAAGCCGGCGAAGCTCAAGAAGGCTTCGTCGATAGAATAGATTTCGATGTTGGGGGTGAAGTGGCGCAACGTGTTCATAACCCGCGCGCTCATATCACCATAAAGGCTGTAATTGCTCGACCGTACGATGATGCCTTGCGTTTCAAACAGGCGCTTGTGCAGGTGCCACGGCGCGCCCATTTCGACGCCAAGGGCCTTGGCCTCGTTTGAGCGGGCGATGACGCAGCCGTCATTGTTGGAGAGTACGACGACTGGTTTACCGCGCAGCGCAGGTTGGAACACCCGTTCACACGACGCATAAAAATTATTGCAGTCGACGAGAGCGTAGAGTGCGGCCATCTAGAGAAGCCTCACGCAACGCGAAATGACACCCCATACTTCAAAATTTTGCTCTTCTGTTATCTCGATGTCAGCAAAGGCCGGGTTGCCTGCTTCGAGCCACAGGCGCGCTCCGCGCTTCCGGTACCGCTTGATCGTAAATTCCCCGTCGACCAACGCGAGGACAATGCAACCGTCCACGGGGTTGCGCGCGCGATTCACCACGGCGATGTCCCCCGGGAAGATTCCCACGCCGATCATGCTCTCGCCTTCGACGCGCACCGCGAAGGTCGCGGCCGCGTTCTCGATGATGAGCTCGTTGAAATCGAGCGGGCGTTCCAGGTAGTCGTCCGCAGGGGAGGGAAATCCACACGACGCCTTCACCGCCATCAACGGAATCGCGATGGAAGTGCGAGCGAGGACTACCCGCAGGTAGGCAGAGCCGCACGGAGCCGACCGCAGAGAGGCGCAGCCGAAGGCTTGGCGCGTCAGAAGATCGAAAACACTCATAAAAACTCCAGCTTGCATAAAGAACAAAAAGAGAACATATTCTCCCGCTTGGCAAGAGGGTTGATCGTAAGGCCTCAATAGCGAGTGATCGGAGAGCCGGGGCCTCTTCGCTTTTGAAGGCACGGCGCAGGCGCACCGCATGGCGAACGACGACAACCACACGCCCGTAAAGGCGAACAGCGAAGCCACTCCCGTTCGTGAGCCCTTCGCGCTCACGCCCGAGCAACGGAACACTGGCGCGCTGTTGGAGCGTCTTCTTGGCGCTGCGCTTGCGGAACGCTACGTCGATTTTCTCAAGCTTGCAGCGGGGGCCACCGACCTTCGCGTAACGATTCCGTTGGCGGGCCACGCGTTGCGCGAGATCGAATCCAGCATACGCGACACGTTGGTCGGATCACTGGATGTGAACACAGAGGAATACGACAGCGATGGCACGCGGGCCGGTCAGGTCATCGCGGCGTTGAGTCCGCTTGGGTACGATCAGGACGCACTCGATCGTGCCATCAAAGCCCTCAAGCCAAAGACCAGCCATGGAACCGAAATCCGGAAGATTGCGGAACGCCTCGGCCTTGCCCCCGACGGAGACATTGCCAACGCATGGGTGACCTTAAGCCGTACAGCCGACCAGGCACACAAGCGGGACTTTCATCATTCGCTGCAAGTGGATGCGGATTTTCGAAAAGATTTTCAGAAGCCGTTCGAACTCGTCGTTCGCGGCATCATGGTGGCCTTGGAGCCCCGGTTCAGTGCGATGACAAAGCGCGCGGAAGCTCTTGCCGCGATGGAGCCCGTGTCACGCGCCGTGAAGGTGTTCAAAAGCGAAATCCCAGGATCACTTCCGCTCCAGTGGCATTTCTATCAGGTGCTGAATACGCCGCGGTGGCTTCCGTTTCTCATCGAGCGGGGCCTGACAGGCGCCCCTGTTCACGAATCCGCCCTTGGCATGACCTTCCGGCAGTGGCCCATCGGGTTTTATCTGCTGCGGATGGCGAAGCTTCACGATGGCTCAACTCCGCCGCTGGTCGTAAAAGCCCTGCGAACGGTAGCGGCTTCAACGCACCGCGACGTCCGCCAGCAAGGCTTCGACATCGTGGCCGCTTTGCCCAGCGCCGATGCTGCCACCGTCGCGGACATCGTTGTCGGCTGGTTGACCCCCGACATAAGGAACGCCTTCCTCGATGCGCCACAAAAAACGGTGCGAATACTTGCTGAAGGCGGCGAGCTCGATGCTGCGCTTTCCATCGCGCGCGCCATCTATCAACTGGTCGACGAGGGCGGTTCACTTGCGACGCTGCACTCGCAGAATATGTACGAATTTTACCTACCGGGAACGGTAACGGCGCTTTCGGCAGTGGACGCCGCTCGAAGCCTTAACTTGTTTGCAGAGCTCCTCATGAGCGGCGTGACGATCAACCGGCGCTATCTCCCCGAAGAAGGGCAGGACTACACGCACCATACCCCGCATCCGATCGTAGGCAACGACATGAGGACCTATGAACCTTATGACGCCCTGATCCTGGCGGTGCGCGACTGCGCCTTGGCTGCCGTCGAGCAGAAGCCAAGCCACGCGGACACGATTGTTTCGTCTCTCTATGCGCGTGGGCCAAGGATTTTCAAACGGCTAGCACTGCATGTTTTGTCGCGGCATGCCGCGGCTTCGCCGGCGCTGTGCGCTTTCTATCTTTCTGATCCTTCGCTTATCGGCGAAGCCTGGTGCGCAGACGAGTATGCGGAGCTGGCCCTTGCGTGGTTTCCATCGCTGGCGGCCTCCGTTCAACAAGCGATTCTCGCCCACATCGACAGCATGCCTGATGAATACCGCTCGCGCTGGGCCGAGCGCTTCGAAGAGCACGAAAAGCATCCACCGGGTGCGGATGACGTCCGGATCTATGAGGGATCGGTATTCAGGGATGCGGTTTGGAAATGGCGCGACGCGTTGCCTGCCGACCGCAAAGCCAAGCTTGAAGAGATCGTGCGTGAAGTTGGCGATCCCGATGCATGGCACAAGCGGTTGTTCCCGACCGCCACCAGCCCGCTGAGCGGTGCTGATTTCTCGGCAAGGCCGTTACCGGAAATCGTGAACTTCCTTGCAACCTGGCAGCCGCCTTCCGGGCCACAAAAACAAACTATCACGGCGCTCGCGCAACAACTTCGCGAAGCCGTCGATCAGGAGCCGCTTCGTTTTGCTGAACATGCCGACCGCTTCGCCGAGCTCAAGCCCATTTACGTGCGGCGCCTGCTCGAGGGGCTGGAAAGCTCTGTACGCAACAAAGGGGAGCTTCCGTGGCCGCCCACGCTGACACTGATGGAGCTGGTCATTGCGCGGGTGGACGCCAACGGCGGTGAAAATAAAAACCTAGAGGGCGACGATCCAGACTGGCTTTGGGCATGCACCACGATGGCCGGGATACTTCGCCTTACGCTTGGGAAAGGCAGCGAGGGGATCGAGCACGCTTACGCAGGCCGCGTCCTCGCATTGATCTTTGCTCTTCTCAGAATTGCGCCAACGACACCGGAGACCACCGATTTCGAAAGACAGTTCGAACAGCACACTTATTTCTCCGCAGAGCAGACCCTGAGAGGCCGCGCGATCGAGCTATGCATCATGTACTTGTTTTGGGAGAGCAAGCAGCCCGGTTCACCGCTCCATCAAAATCCCGGCGCGGCAATGGCCTTGCAGCATGACATCCGCTCGGCCCTTAACACGCAACTCGATGACCGCTCGCCCGATGGGCGCGTGCCGCGCGCGGTGCTCGGGCGATGGATGCAATGGCTGGTGTATTTCGCGAAAGACTGGCTGACCGAACATATTGACCTTCTGTTTCCGCCCGACGATGACGGGCTACGCCTTGCCGCGTGGCGCGCCCATCTCCTGAGCGATGGAGGGCCGGTCCGTCAGTTGTTGCCTCTTTTGATAAAAAACTACCAGGAAGAGATTGCGCGGATGGCGGCCGAGCGCGCAGGCGGGCAACAGCAGGGCAACTCCGACAGCGAACACCGGGACAATCGCCTAGGTGAATATCTGCTCATTATATATCTTGGCGGCGAGGCCCCCGATGACCTCATGCAAGCGTTTTGGCGCGCAGCGCCCGGACGCACCCGCCAGCACGTCATCTGGTTCCTGGGATCGCATTTGCAGCTGCCCGCTGGCGAGTTACTCGACGACGTCCGGGCGCGAGGCATGGCTTATTGGGATACCCGGTTGTCGGCAGGTTTGAAGGCGTCCGACAAGGACCCGTACCGCAAGGAATTGGGATCGATCACGAGTTGGTGCCGGCACATCAACATCCCGACCGACTGGCTGTTGGAGCAAATGCTCAAGATGCTGGAGGGCGGCTTCGCGCCCAACTCGGGGTACACGGTGGTGGAGTGGCTGGAGAAAGTTGCCGCGGATGATCCGGCGCGCAGTATGCAAATTTTAGGATTGCTGTTACGCAACCCGCATACCGAGCACTGGACCTACACGACGCACAAGAATTCGATCCGCGCTATTCTGGCCGCTGCGCTTTCCAGCGGGAACTCTGAAAGTGTTGCTCAGGCGGAAGCAGCCATCGGTTATCTCGCGTCGATCGGCGAGGGGGAATACCAAAATCTTCTACCGCCGAGCAACCCTACGAAGCAGTAGTGCTCAGGCGCCTCTCACCAACATCGCTGTTGGCAAGAATGCTAGCCATTCTCCTCCCGATAACGTGGCGGCAGTCCGTTCACTAAATTGGACTCCACGCGATATACTTCATAGGTGCCAATCTTCGCGAAGCGCTCATCGACGGGCACGGCCCAGAACCGTGCCGCATCGTAACCGCGAACATGCCAATAGTCTTGGAGCTTCTTCGCCAACGCCATCGCACCGCGCTGGCTTAGCGTGTCGGTGGTTGGCCGTATCACGCCGTGTGCATCACAATAATATCCAGGCGAGCAAACGCCTCCTTCACATTGGATTTCCATGCGGGCCTCATGAATGAATTGCGTTGGCGCCCAGTATTCGAAAACGTAGGCCGTCTCTTCAAACCAAAACTTTATCTACAACAACACCGGCTGCCGTCCGCGCCGCCGGTCCTTTTAAGCGCAGCATTTATTTCATCGGCGGACTGATAGCGCATTCGTTTCGTTACGACGACACGCCCTCGAAACGGCTCCTCGCGGGATGCGCGCAGCGAGCGGGCGAAATGGGTTTAGAATTTGATTGAAAGAAAGCGCGCGCCTTCGTGCTCTGCGCCGGTTGTGATGAAGTGCACGGAGATCTTCATGCACAAACAACTGTCCGTCATCACGTCACGCGCGCCGCGTGATGTTCCGCCACCGGCCGGAGGAGACCGCCGTTCCCGGCATCTCCAGCAAGTGCGCCCGCAGGGCCCTGCATGCGCTTGTGTGTGTCAAAACACCCGGCCGGACCGTGACGGAGGCGCTTCGAATCTCGAGCGCCAGTTCCAGACGATGGACCGCATACTCGCATGTTCATCCTTGTTGCGTAACGCGCGCTAATGGATGGGCGTGACCGGCGAAAGCCGGCACGGCTCTCGTAAACCGGGCCGCACCCGTCCCGGCCATTCGGCTTCGATCCTCACGCCGCGCTGCCGCGCGCATTTTGCGCAGGCGAGGGGTCGAGAGCTCCGCTCTACACCCCAGCAAGAAAAAAATCGGCACCCCCGATCTTCGCGCCAAGCGGGCGCTGCCAGATCGGGTGGTCCCCCCACCGATTTTTTTCTTGCCCCCCGTACTCGGCCTCGCCGGCGGGCAGAGGTGCAGCAGCAGCTGCACCCAAGCCCAAAGGAGAAAAGAGACCATGCCCTTACTCACCCTAGAGCAACGCGAGCAGATGCTCGCCAACGGACGCGCCAACGCCGAACGCATCGCCAAAGACGGCAACACCCTCGACCTAAAGCCGATCGTCAAGCTGTTCACCCCGTGGGGCGGTTGCACCTGGCTGCTGACCGAACTCGACCCGGAAAACCCGGATATCGCCTTCGGCCTTTGCGACCTCGGCATGGGCTGCCCTGAACTCGGCAGCGTCAGCCTTTCAGAAATCGAAAGCATCACCGGCCCCGGCGGGCTTCGCATCGAGCGCGATTTGTATTTCAGTGCCACCGACACGCTCGCCCACTACGCCGATGAGGCGAACCGCCACTCCCGGATCATCGCGTGAAGGGGGCGGCCATGAAGCGCGATATTTATCAGAACATCACCGACCAGATCGTGGCCCAGTTGGAAGAGGGCGTTCGTCCTTGGCTGAAGCCATGGAATGCCGCGCATCTGGAGGGCCGCGTGGCCTTGCCGCTCCGGCACAACGGCGTGCCCTATCGGGGCGTGAACATCATCGCCCTATGGATGCAGGGGCTCGCCAAAGGCTACGCCGCGCCACGCTGGATGACGTTCAAACAGGCGCTTGATCTCGGCGGCTGCGTGCGCAAAGGCGAGAAGGGCAGCCTCACCGTCTACGCCGACAGCATCCGCCGCGCTGAAACCGATGCCGTCACCGGCGAGGAATCCGAAACGCGCATTCCCTTCATGAAGGGCTACACCGTGTTCAACGTCGAGCAGATCGACGGGCTGCCGGAAACCTATTACGACCGACCGCCCACGCCCGCCGCCATCGCGCCGCGCATCGAGCGATGCGAACAGTTTTTCGCGTCGACCGGGGCCGCCATTCGTCACGGCGGCAACCGCGCTTTTTACGCGGCGGGCAGCGATCATATCCAGATGCCGCCTTTCGAGACCTTCCGCGATAGGGTGGCCTATTACGCCACGCTCGCCCACGAAAGCACGCATTGGACCATGCACAAGGACCGACTCGACCGCAGCTTCGGGCGCAAGCGCTGGGGCGATGAAGGCTATGCCATGGAGGAATTGGTGGCCGAACTCGGTTCCGCCTTTCTTTGCGCGACGCTCGACCTCACGCCTGAACTGCGCGACGATCACGCCAGCTATCTTGCGTCATGGCTGAAAGTGCTCAAGGACGACAAGCGCGCCATCTTCTCCGCCGCCTCGCATGCGCAACGCGCCGCCGATTTCCTTCAGGCGTTGCAACCGCAACCGGATGCGGTGGCGGCATAGGGGCAAAATTTCCGCCGCGCCTCGGGCGCGGCGGTTCACCATCGGGAAGGGGAGATGCGGTCAAACACAAATATATGTGCCGGAGTGCGGAGTCCGGAAAAGCCCCACAAAGTTGCCAAGACTCGATTGACCTGGCGGCCCACGATGCCCACCTTACGATCTGACGTCGAGGCAACATGGCTGATCCCGTTTGGATACCAATGTTCGCGCTTCCGAACATCGAAATTCGGGAGGCGATCGGCGTTGAGGGCTTCGCGCTGGTCTCGCTCCATGACGAGCGTCTGCGGGGGCTCGCGAACCAGCATGCCGAGTTCAAATCTTATCTGGGGCGCTTCACGACTGAATTCGGGAACGCGATCCATCCAAGCATCCTTCTCTGCCGCAGTGACGCGCCGAAGCGCTACCGGTCAGTTGAAGCCATCGCGGCCTTCCGCGACGCGGTGGCGATGGCTTTCATTCCGCGCGGCTGGGCGCATGCGCTTCGGTTCGAAAATAACAGGGGCGTGCGCTACTCGGATTACTTCAACGTCTATCCATGGATGGTGGACGCTCAATATGAAGGCATCGTCGCGCAAACGCTCGATATGCGCGGCTGGCACGTCGTGGAAGCGCTTTCGCCGCAGGCCACACCTGGGCTTACACCGCGCAGCTTCGATGCGGGCGATCTCGACGTGCCGCTCATTGCCGCGCTGCTCGCGCGTTGGAAGACCTGCTTTGCCGCCGACGTGCCCGACACGAAGGACGTTCAGCTGTTTCGTTCGCTCAATATGGCGAACGCGGCGGCGCGGATGCCCGCGGGTGCCGATGTGACCAGCTACGATATCGGACGCTCGGTTGCGCTCTGGGCCAGCGCCTTTGAAATCCTGGCGCCGTCCGACAGCGAGGCTTTCAAAAAGGTTTACGCCTTGCTGGAGAGGAACACCTGGAACTACACGCCTTGCAACGAGCAGAAATACAGGGTCTATGGGCGTGATCAGACTCTTCGCGGGCTGCCGGTCTGGCTCTTCGGGGCCATCAATGCCGCGCGCAACGACTACCTGCACGGCAACCCGCTCACGCCCGACCGGCTCGTCGTCGCACCTGGCAAACGACCCTTGAGTCTCTATGCCGCACCGCTCTATCGCATGGCGCTAGCCGCCTTTATCGATCTGAAGCACGAGCAGGCCGCGCCGAAGCCAGACGATCTCAGCGCCTATATGGCCTTCCGGCAGGACCAGTTCGCGTTTGGCCGCTATCAAGGTGACATCGAAATCGCCCTGGGAACCATCCTGCACACCGAGCAAGAGTATCGTCAGCTACGCCAGCAGCGCGTCGACGAGGCGCGGCGGCGCTCCCGGCATATCGCGCTTCCAAGCGATATCGAATAACGCTCGCTGCTCCCCGGCCTCTGCGCGACCGAGCTACTAGTCCAATGCTTTCCGCTAGCCGCTCGCGCGATTGCGACGCGAGGGCCGGTTGCTCGGTCTCCCTCCGGCGAGGCTCAACGACATACGGGGGCATTCGACTGCGCAGGCCTACACGGCACCCCTCGGGACGCAATGACGAATTTCGGGAGGTACCCCCGCCACGCGCTGCGCGCGCGGCCCGTCCCCCGAAATTCTATGCATCCCGCAAGGCCCCGCCGTGTGAACGGCGCGCAGAAGGCCCCGCGATGTGCGGAGCCTCCAAACAAAAAGGAGACCATCATGAGCAACAAGCCAACCCTCTACGCCTACGCCGTCAAGGATCGTGGCCGCAAACAAAAGGCCATCTGGACCCGCATCGGCGCCGCCTGGCCCCACGAGAAAGGCAACGGGTTCACCATCGAACTTGAAGCCTTTCCGGTGGATGGACGTATCGTCCTGACCGAGCCGAAGCCGGAGTCCTCGGAAACGCAATCCGATGACGCCAGCGAGGAGGACTAGCATGGTCCTTCGCAGCCCACACGCTGCCGAGAAGGGAGCCGCGCAAGCGGCTCCCCAACGGCCCGCCGAAGAGAGGTTCGACCGGTGCATGATCGTCGTGGATACGCTCGACGATCAAACCGAAATCCAGATCGAAACCCGCTTCAGCCAGGTCATCGCCGTCAAAGTGGCGGCGTGACCAAGCCTCGGAAAGGCGCGATGTCAGGCGGCATCGCGCCTTTCTTCTTGCTCTTCCCCGCCGCGCACAGAGACGTCATGCTCGACATGAAACGGATCGGGCATGCCCATCGCCCGGATATCGGCCATGACGCCCGCCCACTCGTAGTAATTTTCCCGTGTGGCAAGGATCGGGTATTTCAGGCCCGCCAGCGTCAGAAGCTGGAAGTAATCCGGGAAGTCATACAAATCCTGCGGCGACAGAAAATCGGCCGCCGCTTGATTGAAGGTTTCCGAACTCGTCTCCGAGCTCGAATAACTCCTGCCGAAATTCCGGCTGTTGTGGCTGTTGGGACCCGTGGGCAGCGTTGCCCCGTCGCTGTTGCCCGTGTTCTCGGTGGTCGAGGTATTTCGCGAACTGGTCTCAATCGTGGTTTTGCCGATGCGCCGCGAGAGATACTCCGCCGTGAAAGGATCGTTCGGGGTGAACCACTGCACGATTCCGGCGTTGGCGATGAAACTGCCCCAACGCTCGCCATACGTTTCCTTCAGCTGATTGAGATCCTGCACGAACGGCCAGAGCTGCACATTGTACCCGCGCGCTAGCGCAAACGCGTTTTCGACGGCCGCCATGTGCCCCAGCCGCGGGAATTCATCCAGGATCACGAGCGTGCGCGTGCCGCCCGGATTGGCACGCAATCCGTCGAGCGCCGCGATGGTCACCACGCGCATGAAGCGCGCGTAGGAATCGAGATACATATCCGGGAGCATGATGTAGAGCGTGGTGGGCTGTTCCTTGAATTCCGCGATAGTGAAGTCGCTCGCGGAAAGCGCTTCGGCGATGCACGGATCGCTCAGGAATTCCGTCTGCGTGCTAGCCGATTGCACAACCTCCTCGACGCTGCGGGCATCGCTAAGGAAGCGCGAGGCCGGTTCGCTGATGAAGCGATAGGGGCTGCGAGCCATGTCACGGAGAATAGCGGTCAGGCTCGGCCGTCCTGCCGCTGCGGTCATGGGCTGTCCCAGCCATGCCCGCATGTCGAGAAGGGTGGCGTTGCCTCCCTTCAGCGCGACGGCATGCAGGATCAGCGCCTTCACGAGATCGCGCGCCGAGTTATCGAAATAGGGCTGTGTTTTGGATTCCGTGACGATCAGCGCTTGTGCCAGGGAGGCAACCTCGGCAACCACATGCGGATCATCGATCCGCAAATGCGCGAGGGGATTGAAGCGGTGACGGGGCAGGTACCATGGCGCTTCGGCATGCATCCCGAACGGGTTAAGGAAATAAACATTCTTGCCGCCCATCGCGCGGGCCGCTCCGGTCACGGCCGCGTTCTGACCTTTCGGGTCAATGCAGATCACCGAGAGGTGATGCAGCATTAGAAGATTGGGAATGATCGCGCACGATCCCTTCCCGGACCCGGTCGGCGCGACCGTCAGGAGATGACGGTCACCGCCATAAGAGATGTCGCGGCCATCCGTTCCGCCATGCGCCCCGCTGAGGTTGATGCCAAAGCCGAACCAGATTCCCTTGGCCCCGCCTAGGGCGGGAGCCATCGCGGCTCCATCCGTCAGCATGTCGGCGAAGCGCGCATCGCCATGGCTGGTCGAACGGGGCGGCGGCCGCGGAGGCTGCCACCCGCGCTGTGCGGCACGCGCCCACACGCCGGGATTAACAGTCTCAGGGCCAAGGACGTAGTCACTTACGAGCGCGCGTGCCTCTGCACCTTCATAGGCATCATCGCGCGTGCGCCTCGATGCACGCGCCATGCGGTACATCCCGTAAAGCGCCACGCCAACCACGGCACAGGCCAATAAAGTTCCGTCGAGCATCGAGCTTCTCCTTTTCAATCGAGCTCCGCTCGATATGGCGAAGCGTCACGACCGTGAAAGAGAGCCGTCGAGAAATTCATTCGTGGCGCATGCGCGTTGTAAGGACGCGCAACGCTCCGCACTGTTTTGCAATGCTCGGTAATGCGTGGCGGCGAACGCAATGATCCGCAGCGCACGTCAAACTTTGCGAAACGCCTCTGTCTAACAAAGTTTCTTCAATCGAAATGGCGCGATGTACGATAAAATTCAAAATCGAGAAAAAGCGACAGCCAGATGTGTTTGGGCTAGCCCAAACCTGGTTGAGAGGGCGGTTGGTGCCCTCTCAAACTCTCTAGGACGCATGCGCTCGGCCAAGAAAGGAGCGACGGTGGCCCGCCCGACCAAAGCCATCAAACGCGATCGTCAGATGAATTTCAGCCTCACGGCTGACGAACTCGCTACGCTCTTAGGGCGCGCGAACCGCGCAGGCATGCGGCCGGTTGATTATGGACGTTGGCGCTTGCTGGGCGGCGAAGATCAGCCGGTGATTCCTGAGAAAACGGTCTCGACCACCGATCACATGATCTACGCGCAACTCAGGAAACTCGGCAACCTGCTCAATCAGCTTGTGAGGCATTGCCATACAACCAAGTGCGCACCACCTGCAGCTCTGGAGCCGCTGCTTGAAGATATCCGGGTGATCATCAGTCAGGAATCCGCCCCTTGATTGTGAAAATCTACAATGCCGGTCGCTCGTTTAAGGGGCTCGCAAACTATCTGACACACGATCCGAAAGCTCAAACGAGTGAGCGCGTGCCCTGGACGCACAGCTTAAATTGCGCCTTTGATGACCCGCTCTCTGTCGTGCATGAAATGTATACGACCACCATGCAGGCCGACCTCCTGAAGCAGGAGGCGGGTTTTCGGACGGGCGGTGATCCCGTCGATCAGCCGGTCAAACACCTAACTCTTTCATGGCATCCGGACCAGAAGCCAACTCGCCAGCACATGATCGAGGAGACGCAGTCGCTTCTGAAGAAGCTCGGTTGGGAGGAGCACCAGGCGCTAATTGTTTGTCATACAGATAAGCCGCACAGCCACGTCCATGTGATGATCAACGCCATTCATCCGGAAACCGGCCTCAAGCTGAACGACAGCCTTGAAAAAACCAAGATGCAGGAATGGGCAGAGGCCTACGAGTTGAAGCATGGCCATGTGTACTGCCAACAGCGCTTGCTGGATAGGGATGAGCGCACTCCCGCGCCAAGCCGGCAGACATGGCAAATGCTTCGAGACTACGAAGAGCGATTTGAGCATCGCGAAGCGCGTCTAGCTTATACCGGCGAATACCTGACTCAGCGGGATGAGCGCAAAATTATCCACGACGAAGAGTGGGGCATTTTGAAGGATGATCAGAAGAAAGAGCGGCAGGCGTTTTTTGCCACGGGCAAGACCGAGTACAAGGAGCTCCGCAACGCGGTCTACGATCACGTGCGCGAAACCTTCCGGCCAGTCTGGAAAGAATATTTTGAACAGCTGCGCGCTGGCGCCGCGCCTGAAACCCTCGCGGAGCTGAAGGCGGAGATTTTGGCCGAGCAGAAGGCGACAACGGAGCAGATGCGCAATGCACTGTGCGGCCAGCTGCGCCAAGAACGTGACGAAGAATACAAACAGTTGCTTCTTGAGCAGAAGAACGAGCGGACCGAGCTTCGTGAACGGCAGGCACTGGGTTTAACCACACCTGCCTTGCTGGCTGTCCGCTATCCCGAACCTGCCGATCCACTATGGGAATATGATATCCGGCTCGTCCCCTCGATGCCGTTCCGCGAGGCGGCGGGGGAAGTGACGGACCGAACGTCGCAGCCCTCCGAGCGCGTTGAACATGAATCGCCCGATCTTACGGCCGCGGAGAATCCCCGCGTGCGTTCGGGCGAGGATGCCGTGCTTGATGTGGGGATGGGCGCCTTGGGCGCCATCGCAACCATCGGCGAGCGTCTCTTCGACGGCTTCTTTGGTGGCACGCCCCGTCCAGCAAATAGCAACACGCAGCCGGCCGCGCCCGAGCGGGAAACCAAGCAGGATCGGGCGGCCTTGAGAGTAAGCCAACGGGCGGCAGAGGAGGCTGCCGAACAAGAGCGCGAGGCGAGCCGATCGCGTGAATATTACGAGCGAAGGCGGGAGCGCTACCGGGATTGATCCGGGATTCAGACGAAGCGGCGAGCCTGAATCCCCCGAAACTTATTGGCCGGGCAATCGTGTAGAAGTACGAAAACGAAAGAAGCGATCTTGTTCGAGCGCCCACCGTCATGCGCGCTCCTCATCCCGGATAAGCTCACGGCCGAATTACCATGCCCGCTTGTCGGGTCTCGATCGGATTTATGCCGCAAGGGTGGCCGCCGCGGAGCTTTGTGCGCGGCCAGGCGAGAAGACAGCCCTCATCGCTGCGTTGATGTTGGAACGCGCAGCCGCAAAGGCAGCGTTATGGGAGGAGCTTCGTTCAGAAGGCCTGGCCGCACGGCTGCAAGCGCGCAGAGGACGGGGAGAAAAACAACGTGGACGGCGAGAGGCCGTCCACGTTTCAGTTTCATTCATCTTGCGGCTGCAGCCGGCGCTAGGAAGAAGTGCTGCTTTTTTTCGCCGCCCCCGACGGCCCGTTGGGCGCCGCCGCGATTTCCACCGATTGTGGCCGTTCCTGCGCTAGCGTTTCCGAGGGGGTCACAGGCTTTCGGACAGGAAGAACCGGCGGAGACCATCCGTTCCTTGGGGTGCGTGCGCGGGCAGGCCGTGGCGGCAATTCAGGAGCCGCCGGCGGTGATGGTTCGCTCTCGGCCTTTGGCGCGGGCGGCGGCGAAACTGTTACCGATGGCCTATGCGTAAAGGCGAAGGGCAGCGGCACGGACGGCTCCGGTTTTTCCGCTACGCGAATATCCCGTGTGGCTGCTTGGGGGTAGGATTGCATGACAATCGGGCGCGACAGCATGGCCGGCTGGGTCGAGGTTGCGTTCGGAGGCGTGACCCGGGTTGCGCGCTGAATGTCGTCCGCCAAACCCTTGGCCGCCGCCACCGCGCCGATCACTTCGGCCCGCGCGAGTTTGCGGGCATAGTCCATCGGGATGAACGACGACGTCTTGGCCAACACGGCGCCGAGCTCGATGCCGACGAACATCAGATCCAGCATCAACACCATGGTGCCGGCCCAGGAGTCCGCTTCGGTCACACGCTTGAGCGCCCGCATGCGCGCGAGAAAGCCCTCATCCTTCGGAACGAAGTTCGGATCGGCTTCGATGGACTTGCGGATCGCTTCCTCACGGCCTTCCGACAGCCGCTGGAAATCCTTCTGCAGGGCAGCGAGGCGCGCCTCCTCAAGTTCTTGGGCTTTGAGAACTTCCTTTAGCCGCGATTCCGCCGTCGCGGCCTTGCGCGTGCCGTCACCAGCTTTGGCCGCCTGAAGATCGCGCATTTGATTGTGCGCGTCGGTGAGCGCCCGGGCAGCGGCTTCTGCATTCCGCGTGGCAATAGCCACACGCTCATCGGCCGCGCGCCGCGCCGGGCCATAGCCCGGACGGCATGACATGCCCGGGCGGCAACTTCCGCCAAGCTCGCCGTTGGCGAAACTCTGTGCCTCAGCAAGTTTGCGGTCTGCCTCGTTCTTGGCCGCTTCCAGCCGAGCAACCCTGGCTAGGGCGGCCTGCACCTCCGGGAGATCGGCAGTGGGGTCGACACTGATCTGCCGCAGCGCCTTGGCTTCCTCTTGAAGCTTTATGATCTGGGCTTCGGATTGGACACGCGCATCCGCATTCTTGCCGAGCTCGGCGTCGACGCGCTTCGTTGCCGGACCCATCAGGGCGGCGTTCTGCTGCAAATGGCCGCGATCAATCTCAGCGCCAATGTCGGCGGCGTAGAGAATAAGCGATACAAGGGACGCAATGATCTGGGCCACAATCAGCGAGAGCGCCAGCCGGCCGCAGAACATCAGCGCGTTCTTTGTCTTGCCGTGCTTCGGCTTCGCCACCTTCAGCCCGTGTTGTTCGAGATCCCGCAGGCCATGCGCCATCCAAGATGGACGCACCATGGAATGGGAGTCGAAGAGCAAAATAATAAGAACCGGCAAGACGGCGAAGGCCGCGAAGGATGGATGAATCTCATCGGGCTTGGCGAAAACCATGTGGGCGGCCAGCGTAAACCAGCCGAGCTGCCAGAGGCCCACGATGATGAGCATCGCGCCGATGACCTTGACGCTGTTGGCATCCCGGGCAGGGCACTCTGCCAGCAAGGCACGATCGCCACCGCCGATCCACACCATCAAATCGCCCGCTCGGGCAGAGAGCCATTTGAGCCACTGAAATTTCGGGCGCGGCGCGATTTCGTGCTCGTGAAACGGATTTTCGTATCGGTACATGGTCGCTCCTGTCAGCGCTGAAAGTCGAGGATGTTGCGGTCGTTGGTGCGGCTGACGAAGCAATCGTCATGCATCAGCCGGTAAATCCACGCGGCGGTTGGGGCTCGGCCTGTGCAGATCAGGCAGTAGGCCAGCAGCCAGCCGAGCGCGATCTTTGGGTCGCGCCGGCGGGTCTGAAAATAGGCCCAGATCACCTCCGGCATCTTGAAGCGAAAACCCGCACTCGACGTGCGGGCGTCCGCCTCGAGAGCCTCAATCAAGGGCTGGAGCTTGCGGCAAAAGCGGTCGGATGAGCTCATGGCGTCACCCGGCAACACGATGCGAGCCTGCGATGCGGCCGAGCTCGGCTAAGTCGTGCAGTGTCGGCCCATAATGGAGCTGAGGATTGAGTGTGGCCCGAAGGTGCTGGCGGAGGGTACTTTCGAGTTCGACCGTGCCCATATGGGCAAAGAAGCGCTGAAGGCGCTTTTCACCGTCGATCCAACCTTCGTAGAAGTTTGCGATGTGCGGAACGGGAGCTTTGATCGTTGCGCCAAGAAAAATGGCGGGCCGGAGCAGGGGGATTTGACAGGCCTTGGTTCGGCTCCCATCTTTTAGCGGATGGGTAATCGAACGCAGCTCGGGACTGAGTGAGGTGGCGTGATCGCTCATGATGTCCTCCGTTGAAGAGGACACCACTACGAGACCACAAAATGCCGGGTGAGCAACGCCGGGATTCCCGGGAATGCCGGGAAGCCTTGAAATTATTTTACGGCTTCGGCGTATTTAAAGACGCTCCAGGCGTTTTCCAACGCTTGAACCGTTCGGGTACTTCGGGGGCAGACTCTTTGCTGAATCCGTTGTCGGTTGTCAGCCCCGTCTTTTCATCCCGAACAATCACCCACGGGCCTTCCCGAGGGTCCCGATAAGCGCGGCCATACACTCTGTAAATTTCAGCTGTGACTACTTCGCGGCCGCTGACATAGCTGCGCTCGATTTCTTGCGGGCCTTCCTTGGGGTCCCGATGCTCTATCCCACGCTGATAGTGACGCTCGTGCACGATGCGCCCTTGCTTGTCGCGGACGATCCAAGCGGGACCGCCCTCGCGGTGCAGTTGGCCGCGCCACGAATAGAGCTCCCGATGGCCGGCGCCCGTGTCTGGATGCCGAAAAACGTAGGCAGGGCCTTCGAGCGGGTCACGAGAGAGCCTACCGCTCATGCGGTATTCTTCTTCCAAAACAATTCCCGTGTTGAGGTCGATTTCTTGTTTCAGCCGGTGCTTCATGTCTCCAATTGTTGGGGGGATGCATCCCGCTCCGAAATTAGCACATTTGAAAGCCGGTCCGATCTCGGGAAATTATTTTCGCCGAAACTTTGGGTTGCGGCGGCGTTCATAATCGTTAAAAAGCTGATGTAGACAGGGCTTGGAAGGCTTCTGACCGAATGCGCCGCTTTTATTTCCCGCCGGAGATGGCGGACCCGGATGACATGCATTGGGTACGCATCCGGGTCGGGGAGCTAGTCGAGGTGCTGGCGGATTGGGCGGAGAGCCAAGGGCCATCAATCGATCCCCAGCGGTTGATCGACGCCGCATGGGCGAGCGCCAAAATCAAAGCAACGCATCTGCGGCTTAGTCGAGAGACGACCTTTGAGAAAGCTTTAGGCATCGGGGCGGACGGCCAAGCCAACAAGAAATTGTATCGCGGCAATCCCAAAGAACGCGATCCGATCACCGCCGAGGATATGCTCAAAATTGCACGCGGCCTGCGATCACTCGGCTTCATTGGCAAGAAAGAATACGAAACTTTCGAGGCGAATTCATCGACGTGGTGGGCGTTCCTCGATGCTGTGTATGAAAGAATTGCCGGAGAGCCGCATCCCTATTCAGGCAACCGCGGGCGGCCGACCAACGCGCAAGCCGTAGCTGCGACCACATCAGAGAACACGGCCCAAGCTCAGACCGGCGAAGCAAGTGATGGCGCGCGACCCCTCGAGACGCAGGAACCTAGCCGTGCGCGCCTGTACGGCGTGCCTCCTCGCAATCCGGCGTTCATCGGGCGCGATGGCGAACTTGACCAACTGCACAAGACGCTGGTGGCTGACCAGCGTCCTACCGCCGTCAGCCAAGCCGCTGTGCATGGCCTGGGCGGCATCGGCAAAACATCGGTGGCCGCCGAATATGCGCATCGCTATGCCAGCGCTTATACGGGAGCGTGGTGGGCGGCGGCAGAAAGCAAGACGGTCCTCATCACCAGCTTGCTGGAATTGGGGTCCGTTCTCGGCTTGCCGCTGACACCTGGCCGGTCATCGGAAGCCCTGGTGCGCGACGTCCTCCATCGCTTGGCAGAGGCCAAAAAGCCTTGGCTGCTGATGTATGACAACGTTTCGTCGCCGCGAGAGGTTGATGGTTTGCTGCCCTCGGGCGACGTTCATGTGATCATCACCACCCGCTGGCACGATTGGGCGGATACGGCCGTTGAGCTCGAGCTCGCGGTCTGGGGGCAAGACACGGCGGTTGAGTTTTTGGTTCGCCGGGCGAAGCGGGGCGGGGACCGTGGCGATGCCGCCCGCCTTGCCGAGGCGCTCGGCTATCTGCCACTGGCGCTCGATCATGCGGGCGCTTCGATCGAGCGCACCGGGACCACATTCAAAAGCTACCTCGCACGGATCAATACGCTGATCCGCAAGGCTCCGAAAGATTCACGTTACCCCAATAGTGTCTATGCGACCTTCAACATCGCGATTGACAATGCGACGAAAGACTCCACCGACGCACGCCACTTGATGGCAGCTCTGGCTCTGCTTGCTCCCGAGCGCATCCCCCATACTCTGATCGAAAAATTTGTATCGGACCCCTCGAACCGTGAGGATGCGCTCGAAGCACTGTCGATCGTCTCGCTCATCAAGCACGATGTATTCTCGGATGAGGCGCCCGCTGTCATCATCCACCGCATGGTTCAGGCTGCCACGATAGCCCGCCTGGAGCAGGATGCACACTTGCCTGCGGTGATGGCGGAGGTCATCCGCGCGTTGAATGCGGTCTTCCCTGACGATGTGTTTCGAAAAATACAACTGTGGCCAACATGCGAGAAACTGCTTCCGCACGCGCTGTTCATTCTACAAGCGCGGTCCTGGCCTAGCGAGGATGTGGAGCAACTCACCAACCTTGCCTACAACGTTGCGCGTTATTTACACGGCCGGTCTGATCTAAGGCGCGCTAAAGCATTGTACTTTACGGCCATCTGCAACGGCCGAAAGTTCCTCGGGTGCCAGCATCCAAATGTCATCCGCACGATAGCCGCCTTGAGCAACTTAGCGCGCGATGCCGGCCGGTTAAAACAAGCGGAGCCGCTCGCGCGTGCTGTCGTGGCTCTTCGCGAGCAAATCTCGGGCGCGGATAGCCCTGCCGTTGCAGATGCATTGAATCTGCTGGCCAGCGTCTTGAGAGATGGCGGGCGTTTGCAAGAAGCAGAGACGTTGTTGGGGCGGGCCATTGCGATCATGCGAAAGGCGCGAGGACCCGATGCGCTCGAGGTTGCGACACTCCTGAACGGTCAAGCCAATCTCCTGGTACGACTTGCCCGCGTCGAGGAGGCGGAGCAGATATTCATGCAAGCCATCAAGATCGGGCGTGAGCGCCTCGGTGAAAAGCATTCTGATGTTGCCACCTGGGAGCACAACTTGGTGATGCTGCTTGTCGACAAGGGCCAATACACCGAAGCTGAGACCATGTTGCAGTCTGCTCTTCCGGTACTGCGGAAAGAGCTTGGAATGGCCCATCCCAATGTGCTTCGATGCCGCGTCACATACGCCAAGGTCTTTCTTGCAACCGGTCGTCCGGATAACGGCTACGTGGAAGCCGTGGAGGCGCTCGCGGCCTACCGGCTTGCTTTGACGCATCCCTGGGTCACCGACGCCGCAAAGACCCTGATATCGATCTGCCGGGTGTTAGGCCGCGACGATGAAGCCGACACCTACGCACAAAAATATGGGTTGCGGTAAGGCCGACACTACATCAATCGCAGGGAGCTGCGCCTGCGAGTCAAACAGAGCGCAACACGTCGGTCGCGGAAAAATCAGACCCTTTAAAGAGCAAAGGGGCGTTGGCGCTTTTCGCAAGCGCATAAGCGGCACAGTCGCCAAGGTTCAGGCGGGCACTCGGATGAATTCCCTTGCCGAAGCGATCGTAGGCTTCAAGCGCCAGGGTGATGTAGGGTTCGGCGAAGGGCACGATCTCGATATCAAGCTCTTCGAGGAACGCCATCAGCTCGGCGGCACTCTCGTGCCCCCGGCGAGCGCGTATGACGATGCCGGTTTCATAAGCAGTCACTGCGCTGGCGAGGCGCCGCGCGGCATTCTGCAACAGCTCTAGAAAGTGTCCCGCTTCCGGCTCTTCTTCAAGGATGGCGATGAGAGCCGAGCTATCAACGACGATCATCAACCGCGGCCCCAGGCGTCATCAAGGATCGCCTTGGGTGCGCGCGTGTCGAGCAACGGCCGGGCTGCAATGCGGTGTGTGATCGCGCGCACGCGATCAAGGTTGATGGTCTTGCGCCGTGGTGCATCCGGCACGACGCCGGCTTCCCGGGCTTCTGATTCCAGCGCCGTGCGAATGGCTTCTTCCGGCGTTAAGCCGAGCCGTTCAGCCACGCGCCGCGCCAAGCGCTCTATCTCAGGGGGCAAGGTGATCATGACATTATATATAGCAGAGACAGCCCCAAATTTCCATCTTGGGTGGCCGTACCTTTCCTTTGCAGAACAAGCTCTTAGCGCACATTAAGCCTTTATCAGCGGGCATTTTCTACAATTTCACATATTTCTCCCGCGTTTCGCGGGCCATATTTTTGCGAATGAATTTTCATGACCATCGAATTGAGCCATCACAGCATTGATCTATCGCCCATGGGCGCGCCGTCCGATATCGGGGCCAATGTCCGTTATGTCGCCGCTGTCAAACAGGTGAAGCTGTCGGAGAGGCAACTCACGACGATTGCCGACCTTGCAACAAGATCGCTCTCAGAGCTCGGACCACAACACCCGATCGCGCAGGCCGGGCGACGGGCGGTCGCTGATACCGCGAGCCGATTGATCGATCAGTTGATCAATATCGCCGCCGCGAGCGCCGTGATGGAAATCGTCGAAGCGGTGATCGAGGGAAATAAAAATCCTGTTCCCGGCGTGGCCGCCAGCCGGGGACGCGACATGGTGCCAATCTTTACGGGCGGCGCGGATTTTTTCGTATGGCCCGATCCGCAGGTCACCTTTGAGCAGCATTACGGAGATCTGCCGTGGGCACCGGTGACGGTCAGCGCAGACGATGGAAGCGTCACCACCGTTTATTTGCGCAACAAGATATTGCACCGCGACCCGAAGGAGGGGCCAGCCTTCATTCGCAAAGGCAAGTTTGGTGAGCGGGCGGTGTATTGGGTTGACGGCAAGATTCACCGCGACTGGCGTGAGGGACCGGCGATCATTGACACCGATATCGAAGGCGAGAGCGTTCTTCATCTAGAATATTACGAGCACGACGTGCTGCACCGTCCTTCAACAGAAGGACCGGCCGTTCTCCAGATGCATGATGGTCGAGCCGTCTATGAGCTTTTCGTCGAGAACGGCAAATTCCATCGCGATCCTGCCATTGGGCCGGCGCTCCGACACAGCGGCCAAGCCTGGGCCCGCACTGAATATTACTGGGAGGGCCAGCTACACCGCCCGTCGGAGGATGGTCCCGCTTCGGTCGAAACCGTTGCCGAAGGAAAGGGTCTTCACGCCGAGGGATATTTCACCCATGGCGCCTTGCATCGCCCCTCACATGAAGGCCCAGCGCTTATCGGACGATATCGCGACGGAACCATCACCTTCGAGAGCTATTTTGAGAACGGAAAATTGCATCGCGATCCCTCGCTTGGACCTGCACGCTACAGCAACACCGAGGAGTACGGTGAGGAACAGGAGTATTGCCTCGAAGGCAAACTCCATCGCGACCACAGCGATGGCCCGGCGCTCGTTACCTCCGTGCTCGATGGCAAGCCCTGCCATGGCGAAGAATACTATCGCCATGGTGTGCGGCACCGGCCCTCCGCGGAAGGTCCGGCGGTCTTACAGTGCGAACCCTCTGGACGGATTTTGTACGAGCTTTACGTCGAGGACGGGCAACTCAGCCGTGATCCTAAAGCCGGCCCCGCCTGGTTCAGCATCGAAGAAGGTCGGAGAAACATTCAGTATCGCGTTGACGGGCTGTTCCACCGTGATGAAGAGGATGGCCCGGCGCTTCTCAAAATTAATGACGCAACCGGCGCGATCCTCACTGAAGAATATTATAGGGACGGCCTCTATCATCGCGAAACGGGTCCGGCCGCTCGCACATGGCACGACAACGGCGCTGTTGCGGCCGAATATTGGTACCGGCACAGCGAGCCACACCGCGACGGAGGCCCGGCGGTTGTCGAGTTCGGTGAAGACGGTTCGCTGTCGAACGAGAGTTGGTACCAGAACGGGTTGCTTCACCGAGATCCCGCCAACGGTCCAGCCGTTCTTTACACCAGCTCAGATGGGCCGACCCACACGGCCCAATACTACGTGCATGGTGAACTAGTTGAACTGCCCTGTAGTAAATTGAGCGAGCAGGAGATGTGCGATGCTTGAGACGCACAGTTCCTTGAACCAGGCGGAAGTAGCTGGTGCTCTGTCGGGATATTTCGGCGTGGCAGCCCAGCATCCCGGCATTGTGAAGCTGACCGAGCTCGTGTTGCCCGACGTGCAGCGCGCGATGGAGCGCAATCCCGCCTCTTGGAAGACCCAGTTGCCCGGCGTGATCGCCCGCTATGAAAGCGCGGCGAGGGAATTCGGCCTCACACTGTCGCTCGAGCAGCAGCAGCGCATCCTCTTGGAGAAATCCAATCGCACTGATTCCGCTTATGCAGCCGCGCAAAGAGGGCTCGACATCCTCGGCGGCCGTGCTGCGGAGCGCGACGTTTCATCGACCGAGCGCGGCCGCGCCCTTCAGACGCCTGCAGAACGGGCCGGGCTCCGCAGTGGCGAGCTCGCTGGCCTCGAAAACCAGTTCGGCAAGGATGGTGTGGCAACCGCCATGCAGCAAGCTGAGGTGCTTGGCCTGCGCGGCAAGCAGAACATCGGCTTGCTGGCGGAGTTCAAGGATGTGGGTTCAGCCCTTGCCGGTGGCAACATGGATCAGGCCTGGGCGCTCTACAATGCGGAAGCAGACCCCGAGAAAAAGAAGAAGATCCTGACGCTGATTCAGAACGCGATCGAGGTGAAGAACAAGAACAACAAGGAGCTGAACAGCGCGATTGCTGACAAGCCCAAAGAGGAACGCGAGGCGATCAAGGCCGCAGTTGAAGCCTACACCAGCAAGCCCAATGATCCTAAAGCCCGCAAGGACTACGAAGCGCTCCAGCAGCGCTATGAAGGCGACAAGGCCGTGTCGAAAGTGTTGCGCGAGACGAAGGACAACAACGACGCGTTGAAAAAGGCCAACGCAGAGCAGCAAAAGAAGAACACAAGTCAGAAAACGGAAATTTCCAAGCAAGACGCCAAGAACGTTGCCACAACCGAGCGGTCGGAGAAGAAGGTTGGCGAGCAAGAAGATATCGCAGCAGCGCTGAACGTTGCGCCTGCTGCGGCCAAAACACCGGCGCGAGCGGTGTCAACGACACCGAAGCCTAGCCAGCCGTCGGTCTAGCGCTAGCGGTAGGCTTTGATCGAGTGCGGGTTGCGGCGGCACACGCATTTTCGCGAGTGAAGGCGCCGACCTCAATTCGCAACTTTTCAAACATCTCAGGGCTTGTTTGCTTGAACGCAACCAACTCCTTCAAGCATGCTCCGGTACGATCGATTTCTCGTTCCTTAGATTCCAATTGTCGGCCTTGGGAGCTAAGGCGTCGCCCCTCCTGCTCCAAAAGCTGACCCTTTCGCACTTCGCACAGAGCATCTACGCCGTACTCGTTGCCTGAATTCTTTTTGTATTCGCCACAGTCGGTGTTCGTCGTGATCCGGGGATCGCTGAACACACGCTTGGTGAGTTCCTGCGTGGCACGAGAGATCGGTTGAGCCGAAGCTGAGAGGCTACCAAGTGGTGAAACACAAACGGCCGCCGCAGCCGCCATGGCGATTACGGCTCTGCGAGAGGCATCACGTGAAGGTCGTCTCAGGGTGATCATGCGTCTAGTCCGTGTATATTTATAGCACAACACTAAGACACTTGATTTTATTACATTACTTTCACCGTAACATTATTTGGCATTACGCTACGCGCTCCGTTTTTGCTGTAAAACCGAGCGGCTGTAGCGTTAAATCGGTTAATGCTTGTCTCGAACGACCCTCAACTCATTGAAATTCCGAGCAACCCCTCTTGCATCGGTCTGCCAAATTCTGTTTCGCGGGAGTCGAAGGGCTCGGATCGGGGGACTTGGTCAGGTGCAGCGACGCTGCTCTACACAGCCGAGGGCGAGCGGAAATATCTCAACCGCGATGAGCTCGGCCGGTTTATTGCGTGTGTGAAGACCTTCGATGCCGAGCGATCGCTGTTCGGTTTGCTGCTCGCCTACACCGGCGCGCGCGTCAGCGAGGCGCTCGCTCTGACGCCGAACTCCTTTCAGTTGGGAAGCAATCTCGTGACCTTTGCAACGCTGAAGCGGCGCAAGCCAAGCTTCCGCGAAGTACCGATACCGCCGTTCCTGATGGTGGCGTTAAGCCAGCATTTTGGACTGCGGTGCGCTCAACTTCGCAATGAACGAATGCGGTTGTGGGGCTGGACGCGGGTCAGGGCATGGAGGTTCATCAAGAAGGTGATGACGCTTGCGGATATCTTCGGCGTGAAGGCTTGCCCTCGCGGGCTTCGCCACGCTTTCGGTGTGGCCACGTTCCAGAGCGGTGTTCAGCTCAATCTGATTCAGCGCTGGATGGGCCATGCGCGGATGAGCACCACCGCGATCTACGCCAACGTGTTTGGACCCGAAGAGTTGATGCATGCCCGCAGGTTCTGGCGGATGACGTTCCCGCAGGGCCGGCACACCGTTGCCTCCGAGCCGATGGTAGCGGCATGCGCGTAACGGCAGGCCAAATCGACCGCATCATTGGATGCAATATCCGAAGGCGGCGGCTTGCGCGGGGGATGACGCAACAGGAGCTCGCTTCCGATATCGGCGTGAGCTTCCAGCAGCTGCAGAAATATGAAGCGGGCACTAACCGGGTTTCGGCGGGAATGCTGTTCCGGATAAGTGTCGTTCTCGGCGTGTCTCTTTATGCCTTCTTCGAGGCTGGACCGGGTGATGAGAACCAGCTCGACAACGAGGCCGAGGTCGATCCGTCGTTCCGGCAATCGGACCGGTGACCACTCGTCGCGACACTATCGTATTGCTCGACGGCTTTTTCGCTCGCAACGCCGGCGTTGAAGATAATCGCCGCTGCAGTCGGCTGAGTTCGCACGGGTTGTTGTTTTCTGAATTGCAATCTCCGCATGTGGCGAATAGTCTTAGCCGGAAAACTGCGGGGCGTTGCCGAATGAACTTTCGATGGCGTGTGTGCTGCCTCTTAGGGACTCTATTCTTTTTGCCCTTCCATGCCTTGGCGGGCGAGACCGTGCAACTGGCGCAATCGGCCAACAGCGGTCTGGAGCGCTCGTCCGCTGCGGCAACGCTCGACCGTTCCCCCAACTCTAAATTCTACCAGCCGGTGTTGTCGTTCGGCGATGCCTCGGCCAACACCAAGATCTATTTCTTTTGGTCAGCCGTTAGCGCCAAGAGCCTGCAATTCTTTCGCACGCGCATAATCCCGGTCGCGCTCAAGAAAGAAAAGGCTCGTGCCCAGATCATCGTTTATCAACTTCTCGACAACGCTTCGCACGATCTGGTCGGGCCAGGCGCTTACCTCTTATGTCCTGACTCGCACGCCCGTTATGCCGCCTTGGCAACGCGCTACTTGGCGAATGCCACGGATGTTTCCGCGGTTCGTCTCGATAAGAAAATCAACATGTACGCGAATGCGTTCGTCCGGCGCTTGATTTCGGAGAAGGCCATCAATCCGGCTGCCTGTCTCGGCTCGTCCGACTTCAGCACGCGGCAAGTTTTGCAGATGAAGGATACGCGCGAATTCTATGCCAAATACAAGTTCTCGGCATTTCCCTTCCTTCTTATCGACGGTACGTACTACGCGGCTGACGATCCCGAGGCCGTGAAACTGCTATCCGACCTCGGCGCCGCGGCGCCCAGCCGATGACAGGTAGGACCATGGCAAAGTACCGGGGCGTTCTCGCCGCATGCGTTTGCGTGTCAATGCACAGTGCGGCTACCGCGCAAACAGGCCAAGCAATGATTCCGCCCCGGGCCGTGGCGCCGGATGGCTGGTACTCCGATCTCGGCGCCGGTGATTTTCAGCAGATGAACCAAAACCAGATCCGCTACAACACCATCGGTGACACGGTGAGAAATATTGCATCACCCTTGCAAGACATGGTGTCGGGAATACAGGGCGTCGGCGAAGCAGGGATGGCGGTAGCTGAAAAAATCTACAGCCAGATTCTGCAAAGGCCCGATGTGCCGCAGGCAAGCAATGACGCCCTGCGCCGGCTTGCCCAGGACTATGCCAATGCGACAAATCTCAACCTCGAAAACATCTCCAATAGCGAGGACTACGTCACGAACAGTCGCGCGGCTTACAACGACACGAGCCTCTGCGCAAAAGGGCTTCTCTTGTGTTCGTCTTATTTTCTTTCGACAAAGAAGGTCTGTTCAAACAATGTGCTGGATACATCCTCGCTCACAGGATTGCGGTCGGTAAATATCGTTGAAGTGAATTGCGAGAATGGCAAAGCCACCGTCACGAACCGTTGGCCGTCCGCCGCCTATCGGGGGAAGGAAACGCGGCAAATGGGCGATACGATCTATTTTCAGGGCGACAAATCGAGCAACTACTGCGTGATGTGCCGCTAGTGACGATGCTCCGATGGGTGGAACCGTGCCGCTAAACGGAAGCGCCGCCCGTGATGATGCTGAGATGCCTGGCGGAAGGCCAGGTGGTCGGCAGATGCGGTCACTGAGTGCAACAGTCTGCAAAATTGTTTCAAACAATGTCCGTGCCTAGGCGAGGGCTGATCCGCGGCGTTACGACTTGCAACTCAACAACAACAAAAAGGAGTTGCTCATGTCCGATACCATCACCCTTGGAAGACGCCTTATCCCGATCGCGCATGTGGTCCTGGCCGAGCCTTTCGACCCGGCTGCCAATCCGCGGTTTGAAAGCGACAAGCCGTTTCGAACACGCGTGGTGCTGCTCGACCGCGACAGTGTGTTGACCGAAACGCCGCCCCAGGCCTTCGGTGAAGCAAATGGCTTCCGCCTTCTGCCTGACGATGCGGTTTTTGTGAATCCGGCCATCCGATTCCGGGTGGAGAGCTTTGAGCCTGGCCAGGATTTTCAGCCCACAAAGCCGTTTGCCACGCGGTTGATGTGGAAGGATCTCGATGGGCAGGTGCAGAGTAAGCTCCTGTTGTCGAAACCCGAGCTGGTGTTGGCGGTCGCGGTGCAGGGCGCGGCAGAGAAGGGTGAAGGAAGAGAACTCGAGGCGCCCGCTCCTCGGGAGCGGGCGCCTCGTTCGGCCAGCCGGCGCCGCGCGCGGCGCAGCGCGTCAGCGACCCCCGTTTAGATAGGCCCGCACGCCCTCGCGCATGTACTGCTTGAGAATACCACGGAAGCAGGTGTTCTCGGTGACGTCATAGGCGGGGGCGTTTGCCTTGTTCTCGGGCGGATAGCCCCCACAGCGCGCTTTCGTCACTTCCTCAAGATAAGGATCGCTGCGAAGCCTCTCCAAATCCTCTTCTTCCAGATAGTGCATATCGACCGAGCGGGTCGCGAACATGCGTTCCACCAGTGGTTCGGGAAGGCCGCGCTTGCGGGCATAGGTGACGATTTGCTGCTGCGTGCCGACATACTGCACGCGGTAATCTTCGGGCGGCATGGAAGCCACTGTCTGTCCCGTAATGCGCGAGCGATGAATTCCGACCACGTTGCCGGTCCGCGTGAGGCCCGCCAGCCAGATGAGGGAGCAGGCGCTGGCGCAGGTGCACCAGGATTTTCCGTTGTATGAATTGCTGGCCACGGCCTGGGAGCGGATCGATGTGCGCGTGGAAAGTGCGCGCAAGCAAACGGCGTCCTCGGGGGTTGATCCGTTGCGGAAAGGCGCCTGGGTCTGTGCACGCAGAAGGTTGATTTGTTCGCCGATGCCGATTGCCTCACTCACGATCCCGCCCGGCGAAAACACATTGACCCGGAAGAGGAGATAGCCGGCCCGAAGATACGGCGTGATCAACTCCCGGAACTTCTGATTATCGCCCTCAACAACGTCGCCCTGAAGATTGACATGGATGACGCGCTCGCGGTCATCGGGCTGCACATCCATCGTGAGCGACACCGCGGGTGTTGCAAGGGCTGTAAGGGCCAAGGCGAGCAGGGCAAGTTTTTGCATCCGGGGCTCCATTGCGTGAAGGAGCCTCAGATGCGCTGCGAATTTTGCGCGGCAAGCTTGCGTGCCGAACTTTGCCGGTCTTTGGCGACCATGAGCGTTTGGGCGCGCCCTTCGGGACGGCTCTCGCGTGCTGCGCCGGAAGGCGTCGCATCCCTTCGGGCTTCGATCCTCGCGCCGCGCTGCCGCGCGCTTTTTTTGAAGGGCAGGGGGTCGAGAGCTCCGCTCTACACCCCCATGCAAGAACAAACCCGGCATCCCCCGATCTTCGCGCCAAGGGGCGCTGCAGACCGGGTGGTCCCCCCTGCCGGGTTTCTTCTTGCACCCCCGTACTCGGTCTCGCCGACGGGCAGGGTTGCAGCAGCAGCTGCAACCAAACCCAAGGGAGAAAGACCATGACATTGACGCTTCAAGATATTCCACTGGCCAAACTCGTTCCCTCACACGCCAATGTGCGGCGCGCGGGCCGCAAGAATGGCATTGGCGAATTGGCCGCCAGCATCGAGGCCCACGGCCTCCTGCAAAACCTGACCGTCCGCCGCGCGGCCAACAGCAATTTCTTCGAGGTCATCGCGGGCGGTCGCCGCTTGCTGGCCTTGCAGAAGCTGGTCAAGCGGAAGGCGTTGCCCAAGAACGCCAAGATACCTTGCCATGTGATCGAAGAAGGAAGCGTCCGCGAAATCAGCCTTGCCGAAAATCTTCTGCAATGCCCCATGCATCCCGCCGACCAGTATGAGGCCTTCGCCAAGCTACACACCGACGAGAACATGACCGCTGAGGATATTGCGGCGCGCTTCGGCGTCACCGCCGCTGTGGTCAAGCAACGGCTCAAGCTCGGCGCAGTCAGCCCTGTGCTGATGAAGGCCTACCGCGAGGATGGTTTGAACCTTGAGCAGTTGATGGCTTTCACGATCACCGACGATCATGCCTTGCAGGAGACCGTGTTTGCCGAACTATCGCCGCGCAACGACAGCCGCCACGCGATCCTGCATGCGTTGACCGAGGGGCAGGTCGAGGCCGATGATCGCCGCGCGCGCTTTGTTGGGATTGAGACCTATCAGGCCGCGGGCGGCACCATCACCCGCGATTTGTTCGATGCGGAATGCGAAGGCTATTTCGCCGATGCAGCCTTGTTGAATCGCCTCGTCCGGGAAAAACTTCAGCGCAAAGCCAACAGGGTGCTGGCTGAAGGCTGGCGCTGGGTCACGGTTGAAGCTTCCTTCGATCACGCGCTCACCGCTGGCATGCGCCGCGTCTACCCGCAGCCCTTGCCGCTGCCGGAAGCTGAGCAGGCCACGCTCGACGATCTGCAAGCCAAGATCGAGGCCCTGAATGCCCTCGATGAGCTTTCGGAAGAACAGGCCGATGAGCTTGACCGCCTCGAAGCCGCGCTTGCTGAAATCGAGCAGCCGGAAGCCTATCGCCCCGAGGACATGGAAGCAGGCGGCGCATTCGTGTCTCTTGGCCATGATGCCAAGCCGCGTATCGAGCGCGGTTTCATTCGTCCCGAGGATTTGGCCAAGATCGCCGAAGGCGAAGGTGAGGAAGATGCCGATCTGGCGGAAGGGGCAGAGACGGAAGAAAGGCCCGCGCTTTCCGACAAGCTGGTCGCCGAGTTGACCGGCTACCGCACCTCCGCGCTTCGCAACGCCCTTGCGGAAAATCCCGCGATGGCGCTGAACGCCCTCGTGCACGCGTTGGCGCTCCCGGCGTTCTATCATCTGGCCGGTTGTCCCAGTTGCGTGGATGTGTCGGTTCGCAGCAAGCCCCTCAATAGCTTCGTGAACGGCTTCGCCGACAGCCCCGCCGAGCGGGCCAACAGCGGGCGGCATGACGCATGGGGCAAGCGCCTTCCCGCCGACCCGGAGGAGCTTTGGGCGTTTATCCTCGCAATGAAGGAAGCGGATCGGCTCGCGCTTCTGGCGCATTGCGTGGCGCAAGGCGTGGATGCCGTTCAGGAGAAGGGCATTCCCCGCAGCGAGCATTCAGGCGTGCTGGCCAAGGCGGTCGCGCTCGACATGGTGCCCTATTGGCAGCCGACCGCTGTGACCTACTTCGGGCGCGTTTCCAAGCAGCGCATCCTCGAAGCGGTGCTGGAAGGCGTCACGCCCGAGGCCGCCGATAATCTCGCCAGCCTCAAGAAAGCCGACATGGCCGCCGCCGCCGAGCAGCGGCTGGCCGGGAAAGGCTGGCTCCCGGAATTGCTCCGGAGCTAATCACCGGTCTCCTTGCGGGCCGAGGCCGCTTTGGCTTCGGCCCGTTTTCTTTTGCGCGCTTCGTTCTTCGCTTGTCTCTTGGCCTCGAATTCATCGGCGCGCCGGGCGCGGGTGGCGAGCGAGCGCTGTTCTTCTTCCCGCAGCCACGACCAAAGACTGTCGCGCAATCCAGCGATCTGGCCGTTATGCTTGAATAACGGCGCGCGTGGATTCGTTTTGTAAAGTTCGTAGATCGCACGCGCCGTTTTGTCGCCATCGTATAGCTCTTCGGCGAGGGCCTCAGCGCCCACGATCAGCTTGCTGCGGTTCTCCTTGGTAAGCTCGGGCGCCTCAATCATCGCTGCTGGTCTCCCTAGTCAAAAGCTGGCCGATCGCAAGCACCGTTGCCTCACTGACCTTGCGGTACTGCTGCAAATCCGTGCGCGCCTCGACCGGAATGCGCGCTTGCCACGCTTCCGGCTTCGATCTCTTGCCGGGCGGCGTCCAGTAGCGAACGCTTGCCGTCTTGCCGTTGATGCCGGACAGGCGAAGATCGCCGAGTGTGCCGGGACTGAGCGCCATCACCTCGATCATCGGAGAACCGGGCAATGTCTCTTTCCCGGCGCGCAAGGCTGACGCGCGCATCAGGCTTCCACTCGCCGCCGAAGCAATCACGGCTTCAAGCGCCTGCGGGAAGCTGTGGCGCAGCGGCAGGCGCTTGAGTTCCGCAATGCCCAGCCCCCGAAAACCGCCCGTGCTCGACGTGTCCGCATGGGGCAGGGTCGCGAGATACCGCTTCACCGTCAAAGCGGCATCCTTGACCTGGCCGCCGCCGAGAATGGCCGTGAGCAAATAGGCCGCATCGCGCGGCGACATGGACGCCCCATGGCGGCCCCGCCCGCCCTTGGTGCGCAATCCCGCTTCGGCAAGGTGCCGCAAATAGCCCGCGAGTGAAACCGCAGGCAGGCCGAGGCTGCGCGACATCGCTTCGATCAGGTCGGTTGAATCCGCCGCCATCCCGCGTGCCCATCCATTTCAAGATTTTTTGTTTATAGCACGAAGGAAGGTGCGGAACAATCCTCCAGTGTTTTAAAAACAATCGAGAGGGACGGCAATGTTCGGCAAAGACGCGTGTATCGCACATACGGCTTCCCCATCTTTCCGCCGAGGGAGGCGCCCGTGGCACGCAAGGCAAAAAACAAAAGGCGGAAGCGGCACGCGAAAGAGCGCGGCCGCCTTACCCGCGCGCGCTGGGCGCCCGTGCCGGCGGACTCGCCCTTCATCGATGAGACCTTGCAGTTCTGGCAGCCCCGCGCGAACCGCACACTCACCCGCGAGGACGGGCGGGAGATCATTCAAAACGTGTTGGCGTTTCTTTCGATCCTGGACGAGTGGGATCGCGCCGAGCGCGCGGTCACGGCAGAAGCCGCCCCTCTCGCATCGGCCGAAGCAGCGGAAAATCCAGCAGGTTGAGAAAGTAAAACGCGCGAATCTTTTCGCGTTGCGCCCGTGACTCCCCGGGCGCAAAATCATTTGTCATTTATCGTGTGAGGGTTCGATGGCACTCAACAATCGGCCGGAGCCGCTGGCGAAGGCCATCATCTATGCCCGCGTTTCGTCGAAGGATCAGGAGAAAGAAGGTTTCTCCCTCCCGTCGCAACTCAAGCTGCTGCACGGCTATGCCGCCGCGCAACGCATGCTCGTCGTGCAGGAATATGTGGAGTCCGAAACCGCCAAGCAGTCGGGCCGGGCCCAGTTCGAAGCAATGATCCGTTACGTGCAGGCGCATCCTTCGGTGCGGATCATCCTCGTTGAGAAGACAGATCGCCTCTATAGGAATTTCTTCGACTATGTCCGGCTCGATGTCGAACGGCTCGACCTCGAAGTGCACCTCGTCAAAGACAACGTCGTGCTTACGAGGGATTCCCGCTCACATGACAAATTCATGCACGGCATCAAGGTGTTGATGGCTAAAAACTACGTCGACAACCTGTCCGAAGAAACCAAGAAGGGCATGCTGGAGAAGGCCGAGCAGGGGATCTGGCCCTCCCAAGCGCCCATCGGTTACCTCAACGTCAAAGCGGATAACGACAAACAAATCATTACGGTCGATCCCAAGCTCGGGCCTGTCGTAACCAAGTTGTTCAGCTGGTACGCCACGGGCTTCTATTCTCTGGATGAACTTGCCGGAAAGGCGCTCGAGTGCGGTTGGGTCCACAAGAAAACCGGCGGGCTGGTGCCCCGAAGCACCCTGCACCGCATGCTCAGCAAACGCATCTATACCGGCGACTTCGAATGGAAGGGCGTCGTCTATCACGGCACCCACGAGCCTCTGGTCACCCGAGCGATTTGGGAGAAGGTTCAGGACACGCTCGATGAGCGGGATTGCCGGAAGGTCCGCGGCAAGAAGGAATTCGCCTTTAGCGGCCTTATGACCTGCGGCCATTGCGGTTGCGCCCTCGTGGCCCAGTTGCAAAAGGGCAAAAGCAAAAAGGGCAACTACATCTACTACCGATGTTCCGGCTTCAAGGGGAAATGCCCGGAGCGGTATGTCCGCGAGGAGGTGATTGCCGGCCAGTTTGCGAAAGCGCTCGGCGGTCTCCGGATCAGCGAGGAGACCTTGCAGTTCCTGAAACGGGCCATTCAGGAAAGCCATGGGGACGAGCGGGAAGCCCATGAAGAGGCGGTCCGGCAACTCCAAGCCGAATATGACCGGTTGAACAGCCGGGTTCACGCAGCCTACGTGGATAAGCTGGAGGGTACGATCGACAAGGCCATGTATGAGTCATTGTCGAACAGATGGCGCCTTGAGCAGTCGAAACTGCTTGATGAGATCGCTGCCCATCAGCGCGCCGATCAATCTTACATGGACGCGGGAATTCGGCTGTTGGAGCTCGCCTGCCATGCGCCCAGCATCTTCAAGCGGCAGCCGCCAAAAGAGCAGGGGCGCTTGCTAAAAGCGATGCTTTCGAACACCTCATGGCGTGATGGCCAACTCACAATCGAGTGGCGGCAACCATTTGACTTTATTTCAGAAACTGTCTCCCGCGCGGCGGATGTAGAGGCTCGAAATGGCGCGGATTTTGCTGAGTGTAGCGTTTGGCGTCCCCACCGGGAATCGAACCCGGGTCTTCACCGTGAAAGGGTGATGTCCTGACCGCTAGACGATGGGGACGCGGTCGCGCCGACGTTCGGCGGTGCTCCCTATAGAGAGGTTGAGCCGGACCGGCAAGCGCCAGCCTTCCGGGCGGGGAAAATGCCCTGGAACGGGCGCTGGACCGGCCCCGGGAGCTACCAGTGGCCGGTGTTCGGCATCGAGGTCCAGGGTTCCTTCGGCGGGAGCGGCTTGCCCTTCTGCAGGAGCTCGATCGAGTGCAAGTCCGGCGACCGCACGAACGCCATGTTGCCGTCGCGCGGCGGCCGGTTGATGGTCACGCCGCCCTTCTGCAGCTTGTCGCAGGTCGCGTAGATGTCGTCGACCTCGTAGGCGAGGTGGCCGAAGTAGCGCGCCTCGCCGTAGTCCTCGGTGTCCCAGTTGAAGGTGAGCTCGACCATCGGCGCGTCTCTCCGGCCGGCCTCGAGTGCGGCCTTGGCGGCCGGCGCATCCTCGGGGGCGGCGAGAAACACCAGCGTGTACTTGTTCTTCTCGTCGGTCCTCCTTCGGACCTCCTCGAGGCCCAGGAGGTTGCAATAGAAATTCAGGGCGGCATCGAGATTGCGCACGCGCAGCATGGTGTGCAGGAATCGCATCGGGACCTCTTTACGCTCGTTGGGTCGAACTTCCGGCCGCGACACTAGCCGGCCGCGTCAGGGACACTATAGCAATGATCGCGTCCGATCTTGAGACCGCCATCCGGCATTTGCGCGACCTGGTCGAGGCGGCGGACACCGTGGTGCCGTTCACCGGCGCCGGCATCTCGACCGAGTGCGGCATCCCGGACTTCCGTTCGCCGGGCGGCATCTGGACCAAGATGCGACCGATCGACTTCGGCGACTTTGTCGCAAGCCAGGAGGCGCGCGACGAAAGCTGGCGGCGAAGATTCGCCATGGAAGAACAGTTCGGCGGTGCGAAGCCCGGCCGCGGCCATCGGGCGCTGGCCGCGCTCTACAAGGCTGGGAAGATTCCCGGAATCATCACCCAGAACATCGACAATTTGCATCAAGCATCGGGCTTTTCGGCCGATGCGGTGGTCGAATTGCACGGCAACACGACCTACGCGACCTGTCTTGATTGTGCCAAGCGGTACGAATTAGCCTGGGTGAAGGAGCGATTCGCGGCGTCGGGCGGCCAGGCCCCCGATTGCCTGTCATGCGGCGGCTATATCAAGACCGCGACGGTGTCGTTCGGTCAGGCCATGCCGGAGCAGGCGATGCGCCGCGCCCAGGAGCTCGCCTGCTCATGCGATCTGTTCGTGGCCATAGGATCGTCGCTAGTCGTTTGGCCCGCCGCGGGATTTCCGCTGGCTGCGAAGAGAGCAGGCGCACGACTCGTCATCATCAATCGTGAGGCTACGGACTTCGATGACATCGCCGATCTGGTCATTCACGACGATATTGGTGCGGTGCTTTCGCCTTTCATCGCCCACTAAGTGTTTTTCCGTAAGCGGCGACGCATCATCTTGCGATGCAAGCATGTTTGCGTCCTCGAGACGGGTGATATCCACGTCTTTTTCACAACACGCTTTACATTACGTTGCGGAACGGGACACCCGGTGCGACTGTTGCGCTTGTTAATAGAGATTCGCGCAGCGTCCTTTCACAAGAGACGAAACCTCAGGGGCAGCCGAGCGTCACCATGGCGTCGGACGAAATTTTAAAAGGCTTGGGGCTTGGGCCGCAACCAGCCGGCGACGTCGGAGACGACGCGACGGCAACCATCATCGAGCTTTCCGGAGTCATCAAGTGGTTCGATGTCTCCAAGGGCTACGGTTTCATCGTTCCGGACAACGGCTTGCCGGACATCCTGCTGCACGTGACGTGCCTGCGGCGCGACGGCTTCCAGACCGCCTACGAAGGCGCAAGGATCGTCGCCGAGGTGCTGCAGCGGCCGAAGGGATTGCAGTGCTTCCGGATCCTGTCGATGGATGACTCGACAGCGATCCACCCTTCGACGCTGCCGCCGGCCAGGACACATGTCCAGGTCACGCCGACCAGCGGACTCGAGCGCGCGGTGGTGAAGTGGTTCAACCGCCTGCGCGGATTTGGGTTCCTGACCCGCGGCGAGGGCACGCCGGACATCTTCGTGCACATGGAGACGCTGCGGCGTTTCGGCCTCGCGGAGCTGCGGCCCGGCCAGACCGTGCTGGTCCGGTTTGGGCCCGGTCCCAAGGGCATGATGGCCGCGGAGGTCCGTCCGGACACCGGCAGCCCGACAGGCCCGGCGTCGCACTAGCCGCCTGAAATGGACGACCATCGCGCCTTCCGGGCGCGATGGTTTGTTTTTTGACGGTCCCGGTCGCCGATGGGCCGGCCGAAACACGAAACCGTTATCGAAGCGGCGAAATTTCGCCGGCGCCGGGCCCGATCCCGCCGGATTCGTTGTGTTTTTCAGCCGGTCCGCCTATGGAGGGGGCCGCCGCGCCCCACCATTCGTCCACCGTTCCGGCCGGGAGTTTCTTGATGCGCATTCCGCGTGCGAAGTTTTTTGCTGTCGCTTTGGTCGCGGCGGTCGGGGGGCTCTCCAGTTCTTTTGGCGGACTTCAGGCGATCCGAGCCTCGGCTCAGGAGGCCGGCCTCCTGGAGAAGCGCGAGTCGCTCTACAACAACATCTTCATCTTCGGTGACCGCGATCAGGTCACGATGACGTTCGGCCAGAACAAGCGCTACTACACCGAGAGCAGCATGAAGCTCTCCGACCCCGGCGGGCTGACGGTCGACTACACCCGTTACATGACGCTCGGCGTCGCCTATCCGGAAAAGGTCGAGCGCATCGCCGAGATCGGGCTCGGCGGCGGACGCACCGTGTCCTACCTCAGCCAGACGCTGCCGGACGCCGGCATCCTGGCCATCGAGCTCGACAAGGACGTGGTCGACCTCGCCAAGAAGTATTTCAAATTCCGGGAGACCGCGCGGCTGCGCACCGTGGTGTCGGACGGCCGGGCCTACCTGCTGAAGGACCCCGAGAAATGGGACGTCATCCTGATCGACGCCTATCGCGGGCCGTTCGTGCCGTTTCATCTCCTGACCAAGGAGTTCTACACGCTGGTGAAATCGCGGCTCAATCCGGGCGGCGTGGTGGTGCAGAACATCGAGCCCTCGACCATGCTGTTCGACTCCGCGACCACGACGCTGAAGAGCGTGTTTCCCTCGGTCGACCTCTATGACGGCGGCGGCAACGTGGTGGCGATCGGCTACGACGCCATGCCGGTGTCGCAGACCGAGCTGATGGCGCGCGCCGCACGCGCGACCGAGCGCTGGAAGCCGCGCTACGACTTCCGCCAGATGGTCGCCGAGCGCCGCGTGCTGGCCAAACCCACCGGCAAGATCCTGACCGACGACTTCGCGCCGGTGGAGACGCTGCGCGCCATCGAGAAGAATAACGAGAAGTGGAAAGAGCAGACGGAAGCGCCCCGCTGATGTCGCACGCTTATTTGCGCGGAACGCTGCTGCTCCTCCTCGCCCTGGTGCTGGGCTTCGCCCTGATGGGCTTCGAGATGCTGGGCAGCCGCTACCTCTATCCGTACTTCGGCGGCGGCATCAACACCTGGGCGTCGCTGATCGCGACCGTGCTGGTGGCGCTGATGCTCGGCTACCTCATCGGCGGCGCGCTGGTCGACCGCACCATGAGCCCGCGGCTGTGCGGCGGCTTGCTGGTCGTCGCCGGCGTCTATCTGTTCACGATTCCGCTCTGGGTCGATCCGCTGTTCGGCTGGATATTGACCGCGATCGGCGACGGCATGGCGGGCATCGTCTTCGCCGCGACGCTGCTGCTGCTGCTGCCGCTGACGCTGATGAGCGTGTTCACGCCGTTTGCGGTCCGGCTTCTGCTGGTGTCGATCAGCTTCGGCGGCCGGATCGTCAGCTACGTCTACGGCGTCTCGACCATCGGCAACGTGCTCGGCACGCTGGTGACCACCTTCACGCTGGTGCCGTCGTTCGGCTCCCGCGCGCTGACCATGGTGTTCGCTGCGGTGACCATCGCCTGCGGGCTGTTGATGGTGGTCGCGGACCGGTATCTGCGTGGAGAAGAAGCATGAAGGCTGCTGCTGCCGCCATTGCTCTCGCGCTGCTCACGACCACCGCGCAGGCCGATCCGGTGGTGATCGCATCCGCGGCCTATCCGGAAGGCCTGCTCTGGCACGGTGGCAAGCTCTACGTCACCGAGATGGGCGCCGACCGCGTCAGCATCATCGAGGAGGGCGGCAAGACCCGGCAGTTCTGGGAGATGGCCGGCTGCGGGCCGACCCAGATCGTTCCGTTCGGCCCCTCGGGCTTCATCGTCGACTGCCATCTCGGCCGGGCGATGGTGGAAGTGACAGCCAACGGCACGACCGGCCGGCGCTTTGCCACCGCGCCGAACGGCACCCCGCTGCAGGACCCCAACGCCGGCACCAGCGACGGGCAGGGCGGCGCCTATTTCTCCGACGCCGGCATCTTCGATCTCGCCGCGCCGCCGACCGGCCGCGTCTATCACCTGAGCGCCATGGGCGTGATGACCGAGGTGGTCGGCGGAATCCGCTACGCCAACGGCGTCAACTTCGACCCCGCGACCCGCACGCTCTATCTCTCCGAGCATCTGGCCCGGCGCGTCCATGCGCTGACGCTCGACGCCCGCAACCATGTCACGGCGCGCAAGGTCCTGATCGACTTTTCGAAGCTGCCGACCGCCCGCGACTATTCGTTTCCGCTGGCGGGGCCTGACGGCATCGCGCTCCGCCCGGGCCTGATCGCGGTGGCCGAATACGGCGAGGGCCGGGTCCACATCTTCGACCGCGACGGCAAGCACCGGAACACGCTGAAGGTTTCGATGCCCTTCGTCGACACCGTGGTCTGGGACGGCGCCGGAAATCTCATCGCCGGGGGCGCGTTCCAGAACACCCGGCCGCCGTTCGAGGGGGCCGTCGTTAAGTTTTCACCGGCAGAATGGGAAAAAGGGCCGTAAATGGCCGATCGCATTGACCCCGACCGGGGTCCATGCGATTCACGTCAGCCTTCGGAGCATAGCGCAGCCTGGTAGCGCACCTGCTTTGGGAGCAGGGGGTCGCAGGTTCAAATCCTGCTGCTCCGACCAGCCTTCGCTCTTCGAGCTTCGGCTCGGCGAGCCAGACACGGACCGAGCCGCTCGATGACCGCACGAATCTACAAGCCCGCCAAGACCGCGATGCAGTCCGGTCATGCCCGGACCCGCGAATGGGTGCTCGACTACGAGCCCGAGGAGCCGCGCGTCGTTGAATCGCTGATGGGCTGGACCACCTCCGGCGACATGAAGAGCCAGCTCAAGCTGCGCTTCGCCACCAAGGAGGAGGCGGTCGCCTACGCCGAGCGGCACGGCATTCCCTACGAGGTGCACGAGGCGAAGTTCGCACAGCGGCGCGGACTGTCCTACGCGGACAATTTCTCGTCGACCCGTCGCGGCGCTTGGACACACTAAGACGCCGCTTCGCGGCTGCAGGACACACTCGCGCTATTCAAATTGCTATAGTCGGCCGCCGGGTGCCGCATGGGGCGGCGCCCAAATTTTGAGGGCGGCCATCCATGCCTTCCAATCTGCGTTTCATGAATCCGCCGGCGATCGCCAAGCCCGGCGGCTACAGCCACGTCGTCGAGGCCACGGGTCCCGGCCGGATCGTCTATATCGCGGGCCAGCTCGGCCTGAAGCCCGACGGCACGCTCGCCGGCGACTTCCGCGCCCAGGCCGTGCAGGCCTTCGAGAACCTGAAGGCGGCGCTCGCTTCGGTCGGCGCGACCTTCGACGATGTGGTCAAGCTCAACAACTACCTGATCGACATCGGCACCAATCTCGCTGCCTATCGCGAGGTGCGCGACAAGTATGTGAACACTTCGGCGCCGCCGGCCAGCACCACCATCGGCATTGCGGCACTCGCGCTGCCTGCCGCGCTTTACGAGGTGGAAGCGGTGGTCGTGTTGGCGAAGTGAGCCACTTGCTCTGACGTCATTCCGGGGCACGCGCGCATAGCGCGTCGAAGACGCGCGTAAACGCGCTTATGGCGCGTGAACCCGGAATCCAGTTCAGGAGAAAATCATTGCCTGTCTGCATTCCGGGTTCGCGGGCTACGCCCGCACCCCGGAATGACAGCGATGACAGCTAACCCACCGCGTTCAGCACCTTGCCGTTCTCGGCCTTCACCGCCTTGGCGTCGATCAGGATCACCGCGAGGATGCACGACTCCTTGCCGTTGTTGATCCAGTTGTGGATCGTGCCCCGCTGCACCATCACGTCGCCGGCCTTGAGATGCACGACGGTGCCGTCGAGGTCCATGTCGATCTCGCCCGCCATGCAGACGATGTAGTCGATCGAGTCGGTGCGGTGGTTGCGCGCCTGCACGCCCGGCTTGAACTCGATGACGCGGAAGATGGTGCCGCCGGGCAGCGTGGTCTGCACCGGGCGCGCGCCGGCGTCCTCCTGGGTGTCGTTGTTCACCGGGAAGCCTTCCGTGCTCCAGATCGCGTGCGCGAGCGCACCCGGACGGCCTTCCCGGATGTTGCTGACGACCTCGTCGATCTTGGCAATCGCCTTGCCGTTCGCATCGTGGCCGGTGATCACCCGCCGCACCTTCAACGCCATCGCACGCCTCCCTGAATATTGCTTTGTCGATGGAACGGGACGCTATTTCGAAGCGCGCTATGCCGCAAGGCCGCGGGCTTTCGCGCGGACGATTCGATGATTAGGTTTGCGCCGAGAAGAAGAAGCCAAGGAAGAACGTCGAGGCGGAGGAATGGGCACAATGAAATCGATCAGGCTCGGTCTCGCGGCTGTCGCGCTGGCCCTGCTCGCCGGGCAGGCGACCGCGCAGCAATATCCGACCCATCCCGTCAAAATCCTCGTCACCATTCCGCCGGGCGGCGCGCCCGATATCGCCGCACGCCTGCTCGCGCAGCGCATGACTGAGACGATGGGCAGCTCGTTCTTTATCGAGAACCGCTCCGGCGCCAACGGCAACGTCGCGGCCGATGCGGTCGCCAAGGGCGAGCCGGACGGCTACACGCTGATCATGGCGGCCGACAGCCTGCTGACCATCAACCCGCACGTCTATCCGTCGCTGCCCTACGATCCGCTGAAAGACCTGCTGCCGGTGTCGAGCGTGGCGTCGAACCAGTTCTTCCTCTCGGTCAATCCGAGCCTGCCGGTGAAGACCGTGCCGGAGCTCATCGAATACGCCAAGAAGGCCAAGCCGCCGCTGACCTACGCGTCGGGCGGCAACGGCAGCCAGCATCAGCTCGGCATCGAGATGTTGAAGCAGCGCGCCGGCGTCGACATGCTGCATGTGCCGTATCGCGGCGGCGCGCCGGCCGGTATGGCGACGGTCGCCGGCGAGACCATGGTGGTGCTGGCGGGCGCCTCGAACGCGGGTCTCCTGCGCGGCGGCCAATTGCGCGGGCTCGCCACCACCGGGCCGAAGCGCTCGCCGCTGTTTCCGGACCTGCCGCCGATCGCCGATTACTATCCGGGCTACGACCTGACGATCTGGCTCGGTCTGTTCGCACCGCCGGCCACGCCCGAGCCGATCGTGACCAAGCTGCGCGACGAGGTGCAGAAGATTTTGAAGGAGCCGGAGTTCCAGCAGAAGCTCAACGTTACCGGCGCGCTCGAGCCCTTGATGCTGTCGCCCGCAGACTTCTCGGCGCTGATCAAGCGCGACTACGACAAGTACGGCAAGCTCGTCCGCGACGTCGGCGTGAAGGTGCAGTAGCTGCGCTTAAGTCGCCTTCACTGCGCTTCGCGCAGCTCCGGATGGGCGTCGAGCCGCGCCGTGTTGAGCCGGTGGACGATGAAGCAGATCACCGCGCCGAGCGCGAACGGCACCGCCGACCACATGTAGAGGTTCTGCACCGGCATGCCGACCAGTTGCGCACCGGCGAGGGGACCGACGATCGATCCGATCCGGCCGAGGCCAAGCTGCCAGCCGGAGCCGTTGGAGCGCAGCGACGTCGGGTAGATCATCGCGCCGGCCACGTTGATGCCCGACTGCACGCCGAGCACCAGGAAGCCCGCAAAGAACGTCGCGGTCAGCAGCAGCACAGGCTGCGCCGTCAGCCCGGCAAAGCCGATCGAGCCGACCACCGGCACCGCCAGCGCGAACATGATGGAGATGGCCAGGAAACGATGCCGCTGCAGCCAGCCGCACAGCGCGAGCGAGCCCACGGTGCCACCGACCTGGAGCGCAGCGCCCGCCAGCGCCGCGGTGGCCGGCGGCAGCTTCGCCGCGGTCATGAGCGTGGGCGTCCAGCTCAGCAGGAAGAAGAAGCCCATCAGGTTCAGCGCAAACACCAGCCACATCAGTGGCGTGATGAGCGCGAGGCCCTGCCGGAACAGATAGGCAGGATTGAAACCGGAAAACTGCTGCTTCTCGTCCTCGAGCTCGAAGCGCGCATTTGGCGGCACCACGAAATCCGGCCGGATGTCCTTGACCAGCCGCTCCATCGCGCCGCGGTCGCGCTCGCGCAGCGCCATGAACTTGATCGATTCCGGCAGGCCGAAGAAGCCGGCAAGCCCGATGGCGATCGGCACGATGCCACCGACCTGGAACAGCAGCGGCCAGCCGTGTTGCGGCACGAACACCGCGCTGATGACGCCCGGGATGGCACCGCCGATCGGCACGCAGCCGACCGCGATCAGGGCGAGGGTGGCGCGGAGCTTCCGCGGCGCGGATTCGGCGTTGATCGCGACCACGTTGGGGATCACACCACCGATGCCGATGCCGGCGAGGAGCCGCAGCCAGAACATCTGATCGAGATTGGTCGCGTAGGCGGCCCCGAAGGTGAAGACGCCGAACAGCAGGTTCGACCAGATCAGCGCGGCCTTGCGGCCGTAGCGGTCGCCGATGAAGCCGAACAGCGCCGAACCGAACAGGATGCCGACCAGGCTCGCGCTGAACACCGGGCCAAGCGCATGCGGGGCGATATGCCACTCGCGGATCAGATGCGGGGCCGCAAATGCGATGGCGCCGATGTCATAGCCGTCGATCAGGACCAGCAGGATCGACCAGACCAGAAGCTTGATCTGGAACGGCCCGAAGCCCCGTTCGTCGAGGAAGCGTGAAACGGGAACGACAGCTTGGTCTGTCATGGGCCTTCCTCGCCGGGATGTTTTGTTTTTGTGCCTCGATACCTACGCCTCGGCCCAGGCGATGAAAAGTGACAGTTCGGTCATCCGGAACGGAGGTGCATTCTCGATCCGTCATCCTGAGGTGCCCGCCGAAGGCGGGCCTCGAAGGATGAACGGCCACGATGGCGCAACACTCTGGCCGTCGCCCTTCGAGGCTCGCCCTGCGGGCGAGCGCCTCAGGGTGACGGAGATAGAGCACCCGAGTTGGTGCGACCTTCGATAATTGCGGGCTAACCCTTCTTGTACCCGCTGCGGTCGAAGTTCGACAGCGTCGCCTGATACTCCTGCGGGACCTCGCAATCGCAGCGCACATGCCAGCGCCGCACCAGGTAGCTGAAGGCGTTGCCCTGGGAGTCGTTGCGGTTGGTGCGGCTGCGCTTGGCGGCGAGCTCCTCGTCCTTGACGAACAGCTTCGGGCCGCCGGCCTGCTCGGCCAGCATTTGGATGCGGCAGGCCTTCTCGAGCTTGATCGCGACGAACACCGCGTGCTCGATGGTCGAGCCCGCGGTGACGATGCCATGGTTGCGCAGGATCAGCGCGCTCTTGTCGCCGAGCGCACGGGCCACCGCCTTGCCGCGCTCCTGGTTGATGATCAGGTCGGTGGTCTCCGAGAAGATCGGCACGCCGGCCGAGAACATGGTGCCGTCGTTGCTGATCGGCTGCAGCTCTTTGCCGAGTGAGGAGAACGCCACTGCGTGCTCCGGATGGGTGTGGATCACGCAGTTGACGTCGGGCCGCGCCCGCATCACCTCGGAATGGATGTAGACCTCGTTGTGCCGTGGCCAGTCGCCGGACACCTTGTCGCCCTCGATGTCGACCGTGATGATGTTGTCGTCGGTCATCTCCTCGATGCCGATACAGCCGGGCTTCATCAGGAATTTGTTGGGCTCGCCCGGCAGCCGCGCCGAGATGTGGCCCCAGACGTAGTCGCCCTGGCCCTCGTCGACCAGCACCCGGCCGGCATTGATCAGCTTCGCGCGCAATTTGGCTTGGTCCAAGGCGTCCGGCATTTCTAGCTCCCCAGCTTTTGTTGTCTGATTTCGTTGGTTTCCCCGCGGACGGTGTCGATCAGCGCCTCGGCGTCGGCGGGCTCGGCATCGGCGCGCCAGGCGACATGGCCGTCCGGCCGCACCAGCACCAGCCAGCGGTCATAGGCGGCGAGCAGGGCAGGCTCCGCGATGGCATGCACGGTCAGCGGCACGTGGCGTTCGGCAGCCGCGCGTTCGATGTTCGCCGTCGAAGGCGGCGTGCTGCCGAGCTTGAGCAGGACGAAACCGCGGCCGTAAAGGTCCAGCGTCGAGCGGCCGTCTTCGAGCCAGACATGGGGCGCGCGGGCGCCGGGCCGGGCGGTCTGGTTGTAGGGATGCGAGACGTCGAGCGGCGCCGGCGTGCCGTCCGGCCAGATCAGCGGCGAGTTGTCGTAGCGGTAGCCCAGCATGACGCCGTTGGCGAACCATTCGTGCCGCATGATCTCGGCAAACCACTCGCCGTATTCCTTGCGCGCCGCATCGTTCGCCGGGCCTTCCTTGAAAATCTCCGGGCCGGGCAGGCGCTCGCGCGTCGACAGCATGCGGCGGAGATTGCGGCTCGCCTCCGAGACGTTGCGCTGGCCGACCGGGCGGCGCTCGGCCTCGTAGGAGGCGAGCAGTGACGGTCCGCCCCAGCCCTTGAGCGCGGCTTCGAGCTTCCAGCCGAGATCGACGGAGTCGCCGATGCCGGTGTTCATGCCGAAGCCGCCGGTCGGCGACATCAGATGCGCGGCGTCGCCGGCGATGAAGATGCGCTCGCTGCCGTAGCGGTCGGCGACCAGCTCGCGGCGCACCCAGCGCATCACCGACAGGATCTCGTAGTCGAAATCGTGGCCCATGGCGCGGCGGAGCGCCGTGCGGATGTCGTCCTCGGTGTGGGTCACCTTCTGCGGCGAGCCCACGATCGACATGCGGAAGCGGTCCTTGCCGTTGACCGCCACGATGGTCAGCCAGACACCTTCCGGGCCGATGAAGATGAAGCGGTAGCCTTTGCCCTTGTTGTGCAGCTCCGAGAAGTTCTCGCAGCGGAACATCACATTGGTGGTGTAGGTCAGCGCCGCATTGCCGCTCATGCCGATGCCGAGCTGCTCGCGTACCGTACTGCCGCCGCCGTCGGTGCCGACCAGGTAGTCGGCCTCGATGGTCTCGGTGGTGCCCTTGATCCGGTCATGCACCTGGGCCGTGACGCCGTCGGACTCTTCGTCGAACGACACCAGCTCGCAGTTGTAGCGCAGCGTCACCTGCGGCGAGCGCTCGGCGAAGCGGCGCAGAATCGGATCGAACATGTCCTGCGGCACGCGCTCGCGCTTCTGCGGGCTTTCCGGCGGGCACGGCTCGAAGCCGCGGCCCGGAAATGGCTCACGGGCCAGCTCATAGCCGTTCAGCCCGGTGACGTAGATGTAGTCCTGCGGATAATCGAGCGGGTAGGGCGCGTCGCGCACCCAGTCGAGGATGCCCCAGCGCCGGCAGAACTCCATGGTCCGGATGCCGACTAGATCCATCTTCGGCTGCTCAATGGTGCCGTCGGTCATCTCGAGCAGCGTGCAGGCGATGCCGCGCCAGCCGAGTTCACCCGCCAGAGCCAAGCCCACCGGCCCGCCGCCAACGATCAGCACCGGCACGCGCACCGTCATTTATATCTTCCGGTCATTTGTATTTTCGCTCAATGGCCTGGAACGTGGCGATATCGACGAGTCGTTGCCGTTCTGTGAAACTTGCTAACAAGTCTGTGACATCACCGATCATGCCGTTCTGCTTGAGATGGCCGAGCGCGCGCTGCATCCCCAGCACCGCGGCCTGCAGGGCGGTATTGGCATACAGCACGCCGGCAAAGCCGAGACGCTTCAACTCGTTATTGGGCGGTTCGGGCGTCTTGCCGCCGATCACCATGTTGGCGATCTGCGGATAGGGCAGGAGGCCGATCGCGGCGATCTGCTCGGGCGTGGTCGGCGCTTCGACAAAGCCGATGTCGGCTCCCGCATTGCGGAACGCATGCGCGCGCTCCATGGCCTTCTCGAAGCCTTCGACCGCGATCGCATCGGTGCGGGCCACGATCATCAGGTCCGGATCGGTGCGGGCGTCGACCGCGGCCTTGATCTTGGCGACCATCTCGGCGGCCGGGATCACCTCCTTGCCCTCGAAGTGGCCGCAGCGCTTCGGAAACACCTGGTCCTCGATCTGGATCGCGTCGGCGCCGGCGCGCTCCAGCATCTGGATGGTGCGGCGCATGTTCAGCGCATTGCCGAAGCCGGTGTCGGCATCGACCATCAACGGCCCGGGAAACACCTCGCGGATCGCCGTCACGTGGGAGGCCAGCTCGCTGACCGTGACGAGGCCGTTGTCGGGAATGCCGAGGAACGTGTTGGCGATGCCGGCACCGGTGATGTAGGCCGCCGGGAAACCGCAATCGGCCACCACACGCGCGGCGAGCGCGTTGGCGACGCCCGGCAGGATGACGGCTGCGCCGGGCTTGAGCATGGCCCGGAATTTCTGACGTGTGGGTTGCGACATGGGCGGATCGTGCCGGATAGACCGGCGCGCCTCAAGTGAACATGAGTTTAAGGAACCAGCACCACCGAACCGGTGGTCTTGCGTGCCTCAACGTCGCGATGCGCCTGCGGCGCGTCACGCAGCGGGTAGCTGTGGTTGATCTCGATCCTGATCTTGCCGCTTGCGACCATTCCAAACAGGTCGCTGGTGGTCTCCAGAAGATCGGCGCGCGTCGCTGTGTAGTCGATCAGGCTCGGATGGGTGACGAACAGCGAGCCCATGTTGCCGAGCTGGCGCGCCGAGACCGGCGGCGGGTCGCCCGAGGATTCGCCGAACGAAGCCAGGATGCCGCGCGGCCGCAGGCACTTCAGCGAGTTCTCGAACGTCACCTTGCCGATCGAGTCGTAGACCACCGGCACGCCTTTGCCGCCGGTGATCTCGCGCACGTGCGTCGCGAAGTCCTCATATCGAAACACGTGATCGCAGCCGTGGGCCTTCGCCACCGCGGCCTTGTCGTCGGAGCCGACCGTCCCGATGACGGTCGCGCCGAGATGCTTGGCCCATTGGCTGACGATGAGGCCGACGCCGCCGGCCGCGGCGTGGATCACGATGGTGTCGCCGGGCTTCACCGCGTAGGTCGCCTTGAGCAGATAGCGCGCCGTCATGCCGCGCACCATCATCGAGGCTGCGGTCTTTTCGTCGATGCCGTCCGGCAGCTTCACGGTGCGCGCCGCGGGCGCGATGCGGCCCTCGGCGTAAGCGCAATCGGGCCGCGCCACGGTGGCGACGCGGTCACCCGGCTTGAACTCGGTGACGCCCGGGCCGACCGCGTCGATCACGCCGGCGCTTTCGGTGCCGAGCCCGGACGGAAACGATTTCACCGAATGCTGGCCGCGGCGGACCAGGATGTCGCGGAAGTTCAACGCCACCGCGGTGTGGCGGATGCGGACTTCTCCTACGCCGGGCTCGGGCAGGGGAATATCATTCCACTGCAAGACCTCGGGCCCGCCGTGCTGCTGGAATTGGTACGCCTTCATGTCTGTGCGTCTCCTGGCCTCCCGCCGCGCATTTTCCGCAAGTGATGGCACGGACGAGGCAAGCGAAAAAGACCCGAAAAAGCTGCCGCGCAATGCTTGCCGCCGGATGCCCGCCAAGGCAGCATGACGGCAACCAATTCCAACGAACTGGGAGGACACCGCCATGGCCAAGGCCAAAGCGAAAGCCGGTTCACGAACCAAGAAGGCCGCGGGCCGCAGCGCCGCGCGGCGTACACCGGCTGCGAAGCGCCGTGTTGTTGCAGCCGCGAAGCCGCGCAAGCCGCACAAGTTCGTCAAAAGCCATCACCGCGAGGAGGACTTCAAGACTGACGGGCTGCGCACTTACGCGCATTACCGCGATCTCGGCGTCAAGGACGCGACCCATGGCATGGCGGTCGCGCACGTGATCCGCTTCCAGGGCCAATGCGATCCCGAGATGGTGTCGAAGGATCATCTGCACGAGGCCGACTTCCAGATGATCTACGTGCTGAAAGGTACGATCACAACGGAGATCAAAGGCGAGGGCGTCCACACCATGCATGCCGGCGACTGCTGGCTGCAACCGCACAGCGCGGTGCACAAGGTGATCGATTATTCGGAGGGCTGCGAGGTCCTCGAGATCGTGATGCCGGCGAACTTCAAGACCGTCGAACTGGAAAAGTAATGCCCGTATTGGCCCGACAGGAAGCCGCCGAAAATAGTCCGACAACAGACGAGATCATCGCGCGGGCCCGCGCGATGATTCCCGTGCTCATGAAGCGCGCGCCGAACGGCGAGCGCGAGCGGCGGCTGCCGAAGGACACCATCGCCGAGATGCAGGCTGCGGGCCTGTTCAAGGTGCTGCAGCCCAAGCGCTGGGGCGGCTACGAGATGGACATGGGGACCTATTTCGAGGTCCAGATGGCGCTCGGCGAGGGCGACATGTCGGTCGCCTGGGTCTATGGCGTGGTCGGCATCCATCCCTGGTTCGTGGCGCTGCTCGATGAGCGCGCCGAGCAGGAGATCTGGGGGGCGGACAACACCACGCTGATCTGCTCGTCGCTGATGCCGACCGGCGTGGCGAAGCCGGTCGAGGGCGGCTTTCGCCTCAGCGGGCGATGGAAATACGCCTCAGGCTGCGACCACTGCGGCTGGGCGTTCCTCGGCGGCATCGTCGAGGGCCGGCCGGACGACCGCCGCGTGTTCGTCATTCCGCGCCGGGACTACGAGATCATCGACACCTGGCATGTGCCGGGGCTGAAGGGCACCGGCAGCAACGATATCGAGATCAAGGACGTCTTCGTTCCGGACTATCGCACCCAGAAATACGCCGACAGCTTCCGCGGCTGGGGTCCCGGACAGGCGCTGAACACCGGCAATCTCTACCGGCTGCCGTTCGGCCAGGTGTTCTTCCGCGGCGTCTCGACCGGGGCGATCGGAGCGCTCAAGGGTATGCTCGACGCTTACATCGAATACGGCAAGAAGCGCATCCAGCGCGGCTCAGGGGCGGCAGCATCCGAGGACATGACCATCCAGATCCTGTGCGCCGAGACCGCGGGCGCGATCGACGAGATGAAGACCATCCTGCACAGGAATTTCCACGCGCTGGAACGCTATGCCGAACGCGGCGAGATGCCGCCGATGAAGCTGCGGCTGGAATACAAATTCCACAACGCCTGGGTGGCGGAGCGGTGCAGCCTGCTCGCGTCGCGGTTGTTCAAGGCCGCCGGCACCGCCGGAATGGCCGCCGACCTGCCGTTCGGGCGCTTTCTCGCCGACATCACGGTCGGCCGGCAGCACGTCTCCAACCAGTACGACCAGATCGCCAAGACCTATGGCGCGATGCTGTTCGGCATCGAGAACAACAGGGACTTTGTCCTCTAGGCATTCCCACCGCCGCCGTGCTTGGCTAAGGTCCGCGCCAAGACCTAAAACACCAATGAGTTAATTCAGGAGTGAGACGCCTATGAAGCTCTGCCGCTATGACGACGACCGGCTTGGCGTGGTGATCGGGGACCAGGTCCACGATGTCACGCAGGCGCAGACCGAGATCCGCAATTCCACGCCCTATGCGGCGAAGGTCGATGCGGTGGTGGCGGCGCTGCCGCAATGGCGGAGCAAGCTCGAGGCGATGGCGAAAGCGGCACCGGGCAAGCCCATTTCGCAGGTGAAGCTCCTGTCGCCGGTGGCCCGGCCGCCGAAGATCCTCGCGGCGCCCACCAACTACGCCAAGCACGTCGAGGAGATGCAGAAGTTCCGCGACACCGTGCCGGGGCTGGCGCGCTTCTCGCCCGACATCGAGAAGGCCGGCATCTTCCTGAAGTCCAACTCCTCGCTGGTCGGTCCGTCGGAAGGCATCCCGATGCGCTTCCCCGACCGCCGCAACGATCACGAGGCCGAGCTCTGCGTCATCATCGGCAAGCAGGGCAGCGACATCCCGAAGGAGAAGGCCTACGAGTACATCGCGGGCTATTCGCTCGGCCTCGACATGACGGCGCGCGGCCAGGAAGACCGCAGCTTCCGGAAGTCGATCGACGGCTACACCGTGCTCGGTCCCTGGATGATCACCGCGGACGAGCTGCCCAATCCGGCGGATGTGCCCTTCGTGCTGCACGTCAACCAGGAGAAGCGCCAGGAGAGCAACACCAGCTTCCTGATTTTCGACATTCCGAAGCTGATCGAGTTCGCCTCGAAGTTCTACACGCTCTATCCGGGCGACGTGTACTACACCGGCACGCCGGAAGGCGTCGGCCCGGTGAAGCCCGGCGACACGGTGACGATGAAGTCGCTGCCCCAGCTCGGCGAGCTGAAGATCCAGGTGCGGGCGCACGACATCAAGGCGTAGGCCAAGGCATAGCCCAATGATCAACGTCCTTCGCGCCGGCCACGCCACCTTCACCACGCCGGACCTGGAGCAGCAGGTCGCGTACTACACCGACGTGATGGGCCTGATCGTTACCGAGCGCGACAAGCACCGGGCGTTTCTTGCGACCCGCACCGGGCTCGAGGCGATATCGCTGGAGCAAGGCGACAAGTCCGAGCTCGTCCGGCTGGCGTTCCAGGTCGCACCGGACGCGGACTTCAATGCCTATGCGAAGGAGCTTTCCGGGCACGGCATCAAGAGCGAGCTACGCAACGGCATCTCGCCGGGCGCGGCGCGTGCTTTGGTGTTCACCGACATCAAGGGCACGGTGATCGAGCTCTATTCGGACTACACGTTCGCCAAGGACGACGGCAAGCCTGCGGTGATCACGCCGTTGAAGCTCGGCCATGTTGCGCATCGTGTGAACGACGTGCAGAAGGCCGTGAAGTTCTACACCGACGTGCTGGGCTTCCGCGTGTCGGACTGGCACGCCGAGAGGTTCGCGTTCCTGCGCTGCGGCGTCGACCATCACACCGTGAACTTCGTCTACGACGAGAAGCCGCAGCTCCATCACATCGCCTTCGAGGTGAAGGACTGGCCGGAAATCCACCGCGCCTGCGACTATCTCGCGAAGAACAACATCCAGCTCGTCTGGGGCCCGGGACGCCACATCATCGGTCACAACGTCGCGGCCTATCACCGCAACGCCGACTATGTCCGCGTCGAGCTGTTCTGCGAGATGGATCAGATGAGGGACGAGTCGCTGGGCTATTTCGATCCGCGGCCCTGGCATCAGGACCGGCCGCAGGTGCCGAAGGTCTGGCCGAACGGCACGCTGCGCAACTACTGGGGCTTCGGCTCGCACGGCACGTTCCCGGGCTATCCTTGAGTTTGCGTCGGACACGGCCGAAACGAAGCCGCGCCGTTGAGAACCGTTGGGAGGATGTGGTGCGCTTAGTTCCTCGCATGCGAGCCGTTGGTCTCGTCTGTCTTGCGCTCGCTGCTGGCATGGCGAGCTCTGTCGCGCAGACTTTGCCGCAAACTTGGCCGACGCGGTTCGTGACGCTGGTCGTGCCGTTCGGCGCGGGCAGCGCCTCCGACACCGTGGCGCGCATTCTCGCCGCGCGTTTGTCCGAGGTGCTGGGCCAGCAGATGATCGTCGAGAACGTCGTGGGCGGCGGCGGCATGGTCGGCGTGAACCGCGTCGCAAAGGCTGCGCCCGACGGCTATCAGATCGCGTTCGGCGCGGTCGACACCTTCGCGCAGAGCCAGTACCTGTTCAAAAATCCGGTGATCAATCCGCTCACCGATTTCGTGCCCGCGGGCCTCGCGGTCGAGCAGTCGCTGGTGCTGGTGGTGCGCAAGGACCTGCCGGTGAACAACGTCCGCGAGTTCGTGGCCTACGTGAAGGCGAACCAGGCCAAGATGACGTTCGGCTCGGCCGGCGTCGGAGCAGGGCCTTATCTGGCCTGCGCCATGGTGACGGCCGCGATCGGCGCCACCGCCGTGACGCACGTGCCGTATCGCAGCTCCGCGCCCGCGCTGCAGGACCTCGTCTCCGGCACCATCGACTACTACTGCCCGATCTCGGTCGCAGCGATGCCGCTGATCGCCGCCAAGTCCGCGAAGGTACTCGCGGTGCTGACCCGCGAGCGCTCGCCGCTGTTTCCCGATCTGCCGACCGCGGCCGAAGAGGGCCTCAATATGGTCGATGGTTACTACTGGATGGCGCTGTTCCTGCCGAAGGGCACGCCCGACAACGTGGTCGCGACGCTGAACAAGGCGATTGCCACGACGCTCGACACGCCGTCCGTCCAGGCGCGGCTGAAGGATGTCGCCACCAGCGTGGTGCCGCCCGACAAGCGCTCGACGGTGTACCTGCAGAAATACGTCGAGACCGAGATCGGCAAATGGGCCGGCATCATGCGCGCCGCGGGAGTCCCGCAGCAGTAGCGATCACTTCTGCCAGGGCAGGCCGGGTACCACGTTGCCGTCCTTCCAGGTCAGGATCGAATACTGCAGGTCGCGCTGGTCGCCCTTTCCGTCGAACGCGACCTTGCCGATGGCGGTGTCGAAGGTGACCGAGCGCAGCTGCGCCACCACGGCCTTCGGATCGCCGCTGCCGGCGCGCCGCACGGCTTCGGCCCAGGTCTGCACCGCGGCCATGTTGGTCAGCGCGACGAGGTCGGGGAGGATCTCGGCCTTCTGCAGCTGCGCGACCGCCTTGAGGTAGCCCGGGTCCTTCAGCGAGTCGATCGGCGCGATGATCTGGATGCCCTCGGCCTTGTCGCGGAAGTTGCGCCAGAAGCCCGCCGCCAGCAGCTGCTGGCCGCCCATCAGCAGCGCCTTGATGCCACGCTCGCGAAGCTTGGCGACGAACTCGGCGGCCTGCTGGACATCGAGCGACATGTAGATGATGTCGGGCTGGGCCTTCTGCAGCTTGTCGGCGAGGCGGTCATAGACGCCGGAGACATCGGGCAGCGACTCCATATGCACCAGCTTCTTCTGCTCCGGCGACAGCGCGCCGTCGATCAGCTTGGCGGCCTGGCGGCGATAGTAGAATTCGCCGAACACCACCGCGACCTTCTTGCCCGGCTGCTCGCGTGCCAGATAGCTCGCGAGCGCCTGCGCCTCCTGCTCGTCGTTGCCGATCATGCGGAAGACGGTGTTGGGATTGCGCTCGGTCAGCTCGACCATGGTCACCGTCGGCACGAACTGGATGATGCCGGCG